>Ga0310332_10234_pt1 | contig 15214 bp, 12 predicted proteins | sample LakMicSRFLOrngD5_FD_195546 | JGI IMG/M metagenome (GOLD analysis project Ga0310332, IMG submission 195546) | Enriched freshwater cyanobacterial communities from Lake Michigan, Michigan, United States - MI23.SRFL.Orng.D5 (v2) (version 2) | ecosystem: Environmental > Aquatic > Freshwater > Lake...
CGTTCTGCACGGTCAGGTCGGCGCCGGGGGTAATGGCGCCGGCCACCAGCCAGAAGGCGGCTGAGCTGATATCGCCGGGCACGATCACGTCCTGGCCCCGCAGGCTGGCCCCCGGGGTCACGGTCACTTCGGTCAGGCCGGGTCCGCCGACGCTGAGCTGGGCGCCGAAGGCCCGCAGCATCCGCTCGCTGTGGTCCCGGCTCTGCACCGGCTCAATCACGGTGGTGTCGCCTGTCGCCGTGAGGGCGGCCAGCACCAGGGCGCTTTTCACCTGGGCCGAAGCCACCGGCGTGCGGATCGTGGCGCCGCGAAGCTGCTGGCCCTGGATCGCTAGGGGGGCCAGGTTGCCGCCGCTGCGCCCAGAGATCAGGGCGCCCATCTGGGCCAGGGGCCCGCCCACCCGCTGCATGGGTCGGCGCCGCAGGGAGCCATCGCCCGTGAGCACGAAGTGGCGGCCGGCCCGGCCGGCCAGCAGGCCGAGCATCAGGCGCATGGTGGTGCCCGAGTTGCCGCAATCGAGCACGTCCTCGGGTTCGCGCAGGCCATCGAGGCCCACGCCTTCCACGCTCACCGGCTGGCCCGCCTCAATGGCGGAGATGGTCACGCCCATGGCCCGCAGGCAGGCGGCGGTGCTGAGGGGATCCTCGGCGGGCAGCAGGCCGGTGATGCGGGTGGTGCCCTCGGCGATCGCACCAAACAGCAGGGCCCGGTGCGAAATCGATTTGTCGCCCGGCACCTGAACCACCCCCTGGAGGCTGCGGGCCGGCTGGGTTCCCAGGGCGAGGGGCATGGGGCTAGGGCATCTGGAGCGTGAGCGTAGGCAGGGGACGCCCGCAAGCCAGGGGCGGCCAGGTCTGTCCCGCGAATCTCCCTATCCCAGCAGCAGGCCGCCGTCGTTGCTCAGGCTTTCCTGCCAGCTGCGCTGGTCGTAGTGGAGTTCCTCCAGGCTCAGGTCGCGCAATTCCCGTTCCAGGGCCCGTTTGAGGCGCCGCTCCAGGGCCGCTAGCACCCGTTCCTCCGCCACGGCCCCTGCCTCGGGCTCCGCTGCGGCGGCGGGCTTGCCGAGGGAGTCCGGCTGGGGGCCGGGCTGGGTTGGCGCCAGCTCGGCCTGGAGCGGCGCGGTTAGCCCGGCCCCTCCCGCCACCGCCTCGAGCACGGCGGCTACGGGGATGGCCCGGGCGGGTCGGCCCAGGCGATAGCCGCCATAGCGGCCGCGGCGGGCTTCCACCAGGCCCGCGCGCCGCAGTTGCAGCAGCAGTTGCTCGAGCATGGGCTGGGGCAGGCCTTGGGCGGTAGCGATGGCCGTGATCGATTGCCAGCGCTTGGGCTCGGCCGCCAGCTGCAGCAGGGCCCGCAGGGCCTGGATCCCGCTTTTACGCAGCAGCTCGCTCAGGATTTCGCTCCTTGGGCCCCCTGGGCCAGCCGCTCGAGCACGTGTTCGAGGGTGTAGCCAAACAGGGCCGGGTCCGGCTCGCCCTGGCCCAGGTCGGCCAGCCCCAGCTCGGCCCAGCGGCCATCGATACGGGCCTCGAGCTCGGCGGGGCGGCCGAGGGCCTCGCCCCAGTCGTGGCGTTTTTCTGGCCCCACCTTGGTGGTGGCATCGATGGCGAGGCGGCCGCCCAGGCCCAGGCGCTCGCTGGCGAAGTCGAGGGAATCAAAGGGGGTGTCCTCGAGCACAAACAGATCGCGCTGGGGATCCACCTGGGCGCTGATCGCCCAGATCACCTGGCGGGGATCGCGGATGTTGATGCTCTTATCCACCACCACCACGAACTTGGTGTAGGTGAACTGGGGCAGGGCGCTCCAGAAGGCCATCGCCGCCCGCTTGGCCTGGCCCGGGTAGGCCTTATCGATCGCCAGCACGGCCAGCTTGTAGCTGAGCCCCTCCATCGGCAGAAAGAAATCGACGATCTCCGGGATTTGCTGGCGCAGGATCGGCGTGTAAAGGCGGTTGAGGGCAATGGCGAGCATGGCCTCCTCCTTGGGGGGCCGGCCGCTGAAGGTGGTGAGGAACACCGGCTTGCGGCGCTGGGTGACGCAGTGGAAGCGCACCAGGGGCGAGGCCTCTTCGCCGCCGTAGAAGCCCATGTGGTCGCCGCAGGGGCCATCGGGACCCAGCTCGCCCGGGGTGATCGTGCCTTCAAGCACCACTTCGCTGTGGCTGGGCACCTCCAGGTTCACGGTCTTGCAGCGGGCCAGGCGCACCCCCTCCCCGGCGTAGATGCCGGCAAATAACCATTCGCTGAGCTGCACCGGAATCGGCGTGGCCGCGGCCATCACCAGCAGGGGATGGACCCCGATCGCCACGGCCACCTCCAGGGGCTTGCCCAGGGCCGCGGCCTTGCGCAGGTGGCGGGCGCCGCCGCGCACGCTCAACCAATGGACCGTGGCCGAGTTGATCGATTGCTTTTGAAGGCGATAGACGCCCACGTTGGGCACGCCCGTTTCCGGGTCCTTGGTGATCACCAGGCCCAGGGTGATCACGGGTCCCGCATCTCCAGGCCAGGGCCGCAGCAGGGGCAGGTTGTCGAGGTTCACCTCCGCCCCCTTGAACACCTGCTGCTGGCAGGGGGGGAGCAGGTCCAGGTCGGGGCGGGCCTTGAGCAGGTCGAGCAGCAGGCCGCCAAAGCGGCTCGCTTCCTTCAGGCCCTTGGGCGGCCGCGGCTGCTGCAACAGGGCTAGGCGCTCGCCTAGGGCCTCGAGCTCCTCGGGGTCCTCCATGCCCATGCTCCACACGACCCGCTCCACCGTGCCAAGCAGGTTCACCGCCACCGGCATGGACGAGCCGATCACGTTTTCGAACAGCAGGGCCGGGCCGCCCAGGGCCAGGACCCGGTCGGCGATCGCCGCCACCTCCAGGTCCGGATCCACGGGCGCCGTGATCCGGCGCAGCTGGCCCCGCTGCTCCAACAGCTCGAGAAAACTGCGCAGATCGCGCCTGGAGTGCCGTGCCTGGCCCTTGCTTGCTGTCGCCAGAGCCGAGCCCATTGCCGAACCGTTGCGGTGCCTACTGTGACGCACCTTGCCCTGCATCGCGGCCGTGCTGATTTCCTACTTCCCCACCTCCGAATCTGTGCCCGCGGTTGGGGGAACGGCTGCAGCCGGCACCACTGCAGCCGGCACCGCTGGAGCGGGCACTGCCCCAAGCAGCGCCTGGCCCGATGCGGCCGTGGTGATTGATGTGCTGCGGGCCACCACCACAATTGCCTGGTCGCTCGCCAACGGCGCCGAAGCGATCCAGGCCTTCGCCGACCTGGCGGACCTGGACGCGGCCGCGAGCGCCTGGCCGGCGGATCGGCGCCTGCGGGCCGGCGAACGGGGCGGCAACCGCTTGGAGGGCTTCGATCTGGGCAATTCGCCCCTGGCGGTGACCCCGGAGGTGGTGGCGGGCAAACGCCTGTTCATGAGCACCACCAACGGCACCCGTTCCCTTGACCGGGTACGGCCCGTGACCCTGCTCGTGACCGCCTGCCTGCCCAACCGCAGCGCCGTGGCCCAACGGTTGCTGGACTCCGGCGCCCAGACCGTTTGGATCGTGGGCAGTGGCTGGGAGGGCGACTATTCCCTCGAAGACAGCCTGGCGGCCGGGGCCGTTGCGGCGGCAGCCATGGACCTTGGCGAAGCCGGCGCTGTGACAAGCGGCAACGATGAGATGGTTGCGGCCCTGGCCCTCTGGCAGCAATGGCGCCACGACCCCGAGGCTTGCCTGCGGGTTGCCAGCCATGGCCAGCGCCTGATCGGCCTGGGCGACCACGACGCTGATTTCCGCTGCTGCGCTGCCGTCGACAGCCTCACGGTTGTGCCCACCCAGACCAGTCCAGGCGTGTTAGAGGCCCGCTGAAGCGCTCAACCGGCCCAGGGGAATGGGCCGACCACCACAACCCCTAAAGTTCGTCCACCAGGGATTTTGCAGCGGTGACAAGCTTTCTGGCGGCAGCAATCCAGCTCACCAGCACCTCCGATCCCGAGGCCAACTGGGCCGCTGCCGAGGAACAGATCGAACTGGCCGTGCGCCGCGGCGCCGATCTGGTGGGTTTGCCGGAAAACTTCGCCTTCATGGGCCCGGACGCCCTGCGGCTGGAGCTGGCGCCGATGCTGGCCGAACGCAGCGAGAAATTCATTGTCACCATGGCCCGCCGCTACCAGGTGGCCCTGCTGGGCGGGGGCTATCCCGCCCCGGCCGGGGACGGCCAGACCTTCAACCGGGCCGACCTGGTCAGCAAGGACGGCCAGCTGCTGGCCCGCTACGACAAGATCCACCTCTTCGATGTGGACCTGCCCGACGGCAACACCTACCGAGAATCGGCCACGGTGCAACCCGGTTCCAGCCTGCCGCCGGTGGTGGAGATCCCCGGCCTCTGCAAGGTGGGTCTATCCATCTGCTACGACGTGCGCTTTCCTGAGCTCTACCGCCACCTGGCCGCCAGCGGGGCCGATCTGTTGATGATTCCCGCCGCCTTCACCGCCTTCACCGGCAAGGACCACTGGCAGGTGCTGCTCCAGGCCCGGGCGATCGAAAACACCGCCTACGTGCTGGCCCCGGCCCAAACGGGCCTCCATTACGGCCGCCGCCAGAGCTATGGCCACGCCATGGTGATCGACCCCTGGGGCACGGTGCTGGCCGATGCGGGCGTGGCCCCGGGCCTGGCGGTGGCACCGGTGGATCCCGGCCATGGCGCCCGGGTGCGGGCCCAGATGCCGAGCCTGCAGCACCGTCGTCCCGCCCTCTTCTGAACGCGCCGATGGCTGGCCTGGTGTCGCGCCGCCGTCCGAGCCTGCGGCTGATTGGTCTTGCCGCCGTTCAGGCCCTGGCCCTGGGCCCCCTGGCGCTGGCCCTTTCGGCCCTGCCGGCCCTTGCCGGTAGCCCGCTGTCGGCCTGGCGCATCAACCGCGAGGGCCAGCTGGAACTGCGCACCGCCCCAGACCTCCCGGTGCGGGCCTTCTACGAGGCTGGCCGCGGCGGCATCGGCCCGCGGGTGTGGTTTGACCTGCCTGGGGCGCCCCTGCGCACCCGCACGATCGCCGGCAGCGGCCTGGTGCGCCAGATCCGCGTCGGCCAGCCCACCCCCGAGTCCACCCGGCTGGTGGTCGAATTCCAGCCCGGCACCCAGCTCGACCCCAGCACGTTGAAGCTGGTGGGCACGGCCCGGGACCGCTGGCGCATGGACCTCACTGGCCTGCCCCCCTTCGGCCTCCAGGCCCAAGGCGAAGGCGACATCGACGCGTTGCCGGCGCCGTCTTCGACCCCCTCCTGGCGCCAGGGGCCGATTGCGGCCCCCCAGCCCCGCCTCGGCACTGCCGTTGGAACGCTGTCAGCCAGTGGCCTACCGGAGGTGGCCCGGGGCCGCTTCAAGGTGGTGATCGATCCCGGCCATGGCGGCCCCGATCCCGGCGCCGTGGGCATTGCCAACCTGCGCGAAACCGATGTGGTGCTCGATGTCGGCCTGCAGGTCGCCCAGTTGCTCCAGGCCAAGGGGGTGCAGGTGCTGATGACCCGCACCTCGGAAGTGGACGTGGACCTGCCGCCGCGGGCGGCCCTGGCCAACAGCAGCGGCGCCGATCTGTTCTTGAGCATCCACGCCAATGCCCTCTCCATGACCCGCCCCGATGTCAATGGCATCGAAACCTTCTATTTCGAAAGCCCCCGCGCCCGGGCCCTGGCCCAGGCCGTCCAGGACGAGGTGTTGGCCGTGTCCCCCGGCAGCCCCGATCGCGGCGCCCGCACGGCCCGGTTTTACGTGATCCGCCGCACGGTGATGCCCTCGGCCCTGGTGGAGCTGGGCTTTGTCACCGGCCAACTCGATGCGCCGCGCCTCGCCGACCCCGCCCACCGCCGCCGTTTGGCCCTGGCAATTAGCCGGGGCCTGCTCAATGTGTTGAGGCAGGGCCCGTGAGCAGCCTGCTGGGCCTGTTTGACAGCGGCGTCGGCGGTCTGACGGTGTTGCGCCAGGTGCTGGCCCGGCGGCCTGGGCAGCGCTGTCTCTACCTAGGCGACACGGCCCGGGTGCCCTACGGCCAGCGCAGCCCCCAGGAGATTCGCGCCATCGCCGCCGAGGTGATCCGCTGGTTGGGGCGCCAGGGGGTGGATGGGATCTTGATGGCCTGCAACACCACCAACGCCCTCGCCTTCGATGTGGCCGAAAGCCTTGCCGGGGTGCCGGTGCTGGGCCTGATCGATAGTGCCGCCAGCCAGCTGCAAGCGGACCGGGTGGGGGTGCTGGCCACCCCAGCGACCGCGGCCAGCGGCGCCTATGGCCACAGCATCCGCGCCGTCCACCCCGGCGCCGAGGTGGTGGAAGTGGGCTGTCCGGCCTTTGTGCCCCTGATCGAAGCAGGCCAGCTCTCAGGGGCTGCCCTGCGCCAGGCCGCCCAGACCTACCTGGAGCCCCTGCTGGCGGCCCGGGTTGAGGTGATCGTGCTCGGCTGCACCCATTACCCCCTGCTGCAACCGTTGCTGCAGGAGTTGCTGCCCGCCGGTGTGCTGCTGGTCGATCCGGCCGTGGCCGCCGCCGCCCGCCTCGATGGCGTCTTGGCCCCCTGCCTGGATCAGCCGGCCCAGCGGTTGGGGCGCTGTTGCTTCCGGGTGACCGGGCCGGCGGATCCCTTCTCTTTGGCGGCCACCTCCTGGTTGGGCGAGCGTCCCGAGGTGCGGCAGGTGGATTTGAACCAGGCTTAGCGCGAGCCAGGGCGAGGGTCGCTCGCGAAGGCCGCTGCCAACCAACCAGCACCCGCCCAGTGGAGCCTTCTAGGATCGCTCCACCGCAGGGGGTCATGGCAACGGTCGCAGAGCTTCTTCAGCCCGTGGAGGTGGATCTTGAAACCCTCCTCAGCGACCTGCGCCACCTGATCGGTGCTGGTCACCCGATCCTGCAGGCAGCTGCCGAACACCTGTTCAGCGCAGGCGGCAAGCGCCTGCGGCCCGGCATCGTCCTGTTGATCTCCAGGGCCCTGTCCGCCGATGGGGAGCTCGGGCCGCGCCACCGGCGCCTGGCCGAGATCACCGAAATGATTCACACGGCCTCCCTGGTCCACGACGACGTGGTCGATGAGGCGGCCACCCGCCGGGGCGTGGCCACCGTGCACAGCCGCTTCAACCATCGGGTGGCGGTGCTGGCCGGCGATTTCCTTTTCGCCCAGGCCAGTTGGCACCTGGCCAACCTCGACAACCTTGAGGTGGTGAAACTGCTTTCGCGCGTGATCATGGATCTGGCCGATGGCGAAATCCGCCAGGGCCTGTTCCGCTACGACACGGGCCAGACCTTCGCCACCTACCTGGAAAAGAGTTACTGCAAAACGGCCTCCCTGATCGCAAACAGTTGCAGGGCGGCTGGAGTGCTCAGCGGCATGCCGGAGGGGCGCTTGGATGATTTGTATCGCTTCGGCCGCCAGCTGGGTCTGGCCTTCCAGGTGGTGGATGACATCCTCGATTTCACCGGCAGCGACCAACAGCTCGGCAAGCCCGCCGCCAGCGACCTGGCCTCGGGCTATCTCACCGCTCCGGCCCTCTATGCGATGGAGGAACATCCGGCCCTGGCCGGTCTGATCGAGCGGGAATTCTGCGAAAGCGGCGACCTGGAGCAGGCCCTGGCTTTGGTGCGGGGCAGCGAAGCGATTGGTCGCTCCCGCGCCTTGGCCCAGGAGTTCGCCCGCGATGCGGCCGATGCCCTCAGCTGGCTGCCCCCCTCGGAGTGCCGTGGTGCCCTGCTTCAATTGCCCGAATTTGTCCTCAGCCGGCTCTATTGATCGGTCCTTGGGCGGTGGTTTGGGGGGTTGATTGCCCCCTTATTGCTTGCTAACTAAATGGCAAGCGAACTAAAATGTTTAATGCCTAATCAGCTCCCCATCTCAATGGGATGGCGCCAGAATGATTGAACGCTTGAATCTATTGAAGACTGAATCTATTGAAAGCTGAATCTATTGAAGGCTGAAGCTTCAGATGGGCACATCTGCCAAGGTCGTGATCAGCTCTGCGCTGGCCGGATAGAGATCCTGGCGCTGGCGGGCATCGAGGTCCAGGGGGGCCAGCACAAACACCCGACAGCCGGCCGCGGTGGCGGCCCTTGCTCCGGCTGGGGAATCCTCAAAGGCCCAGCACTGGGGCGCTTGCACCCCCAGCCGTTCCGCCGCCAGCAGGAACACATCCGGTGCCGGCTTGCCAGCCGCTAGGCCCGGGTCATCCCCGAACACCCGGGTGGTGATCGGCGCTAACCAGGGGTGGGGGGCCGTTTTCAGAGCTACCGCATCGCGGGAGCTACTGGTGGCTAGGGCCATCGGAATGCCCCTGTGGGCGCAACGGGAAACCAGCTCCTCGGCCCCTGGCATCGGTTTGGCTAAGACCAGCAGGGCTTCGGCCAGGGGCTGGCGCACCGCCAGCAGCTCGGCGGCCGTGGGTGGGTTGGCTTGGGTCGCCGCAATCCAGGCCAAAACCTGGCGCACGCAGTCCTGGCGCCGCCGTCCGCGTAGGGAGAGCAGTTCGGCCGGCGCCAGGGGGCGACCAAAGGAGCTAGCCGCCTCTTGCCAAGCCCGGGCATGGAGCGGCTCGGTGTCGAGCAGCAGTCCATCGAGGTCAAACAGGCAGGCGGCGGGCCGGGGCATGGGCCCATCTTCGAGCACCGCGGTCCAGGCTCCCGTGCTGGCTTCGGGCAGGGAACCAGCGCCGGCAAAAAAGCAGCGCCATGGCGTTTAGCCTCGGGGTCGCTGGCGTCAAATAATGCCTGACATCACCCTGCTCCCCACCCTGGAATCGATTGCCGATCGCTGGCAAGTCCTCTCGGGTGAGCAACCCCGGGTTCCCACCTCCGAGCTCCTCACCCAGGCCTGCGCCGCCGCCGGGGTCCAGGTCAATGGCCGTGAAGTCGAGGCGGTGTGTCTGGCTTACCGAATCCCTGCCGATGCGACCCGGGAGCGGCGCCTGTTGCTGCTCACCGTGCTGCTGGGCGACCAACGCCTGCGCCTTGAGGCGGCCTTCCGCCTGCTCGACCCCAACCAACGGGGCACGGTCGATCCAGCCCAGGTGCAGCGGTTGATCCAACTTTTCGATCTGCCCGAAGCCGAAGCCAAGGAGCTGGTGGTGGAACTGAACCGGGATGGCTCCGGTGAAATCACCCTGGCTGATGTGCTGGCCTTCCTGCCCGCGGATTTCTCGTCCCATCCCAAGGCCTATCACGCGGCCCATCTGGGCGGGCGGCCCGGGGCCCATGGGGCCGGAACCGGCGCCCAAACGCCCCAGACGGTTTCATCGACGGTTTCATCGGCGGCATCGCCGGCGGCTGCCCAGGGCCAGCCCATGGCCAGCCCGGCCCCGGCAAGCCCTGCTGTCCCCGCAAGCCCTACTGCCCCGGAAAGCCCTCCGGCCGCGAGCCAGGGGGGGACCTCGCCGTTGCAGATGCGTATCGGCCTATTCCGGTTGCTCCAGGGGGCGGCCTATCGCAGTTTCCGCGAGAACTATTCGGCCAATTCCGAAACCCATCTGCGCGCCTACGACCTGCCCTACACGATTCCCAACTTCGCCGGTTTTGTGAATGCGGCGCTGGATCTTTACCACTCCCTAGGCATTGTGGAAGTGGGGGCGGAGGAGCCCTTAGAGGATCTGCGCAGCTCCGTGAACGGCATGCTGGAACAGCTGGAAGCGCGCATGGCCAACTGGGCCACCATCGAGCCCACGGCCGAGATGGCCGCCGCTGAGCGGGTGATTGAGGCCGAGCTCGATGGGCTTGAGCACCACCACCAGGTGTTTGCCGCCGCCATGGAACTGGTGCTCAGCGGCGCCCTGCAGGGCCATGCCGCCGCTGAGATTGGCTTGGAGGATCTGCAACTGCACGAACTCAATCGTCTGCGCCACCAGGAGGATTTCCGCGAACTCTCCAGCCATCGCCATTCCCCCACCCCAACCGACCAGGCCGATGGCAGCGCGGCCACGCCCTTTCTCGAGCGCTGGCATCGCGTCATCGTCGACGATTCCGACACCCGCTACGCCGGAGCAATCCTGCCGACGCGCTATTGGTATGAAGACTTCATGCCGAAGCTGCTGAAGGCCACCTCGGTGATGACGCGCTCGGACTTGGCGGCGATTGGGGCTGAAACGGAAGCGGATCTTGATAGCTGGTTTGAGCAGCGCAATAACGCCGGTGATTTCGATACCTATGCCACCGCCCTAAAGGCCCACTTCCTCGGCTGCCCGTTGGCCGTGAAGCAGGAACTCAAGCAAGCCTGGGAATTGAGTTATCACTATATCAATGGGGTCCAAAAAAGGCGTGAGCGGGAGGAGTTTGGCCGCGAGAGTGGTTACCTCTCCGAATACGTTGCTTTCATCGACATCTTCCTGGGTCGCGATGACATCGAACGCTCGGAGATGCGCCTGAGTTTTCCCTATTACATCGGCCCCGCCACCTGGCGGTTCATGCATACCAGCGCCGAGCTGATCGGTGCCATGCCGGCAGGGCAGCGTCAAAACGAAGCGTTGGCTTGCTTTAAACGCTTCTTCCCGGCCCTGGCCACCATGTATGCCTGTCCCTATTGCCGGTTCCATTTGAATCGCTACGTGGTTAAAAACCGGGAGGTGACCATGTATCCGATCGAATACCTACTCCTGGGCCCGCAAACTCCTACCGAACACATTGAGGTAACGATCGATTCCAAGCTGGCCTCGATTACCGATAGCACTGGGCTGCGCCTGTTCCTCTGGAAACTGCACAACACGGTGTCCTCTTCGATTGCCCGCAGCGAGCCCTGGTTCCACCAGGAAAGCGACGCCCACTACACGACCCGCTACTGGCCCAGCCTGGATTCGGAATTGGCTCGGGCCCGGGCCCTGGACGAGCCGAGCCTGCCCCTGGAGCGCATCGAGCGCATCTACGCGGTGATTAAAAAGGCCAGTCACCTGTCGATCCTGCGCGATGAGTTGCAGCAGGCCCTGCGCCGCGGCGACAAGGAGGAACTGCAGCGGGTGTGGGAGCGGGCCGAAGCCTCGGTGGACAGCGTCGAGCAGGCCTTAATCGCTTCGCAATTCCTTTCAGCCACCTATCACTACGACCCCAGCCTGGAACTGGAACCTCCCCACTTCAGCGCCGAGGAAGAGGCCCTGGCCCGCAGCGGCTACTACGTCGAGGCCTGAGGGCCACGCTTCGGCGGGGCCATGCCCTTGGCCTGGGGGATAGGAGGCTGGATCACCCCGGCTTTAAGCCTGGGCGGCTGGGCTCTGTCTAGCCCCCTTGCCCCTCTTCTGGCTGGGTGGCTTTGGAACGGGCGCCTGCCTCACGGCGCGTTACAGCCGCCGCTCCAGGTCCCTTGTCTCGCTTGAATGGCAGCACTGAAGGGGCCTGGGGCCTTGCCGTCCATGACTGACGCCACGATCTCTGACGCCACCATGTCTGACGCGACCATGTCTGAGGCCACCATTGAGTCGGTCTTGCAGGAGCAGCGGGTGTTCCAGCCGCCTGCGGCCCTGGCCGCCACGGCCCGCATCGGCTCCATGGCGGCCTACCAAGCACTCGTGGACCAGGCCGAGGCCGATCCCGATCGCTTTTGGGGCGACCTGGCCCGCCAGCACCTGCACTGGTTCGAGCCCTTTGACACGGTGCTCGATTGGAGCAATCCCCCCTTTGCCCGCTGGTTTGAGGGGGGTCGCACCAACCTCGCCTACAACTGCCTCGATCGCCACCTGGCTGGCCCCACGGCCGAGAAAACGGCCCTGATCTGGGAGGGCGAACCCGGAGATTCGCGCAGTTTTACCTACCGCCAGCTCCACGGCGAGGTCTGCAAGGCGGCCAATGCCCTCAAGGCCCTAGGCATCGCTAAGGGCGATCTGGTGGCCCTGTACATGCCGATGGTGCCGGAGGCCGCCATTGCCATGCTGGCCTGCGCCCGCATCGGTGCCCCCCATTCGGTGGTGTTTGGTGGTTTTTCCGCCGATGCCCTGCGCGATCGCCTCAACGATGGCCAGGTGAAGCTGGTGATCACCGCCGACGGTGGCTTCCGTAAGGACAAGGCCGTGGCGCTGAAACCCGCCGTGGATGAGGCCCTCGCTGGCGGTGCCTGCCCCAGCGTGGAGCACGTGCTCGTGGTGCAGCGCACCCAGCAGGGGGCCGTGATCGAAGCGGGCCGCGACCATTGGTGGCATGAGCTGGTGGATCCCCAGGGCAGCGATTGCCCGGCCGAGCCGATGGCTAGCGAAGACCGGCTGTTTGTGCTTTACACCTCCGGCTCCACGGGCAAACCCAAGGGGGTCGTCCATACCACCGCCGGCTACAACCTCTGGGCCCACCTCACCTTCCAGTGGATCTTTGACCTGCGCGACGACGACATCCACTGGTGCACCGCGGATGTGGGTTGGATCACGGGCCACAGCTACATCGTCTATGGCCCCCTCTCCAATGGTGCCACCACCTTGATGTACGAGGGCGCACCACGCCCCTCCAAACCAGGCGCCTTCTGGGAGGTGATCGAGAAGCACAAGGTGACGATCTTCTATACCGCCCCCACGGCAATCCGGGCCTTTATGAAAGGTGGCCGGGCCGTGCCGGACCAATACAACATGGGCTCGATTCGCATCCTGGGCACCGTTGGCGAACCGATTAATCCGGAGGCCTGGATGTGGTATCGCGATGTGATTGGTGGCGGTCGCTGCCCCGTGATCGACACCTGGTGGCAAACCGAAACCGGCGGCGTGATGATTAGCCCCCTGCCCGGAGCCACCCCCACCAAGCCCGGTTCAGCCACCTTGGCCTTGCCCGGCATTGCCGCCGATGTGGTGGACCACGAAGGCCGCTCCCAGGGACCGGACCAGGGCGGCTACCTGGCCGTGCGCCGCCCCTGGCCGGGGATGATGCGCACGGTCCACGGCGATCCGGAGCGCTTCCGCAAGAGCTACTGGGAAGAAATTCGCCCCGCCGATGGCAGCTGGCTCTATTTCGCCGGCGATGGGGCCCGCCGCGACGCCGATGGCTACTTCTGGGTGATGGGCCGGGTTGATGACGTGATCAATGTGTCGGGCCACCGGCTTGGCACGATGGAAATCGAATCGGCCCTCGTGAGCCACAACTCCGTGGCCGAGGCCGCCGTGGTAGGCCGGCCCGACGATCTCAAGGGAGAAGGCATTGTTGCCTTTGTCACCCTGGAGGCCGGCCGCGCTGGCGATGATGCCCTAGTGGCCGAATTGCGCAGCCATGTCGGTAAGGAGATCGGTCCAATTGCCCGCCCCGATGCTATCTACTTCAGCGATTCCCTACCCAAAACCCGCAGCGGCAAGATCATGCGGCGCATCCTGCGCTCCCTGGCTGCCGGCGAAGAAGTGAAAGGTGACACCAGCACCCTGGAAGATCGCTCGGTCCTCGATTCCCTGCGGGTCTGAGTCGCCAGGGGCCTAGGGGCTGGTGGGCCAGCCGCTAATGCGATCAGCCAACTGCTCGATTTGTTGGTGGCGCTTCGGGTCGTCGGCCCAAGCTCCGAGCACGTTCTGGCGTAAACCGGCACTGGCGGGGGTGAGGTGGTCGCCGGGGAGCTCCAGGAGCTGGCTTTGGTCGCCGGCCCGCTGTTGCAGGGCCGCCAGCAGCCGGGGGCTTTGGTCGAGCTGGTCGGAGCGAAACCGGACCAGCAAATTGCTGCTCTGGCGATAGCTTGACGCCACCAGGCGCAGGGTTTCACTGGGGGATGGGCTGAACTCGCTGCTGAATCCCAGCCGCGGAGCCAGCTCCGCCAGCAGGGGAATCGAGCGATCGGCCGAGAAATTGTTGAAACTCAAGGACACCAGGGCGCTGCTGCCCCGGCCATTGTCTGGCGCCAGCAGGTGCAGTTTGCAGCCCAAACTGTGGCCTAGCCGCAACGGCTTCCACTCCAGCCCAGCCCCAGGCGCTGCGGGACCGGGGGGCATGGCGTCGCGGGCGCGGCGAAAGGCCTTCCAGGCCCCATTGGCCTGGTCCTGGTGGTCGAAGCCCGGCACATAGGTAAAGGCCCGGATGGCCAAGCCCCGGCGGGCTAGGGCCTCGAGCAGGCGCCGGTAGCTGAGCTGGGGCGAGGCGGCCAGGTAGCTGCCGCCGATGAATTCCACCAGGCCCCGCGGTTGGGCCGGGGTCAGGCACCAGAGGCTGCCCTGCTGCTGCCAACGGCTCATGGACCGGTGAGCTGCTGCAGGGCCTTGAGGGCGTCGGTGCCATGGGCGGCGCCATCGAGCAGGTTGTTGAAGACATGGCGAATCACGCCGCCCCCGTCGATCAGGTAGGTGACCCGCCCCGGCACCACGAACAGGCTGTTGGGCACGCCAAAGGCCTGGCGCAACTGGTTGCCGCGGTCCACCAGCAGGGGGAAGGGCAGCCCATGGCGCTGGGCAAAGCGTTGGTGGCTGGCCGCGTCATCGCCGCTCACCCCCCAAACCACCGCACCGAGATCGGTAAAGGCGCTGTATTGATCGCGGAAGGCGCACACCTCCATGGTGCAGCCGGGGGTGTCGTCCTTGGGATAGAAAAACAGCACCAGGGGCTTGCCTTGGAGTTGGTCGCTGCGGCGTTCGTTGCCGTCCTGGTCGACCAGGGCGACGAGGGGGGCCCGGTCTCCGGTGGTAAGCGCTTTGGCCAAGGGAAATCGAATCGGTGACCCGAGCCTAAGAAGGGCCCCTGGTGTCCTGGCGCCTGCCTGGGCAAGCTGGGATCATGGGGGCGGTTCGGCAGCTCCAACCGGCATGGAGAAGCAGGCGATGAGCAGCGACCTGATCGCCCAACCCTCCTTCTGGCCCGAGCTGGAGCCCGCCGAGCCCGCTCCCCAGTTGGCCAAGCCGAAACTGGCCAAGCCAGAGGCAGCCGCCAGCGCCCCCACCCCCGCGATTGCCCCTGCTCCCCATGGGGCATCGGATGGGGCTAGGGATGGGGCTAGGGATGGGGCGACGGATTCGATCGACCCTTTCCCCGCTCCCTCCCCGGTGCAATTGCCCAGCTTTCGATCGGGCCCGGCCGATCGCCGCCTGCCGGAACGCCTGCTGATCCTCGATACGGAAACCACCGGCCTGCAAAGCGAGCGGGACCACTGCATCGAAATCGGTGCCGTGCTGTTCCATGTGGCCGAGCGGGCCGTGTTGGATCAGGTGTCGTTCCTGCTGCCCTGCCAGGCCAATCCGGCCGAGCCAATCAATGGCATTAGCGCCGCCGTCAGTCGCACCCCCCAGCCCTGGCAGGCGGGCTTGCACTTTTTCGAGGCCATGCTGGATGCCGCCGATCTGGTGGTGGCC
>Ga0310332_10240_pt1 | contig 14969 bp, 15 predicted proteins | sample LakMicSRFLOrngD5_FD_195546 | JGI IMG/M metagenome (GOLD analysis project Ga0310332, IMG submission 195546) | Enriched freshwater cyanobacterial communities from Lake Michigan, Michigan, United States - MI23.SRFL.Orng.D5 (v2) (version 2) | ecosystem: Environmental > Aquatic > Freshwater > Lake...
CAACCAAACCGGCCGGGCGATTGAGGTGATCGTGATTCTGCTGGCGGCCTACCTGGCCATCGATTTGGCGATCTCCCTGGTGATGAATGGCCTGAACCGACTGGTTCAGATCAAGGAGCGCTGACATGGGTTCCATGCCACGCGTCGTGCGCTCAAGCCTGCGCAAGGAACTGTTTGCCAACCCGATCGATGGGCTGGTCAGTGTGCTGCTCATCTCGGGGGTGGGGGCGGCCGGCTACGGGTTGATTCATTGGGCTCTAACTCAGGCCCAGTGGGTCGTGATCCAGGCCAACAGCACCCTGTTTGCGGTGGGCCGTTACCCAATCGAGCAGCAGTGGCGCCTTTGGCTGCTGGTGGCCCTGGTCGCCGCTGCCACGGGACTGAGCTGGGGGGCACTGCGGGGGCTGCCGCAGCGAGACCGTCCGATCACGGCGGTATGGCCGCGCAATGATCGGATTGCAGCGATTGTGTTGGTGGCACTCTGCGGCTGGGCTCCGGCGGCGCTGGGTCTGGCCTGGCCCATCCAGGCCCGCTGGTGGGCTCTCACGGCCCTGCTGCTGGTGCTGCGCTGGCTGGCTGGTCGCTATGCCAGCCGGCTGCGCAAGGTGGCCACCCTGGGCCTCCCCCTGCTCTGGCCCCTGCTCTATCTGGTCGGCATGGTGCTGATTGGCGGCGGGCTGGGGCTGGTGACCGTTGGCGCTAACGAATGGGGGGGGCTGCTGCTCACCCTGATCGAAGCCAGCTTCGCCATCCTGCTCAGCGCACCCTTGGGTGTGGTGCTGGCCCTGGGTCGGCGCAGCTCCCTCCCCCTTTTGCGCTGGGGCTCGATTGCATACATCGAGTTCATCCGGGGGGCACCCCTGATCACCCTGCTCTTCCTGGGCCAAAACATCCTTGGCTTCCTCCTGCCCGGGGGCCTCGCTCCCGATCGGATCTGGCGGGCAGCCTGGATCCTCACCTTCTTTTCGGCCGCCTACCTGGCGGAGGCGGTGCGCGCTGGCCTGGCGGCCGTGCCCCGGGGCCAACTGGAGGCGGCTCGCTCCCTAGGCCTGAACCTGCCCCAAGCCCTGAGCCGGGTGGTTTTACCCCAGGCCTTACGAATTGCCCTGCCAGCCACGGTCGGTCAGTTCATCTCGCTGCTACAGGACACCACCTTGCTGTCCTTGATCGGTTTGCTCGATCTTCTCGGCACAGCCCGAAGCGTGATGGCGAACCCGCTGTATTTAGGCAAAAGCGCCGAGGTTTATCTCACCTTGGCGGTGCTGTTTTGGTGTTGCTGCGCGGCCCTGGGCCTGGGCAGCCGGGCCCTGGAACGGCGCCTGAATCCACCGACCCTGGGCCCCTAGCGGCCACCCTCAAGCCCCAAGTTCCCAGCCCTTTCCCCGAGACCATGACAGCCGAACCAAAGGTCGCCAAAAGCCCAGCCATGATTGAGGCCCGGGGGGTTGAGAAGTGGTACCCCAATGGCTTCCATGCATTGAGGGGCGTGGATCTCACGGTGCAGCGGGGTGAGGTGGTGGTGATCATGGGCCCATCGGGATCGGGCAAGAGCACCTTCATCCGTACCTTCAATGCCCTCGAGGACTTTCAAAAGGGCTCGATCACGGTGGATGGCATCGCCCTCAATGACGACCTGCGCCAAATCGATGCGATCCGGCGTGAGGTTGGGATGGTGTTCCAACAGTTCAACCTGTTCCCCCATCTCTCGGTGCTCGACAACCTCACCCTGGCGCCGGTGCTAGTGCGCAAGCGATCCAAAGGGGACGTGTTGAACCAGGCGATGGCCCTGCTTGAGCGGGTCGGTATTGCCGAGCAGGCCCATAAGTTTCCCGGCCAACTCTCGGGCGGCCAGCAGCAACGGGTGGCGATCGCCCGCTCCCTCTGCATGGAGCCGCGCATCCTGCTCTTTGATGAACCGACGAGCTCCCTCGATCCGGAAATGGTGCGGGAGGTGCTCGAAGTGATGCAGGGATTGGCCGCCGATGGCATGACCATGGTGGTGGTGACCCATGAAGTGGGCTTTGCCCGCCAGGTGGCCGATCGGGTGGTGTTGATGGCCGACGGCCAAGTGGTGGAAGAGGCTATGCCAGAGCAATTCTTTGACCATCCCCAACATGAGCGCAGCCGTCAATTTCTATCCCAGATTCTCTAGCTTCTGGGCCATATCTGGGACCAGCATGGCTCTCTAAACTTGCCCTATTGGGTAAACCACCCAGTAGTGACAACAAAAAATCTGGGGAGAAATAATTAGCCGGCAGCTTCAGCCAGGGAGATCAGGCGAAGGTCCTTTGAATCCCAAAGGATGTAGCGGAAGCAGCCAGGTATGTCTGACAGAGTGAGGCGTTTAGCGGCCATCAGCAGGTGAGCGTTCCGCTCGTGGCACTGGCGTAGACGGTAATTGGGAATCCGCTCGCAGAGGTGGTGAATGCTATGGAAGGCAATATCGGCAGAAAACCAATTTAAGATCCATGGCAGCTCCAAATTGCTGCTGCCGGCAACGGCCCCTTCCAGGTAGCTCCAGCCTTCATTACCACTGGCGTAGGAGCCTTGATAGTTGTGTTGCACGAAAAAGATACAGATAAAGATCGCCGCCGAGAAGGTCATCACGATCGCATAGCAACTCCAGAACAGCCCCACCCCAAGCCACTGGCCCATGGCCCACCAGCTGGCAAGCACCAGCACGTTGTTGGCCACTAGATCGGCAAGCTCTGCCTGGGTGGGTTGGTACCGCTTGGCTGGGGCTGCATCAGGGCCCTTCAGTTGGGATGCAATCCGATCAACAAGGGCCAAAATCAGGCTGATGCGGGGCTTAATCACCAGGTAGAAAAATCCACCCGGCAGCAGCATCAGCGGGTGGCGGCTGATGGCGTAGAGGCGTTGGTTCAAGGGGGAAAGGGCCCGGAATTGATCCAGACTCAACAGGGCCGAAGGGCCGCGATAGCGATCCCAGTTGCCATTGTGATTGTGGTGATAGGCATGCCCCCTCGACCAGGGATGCTCTGGGATGCCATTGACAACCCCAAAGACAAACCCAAAGAATTGATTCAGCCAGCGGCTGGCAAACAGGGAGCGGTGGCCGCAATCGTGCATCAGCGAAAAGCTACGCGACGAAAACAGCACCAACAAAACCAGGATTGGCAAGAGCAGCAGGCGCTCCAGCGGCGGGCCCGCCGCCACCTGGGGCACCAACCACCAGAGCGCCGCCGTGGGAGCCAGGGTGCTGATCACCTGGAAAAGGGCGCGGCGGTTATCGCTTTTGCGATAGGCCTCAAGCTCGAAGTCACTGCGCCGCAGTGGGCGTGTCGCCGTCCCCGGCGCCTGAAAGTCGGTGAAGGTCAGCGGCTGGATCCCAGAGGGCAGGCCATCGAGCCACCTGCATAACACCACCCTAACGGCGCCTGGCCAGGGGCGCCTTAAGGGCCTAAAAGAAATCCCATGGGCACGGCAGCTCGAGGCAGGGAATGGGACCTAGGCATCCGGCTGGCGTGCCTGGAAGGTCTCCCCTAAGGGGCCTCAACCAGCGATGACAAACGATCAAACTTTATGCATGGGGTCATCCTGCAATCAACTCTTAGCGAAAGTAGCGCCAATATCTTTAACCGATCAGTCAAACAAGCTTGGGGCTCAATTCTATTTAAATGCTGGCAGTAGCTTTCTGTGTCCAAGATGATTAGGCATTGCCCTACTACTCCTTGGCATCGGCAAGCTGCAACGAAACGACGGCATGGGCATCAACAAGCCGACTGGGGGCGCCGATCAGGAACCCTTTTCGCCGGCTGTTGTGTCCCCGGGGATCGCCGTGAAGGAGGCGCCCTCCAATGGCGACAGCATGCCGATGCTGCCCATGACAAGACTGCCTCCCTGCGGAATTGGTGCACGGCTGGATCAGAAACTATCCCTACGAAGGCCGAGTACCCCATCGGATCAGCCGATGGTCAAACCCAGTCAGCAACACTGAGGATAGGGAGATAGGACCCTAACCAAACAGCATCTACCACATCCCCTTGACAGGTTTTTGGGGTGTGCCGCTTGTGGGCGCCTGGCTTGGGCTGGCAACGGCAACTTGCCTGGCTTGGATGCAGGACGGCAGGAACACATACCAGGACAAGAGGGATGTGGACTGGGCAGGCGTGGTAGCCCGAACCCGATCGCACACATTTTGCTTGCCATCGAAGCTATCGGTATCGGCAAGCCTAAAATCGACAGGCAAGGCAGCCAAAATGCCTGCCGATGAGATCGAGCCATCAAGGGCGTCCGCCATGATGGCTGAGCGCAGGGCCACAACGGCATCCTGCTTCAGGGTCCAATAGGGTACATAGCTGCGGGTTTGCTCGTCGAGAAACTGAACGCCAGGGGCCGAATAGAGGAAATTAGCAACCGAAAGAAAATCAACGCTATAGGGCTTATTCATGCCAGCTCGAATTTCATCGGCTGTCCAACCGGAGAGATGGATGCCATCGAGTAAGCCCCGATCGGTAATCTCCCCTGTGGCCAAGAATGTGGTGATCGGCTGCTGATGGGTCGACCAAACGGCCCCGCCCGTGTTCCAACGGATCGGCCGCTCGGCGGCCTGAGCCCCAGGAGTGGACAGGATGACGCCTGCAACACTTGCTCCAAGAAGCAGCACGGCAGGAACGAAGGAGCGTTTCATGGTCCGAGAATGGATCGCCCTTCTAAGTTATTGATTAAAGCGATTAATAGGCGTTAAGTTCATATTTAAGCCGGATCAACCGCAACCTGCAGCAGGATTCATCTGCTGCCAATACCAGTCTCCACACAGGCAAAGCTACGGGCCTAATGGCAACACTGCCAACACCTTCGATTTGATGCACTGACAGCAGATCAAGCTGCTCTATGCACGACAGCAAAGGCTTTAGGCGGAAGGTCCATCGATCGGGGATAGAGGGGGTGAAGACCCATCTCTATAGACGAAAAGCTTTAATCAAAACCATCACATGAAGTCTGACGATCAAAGACTAGGCAGCTTGGCAATAATGTTAACTAACAATTCCACCGCAAACAGCAAGAACTTGCTGACCACATGCCCGTAAATTCACAACAAAGATACGGACAAATTGCCTTTTAATGGTGCCTGCTAGACTTCAATGCGGTCTTATCGCATGACTCTGTCAAGCCCAGCCGGTGCCTTAGACAAGGGAAACACAAGGCAACAGATCAGGGTGTGTGGTGGGCCAAGAGTTCACCAACCTGGAGCAGCAGAGCTTCACCGGGCACCATGGGAAGCCAGCTTTCATTCGTGGTCAGCGGTTCGGTACTAATAATCGTGACCACATCGCGATCGGTAGTTACCTGGGAAAAATCCACGGTGAGATCCTCATCGGCAAGCGTTGCGGTGGTGAAGGGTGCCCGGCGGGTAAGACGATGCAACTTGGTGCTGGCATAGGCGAACAGCCAGGAGCCATTACTGATCAAGCAATTGAAGATGCCCATGGTCGCCAGTTGGTTGGAGCGAGCCAACAGGGAATCAAACAGAGCAGTGGTGTTGAGGTGATCGATGCGCTCACGATCGAGCCCATTGAGAATCCAGCAAAAGGCGGCCTCACTGTCGGTACTGCCATAGGGTTGAAATAATCCCACCGGATCGAGCACACCCTTGATGTCGCCGTTATGGGCGAACACCCATTCCTGGCCCTGCCATTGGCGATGGAAGGGATGGCAATTCTCAAGCGCAATCACCCCCTGGGTGGCTTTGCGGATATGGGCAATCGAGCAATGGGCCTTGAGGGCCAGATCGGCCACTTCGGCTGCCACTTTTGAAAAGGCCGCGGGAGTCTCTTCCCGATAGATCCTCACCCCTTGGCCAGCCGGATCAAACGTTGCCAGTCCCCAACCATCGCCGTGTTCACCGGTGGCTCCTCCACGGCGGGCCAGGCCGCGGAAGGAGAAGGTCATGTCGGTGGGGGTATTGGCGCTGAGGGCCAGCAATTCACACATGCTTGCAATTCAGGCGTGGACTAGCCCGATCCGATCAACGCGGAGAGAAGGGTTGCCAGGACAGGGCCTGATGGTTCACTTTACAACCAGCAGATCGGCCCGACTGGTCTGGGAGGACAAGCCGAAGCCACCAGCTGGGCTCGGCACAAAAAACCCCGACCGCAGGGGCCGGGGCAAGGGAGCTGGTGTTTAAGCCCTGGTCTGGGGCCCACGGGGCCTGGCAATGGCCAGAGATCAGCGGCTCTTGACGAAGATTTGATCCCAGAGACCTGCTTTACCAAAGAACTTCTTGTTGACATTGGCCCAGCCGCCGAAATCAGCCACTGTGAAGGTCTTTAGTTGCTGGAATTTGCCCTTAGCGTAAACCTTACCCTCGGCTGTCACCGGACGGAAGCCATTTGCCACAAAAACCTTCTGGGCAAAAGGGGTGTAGAGAAACTTGGCTAAGGCTTCAGCTACTTTACGCGTGCCGTGCTTGTCAACGTTCTTGTCCACCACCGCAATGGGACCCTCGATCAAGATATTCGGAGAGGGCAGCTTATAGGGCACGGTCCACTCGCCAGTTTTACGGGCCAGGATCGCCTCATTCTCATAGTTCAACAGCACATCGCCCTTGCGGCGCTTAACAAAGGTATCGGTGGCCTCCCGAGCATCCTTGGGCAACACATCGACATTTTTGTAAACCGTGGTGACGTATTTACGTGCCTCAACTTCGCTACCGCCCGCCTGAGTAACAGAGCCATAAAGGCCTAGGAAGTTCCAGCGAGCACCACCCGAAGTCTTGGGATTTCCTGAGACCACATCCACATCCTTATTATCGAGGTCTTTCCAGGTGTTGATCTTCTTTGGGTTGCCTGGACGCACTAAGAAGGCCACTACCGAATTGGTAATAATCGAGTTATTGGGATTTTCCCGTTCCCAACCGGGTTGGATCAGGCCAGCCTCCTGGATCTTGAGTACATCCCCACTGAGGGCGAGTCCGACCACATCGGCCTCCAAGCCATCAATCACAGCCCGGGCTTGGGAGCCGGAGCCGCCATAGCTCGTTTTGATTTGGACCCTCTGGCCTGTTTTTTTCTTCCAATCGGCTTCGAACTTGGGGATGATCTGGTCATAGGCCGCCTTGGTGACGGCGTAGCTGACCAGCAGGATCGTTTGCGGAGCAGCAGCCGAGACCTTCTTGCTTGCTGCCAAGGCGGCTGGACTGGCCAAACCAACGAGACCAAGGGAGGCGAAGGCCGCGCTTGCGACACCGGCACCCAGCCGACGGGACAGGGGGGAGGACAGGTAAACCACTTAAAGCCGACGCATGACTCGTGGAATTTAAGCAGATGGCCGCAGTTGACCTGGTATGCCGTGCCACATCCTGCCTGAGGCGACCCCGGTCCAAGCTTTCGAGCCTTTCCTAGGCAGGAGCCTTGCTGCCACAATCCCAGCATCCCCAACCGGTCTGCTTCGCCGTGGCCTTCAGTTCCAAGACGGAGTACGGACTGGTGGCCCTGATCGAGCTGGCCAGCATCTATTCCAGTGGGGGCGTGCTGCAGGTAGCCGAGATCGCTCTCCGCCAGGGGATTCCGGATCGCTACCTGGAACAGATGCTCACCAGCCTGCGCCGGGGCGGCATCCTGCGCAGCATCCGCGGCCCGCGCGGGGGCTATCAGCTGCTGCGGCCGCCGGCCGAAGTGGCGGTGGCCGATGTGGTGCAGTGCCTAGAGGGGGATCCGGGAAGCCGGGATGGAGCCCCCGAAACGCCGGAATATCAGGTCTTGCAGTCCCTAGCCAGCCAGCTGGAGCAGGCCCGCTTGAAGCTGGTGCAATCCACCAGCCTGCAGGACCTCCTCGATCGCCGCGATGGCCTGCTGCAGGCCCAAACCATGTACTTCATCTGAACCACCAATAAAAGGCCACTAGCCCGAGTGGGAAATCGTGCTATGGTTCGCCGATCCCCGGGGGAGACCGATGGGTTGTTGTCGCCGAATGCTCCTGGCCGGTTCGATGCCGGCCTCGCCCAACGCCATGACCATTCTTTTGTCTTCTCGCCATGACTGTTGCCCACTCCCCTTCCCTGGCCCATCCACCGCTCCGCCTGACGCTCCTGCCCAATGACGTGTTGCCGGAACGGCTGAATTGGCGCATCCAGGAGGGCTATATCCGCACTGCCGCCTGGGACGACGACGGGGACACCATCACCCTGGGGGTCTGGGGTCCCGGTGATTGGATCACCTCGACCTACTCCGCCCTACGCCCGGTGGAAATCCAATGCCTCACCACCGTGGTGGTGGAACAGTTCAGCCCCGGAGCCGCCGAGATCCAGCAGCTGCTCCTCAGGCAGATTCAAAATCTCGAAGAACTCTTCCAGATCAACCGCATCCGGGCCGCTGACGAGCGCCTGCTGGGCCTGCTCGCCTGGATCGGCCGCCGCTTTGGCCAGGTGAGCACGCGCGGCTATCGCCTCTCCCTCAAGGACATGAACCTCACCCATAAGGCCCTGGCCGATCTCTGCGGCCTGACCCGGGTGACGGTCACGAAAATGCTGAACCGCTACAAAAGTGATGGCGTGCTGCAACAGGTCAGCAAGGACGATCTGTTCATTCCCTCGATTGCCCTGAGTACCGCCACCGCCTGAATCGTTCGGCCGGGCCAGCCAGGCCCATGCTCTTGCTTTGAAACGAAATTGATCACAGTGGGGAAGTTCACCCTGAGAAGTTTTCTAGCAACCCATCCAATCGCAATCCAACCATTCGCCATGGAAAACCAATCAGCCAAGCCCCCCAGAAGCGGGCCCTCCATTCCCAGCCTTTTGTACACACTTCAGTTTAAAAATGGCCGGGTACTGAAACACCAGGACCCCCTTGCCCTGAGCCAATTTCGATCGGACGGCAGGCTCGCAACCGTCTTCCGGGAGACTGGTTCGGAAAAAACTAAAGCGGTGTAAAAGCAGGAGCGTTTTAGCTCCTAAGGGATTACAACTTAAAAACTGCCCTGGGTTGAGGTTGGTACAAAGCCAACCTCAACATTGTTTGGATGATTACCCCAGCCTATCGAGCTAGAGCAAGTCCCGACGAAACTGCGACGCCCTAAATCATGTAATCCGGCTCGAAGCTACGCACCTGGCGACTGACAATATGGAGGCCATCACCGGGTTTGATCGCCTGGTAATCGATCTGTTCCCGGGGAAACTGGGCCATCAACACCTCACCATCGGCCAGTACCAATTCGGCTTGGAGATCCCTACCCATGTGGCGTAGGCGTCGCAGCTGGGCGGGCACGCTGCCCTGTTGGGGCGTGGTGTACACCTGCACATCGTGGGGGCGGATGAACACCGGTTCCGGCTCCGCCTCGCCTTGGAGACTTGGGACCGGGTTCGCCTGGCCAGAGTCTTGGGCGAGGAGGGCGGAACGGGGCACCACATTGACGGCTCCGACGAAGCTCATCACAAAGGGCGTCGCCGGCTGGTCGTAGATCTCGGCCGGACTGCCGATCTGCTCGATCCGGCCTTCGTTCATCACCACGATCCGATCGGCCACCTCCATGGCCTCCTCCTGGTCATGGGTCACGATCACGGTGGTGACGTGCATTTCATCGTGGAGGTTGCGCAGCCAGGCGCGCAGCTCCTTGCGCACCTTGGCATCGAGGGCGCTGAAGGGTTCATCCAGCAGCAGGACGCGCGGCTGCACGGCAAGGGCCCGGGCCAGGGCCACCCGTTGGCGCTGGCCACCGGAGAGCTGGGAGGGGAAGCGGCTGCCGTAGCCCTTGAGCTGAACCAGATCAAGAAGTTCATCGACGCGACGTTTAATGGCGTCCCGTTTCCAGCGGCGCAGCTCCAGGCCGAAGGCCACGTTCTGGCGCACGGTGCGGTGCTTGAACAACGCAAAGTGCTGGAAGACAAACCCCACCTGCCGATCCTGGACGGAGCGTTCGGTGGCCTCTTCACCAGTAATCCAGATGCGGCCGCTGTCACTGCCCTCCAAGCCGGCGATCAGCCGTAACAGGGTGCTTTTGCCTGAGCCCGAGGGCCCCAGCAAAGCCACTAAGGAGCCGGTTTCCACATCCAGGCTGACGTTGTCTACGGCCCTGAACTCCCCGAAATGCTTGCTGACCTGCTCAACCCGGATGCCCATGGCGGCGATTCGCTTGGCCCAATGGCCCAATCATTGCCGATCACTCAGCCCCAAGCCAAGCCAACCAGCCAGTTCTATTGGCGCCTATCCCGAGCGGCTTAAGGGGTCTTTGCCCGCTGCGGGTGATACGTTGCTTGGGTTGGCCCTTACAAGCCCATGGCACCAGCGTGGCTACGCCCCGGAACCCTGCCGAACCTGAAGCTACCCAGCTGGCCCTGGCGGATCACCTGGCTCTACTTGGGGTTGGTGTTGTTTCTGCCCCTTGGCGCCATCTCCTTGAAGGCGGCCGGAGTCGGTCCAGCGGGGTTTTGGGAGCTGGCTACCACTCCTGAGGCGATTGCCTCCTACCAGATCAGCTTTGGCCTGGCCTTGGCGGCGAGCCTGATCAATGGCGTGTTTGGCCTGGTGATTGCCTGGGCGCTGGTGCGCTGCCGTTTTCCAGGTCAACGCCTGCTCGATTCCCTAATCGACCTGCCCTTTGCCCTGCCAACGGCCGTGGCGGGCCTGGCCCTCGCCGCCGTCTACAGCAGTGAAAACGGCTGGCTTGGCGAACCGCTCTATCGACTGTTTGGCATCAAGGTGGCCTTCAGCGCCATCGGCGTTGCTGTGGCGATGGTGTTCATCTCCCTTCCCTTTGTGGTGCGCACGGTGGAACCGGTGTTGCGCTCCCTCGAGAAGGAGCAGGAAGAGGCCTCCTGGTGCCTGGGAGCCTCCCAAGCCCAGACCTTTTTCCGGGTGGTCTTCCCCCAATTACTGCCCGCCATCCTCGGCGGAATCGCCCAAGGCTTCAGTCGCGCCGTTGGCGAATATGGATCGGTGGTGATGATCTCCAGTAACATCCCCTTTGTGGATTTGATTACACCAACTTTAATCATTCAGAAACTCGAAGAATATGATATTGATGGCGCCACAGTGGTTGGCTCTGTGATGTTGCTTTTCTCCCTAGCCAGCCTACTGGTTATCAACTTAATTCAGGTGTGGGGCCAGCGTTATCAGGCCACTAGCACAGCCGTGGGCTAAACAATAGGCCAAACCGTTCACTTTCCCGCACAACGCCCCCTTCCTAAATGCCATGACCTTCGTTGTTCCTGATCTCGAGATCTATGAACCACCCAAGCCGTCCAAGGGGGGAGCTAATACAAACCTGGGCAAGAAACTAATAGCGGCAATTATTCCGCTGATCGCATGTCTCTACGTGGGCCTGGTGATCCTGGCACCGGCCCTAAGCGTTGTCGCGCAGGCCTTTGCAAAGGGCATTGCGCCCTTTCTTGAAAACCTGAGTTCGCCAGAGCTGCTATCGGCCGTCAAGATGACCTTAATCACGGCCGCCATAGCCGTGCCTGCCAACACGATTTTTGGTCTTGCTGCCGCCACCGCCATAGCGCGTAAGAAATTTCGAGGCAAGGCCCTGCTGCTGAGCATCATCGATTTGCCCTTTTCAATTTCACCGGTGGTGGTTGGACTGATGCTTGTGTTGCTCTATAGCCCCAGCAATGGGGTGTTCGGCGGGATCGTCAACAGCTTGGGCTGGAAAATCATCTTCTCCTGGCCAGGCATTGTCATGGCAACGATCATCGTGACATTTCCCTTTATGGCCCGCGAGGTGATCCCCTTACTGGAAGAGGAAGGCTGGGAGCAGGAGGAGGCCGCCAAAACCCTCGGCGCCAATGACTGGCAGGTGTTTTGGAAAGTCACCCTGCCTTCGGTCCGCTGGGCCGCCCTCTATGGACTGATCCTGACGACGGCCCGGGCCCTGGGAGAATTCGGCGCCGTTTCGGTGGTGAGCGGCAACATCCGCGGCGAAACGCAAACCTTGCCCTTGTTTGTGGAGGATGCCTACAAGCAATACCAAACAGAACTCGCCTTTGGAGCCGCTGCGGTCTTAGGCGGGGTCGCCTTGGTGTCGTTGCTGTTGAAGCTTGGGGTTGAACTGCTTTTGGAACAGGACAAGAAAGCCCGCGAAATCAAGCCAGACGCCTGATCCGCCAGTCCTGGCGATCCCAGGGCTGGCAGACCTCCAGGTCCAGGATCCAGCTTGGAAGCAGCAGGGCATCGACCTGGCCCGTGGCATCGAAGCCAAACCAACCGATCCCCCATCTCCATGGGTGGCATGGCCGTAACAGGCCGGGCAACGGAGTTGGCTCGAACCCATCCCGGGCAACCCTCAAAATTGGCTGCGCCTTGACAGGATTGGGCCATGGTTACCTTTCTGCGGCGCCTCCCCCCCCTGGGCCAACTGCTGTTGGCGGGGCTGCTGGTGCGCGGCCTGCTCGCCCTAGTCCTGCCACCGGGTTACGACGAGGCCTACTACCTCTTCTATGGACGCCATCCCAACCTCAGCTACCTGGACCATCCGGTGGGCGTTGGGGTTTGGTCCCTGGTCGGCAACGCCCTAGGCGGGTCGATTGTTGCCCTGAGGGTGCCCTCGCTGCTCTCCTACACCGCCGCCCTGGCCCTGCTGGCTTCGGCGACGGGTCGGTGGTTTGGACCCAGGGCGGGCCTGTGGTCTGTGGCCGTGGGCAGTCTCTCGCCCCTGCTGTTTGCCTGTGGTGGCCTGCTATTGCTGCCCGACAGTCCCCTGCTGTTGGTGTTGGCGGCCCTGATGTGGTGGCTGTCACGCCATCCCCTAGTCGTACCGAGTAACGCCAGGGAGGCCGCCGGCCTTGGACTCCTGCTGGGGCTGATGAGCCTCTGCAAATACCACTCCCTCCTGGTCTTGGTGGCACTGCTTGCCTGGTGCCTGGCCACGGCCGAGCGCCGGGCGGCCCTTGCCAGGCCCTGGCCCTGGTTGGGTCTGCTGGTGTGGGCGGGCGTCTCCAGCCCCCTGTGGATCTGGAACCAGCAGCACCACTGGGCCTCCTTCCTGTTCCATGGCGGCCGAACCCTGGCCGAGCACACCTACAACTTTTCCGGTCCGCCCCTATTCCTACTGACCCAGCTGCTGCTGCTGTTTCCGACGATCGGCCTGCTGCTGTGGGCGTCCCTCGGACCCCAGGAGCGAACGGCGGCCAACCCCCAAGCCCGCCAGCTGCTACGAACCCTGGCCCTGCCGATCCTGATCACTTTTACGGTGTTATCGGGGCGCATGCAGGTGCTCTCCAGCTGGCTGGTGCCCGCCTGGTGGTTCCTGCTGCCCCTTGCTGGCGACTGGCTGGCGCGCCGGCCCACGCCCTGGCCCCCCGCTCTGGCCTGGAGCCGAATCGTCACGCTGGCAGTGCTGCCGCCCCTGCTTGCCCTGGCAGCTTTGCAAGTGCGCTTTGGCGTGCTGGATCGGGTCCTGCCGCCGGGGGTCGATACCTCCAATCAATTGATGCCAGCGGCCAACCTGAAGGAGGCCCTCAAAAGCAATCCCCGCGTTTGGGCGGCCCTGGGCTCGGCCGATGTGATCGCCAGCCGCCGCTACGAACTCCCCGGCTTTTTGGCCCTAGCCCTGCAAGAGCACAGTCGGGCGGCCTACACCAGTTTCAGTGGCGATCCCCGGGGCTTCACCTATTGGCTACCCGCCCATGGCTACAAGGGAGCCCGCGGTGTGATTTTTGCCCTCGAGGATCCCCACCATCCGGAAGATCGGATCGAATGGCCAACGGAGGTGGGTCCCCTAACGCCCCTGGGCTCCGTTCAGCTAAAGCGAGGCGGGCGCCCATCGGTGCGGCTGCAGTTTGTGGGCTTCGGGCCCCTGGCCCGGCCCCTGCCAGGTCCTCCCAGCCCCTAAGCGCCCCATGCCAGGTCCCATCGGGTGCGCTGGCAAACACGCAACAGGTCTTGGTCAAGACAACGGTGGTGCGAGCTTTGGCCCGATGGTTGGGACCCGTTGGGCCGATGCCATGGGGACCGGTTTACCAGGCTGGTCTGGCGCGGTGGGATCCTGCCTAGCCATCCAGGCCTCGATCCTGTTGATGGGGTCCCTGCTGGGGTTTAGCCAACGCTTCGAGGCCAGGGGACGGTTGGGCGACACGGGCCAACAGCCTGAACTCCAGGCGGCCCAGGTTCTGTTTCGCAACGTCCAAACCAACAAAGGGAGCCCCCAAGGAGCCCTAGGCAAGGACAGGAGCCGGCCGATGGCAGCTAGCTTGCCCCATCCATAACCAGACGTTAATCCGACGCTTTGATCCGGGGCCCAGAGTGAGATCAGGGCTGGGGTTGATGAGCCTGGCTCTACCAAACCCTTGAGGTAAGCGACATGGCGGGCGGTTCCAGTGCCGGCGCTTACGCGGCGGGCTTGCTTGGTGAGCACCTCAAGGCGATTGTCTGCCTTCAAGCCGGAGTTCTGAAGGACCAGGACCCCGAACCCTTGCACCAACTACGGGTGCGCTTCCGTCGGTTGGGCACCCTGCTGCTGCAATTTGGGCCTGCACTTCAATTACCCGAGCGGGTGACAGAGCAAAACTTGGCCAAAACGGGCCGCCGCCTGGGCCTGGTCCGCGATCTGGACGTGCTGAGTGGGCAGCTACAGCACCAACTTGACCTCGCGCTGCCGGCCGATGAGCTGAATCGCTTGAAACCGGTGCTGAAAACCCTGGTCCGCAGCCGCAAGCTGGCCTTTGCGGAGATGGTGGAGGAGCTGCGGAGCCGTCGGTACCTGCGCTTACTGGCAAAGCTTCAGGCCTGGTTGCGCCAGCCGACCTGGACGGCCCTTGGCGAAGAGGACGCCAGGGACTGGCTGGTCGAATGGAAAACCCCGGTTCTGGCCGGTTTGCTGATTCAACCGGGCTGGCGCGCCAGCGATCCGGATCGCGATCGGGCCTGCTTGCACGACCTGCGCAAAAAAATCAAACGGGCCCGCTATGGCTTGGCCAATCTCAAGGAGCTGGCAGGGGACTCCCTAGGGATCTGGTTGGAGCGCTTTAAAGCCCAGCAAGACACCCTTGGTGGCCTTAACGACCTGCAGGTGCT
>Ga0310332_10241_pt1 | contig 14949 bp, 16 predicted proteins | sample LakMicSRFLOrngD5_FD_195546 | JGI IMG/M metagenome (GOLD analysis project Ga0310332, IMG submission 195546) | Enriched freshwater cyanobacterial communities from Lake Michigan, Michigan, United States - MI23.SRFL.Orng.D5 (v2) (version 2) | ecosystem: Environmental > Aquatic > Freshwater > Lake...
GTAATATCTACCCCGGTATCTGGATCACGAATAACAGCATTCTCACTCCTTGCCTTATTGATGTAGTTAGCAAGAGAGAATGGAGCATTCTGAGCCTGAGCAATGCTGTAGCCGTAGGCCTGCCACCCAGTCAGAGCTGGGGAATTGTTTCTAATACCAGCAGAGACCCCTTCAGCATTAGGAATGGTTTCAGCAACTGTTGCCAGTTGGTTGTCCCGTTTGGCTGCATCACTGAGACGAACTTCTGCTTCTTTATGTTCTTGTTGATACTTAGGAGAAAGAGAACCACCACTGCTGATGAACTTAGAAAAGCCCTTTGCAATTTCACCCTTTTTCCACTGTTCACCTTGTTCTTGTACGAACTTAGATAGCGTGGAACTAAAGGCAGTTAGTTGTTCAATCTCTCGATTCCTTAGCCGAAACTGCTGCTCAACAGCTTCAAGCATCTGTTGACTTGGATCATAGGTTCTCGCAGGACTGAAACCTGGAGATACAGACGGCCCACCAAGAGCAACCTGTGGACCCTGTGGATCATAAATACTAGCCATGGATTACCTACCTCCAATCTTTTTATCTGGAGCTGCAAATTCATTATATGCCCCAAGACCACCAATAATCGATCCACCAATACCGGACACGAGACCAAGACCACTAGGAGCACTAGGTCTAATCATCCTACCAGAAGCAGCGGCGACATTGGCACTCTCAGCCTGTTGGAAGGTGTACTGACTACTAAGCAGGTAATCTTCATTAGCATAGCCAAGATTCATACCAAGCGTTGCCATGTCCCTGCCAAAACTTCTTTCAGCATCCTGGGCAAGAATACCAACGGATTGACCAACCCTACCAGAAGCCAAGATATTACCTTGGGCTTGAAGGGCATTAGTCATAAGTTTCTGAGACTCAACGGCTGACTTATCATATTCATTTTTCAGCTTCATCTGGTCCGCAACATAGGCGCGGTTGGCAGCCTCAGCGTTAAGTTTGATCTGGCGGTTGTAGGCCTCCTGAGAAGCCTGATACGCAGCCATCTGTCCCGCATAAGCCTGCTGTTCGGCTTGATAAGAAGCAATAGAACCTAATCCGGAGCTAATTGCGCTGACGGCAGCGATAGCGATTGCGACATCACACATTTTGTTAACTTAGCAAATTCAACATAGGTTAAACGGTCAGGACCCACAGTACGATACATGAGCTTCTTAAATCCAAGCATATGGAGAAGTTTCATGTGAAGAGCGTTTCGTGGATCAGCAATGTTATGGAGGACATCATACGAAGCAATTTGATCGACCCATCGTTTTGCTTCCTTAAAAAAGAGTTTTGGATACGGACGGACATGTGATGTGGTTAACATCCATATGGATCCGCAATGGGCATCTGTTCTGGATACCCCCGCAATTCCGCAGAGGTCACCCTTGGGATTCAAAAAGGTAACACTGAAGTCAGAAGACAGAACAGAAATAGAGAGGGCCAGGTCCATGTTTTTATGGCCAAGACCCTCTAATTCCCGATGATCGTCTTCTTGAAGATGTGATGCCACATAGAAAGCATCTTCAACAGTGGCAGGACGAATAAGATTTATTGCCTGGTCACTCCTCGTGTTGTGAAAGATCCTTGCCATGTTAGGCTTGTGATGGCGGTAGGGAATGGATAATCGGCCTTAAGTGTGATTGATACCTGATCTGCTCGGGCCATAATTGGCACCGTGTTATTAGCATTACGAAGCATCGGTAACGTTTGAGCTTGATAGAGGTTGGCTGTAATTTGAGGAAGTTCAGCCAAATACACATCACGCCCATCCGCATCAATTTCTACGGTATATGGTCCGGAGTTGTAACTACTAATGGTTGCTCGATAAACAATGGGAATGTTAAGAGTATCCGCACTGTTCTCGCTGGGTTTATAGAACAACGCAGGCAGTGTGGCTTCTGCTTCGTAGGTTACACCGAGAGCCCATGAGTAGGAAGTTTGATCTCCTTCCAATAACACAAAGTACTTCTGTCCAACCGGAGCAGCAGCATCGTATTGAACCGTAAGATTATTAACCCAACCTGGATTAACTGGATCCAATGATACAACAGTAGCCGTACCAGTAAATGATTCAAGTCCGTCCTTAAAGCATACCTTTGTTTCGTCGGTACCACTTAGATAAATGGTTTGAGGATTATAGTTGTAGAAATCCAACCGAGTATCTACATAGGTATTCTCGTAAAGCAAAGCCCCACTGGAGGACTCAGTGACTAGATTTACTTTACTCAGGAAAGCATTAGGTTGTTGCGTTACAATGTAAAGAGCTTCATCTTCAAAGTTGACCAAGGAGATATTTCCTGGTAGAACCCATTTGAACCAACTGTTCATTAAAGCCTTGCCTTCACTGACAAGCCAACGATACATGTAGGCGGCATTCTTCTCTTGATCTGAAAGCAGAACAAGAGTATTAGTAGTAGTGCTTCCCTTAAATGACGTAACCTTAGCAGGCAAGTACGAAGGTATAGGTTTTGTAATGTCTGCTGTTTGAGGTTTTGTATTGGAATCGGTAATCAAGATTTCTCTGATGCTGGATGCTCGTGAGCTTTGATCCAGAATCATGAAACTATTACCAGCATCTACTGGAGCAACGTTTGTATCTTGGCTGAATGTAGAAACTAGGTTAATTTCAGCCGTTGAAGGACTAAAGGCTTCAGTAGAGGTTTCTAGAATGTACTGAGCATTATCAGCAAACAGCATCAATCCTCGTGGAATCTGAAGCGAATGCCTTAACTGAATAGGTTTCTGAGATCCACAAGAAATATCAACCGGATCGCTATTGACAATAGTGATAACAGTACTAGCAAAGAAGTCAAAGTAACTTCCAGCTTGACTACAAATCACATTATCATTACTGAAGAATACTAAACGATTCTTAAAGAAGTTGATACCGCTAATGGTTGAACCAATAAAGGTTGGATCTGGATTAGATTCAGTATCTCCAACAACTCGATCATTCCAATACTGATTGGCAGCCAGGTCTACAGTACCAGTAACCGATGCTACGGTGTTAATCGTAAACGTATCTCCGAACTCCGAACTAACCACATTAGAAGCGGTGTAGTTACGTCCAGGGCGGCTAATTTCAACACCATTGATTGTGTTAGGAAAGGAGGTGACAATAGTCAAACCAGCCTTTGTTGTGGTCAGCGGTGCTGCTGGAGCAAATGCCCCATTTTGAGAGATCTGTTTGTTGCCAACCGTAATAGGATTAGGCGTGGTAGTTTCAGCAATCTGAGAACTATTCACATACCAGCGATACCTAGCAGTTGGAACGCCACCAATTGTTACATATACCAGCTGAACATAGTCAGTTGTGGAAGTATTTGTAGACGTGGTGGTTGTTGTGCGAGTATAGGTGCTGGTTACCCTAAGGCGTAGATCTGTCCCAGAACCTCCATTTACCGGAAAACTTTCTCCAACCTGATACTTGCCAAAAGAATTATTGGTAATCGATATTGTTTGAGGAACACCAGTCAGTGTTGCTGTTGGCGTAACTGCTGTTTGATTTAAATTACGATAGGTGAAGGATCCATCAGCTTCACGAATAATAACGTGAGGCATTGTGGTACCATCAAACCTGAGTGGTACGTTGTAGCCAATGGTTTCTTTCCACGAACCAGCTCCATAGGAACCACCACCATCCGTGGTAAACTTTACATAGTAATCATCACCTTTGGTGTTTGCATCTCCAGCAACTTTTATGATAGCACCATCTTTAAATTGCTGAGGCAGACTCGCAATAGATGGCACTTCACCCTTAAAGGCTTCCAATGCGCTTCCAGTGGCACCACCAGAGGCTTTAATGGTAAAGTCTGCTCCTGTATTTTTAACGATATAGATGGCGTTACCAACTGCTGTAGCAGTGAAAGTACCGCCTGCGTTAATCGCTCCAGTCAGACTTGTAAGTAGGTCATTAAGTTTATTACTTGTTGAAGCAGTAGTAACAGTATAAGAGGTCGCATCCAGGGTTACCGTGTAGGTAAGATCGCCACCCACTGCATTGACTACTGCAAATGCAAAATAAGATTGAGCAGGACTAGCCGCCGCAGCCATTTGTGTGACTACTCTTTTGTTCAGAACAAAGTAATAGTCATTGATTTGCAGCAGAGCCAGATCCGCTGAATCAGAATGCGTTGCGTAGGTTGTGGCACTAGCAGCTGGAGTATTGATTGTTTTAGGAACACCAGACTCAGCATCCCAAATCTTCAGTACGCCAGCCTTTGAAAATTGAATGATGTAACGCTCTTGGTCATCACGGACGGCCATAAACCAAGTGCCATCTGCTGCGGCTCCACTCAGCTTTCCAATACCCTTGAGACCTGGACGCTTAATTAGTCCAAAGGCGGGGTCTGGAAAGTAATTAGTACAAGACCTAAGCTGCCCAGCAAGCTTATAAGAGTCTGCTTGTTGAGAAACCCCACCAATCAGGTTAGGAATTTTCTGAGAGATAGTAGCCATTAGCGTGCCAGTGCTCGATATGGTGTGAATGAAATGTAATAATTCTGACCAGTCTCAATTCCAAAGATGTTAGCTTCGGAGGTCTGCGTATCATAAGACAAGCAGTTGGCCCTGGCCATGCCCTCATCAGACTCAAAGATCTTAAACTTCACCGCATCAATATCGCCTGCCACACGATCATAAAAGATACGGGTGGCCTTGATGGTGATGTAATCCTTAAAAATTTGTGGAAGATCCTCAAAGTCGAATGCCCAGATCACATCACAGTAAATTGTGGTGTTAGCGGGAAAGGTGTAGGTATGATTGATTTTATCGTAAAGCCGACCTTGGCGCAATACGGTCTGGTATTTTTGTACGTTAGCAATCTTGTTGTCTGCAATTTGCAGAACAGTATTTGGCACAAAGATGTCACCATTCACATCGGAAACGAATGGATACTTGTATTCAGTATTGAAGTTCCATCCTTCTCCTTGAACAGAACGGTTAGCATCATCAAGAATGCTAAGTGCCGTAGCCACTTCAGGATTAAACGAATCAAGAGAAGTCACCGGAGCCTGTCCGATGCCAGTAAGCATTTGATTGACAGCTTCAAGCTGCGTGGTAGCAAAAGTCATTGGACAGACACGGGTATAAAAAAAGGAGGCCCCCGTAGAGACCTCCTAACTATCTCCAAATTAGGAGTTATCAGACGTTGCGGAATGCACCGGCACAGGACACACGCACAGCACCAGCACCATAGGCCAGCTTACCGACGATCACGTCGCCTTGGTAGATGACCTTGGTGTCGGCGCCAGTGGTCTGGACCGAAGGACCGATCGCCTCGACAACGCCAGCAGCGTCACGATGGAAGATCAGACCACAGCTGTTGGTGAAGTTCGAAGCAATACCGTAGTTGTTGTTCTCACCGGTCACAGCAGCTGCGTCGATGTTGGCGCCAGAAGCCGAACCATACTTACCCAGGAAGGGGATGTTGTTCGACTTGTAGATGCGGATACCAGCGATCTCATAGAGACCTTCGCCGCTGTTCAGGTTGCCCTGGCTGTTACCATACTCACGATTGAGGATGTTGGTATCAACCTGACTGATCAGGGCGTAGTACTGGCGGGGGCTCAGAACGGCCACACGACCATCCTTAGGAGCAGCGATCTCATCCAGGCGAGCAGCGGCTTCAAAGAACCCGTCCACGAGGGCTTGAGCATCATACTCCTTGGAAGCACCCAGGTTAACCTGGAAGCCACCGGGTTCGCCGGTCACAGCAGCGGTCAGGCCCGAAGCACGGTCCAGAACGCGGAAGATACGACGGTCATAGAATTCAGCCAGGCTCTGGCCGATCTGACGGGCGATGGGGCCACGGATGTCATACTGAGACAGGGTCTCGTTCAGATCATACACAAACGCGCTGGCGACCAGCAGGTCATCCATTGCGATGGTGGTCTCAGCCACAGGAGGGTTGCCCGAACCGAGGATAGCGGTGCCGGGGGTGTGGTAACCAGCCGAGATGCGACCGGTGTGAATGAATTGGGCTTCCTTGCCGTTACGCAGGGTACGGTTCTGGACCAGACCCTTGGCAATGGTAGCATTACGGAAAGCTTCATACACCTCGCCGGTGAAGAGCTTCAGAAAGAGGGCTTTAGTATCGCCAGCTTTATTCGATTGTCCAAGTTGCGTAAGTGTCGCAGTCATTGTTGTTAAAGTTAAATACGGTCAATAAGATCTAGAGCATTCAAAGCTTTATAAGCCCTGCGATTCCCTAGGTATGGGAGAAATAGACTTAGGATCCTTGCTACTTCTACCCTTTTGGCCGTGCGCCATTCGTAGGCTGGTCTCCAATGTTTATTGCTTTTCATTTGGGTAGTCATGTAAGGCCCACTAATTTTGGGCACACCTACAATTTCACCAAATTTACAAAGCACATCTTCATCGCACATTTTAACAGAAAGGCGTGGAAAGATGTAACCTTTTGTATTGCAGAAAACAATAGAACCTTCACCTTCAAATATGCCAGCGGCCCATTCAATAGAGTTTGCGCGCATTGATATTTGGTTTTTGGGTAATACGTCCGTTGTATTGGGTATCCAGCGCACCGGGCCAATACTCCAGTTCGAACTGGGTTTTTAACGAGGTTATCCCATCCTCAAGGCGAGACCATGGAATCGAACCACAGCAATGCACAGCAATGAGCACCAGCTCCTCTCAGCGACCCCCAGACATAGTTGGGGGCGGTATTTAGTTGTCCGCGCCGAAGGGCAGCGGGACGGTTCACCATCCACCGGGGAATCCAATCCGGTGTACATTCGCCGTTTTAATGCCACGGACGCGGGCAATTAGTCAAAGCAGATCGCCAGAAGCGGCAAGCTTTGTTTCTACGTCCAACCGGTAGGCAGGATCATTTCGGTAGCGAGGATCAGAAATGGCTTGAGCCAGTTCGGCTTGTGAACGGAACCCCTTAACGGAATTGCGAACATTTTTACCAGAGACTTGTTGCCCTTCGAATCCCACGGAATCCCTATACTTTTGATTAAGAGCTTGAACAGCAAAGAAAATCGCATCCTTATTCCCACTGTTAACTACGTTGTCATACGCAGCAACTTCAGTGGGGGAAAGATTATCCGCTGCCCAAGCAAGTGTTTGATTGTAAGAATCAGTACCGCCAACAGAATCAACAATTGATTTTGCATCAGCATCTGTTAGGACCTGAGGCGTTGCTGCTGGCGAGTTTCTGACATTGTTTAGGTATGCCTCGACAAGTTTCTCCGAAGGCATCTCCTTAAGCTTTTGAATGGTTTCAGGCTTAAGTTGATTGTTGTTGGAATAATACTCTTCAGAAGCGGACTTAAGAAACTCAGCTTCTTCAGAAACAGCAACCTCTTCTTCCTGATTCTCCTCTTCATTTTCTGATGACTCATCACTCTCAGTTTCTTCTTCTGAGGAAGAGTCATTACTCTCTTTCTGTCCAAGTTTCTTTTCCAGCTCTTTATAAGCCTTCTCAAGATCCTCAGCAGACTTGAACTTACCAGCATAACGCAGTTCCGATTCGGCATCCTCACGGGCCTGATCGTATTTGCGTTGCTCTCGTTCTTCTTCTTGCTCAATTAGTTTTTCACCAATCTCTGCAAGGCGAGCTTCTTCGGTAAGACGACGTTCTTTAGCGTCGAGATCATCAGTCGAATCAAAGGTGTTTTCTTGCATTAGTGATAGACGCCAGTGACGACGCCAAAGGTAGGTTGAGTGATTTTAGGACCGTGACTGCCAACCAAAGGCCGAGACTTGTTGGCCCGAACCTTTGGCTTGCCAGCGTACTTATTTCTCGTATTTAATTCAATTGCCTCATCGGCAACCTCGTAGTCTTCAGGGTTAAGGCCCTGGGGCTCCTGGGGTAGGGGCTGGAGCTGGAGGTTGTTGAGACTGTCCTCCTGGGAGGATACCTGTTCCTCCAAGGTTTTGGAGCGTCTGTTGGATGCCATCGAGTGCTTGAGGGTTTTTACTAGGATCCACCAACGGAGAGCTGGCAAATTGACCAACCTGTTCCGTCAAGGATTGAAGGGCCTGCTGACGTTGCATTTGCTGCATCTCAGCATTCTGTTGTTCTTGAGTCTTGACCAGATTCAGAATGTCAATACCCTGTGCCGCAGCAAGACGCTTAACGGCTTCGTCAGGATTGATAAACTTCATCATAATCTCAGGCCCAAGAGACTGGGACACAGTCTGAAGGAACATCATAAGAGATTCCCGATCCTGACCGCGACCCACACCTTCCAGGCCAGCAACAACGGTAGGAAATACAATTCCTTTGGGAAGCTTAGGAACTTCACCACTACGTTGAAGCACAGACAGTTTACGATTCAAGTACGGACGCAGTAGTTCTACGGTTAGGTTGCCGTAAATACCACCAAGTTGCTCGTTGAGTTCCTGCTGGGTAGCACGAATCTCTTCAGCAGTTGTGCGTTCACTCTGCCTCACAGTAAGAATGAGGAATGCTTCACTCAGCCGTTGATTCAGCTGGGTGATCATCTGATAAGCGGTGGCAAAGTCTGCTTGCTTCTGAACCTGAACCGCAACAACATCGCCTTCGCGGCCTTGAATGATTGCCCCGTTTCCAGCCTTTGCCAGAAGAGAAGGCTTAACGGTAGCAGAAGGAGATACCAGAAAGACCACCTTAGCAGCAGCAGCGGAACCTTCCACCATTGCTTGCATAAGTCCTTCAAGAGACTTAAGATCGCCAAGGTATTCTTCAATGCGTCCACGCCCATAATCCTCACCATCAACAACGTTGAAGCGCAGGGGAAGCCAAGGAGTAATCTCTTTGGGGGCTTTGCTGAGACTATTGGGAACTACTTCCCCATCAACCTCTTGCTTCCACACCCATTGGTTGTTGATCAGTTTAGCCCATGTGTACACAACGGCTTCACCTTCACCAACAGAAATATCAGCCACTGCGGCTGTTCCGCTGGCATCATCAACAGCATTAACGTTTTTCTTATCAGAGGTTTGAAGTTCTTTGGGAAGGAACTGACGATCAACTGCTTCAACAGTGATAACCTCAATGGGTTGTCCTTCCCCATCTCGTACAACAACATAACGATCCAAAGGATACAATTTAATACCCTTTGAACCCATGAACACTAGAGCGTTACCAGTGACAATAAGATGCTTCATCGCTTGATGAAGAATCACTCTGTCTTGGGATTCAGCAATTGATTGCATAACAACCCGCTCCATCTTAGCCAAACTAAGATCAATTTCGGAGCGAACTTTTGCATCAATTTCTGGATTACTGGTCAGCTTTCCATCGTTAATCTGAAGCTTAAAGAATGTCGTGTTCACAGGGAACAGACTAAGCATCAGTTTAGAGGCCATTACATTGACCCCCTTAGCACCAACTGATTGCCAGGGGGTGGGAAGTTTTTGGCCATTCATTGATCCAGTAGGAGTCAACAAATGTGGAATACTGAGAGCAGCACAGTCTCTAGCAGTATCAAGGAAGATCGTTCTGTCGCTAGATAACCTTGCATATCTGGAAGCGGCAGTCTGATTTTCCATGTTTATTTACCAATGTTAAGCCCAGTTTGACCGCCACCAGTATTAAGCGGAATGGTGAGGCGAGAAGCCCCTTGTGCGGCTTGACGAGCAGCCGTTCGCAGTGATCTGGCAGGTGAAACTTGGGTGGGCATTTTGCTGCTAACCACGGGTTCTGGTGGAGCAGGAGGAGCCGGCGGCGGCGGAGCGGGCGCAGGAACGCTAGGAGCACCAAGGCACATGATTAAATCTTTCCTTTAAGATAACGGATAATAGCAATAGCCCCCGCATGGAAGGCTAGTCGTCTTTCAGACACATCGTACTCCGGAAATACATCCGGATACATTTTATCAAGCTCCTCGATCAGCTTAACTAGATCAACTTGCCCCCCTACCACTCTTGATAGGGGAAGCTCTTCTGGTTCAATATAGTTGTTAGCCATACTGAGGGAGGTCGGTGTTGGCAGCTTCAAAGAACGCAGGCATACGAGCACGTTGGGTATCGGACAGGCCAGGGGCCTTACCACGTTCGTAAAGAGAATCGGATTGTTTCAACCAGAAGTCTTTGTCGAGATACTTGTTCTCAGACGTGGACAATCCGTCTACTACCCATCCCACAGTCGCTCTGCGTAGTCGATTGAGGCTTGGTGTGGACTTGAGGCCCAGCTCGGAGCAGACCATCGAGTGGACCGCGACGTGGGTTTGTTCGTCTCGGCTGATGTCGGCTGCTGTGGTGCGGATGCCGATGTCTCCGTTGAATCGGAAGAAGGGAAGGATGACGAAGAAGACACTGCGTTCAAGGATCGCTGCCTTTAGGATAGGGTGTTCTGGAGCATCAAGCCAAGCCTTAAGGATATGTTTGGCTTCAGCCTCGGCTTTGTTATCGGTACCATGAGCAGCCACCACATAGTTGAGGGCCTGGTCGTGGCGCTCTTCATCCAGCTGATTACTCTTGAGGGCCTCCACAACACCGGCAGTCGCTGGCAGTTCCTTTTCCAGACCTTGCTGGAGGAACTCGCGGACCGGTAGCTCCAGGTGGCGAAGGCCGAGGGCACGACGAATCGAATCCTCGGAACCCTCAACCAGCTTACCAGCTTGAACAGCTACTGGGGTCCACTTACGTTTACGGGCAATGACTTGGGCATAGGGGGACAGGGTATTCATTCTCCGCAGGGGATACAGGGCTCATCAATCGGTTTAACTTTGGGACAACCACAATCAGGATCCACATCCTCCTCAAAGGAGAAGAGTTCCTTAAAGTCATCATCCAGGGCAGCCAGGGCATCATCCTTGGCTTGGGTATCAGGCATCACCTGAAGTGCGTAATAGAGTGACGTTTGTGGTGAGGTCAGCCAATTGTCAAGGAACAATTCGTCGTAGGTAACGACATCGCTCCAGCTGTTGAACGAGTATCCGTGGAACAGGCGTGTGCTATGGAAGAGACGAACAATGCCATCCGCCACACGTTTGTAATCGTCCCAACCTACTTCCGCAGCAATCTCACAATCTGATGGGTAATCATACGACTGAACCCCAAACGTTCCCGAGTCACGATCAATGTGACGGCTAATAGGAGGAGCCAGCTCTGGAGTGGTAGTGTAACCCCGAAGATCGATATTGCTGTAACTACAAGAAGCGGTAGGGGCAATAGCAAACGCCCTATCCATCTTAGCTTGGCGAGCAAGCTGGGCCGCCGTATCAATAGCATTGGCCAACTCACTGACAAGGACTTCGGCTTTATTGCCGGTGAGACGACGTGTGAAGTAAGCATCGAGGGCTTTACCAAACTCTTTGTAGGTTACCTTATAATAGGCCAAGAAGTTTGCTAGCCCCAAGATACCAAGGCCAACTTGCCGGTCTACTTCAGGGGCAAGGTATTCCCCCGTCTCTCCAACACCCGTTTGGCCGTGAAGAGAAATCAATGAACTCATTCCTTCCACAAATGCGGGCACTAGGTCATCGACCGTACAAGCACCAAGGTTGACGTGCTGAAGAAGACAAGTGCCACGGCTAGGAAGATAAACCTCAAGGCAGACATTTCCATAGATACGATTTCCGTTCGTGTCGTAACGGATCTTATTGAGCCAGATGTCTCCCTTCTTTATGCCATCAATGGTTGCAGCAATCAGCTCCGGATCAGCACCAAGGAATCCATTGTCCACATTGAGGCACCGCTTCACCCATGCAAGATCCGAACGACTGGCACGGATGAAATCAATAGCATCGGGATGAGTATAATCAAGATGACAAACAACAGCTCCGTTTTTGTAGACTCCACCACGCCTGAGGGTTTCATTAAGAGCAGAGTAGATGCGAGCAAAAGAAACAGGGCCAGACGCAGTAAGACCGCGACCGTTATCAGCGCCCTGTGGACGGAGCTTAGAGAGGTGAACAGCAACGCCAGCACCATTGCGAAGGGCGTGTGAGACGAAGCGCCAGGAGGCTTCAATACCCTCCGGTCCTTCCATGCTGTCCTCAACGACGAACACGGTACAACTGACGGGAAGGCGTGATTCCGGGTTGTCGATCCACGATTGAACGCGACCGGTCCGGGCGATAGTGTTAGGGAGGTCTCCCAGGTCAGCATAGCTGGTCATACTAGGTCGTCAAGAATAGGTGGTTGATAGTTAGGCCCCTTCATCACTTTACCATCTGCTCGACGTAGGGGCTTCCCATCGACCAGTTTGCTCATGTTTGATTCGAACACCCGTCGCATTGCGGTGTCCAGGTCCCAGCCACGAGCAGCTGCGTATTGGTAGCAGACGAACACGAGGTCTGCCAGCTCCTTTAATTGATCAACCTTTGAGCCATCTAATTCAATTTCAAACTCATCACGAAGCTCATTGTATTCCTCTGTAATAAGTCTGAACTGAAGTTCGTGAACATTCTCATCCGGTGTATTGAGCGGCTGATCCATCGCCAATCGAAAGGTGATGGCCTGCTGGAGCAGTGATGGGCTGATCATCGATTGCGACCCTCAGAGACTTGAGCAATCTTCTTTTCGATGTAGGCCTTGGCCTTCAGCAGATCATCCAATTCGGACTCATAATCCTTGAGCCCGGCTCGACATACATACTTGACAACGTTGCCAGTAAGGAAGTCAAGGTTCTGGTCACTGATGAAGTCCCAGACTTGAATCTTTCCACGCTTATAGTGGGAAGGTGAATACTTACTCACGTCCTTCGAAGAACTCTTTGTAGGCTGGGTTGGTTCGGATTTTCCAGAGGCTGTAGGCGTTCCAGAGTCTGCCCACGGGTCCTCTACGGTTGAAGGCTTGTCGGTCAAGCCACAGTCGGAATCCAAGAACTCTTTGATGGAACTGTAGGAGTACTCGGATACGAAAACTTTGTAGCAGGAGGTCAACATAATGGAAAAGGTTTCGATCCAATAAGTAGAGAACAACGAGAGCCAGACTAATCTCTAGCCCTATTGTGAGGCGGATGGGGTCCATAGGATAGGTTTTTTCGTGGTTGAATTGTATTCGCCCGGACGAAGGATCCGTGCCAAGCGAGCGTTGAGTAGGGCATCCTCCTCAGCAAGACCTGCCTTTTCGTAGGCAGCTACGATAGCTTCCCACGGATCGGTGGCCTTGTCAAGGATCTTCTTAGCCCCTACGGAACCAACACCCGGAACGCCCTTGTAGCCATCAACGGGGTCGCCTGTTAAGCATTGGGTCCAGAACCAGTGATCGGCCTCTTCTGGGGTCACGTTGACCTCATCCTCGCCGTTAAAAAGACGGCAGGAGATCTGCTTCATGTCTTTGTCCGGACTGACCAGAACAAAGTCAGAAGGATCAAGGTGGCACTCCAGACCAAGAGCATCGTCGGCTTCCAGATTAGGGTAACGAACAGTTTTGTAATGCTTAGCACACCACTCCAGCAGACGCTTGTAGCCGACTGGTTTGCGCTTAGTTCTCTTACCCTTGTAGTCCGCAGAGATAGACTTACGGAAGTTTTTGGTATCGGAGAAGTAGAGGGTGATGTGGTCGCTGTCGAATCTTTTTCTGAGATTCTTTAGCTCACCCTCAAAGATCTCCAGCACGATCTGAAAGTTGCTGGCAATGGTGATGAGATCATCGCCCCAGTCCAACTCGATCTCTGCTGATTGGCAAGCTCGATAGGCAAAGAAGTCAGCATCAACCCTAAGGTGGGTATCAGTGACATTCTGCCCACGAAGCTCCTTCTTTTGCTTCTGACGCGAGGGGAACTCTGAGGTTGTAGTATTCCCCCGCCTGGACGATCGACCATTCGAGTTGGAACTTGGCATCATTAACTAAGTGTGGTTGAACAGCAAGCTGTATTTCGTCGTGGATCCAGCCAAGCCATTGATAGTCAATGTCCCAACGGTATCCTAATTGTTCCAGTTGTTGGTAAGCAATAGCATTCCACCGCTTGCAAACAATGGCACCAGCTGATTGAAGCAGGTAGTTGAGGGCTGCGTGTTTCTTTCCTTGAAGGCGAATGGGACGACCATCTAATCCCTTGAGGACATCAGATTCAGCCCGCTTACTAACCGCCTTAAGTAATTGATCAAGGCCAGGAATAGCTTCAAGGAACTTCTTACGGATGTCTTTGCCAAGCGCAGCAGCTTTCTTCTCATCGAGGGACTTATCCAAAGATACTCCGATCTTGCGATCAGATGCGCCGTAGATAAATGCATAGGTCAGTGTTTTGACATCCTTTCTGGAGCAACCAACTCGATCAGCATTTTGTTGATGAATGTCTCCATTAACAACAACATCTGCGAAGGCACCTCCGTCATAAAAAGCAAGGTAGTGGCCAAGCATACGCAGCTCAAGTCCAGAAGCATCAGCACCAACCTGACGCATACCTTTGCCAGGGCCAAACAGCTCGCGGCAACGAGGATCAGAGGAAGTTTGGCCAAGGTTAGGACGACTGTGGGCATTCCGTCCTGTGTTCGTGGCCAGTTGGCAGGTATGGTGTATGCGACCATCCTTGGTAACCATCTTAAGCCACGCATTGGCTCCGTCACTGAGTTGACCCAGAGCTTTTTGAAGTTCCAAGATCCGTCCAAATGTATCGGCCTCCATTGTTCCGATGGATTGTAGAATGCCTTCATCGATCTTAGGTCGTCCAGTGTCGGTGAATACCTCAGGCTTCCACCCCCTCCAGGTCATGAAGGCCCAGCCGATGTGATCTCTGCTGGTTGGATTGAACTCCTTCAGCTTTGTAAATGGTGCGTCCTTGATGTAACCCCGTGTTGCGTTGGGACGCTTAGGAGTCATTTCTCCACCATCCACATAAGGGAAGGTGGCACGCATCTGATCGGCCAGCTGGTCCATTTCTGTTCTGAGAACGGACTCAAGTTGCTGTGCCTTCTTTACATCAAAGGGCCATCCAGAGGTTTCCTGCTTGGCCATGATCGCTGCCACGTCGTGTTCCAACTGAATGGAATCATTGAACCGTTCCAACTTCTCTTTGAAGAG
>Ga0310332_10242_pt1 | contig 14943 bp, 11 predicted proteins | sample LakMicSRFLOrngD5_FD_195546 | JGI IMG/M metagenome (GOLD analysis project Ga0310332, IMG submission 195546) | Enriched freshwater cyanobacterial communities from Lake Michigan, Michigan, United States - MI23.SRFL.Orng.D5 (v2) (version 2) | ecosystem: Environmental > Aquatic > Freshwater > Lake...
TGGCCCGGCCCGTGATCGGCGCCGATGGCCGCAACCTGGTGATCAGCTTCAGCACCGTGCCCCAGCTCAGCAGCCAGAGCGCCCGGCCCGATCTGCGCACCCCCGGCACGGTGCCCCAGGCCACCTATGCCCCGGCCCTGCAGCCCCGGGCGGTGGCGCCCCCCTTGGGTGACATGGCGGTGGGCAGCATGGTGTTGCGCAACCGTGGCTTCATCAATCTCAAGGGCGAGCCGGTGAGCATGACCGTGCGCAATGCGCCGGCTCGGGAAGTGTTGATGGCCTTAGCTGAGCGTGGCGGCTATGGCTTTGTCTTTGTCAACGGCACCGATAGGGACGGCAAACCCCTCGATGCAGCCTTAACCCAGGGGGCGCCGGTTTCGATCTCCTTCCATGGCGAAAAGTTTTCTCGGGCCTTCAATTCCGTGCTGCTCAGTGCCGGGCTCCAGGCCAGGCTTGAAGGCAATCTGATTGTTGTTGGACCGAATGTGCTGGGTCAGAGCTTCGGCACCCAGCTTTCCAAGGTGTATCGGCTTAACCAGGCCTCAGCCAGCTCCGCCGCTGATTATCTCGCAAGCATGGGGGCCTCGATCACGAAAGTCTCTGTGATCACCAACTCCACCCAGACCGGCACGGCCCAGGCCAGCCAGGTGGCCGGCGGCACGACCACCACCCAGACTGAGACCCAGCGGATCTCCACCACTGAAACCTATGGGGCCGCCATAGGTCCCCTGAAGGGCCTCACCGGCACCACCGATTCCCGCCTGCAGACGATCACCCTGGTCGGTGACCCCCTGGTGATTGCCGTGGCCGAGAATTATCTGCGGCAGCTGGATCTGCGCCAGCGCCAGGTGGCGTTATCGGTGAGGATTCTTGATATTAACTTGCAAAATGATCTTTCCATCAGCAATAGCTTTGCGTTTAGATATGGCAATAATTTTATAGTCAACGACAATGGCAGGTTGATCGGAGCCTGGGGGGATAGGCTTCCGCCGACAAGTGTTCAACCGGCGGGTCAATTTTCTACGCTTGCCGGTGGAGCCAGTGCTGCGAAACCTGAATACGCCCAGCTCAGCACAACCAACCCAATCACTGGGGTCACAACTACAACCCTTGGGGTGCTGCCACCGCTTGCTCCTGCTCCCGTCAATCCAGGATCGGCGTATGATGTGAATTCATTTTATAATCTTCTCAATGCTGCGATTACTTCATCGTCTACGAAGCTGCTCGCTTCGCCTACTTTGATATTGACAGATAATCCTGAGAGCATCACTGGAGGCGCTTCTGCTGGAGTCGGTTCTGTTCAGTCTGGTGGAGCTATTTTGGGTCAGGCTTCGATCGGCCGTGAACGTGCTAATGAATCGTTTGTTACTGTTGGCAATCAGGTGATTGTCAGCTATAGCGCGTCAAATTCAGGGGGATCTGGCACGGGTTCTAATGTGATAACCTGTACCCCATCTTTCGGAACTTCAGGTTTAGTATTTGGGGCCAGGGTCTTGAGGATTGATGACAATGGCTATGTAACGTTTAATCTTTCCCCTGCAATTTCGGCCACCACATCTACTCAAAATGTGGTCGGCTGTGGACCGATCAATATCCTCAGTGTAAGGCGCCTCGATAGTGGCTCGGTGCGGGTGCGCGACGGGCAAACCCTCATTCTAACTGGGGTGATTTCTGACCTCAGCGCCCAAGTTTCTACCAAATGGCCAATTCTTGGGGATCTACCCCTTATCGGTCAGTTCTTTCGCAGTTCGGGGAGTACTCGAGAAAAGCGTGAATTAGTGATCATGGTTACTCCTCGCATCATCAATGATACTGAAGGGGGTACTTATGGCTACGGTTTCCAGCCTGCCAGCACTGAGTCAAGGCAGATGATGGGGTCCAGTCAAGGCAGTCTTTGAGCCTCGTTAAGTTGCTGCCTTAAGTCTTCGCACCTGGCCTTACCGCTAGGCACATGGGCACTGCTTGGGTTTGGGGAACTGGTGGGGCCTGGATCAGAGTCCCATCGGCACAAGGGCCTTGGCCGCAAGGGGGGCCAGGAACTGGAAGGCGGCCAACGCGCCCCCCATCAGCTGGGAACCCATGCCGTTGCCTGATTGTTTCGGTGCTTTGGGATCGTCCAGCAACAGTTGGGATGCTTTCTTGAGTTGCTCGGCCTCAATTGGATCGCCCATGCGTGCATAAAGGACACTGGCGTAGTTGAAGTCCTGGGCGGCCAGGGAGGTTTTGCCCTGCTCGCTGCGGGCGATGCCGCGGGCGATCCAGCTGATCGCCGCATCGGGTAGTTGGCGGATCGCTTCGCCGAAGAATTGTTCGGCCTGGGGATAGCGGCCCTGGTTGGCTTCGGCCACACCGGCGTTATGCAGGGCTGCGTAGCCCAGTTGGCCGGTGTCGAGGCCCCGGGCCTGCTGCCAGTGGCTCTGGGCCAGGCCCTGGCGATCGAGCAGGGCGCCGGTGAGATCGGACTCGCGTAGGTCCGTGCCCAGCAGGAGGGCGCCCCGCAGGTCGGCGCCCCGCAGGGAGGCTCCGGCCAGGCTGGTGAAGCTCAGGTCGGCGCCCGTGAGGTTGGCGCCTTCGAGTTGGGCGCCGCTGAGGTTGGCCCGCTGCAGCTTGGCCTGGCGCAGGTCGGCGTCGCGCAGGTCGGCATGGACCAGATCGGCATCCTGCAGGGCGCAGCGGGGACAGCCCCGGCGCTCGAGCAGGCGCAGCACCTGGGCAGGTTCGGCTGCTGAGGCAGGGGAGCCCGGCGTGGCGCTTGCCCCCAGCAGGCACCCCAGCAGGGCCGCCAAGATTTTGGGCCCCAGGGCCAGGGGCGCTTGAGCCAGGGGCTTTTGGCGGGGTGCCTGGTGCAGAAGGCGCGGCAGCGTCATCGGGGCTCCGGCGGTTGGGGCCGTTCTACCGGCTTGCCCCCCTGGCAGCCCACCACCACCCCGGGCCGGCACTCCCTCATTAGGTCGTGTTGACCCATGAGGACGCCGTTGATTTGGGTGAAAACCTGGTGCAGGCAACCCATGGCCTGGGGCAATTCATTTCAAGCTAGGCAGGTTGCGGGTGCTGCTCCCCGGTCTTCGCCTGGGACTGGTCTTCTTCGCTGACTGGTTTGTGCCCATGGCTGGATTGAGTCGTTGACCGGGCTTGGCTCTGGCGCTGGGACTGGCTCCCTGGCCAGCTCCAAGATGGCGTTAGCAAATCGAGCTGGATCGGGGCCTGGAAGCGGGCCTGGGCCTTTGACTGGGGCGATGCAAGGGTTTCTCCCGGGCGCTGGGTCCAGCGCCGCCCCGCCCGCCCGCCATGGCGGCAACCTGGCCCAGGCGGCCGAGCAGCTCAACTGCCGGCCTGGCCAGATCCTTGATGCCAGCGCCTCCCTGGTGCCCTTCGGCCCGCCCCTGGCCCTGCGGGCGGCCCTGCTGGCGGCGCCCCTGCGCCCCTACCCAGACCGGGACCACAACCGCCTGCGGCGCGCCCTGGCCCGCCACCACGGCCTCGATTCCGGGCAGGTTCTGCCCGGCAATGGTGCCGCCGAACTCTTTACCTGGGCGGCCCGGGACGCCGCCGCCACCGGCTGCAGCCTGCTACCCGCTCCGGGCTTCGCCGATTACCAGCGGGCCCTGGCCTGCTGGGGCGGCGCCTGGAGTCATTGGTCCCTGCCTTTGCGGTGGTCTGGCCCCGGCCCCCAGGCCTTCCCGCCCGGCCCCGGGGAGGCTGGCCAGGAGGGCCTGGGGGCTGGGGCCCTCTGGATTACCAACCCCCACAACCCCACCGGCCAGCTCTGGAGCCGCGCCAGCCTCGAACCCCTGCTGGAGCGCTTCGCCCTCGTGATCTGCGATGAGGCCTTCCTATCCCTGGTGCCCGGCGGTGAGGCCCAATCGCTGATCCCCCTGGTGGCCCGCCATCCCAACCTGGTGGTGGTCCGCAGCCTCACCAAGCTGTTTGCCATCGCCGGCCTGCGCCTCGGCTACGCCGTGGCCAATCCCCAGCGCCTGGCCCGCTGGGCTGCCTGGCGTGACCCCTGGCCCGTCAATAGCTTGGCCGGGGCCGTGGGTGAAATCGCCCTGGAGCAGGGGCGCTGGATCCGCCGGGTGCAGACCTGGGTGGGTGCGGAGGGCCCCTGGCTGGGCCAACGGTTGGCCGAACTGCCGGGGCTGGTGCCCCAGCCTTCGGCGGCCAATTTCCTGCTGGTGCGCGGTGAGCGGGGGGGCCAGCCCTGGTCGTTGGAGCCCCTGCGGCTGGCCCTAGCGCACCGTCACCGGATCCTGCTGCGCGATTGCCGCTCCTTCAACGGACTCGATGCCAGCTGGCTGCGCCTTGGCCTCCAAGACCGCCGCGGTAACCGGAGGCTGCTGCGGGCCCTGCGGCAGGAACTGGGCTAGGGCCCGATGCCCTGCCTGCGATCAATCCCTGGCCCTAACCAGCCCTTGGAGGAGCTGGGCCAGGTGCCGGTCGGCGTCCCGCTGGGCCAGGCGCCCCATGCCCCGCCGCAGCTCCAGCAGGGGATCGAGGCTGCGCCCCCCGCCCGCCGGTTCTCCGCCCGCTTCCACCCGCCGTAGCCGGGGACCGAGCAGGCGCCAGATCGCCCGCTCCAGGGGCGGCTCGCCCGGGGGATGTTGCAACACAATCACCGCCGCCCCAACCGCAGCGGCCGCGGCGGCGTTGGCCTCCTGGTGGCCGTCGGCCGCGGCGGGGAAGGGCACCAGGATGGCCGGGGTGCCACCCACGGCCAGTTCGCTGAGGCTGCCGGCCCCGGCGCGGCTGATCACCAGGTCGACGTGTTGCAGCAGGCCTGCCATGTCATGGCTGAAGGCCAAATCGACGTAGGCCGGATGCTGGACCTGGCCTGAGGCGCCATCGTTGCTGCCCCTGAGGTGCACCACCCGGCAGCCGGCCGCCAGGAGGCGGGGCAGCAGGGGACGCACCATGCGGTTGAGTCCGACCGCCCCCTGGCTACCCCCCATCACCAGCAGTAGGGGCCCCTCGCCGGCGGGTACCCAGGCCGGCAAGGGGGCGGGCTCCAGAAAGGCCTGCCGCACCGGGGTGCCAGTGACGACTGGCTGGCAGCCCCGCAGTTGGCTGGCGGCCTGGGGCAGGCCCAGGGCCACCTGGCTGCAGAGCCGCCCCAGCAGCCGGGTCACCCGGCCTGGCACGGCGTTGGAGTCGTGCAACACCACGGGAACCCCGCACCAGCGGGCCGCCAGGATCGCCGGGGCGGCGATGTAGCCGCCGGTGCTGAACACCAGATCCACCCCTTCACGGCGGATCAGGCGGCGCACCGTGCCGGTGGCGGCGAGCAGGCGCAGCAGTTGCCACAGTTTTTTCAGGCCCCGGCCCTGGAGGCCGCCGGCCCGAATCGTGTGCAGGGGAAAGCGGCTGGGCACCAGCTCCCGTTCGAGCCGGTCCGGCACCCCCAGCCAATGGATCGACCAGTCCGTCGGCAGGGCCTCGGCCACGGCCAGGGCGGGGAACAGGTGACCCCCGGTTCCGCTGGCGGCAATCAGGAGCCGAGTCATGGACATCTGCAGCGGTGCCTGGCGCCCGAGCTGGGCGGCCCTAACTTAAAAGCTGGCCTGTGTGCTCGTTCATGTCCCCGCTCCGCCCGCTCCTGCCAGCGTTGATGGCGATGGCTTGCCTGCTGGTTGGGGCACCCCTGCGGGCGGCCCCCTCGCCGGCGGCCCTAGAGGCCGCCCTCAACGACCCAGGGCCCACCAGCTTGGCCGCAGTGTTTGAGCCCGGTCCTGGTTTCGCCCTGACCGAGCTCGAGGCTCGCCGCGCCGCCCTGCGCGAGCGCTTCCCCGACCTGCGCTGGCAGGTGGCGAGTGGCACCCCCTTGAACGACGGCAGGCCCACCCTGGAGATCACGGTGCGCGGCAGCCGTCAGGAGGGACCGACCCGCTATCGCATGGTGGCCAATGAACTCGTGGCGCTGCAGAGCCGTGGCGATCGCTTCAACGGCCAGGACGTCATCCGCGAAAGCTCCCTGGTGCGCAGCGGCTCCAAGGATCTGGCCGTGACCCTGCTGGTGCCCGATGCGGTGCTGACCGGCCAGCGCTACGACCTCGATGTGGTTGTTGATGAGCCCCTCGATGGGGCGGTCCTGGCCGGAGCCGTGGCGGCGGTGACCCCACGCCAGCTGGCCCAGTCCGCCATGCCCGAACTTCAGCTCGAGGCCCTCGGTGGCGGCGGCATCTTTAAGACGGTGCAGGCCCCCAGTGATCCCGGCTCCCAAACCTGGGCGGTGCTGCTGGTCCATCCCGATGGCATCGTCACCGCCACGAAGCGGGTGAGGGTGGTGGCAGACAAGGCAGCCCTAGCTCCCTGAGCCGGTCCCCCCAGCCGAGCCGAGCCCCAGCCCAACCGAGCCCCAGCCGAGCCTGAGCCCCCTGGCCCGTGGGGCCCCGGATCCCCAGGCCCGCAGCGGCCGCTGAATCCAGCGCAGCGCTGGCCTGGTGGAGTCCGATTCCGTCACAGCTTGGTGGCCGCCCAGTCACATCTGCAGCGGCAGCCGTGGTCAGGATGACGAAGTCTCCCTTGCTTGCCAGCTCCTCCCATGGCTCCCCAATCGTCCCGTCGTGTCCTGCCCCTGGCCCTGGTCGCCCTGCTCAGTTCGCCCCTGGCGGTGATCGCCCAAACCAGTGGTCCACCCCCGGGCGATGACCCGGGTCGCGGCGAGCGCCGCCATCTGCCCCAGGGACCATCCAAAGAGGCCCGTGAAGCCAATCTCAAGCGGGAGGCCCAAGCCATGGCCAAGCTCAGCGTGGCCCAGCGCAAGGCCTATTTCCAGGCCCGTCAAGACGTGCAGCGCCAGCTGTTCAACAAGCGCCTTGTCGACCTGAAGCGTTTTGGCCAGTGCTACGAGCAGGCCACCACCTTGACGGCGATTCAGGCCTGCCAGCAGCTGGAGCGCACCATCTGGAAGCAGGACCGCCGCCAGACGATGGAGCAGGTGCTCAAGATCCGCCAGCGCTTTGGTTTCCCCGCCCTCACCCCGCCGCCAGGACGGGGTCCGGACGGTGGCTGGAAACCCCCTCACAAGGATCTGGAAGGCCCGCCTGCTGGGGTCCTCTGAGGTTCGGGAGGGCTGATCTCAAATCAAACGTTGGTCGCCCTAAGGAGGCGACCAACCCACTCCAGATCGTTTGGCCAGCCCGCTAAAAATTCAGGCCTCGTCGAGGGCCGCCACGCCAGGCAGCACCTTGCCTTCCAGCAGCTCCAAGCTGGCGCCGCCGCCGGTGGAGATGTGGCTCATCTTGTCGGCCACGCCCACCTTTTCCACGGCAGCCACGGAGTCGCCGCCGCCGATGATCGTGCAGCAGCCCTTGCCGCTCAGGTCGGCCAGGGTGTGGGCGATGCCGTTGGTGCCGGCGGCGAATTTGTCGAACTCGAACACGCCCATGGGGCCGTTCCAGATCACGGTCTTGCAGTCAGCGAGCGCGTCCTGGAAGGCCTTGATCGAGTCGGGGCCGATGTCGAGGCCCATCCAGCCGTCGGGGATGGCGTCGATCGCCACGGTTTGGCTGTTGGCATCGGGGGAGAAGGCATCGGCCAGCACCACGTCGCTGGGCAGCAGCAGTTGCACGCCCTTGGCGGCTGCCTTGGCCTCCAACTCCTTAGCCAGTTCGAGCTTGTCCTCTTCCACCAGGCTCTTGCCCACGGCCAGGCCGCGGGCTTTGTAGAAGGTGAAGATCATGCCGCCGCCGATCAGCACCTTGTCGCACTTGTCGATCAGGGCTTCGAGCACGCCGATCTTGCTGCTCACCTTGGAGCCGCCCACGATCGCCGCCAGGGGACGCTTGGGCTCGTCGATGGCGCCCTGGAGGTATTGGAGTTCTTTCTCCATCAGGTAGCCGGCCACGCAGGGCTTGAGGTGGGCGGTCACCCCCTCGGTGGAGGCGTGGGCCCGGTGGGCGGCGCCGAAGGCGTCGTTCACATAGACATCAGCGAGCTTGGCCAGTTCGGCGGCGAAGTCGCTTTCGTTCTTCTCTTCTTCAGCGAAGAAGCGCACGTTTTCGAGCAGCAGCACGTCGCCATTGGCCATGGCGGCCACCTTGGCTTCGGCGTCGGGGCCGATGCAGCTGTCGGTTTTGGGCACGGCCACGCCGAGGAGCTCGCTGAGGCGGGCGGCCACGGGGGTGAGGCGCATGGCCTCATTCACCTGGCCCTTGGGCCGGCCGAAGTGGGCCGCCAGGATCACCTTGGCGCCTTTGGCGCTGAGGTCGTTGATGGTGGGCAGGGCCGCCTTGATGCGGGTGTCGTCGGTGATGGCACCGGCGTCATCGAGGGGCACGTTGAAGTCCACCCGCACCAGCACCCGCTTGCCACGGAGCTCATCGGCGGACAAGCTGGCCAGGGAGCGCTTTGCCACGGGTGCTGGGGGGATAAGGAGCGGTGAGATTAACCTGCGGCCCATCCGAGCCGCCGGCTTGCCCTGGAAGCCGCCCTGCATCGGTGGGACCCCAGGCCGCCAGGACCGCGCTAAGACAAGGGAGGACGGGACCTGCCGGAGCCTCGCCGGCCGCCCATGCCTGTCCCCGTTGCCCCCATGTTCGACACCGTTCTTTTCCCGATTGATCGCAGTCGCCAGGCCGCCGAAACCGCGGCCACCGCGTTGAAATTGGCCCAGCAGCACCAAAGCCACCTGGTGCTGCTCTCGGTGGTGGAGCCCCACCACGACGACCATGCCGCCGTGGCGACCTTGCTGGAGGATGCCCGCAAGCGCTTTTTGGCTGAGGGGATGGAGTGCCAACTGATCGAGCGGGAGGGCAAGCCCGCCTTTGTGATCTGCGATGTGGCCGATGAAATCAATGCCGATGTGATCGTGATGGGCACCCGCGGCCTGAGCCTGGAGCCGGATGAAGCCAGCACCGCCTCGCGGGTGATCCAGCTGGCCCCCTGTCCCGTGTTGGTGGTGCCTTGAGCGAGGCCGCCGCCCCAACGGCTGACTCGCCGTTGAACCATGGGGATCAAGCGGGCGGAGTCCCCCAAGCGAGCAGCGCCGACCAAGCGAGCGACACCGAGCAGATCAGCAGCGCCGCCGAGGAGCCGTCGGATGACCCGTTGGGTAGTGCTGCTCTGCAAACCAGTTCGGCTCTGCAGACCAGTGCGGCCCCGCAGACCAGTACGGCCCGGTTGAACACTGCCGCCCAACTGAGCAGCGCCGCCCCGTCGATCCAGTGGTATCCCGGCCACATCGCCAAGGCCGAGAAGTCGCTGACCGACAACCTGGCCAAGGTGGACCTGGTGATCGAGGTGCGCGACGCCCGCATCCCGCTCGCCACCAGCCACCCGCGCCTGCAGCGCTGGATCAAGGGCAAGCAGCACCTGCTCGTGATCAACCGCCGCGACATGGTGAGCGCCGAGGCGCGCCACGCCTGGGACCAGTGGTTCCGCGCCGCCGGCCAAACCCCCTGGTGGTGTGATGCCAAGGCCGGTACGGGCGTGAAGCAATTGCAAACGGCGGCGATCCGGGCCGGCGAGCAGCTCAATGCCCGCCGCGCTGGGCGCGGCATGAAACCCCGGCCCGTGCGGGCCCTGATGCTGGGTTTCCCCAACGTGGGGAAATCGGCCCTGATCAACCGGCTGGTGCGGCGCAAGGTGGTCGATAGCGCCCGCCGGGCTGGCGTCACCCGCAGCCTGCGCTGGGTGCGCCTCGGCCAGGATCTCGACCTGCTCGATGCCCCCGGCGTGTTGCCGCCCCGCCTCGACGACCAACTGGCGGCCCTGCGCCTGGCCCTCTGCGATGACATCGGCCAGGCGGCCTACGAGGGCGAGGCGGTGGCCCTGGCCTTCCTGCGTTTGCTAGCCGTGCTGGAGCCGGTGGCCGGCGCCGGCGTGGCGGCGGGCCTGCTGGAGCGCCGCTACGGCATCGCCGCCCAGGATCCCAATGCCTGGCTGGAGGCGGCCGCAGCCCGCCACACCAGCGGCGACGAGGGCCGTATGGCCCAACGGCTGCTCGATGATTTCCGCCGCGCCCAGCTGGGGCCGATCGCCCTGGAGCTGCCCCCCAGCCCATGAGTGCCTTTGGCGAAGGCGAAGGCGAGCTGCTGACGCTCCACTACCCCAAACCCCTGCCGATGCGGCTGGACCGCTGGCTGGTGGCCCAGCGGCCCGAACAGAGCCGCGCCCGCATCCAGAAGTTCATCGACGCCGGCTATGTGCGCGTCAATGGCGTCACCGGCCGGGCCAAAACGCCCCTGCGGCTCCACGATGAGGTGCAGCTGTGGATGCCGCCGCCCGAGCCCCTGCCCTACCTGCTGGCCCAGGACATCCCCCTCGATGTGCTGTTTGAAGACAGCCATCTGATCGTGCTCAACAAGCCCGCCGGCCTCACGGTTCACCCCGCCCCCGGCAACAAGGACGGCACCCTGGTCAATGGCTTGCTGTTCCACTGCCCCGACCTGCCCGGCATCGGCGGCGAGATGCGCCCGGGCATCGTCCACCGACTCGACAAGGACACCACCGGCTGCATCGTCGTGGCCAAGAGCCAGGAGGCCCTGGTGAAGCTGCAGGTGCAGATCCAAAAGCGGATCGCCTCGCGCCAGTACCTGGCCGTGGTCCATGGGGTGCCGCCGGCGGAGCAGGGCACGGTGGTTGGAGCCATCGGCCGCCACCCGGCCGACCGCAAAAAATATGCGGTGGTGGCCGATGAAACGGGCCGCCACGCCTGCACCCACTGGCGTCTGATCGAGCGCCTGGGTGATTACTCGCTGATGCGCTTCAAGCTCGATACCGGCCGCACCCACCAGATCCGGGTCCACTGCGCCCACATCGGCCATCCGATCGTGGGCGATGCCACCTATAGCCGCTGCCGCAAGCTACCGATTGCCCTCAGCGGCCAGGCCCTGCATGCGGTGGCCCTGGGGCTGGATCACCCGATCACGGGCGAACGGATGCAGTTTGAGGCGCCCCTACCGGAGGTGTTTGAGGCCCTGCTGGCGGCGTTGCGGCGGCGGCTGGCCTAGGGCTTCGGGCCGGCCCCCTCAGGCCAGGGCCGGCAGCCGCGGGCAGGCCTCCACCAGGCTGCGGGTGATGGCCGCCTGGGGATGGGCCAGCAGCTGGTCGCCGGGGCCCTGCTCCACGATCCGGCCGCCCTCAAGCACGATCACCCGCTGGCAGAAGCCACTGGCCACGCCCAGGTCGTGGGTCACAAAGATCAGGGCGAGGCCAAGGCGGCCCTGGAGATCGCGCAGCAGGGCCAACACCTCCGCCTGCACCTCGGCATCCAACATGCTGACGCTCTCATCGCAGAGCAGCACCTGGGGCTCCAACACCAGGGCCCGGGCGATGGCGACGCGCTGTTGCTGGCCGCCCGAGAGCTGGCGGGGCAGGCGCCGCTCAAAGGCTTCGGGTGGATTCAGGCCCACGGCCGCCAGCAGCTCCCGGGCCTTGGCTCGGGCTTGGGGTTTGCTGGCCAGGCCATGGATCAGGAGGGGATCGGCGATCGCCTCGCCCACCGGCATCAGGGGGTTAAGGCAGGCCAGGGGGTCCTGGAACACCATCTGGATGCGCCGGCGGGCCCGGCGCAGGGGCCTGCCGCGCAGGCCTAACAGGTCCACTCCCTGCAGGCGCACGGCCCCGCCCCGCACCGGCGCTAGGCCGATCAGGGCGCGGCAGAGGGTGCTTTTGCCGCATCCTGAAGCCCCCACCAGGCCGATCGTTTCGCCCTCATGGAGCTGCAGGCTGACGCCGTCCACGGCCTTGAGCCAGCGCTGTTGCCAGGGCAGGGAGGCCAGGGGATGCCAGCAGCGCAGTTCGTCCAGCTCCAGGAGCAAGGGCGCCTGGTTGGGGGCCGGCGTGGCCTGGCCTTCCCGTGCCCGGGCCGCGGCGACCAGGCGCTGGGCCAGGGCGGAACGGGGGGCCGTGAGCAGCTCCTGGGCGGGGGCTTCCTCCACCAGCCGGCCCTGGTCGAGCACGGCGATACGGTCGCACCAGCGGCCGGCCAGGGCCAGGTCGTGGCTAATCAGCAGCAGGGCGCTGCCGCTCTCCTGGCAGAGGGCCGTGAGTTCGGCCATCACCTGGCCGGCCACGGCCACATCGAGGCTGGTGGTGGGTTCATCGGCAATCACCAGGGGCGGTTGCAAGGCCATGGCCAGGGCGATCGCCAGCCGCTGGCGCATGCCGCCACTGAACTCGTGGGGATAGCTGGCGTAGCGATCGGCGCCAATGCCGACCCGGGCTAGCAGGGCCTCCGCTCGCCGCCGGGTCCCCCGGCCCTGGCCTAGGGGCCCTCGGCTGACAAGCCCGGAGCTGGTGTCGCTGCGTCGGTGGGCGCTGGTGGCTACCCCCTGGTGGGCCGAGAGGGTGTCGGCCAGGTGCTCCCCAATCGTCATCAGCGGGTTGAGCCGGGTCATCGGGTCCTGGAACACCAGGCCCACCGCCCCACCGCGCAGGCGTCGCAGATCCCGTTGACCCAGCCGCCGCGGATCCTGGCCGGCCAGCTCCAGGCCGCCCTCGCAGCGGCTGCCGGGGGGAAGCAACTGCAAAACGGCCCGGGCGACCGTGCTCTTGCCACAGCCCGAGGGCCCCACCAGGGCCAGGCGCTCGCCGGGCTGGAGCACCAGATCGAGGCCGTTGAGGGTGGCAACGGCACTGCCGGGGTAGTGCACCAGCAGCTGCTGCAGGCTCAGGATCGGCCGGGCCGCCCCCTGGGTGGTTGCCGGAGCGACGGCGGGCGATCCGCTGGCAGGCATGGCGCTTATCCAGGGTCACGCCATCCAAGCTTGGATGGGCAGCCCCACACAGCGCTGCCAATGTGTCGCGAAATGCATACGATGGGTTTCTCCGCGGGCTTGGATGGTCAACGCAGCGGCTGACAAGACGGAAGCAGCCCGGGCGGATCGGGCCCCGGCCATCGCTGATCCCCTTGAGGCGCCCGTTGTCGCGGACCGTTCTGCTGGAGAGCGGACCCAGATCCCTTGCTCCGAGCTGGAGCCCCCCTCTGAATTAGGCGTTGATCGAGCCGCCGCCAGCCCATCCCCAGCCCCTGGGCGGACCTGGCCTGAGATCGAGCGGCGCCAAAACGGCCGCAACCCTGGCGAGATCGACGGCGCGTCGACCAGCGGGGCCCAAGCGATCCGTACGGCCGACGCCTACGGCATCCCCCTGCCGGCCTGGCTGCGCCGCTGCATCGACAAGGGCGTGCCTGCGGCTGGCTCCGCCTGTTCTGTCGATAGCGACGCCCTGCTGGCGGCCGCCTTTGATTTCGCCTTCCAGCTCCACGACGGGCAGGTGCGCGCCAGTGGCGAGCCCTACATCATTCACCCGGTGGCGGTGGCCGACCTGTTGCGCGATATCGGCGCCAGCCCCGGCGTGATTGCCGCTGGTTTTCTCCACGACGTGGTCGAGGACACCGACGTCACCCCCGCCGAGATTGAGCAGCACTTCGGCGCCGAGGTGCGGGCCCTGGTGGAGGGTGTGACCAAGCTCGGCGGCATCCATTTCACCAACCGCACCGAAGCCCAGGCGGAAAACCTGCGCCGCATGTTCCTGGCCATGGCCAGCGACATCCGGGTTGTGCTGGTGAAGCTGGCCGACCGGCTGCACAACATGCGCACGATCGGCGCCCTCAAGCCGGAAAAACAACAGCGCATCGCCCGCGAAACCCGCGAGATCTATGGCCCCCTGGCCAACCGCCTCGGCATCGGCCGTCTGAAGTGGGAACTGGAAGACCTGGCCTTCAAAATTCTCGAACCGGAAGCCTTCCGCGAGATCCAGCAGCAGGTTGCTTCCAAGCGCAGCGATCGCGAGCAGCGCCTCGGCGTCACGGTGCAGTTGCTGCGCGATCGCCTCGTGGCGGCGGGCCTGGCCAATTGCGAGGTGAGCGGCCGGCCCAAACATCTCTATGGCATCTGGAGCAAGATGGAGCGCCAACAGAAGGCGTTCCACGAGATCTATGACGTGGCGGCCCTAAGGATCCTCACGCCCAATATCGAAAGTTGTTATCGCGCCTTGGCCGTGGTGCATGACACCTTCCGGCCGATTCCTGGGCGCTTCAAGGACTACATCGGCCTACCCAAACCCAACGGCTACCAATCCCTGCACACGGCCGTGATCGGCCGCCACCGGCCGATCGAAGTGCAGATCCGCACGGCCGAGATGCACCAGGTGGCCGAATACGGCATCGCCGCCCATTGGAAATACAAGGAAGGCGGTTCTCCCGCTGCCTCCGGTAGCGACGCTGAGCGCTTCAACTGGCTGCGGCAGCTGGTGGATTGGCAAAAGGATGGGGTGGGCGAAGACAGCAGCGATTTCCTCGCCTCGATCAAGGAAGATCTGTTCGATGAGGAGGTATTTGTCTTCACCCCCAATGGCGATGTGGTGGGTTTGCGTAAGGGGTCAACCGCCGTAGATTTTGCCTATCGCATCCACTCTGAAATTGGTAATCACTGCCAGGGGGTGCGCATCAATGATCGCCTTTGCCCCTTGGCCACGCCCCTGCAAAACGGCGACTTTGTGCAGGTGATTACCGCCAAGACGGCCCATCCCAGCCTCGATTGGCTCAATTTCGTGGCCACGCCCACGGCCCGCAATCGCATTCGCCATTGGTACAAACGCAGCCACCGCGATGAGAACATCCTGCGGGGTACGGCCATGCTGGAGCGGGAGCTGGGCCGTGATGGCTTCGATGCCCTGCTCCATGGCGATGCCATGGCCCGGGTGGCGCGCCGTTGCAACCTGGTCAGCACCGAAGATCTGCTGGCTTCGATTGGGTTTGGCGGTGTCACCCTGCAGCAGGCCCTCAACCGGCTGCGCGAGGAAATCCGACTCGTCACAGCCGCCGCCGCCCCGGTGCTCAGCAACGAGGACCTGGCCCGCACCCTCAGCGCCCAACGGGAGCAAGCCGCCCCCGTGGCCCCGGCCGAGCACGGCCACGCCAGCCCGATCCTGGGGCTGGAGGGCTTGGAGTATCGGCTGGGCGGCTGTTGCAGCCCCCTGCCCGGCGAAGGGATTGTTGGC
>Ga0310332_10246_pt1 | contig 14853 bp, 14 predicted proteins | sample LakMicSRFLOrngD5_FD_195546 | JGI IMG/M metagenome (GOLD analysis project Ga0310332, IMG submission 195546) | Enriched freshwater cyanobacterial communities from Lake Michigan, Michigan, United States - MI23.SRFL.Orng.D5 (v2) (version 2) | ecosystem: Environmental > Aquatic > Freshwater > Lake...
GCCCCCAGCCCCATCGGCACGCCCGCCAGGGCGGCCAGGACCACCCCCGTCCATGCGCGTGTCCTGGTCATGGTTGGACCACGCTGCAGCCGGCGTCGTAGCAGCTGGCGTCGATGCGGCCATCGGCGCCGAAGTGCACCCGCACCAGGTCCCGGCCCTCCGTGGCGCTGCTGTTGGCCTGGCGCACGCTGTTGAGGTAGTTGGGGTTCACCACACACAGGTCGTTGCCGTTGAAGCAAACGGTGTTGGTGGAGAAGCGGGCCGCCGCCCCGGTTAGGGAGACAAAGGCTTTGCTGGCCTGATCCCAGCGGGCCATGCGCACGGGCTTGGCCAGGATCCGCACCGTTTCCACCCGGGGGGCCGTTCCGCTGCTGCCGCCGATCTGGTGGCGGTAGAGGGTGGCCCCACCCTCCTCAATCGCGTCCACCGTGCAGGGCACCGTGGCGGCCCCCTGGAGGCTGCAGCGGGTGTCGAGCCGATAGAGCAGCTCCGCCTGGGCGGGCTTGGCCTGGCCCAGCAGGATACCGCCGCAGAGCAGCGCTAGGCCCCAGCCCCAGCCCTGGGGCAGGAGCTGGACCTGGCCTGGGGGACAGGCGGATCGGCAGGGATGGGCCATGGCGTTGGGCTTGACGGCAGTGGGGGGGATCTCGCTCGGCCGGGCGGGGCCCTGGGCCTGGAGAGTCGAGCTGGGTTGGGGGGCAGCGAAGGGCCCCAGGAGCCAACTTTGGCCACGGGCCCAGGCCGCAGGCAATTCCGAAACCAATCGACAGATTGGCCTCGGTCCAGCGGCTGCGGGAAACCTGTCCCCGTGAAACCTGTCCCCGTGAAAGCTGCCTGCGGGGAAAGCTGTCCCCGGGAAATCTGTCCCCGTGAAAGCTGTCTGCGAGAAAACCGTCTGCGGAAAAACCGTCTGCGGGGAAATCGTCTGCGGGGAAATCGTCTGCGGGACAACCGTCCGCCACGAGCGGCCCAGCATTTGTAACGTGATGTAACGCCGATGCCCCTGCCTGTCGCCATGACCCCGACCCCGACCCCGTCCATGTCCCTGGATCGCCAGTTCGCCATCGAGGCCCACTCCCGCGCCATCGATTCCTGCGCCGACGTCGAAGAGCTGCGCCAGGTGGCGAAATCCTTGCTCCAGGCCTGGCAACTTCAGGCCTCCTTCAGTGAGGACTACGCCGCCCAGCTGATGGGCCTGCAACGCCGCGGCCTCTGAACCGGTTGGTTCTGCCGCCCATGCTCTGGCGCCCTGGCCCTCTGGCGGCCGCCAGCTTGGGGCGAGTTGTGCTCAACAACAGGCGGCCGGCCCTGCAGTTTGGGCACCAGAAGCGGAAGCAAACGGCAGGCTTTCACCACAGCCGGGGAAGAGCCCGTAGTGGCGGCTGAAGTCACCCATTCCGATGAAGTGCTTGCCAAAGCGGCTTTCGGTGAGCATCCGATAGGTGTTACCGCAAACCGGAAAACAACGGCCTGTTTCGATGGCATGGTGGCCATCGAGATCGAAGCGGTGGGGGTAATGGGGAATCGTGCCTTGATAGATCACCGCCTGGCCATGGTCTTCACAGGCGTCCTCCAGGCCATCAAGATTGAACAGGCGATAGGTGGCTGAAAAGAAGCGGGTGTCCCCCAGCAAGTCCTGGATCCGCTGATCTGAGAAGGTGATCGTTCGGTCGTCCACGAGGCGGGGATCGGCAAATCCGGCCTGTCGGGCTAGGCGCAGAAAGTCTTTCCAATAGAGCGCCCCGCCTAGGCATTCGCCGTAGAGCACCGGGTCGCTGCGCAGCCCAGCTGGCAGGCGCCGATCGGCATAGACATCGGCGAAGTAGAACTCGCCGCCCGGTTTGAGTAGGCGTTTGACGCCCCCCAGCACGGCCCCCTTATCGGTGGCCAGGTTGAGCACGCAGTTCGACACGATTACATCAAACCGGCCGGGCTCCAGGGGCAGGTCCTGAAGCTGTTCGATCGTGCCCTCCAGGAAAGACACATTGGCGTAGCCGAACAGTTCGGCGTGATAAGCCGCATGGCCCTCGGCAATCGCCAGTTGCTCGCGGGTCATGTCCACCCCCACCACCTGGCCCCTGGCTCCCACCAGCTGGGAGAGCAGGTAGGCGTCCCGGCCCGTGCCGCAGCCCAGATCGAGAACCTGGCAACCCTCCAGCAGGGGCGGACAGACCAGGCCGCAGCCGTAGTAGCGGTTGGTGACCTCGGGATGGATGCGCCCCAGCAGGGGTTTCAACCAGGCGGGCAGGGCCTCGGCATCACAGCAGGCGTTGGTTTTGAGGTCGGCGCTGCCGCCCAGCTCCTGGCCGTAATAGGCCTGCACGGCGGCGTGGGTAGGCATGGCTGGGCCGAATCGAGGGAGGTCTGGGCCCAGCAAAGCCCATCGGCGGCTTCGGCCCAGGCGACCCAGGACCGATGTCCCGCCCAATCGATCGGCCGATCCCAGGCCCAATCCACCGATCTAGCCGTTCGTCCCTGAGCTGTAGTCCCAGAGCATTAGCCCAGTTCTGGCATCCAGGCCTTTAGTGCAGGCTTTCAGTTCAGGTCTTCAGCCCAACCCTTGGCTGGGATCCAGCCCGATTCCGAGGCGTCGGGCGCTGCGGCGGAGCCCCTCGTCGCAGCTGCCTTCCATCAGCAGGCCGGCCCCCCCCCAGAGCAGCCGGGGAGCCAGGTCGCCGGCGCCGCCCTCCAGGGGCCGCAGCGCCTCGAAGCCCAGTTGGCGGAAGTAGCGCACCAGGCGGCGGTGTTGGGCCTCCTGATCGCGGATGGCGAGCAGCCGGGCCCGGCGGCAGGGGGTGGCCTCCAGGGCCCAGGCGAAGGTGGCCGCCCAGATCAGGGCGCCGACGGCGGCGGTGTCTTGGCCCTGCACCCGCATCGTGTCGAGTCGCAGGCCCGTCGCCAGGGGCAGGGCCCAGCCCTTGAGCTCCCCCAGCAACAGCAGGCCCTGGGGCTGGCGCCTGGCCACCACCACCCGCAGGCTCCAGGCCACTGCCAGGGGCCGCCCCACCTGGAGGCGCAACAGCAGGCCGCGGCACTGGGCCTCCGCTTCCAGCTCGGCCAGGCTTGGCCTTGTCGGGGCTGGGGGTGGGGCGGTAGTCGCGGTCATGGCTGGTAGGGAGCGGCCGCCAGCACGGCCGTCAGGGGCAGGGGCCCATACAGGTGGGGAAACAGCTCTGCCCCGGCGTCAGGGTTTAGTCCTCCGGGCTCTGTCCGCACAGGCACCCCGGCCTGCTCCAGCCTGCCGGGATCGATCGTCAGCAGCACCACCGGGCCGGCATCGCCATAGAAGCGGGCGTAGGTGGCGGCCAGTTGGTGGGCGTAGCTGGCGTGGATGAACCCCACCTGCTCCAGCCCCAGGCCGCGGGTAGAGCGGCAATACACCCCGTTGGTGCGGGCTTGGCGCCACTCCTCTGGCAAGGCCAGGTGGTAGAGCCAACGGGGCGATCGCCAAGGCTGGCGTTGGCTCCAGGCAGGCTCCATCACGCTGGAGAGCTCCGAGGAGGCCTCGAAGCGCCCTAGCCAGTTCTGCAGGGCGGCCAGGTTGGGTTCGGCGTCAAAACCGGCCGGATCGGCCCGGCGGAATTGGCGCACAAAGGGCAGCAGGGCCCAGTCGGCCAGGCAAGCGCTCTGGCCCAGGAGCCAGCCATCGGGCTGAAGGCGTTGGTTCCAGCGGCGCAGGATGGCCAGGGCGGCGGCGCGATGGCCCTGGCGATCGCCATCGGGGTTGGGAGGCGAATCGCTGCCTGAATCCCTAGCCAGTTCGCGATCGCGATCCCGCCTCGGATCGCCCCAGGAATCACCTGCCTTGAAGCGATGCGGGTACTTGAAGCGATCGAGGTGGTGTTTGAAGGGGCCGTCGTTTTCGGCCACCAAGGCGGCCATCGCCGCCCGGTTGGCCTGGGCGCCTGGGCTAGGGCCCAGGCATAACCAGTCGCCCGGGTCGTGGCGCGTCAGGGCCCAAGTCATCAGGGCCAGGCTTTGGTCAATCACCCGCTGCCCACCCCCAGGGGTCGCCGATGGTGGGTCTGGCTCGCTGCCTGGATGCCTAGCCGGCTCGGGGCCTGCCCCAGGGGGGAGCACCAACACCGGCACGGTCCCCTTGGGGGAGGCCAGCAGCAGTTCCGGTGGCTTGCAGGCCAGGCTCACCTCCCGCACCACCAGATCGCGCTCCGGCACCAGGGCGGCGGCCGCCAGGGCCAGGCGGGCCCGAATCGCATAGGGGCAGCGCCGGAAGCTGTAGAGCACCGGCAGACCAGCCGGTTGGGGCGGCTCCAGGGCTCGGCCGGTGGGGCCAGGTCCGCCCTGATTAGGGGCCATGGCGTGCTGGGGGGCTGGGCCCCACGCCGATATGGCCCTGGCCCCGGGCGGCGGCCAGGGCGATCTGGCGCTGGCGTTCGCTGAAGCGGCGGCGATCCCGTTCGCTGAAGAGGCTGAGGCAATGGCGGCAGCTCACCCCCTCCACGTAGCTCTCCAGCTCGCAATCGCCCGGCGAGAGCGGCAGGCCGCAGGCATGGCAGATCCTGTAGCGGCCTGGTTGCAGCTGGTGATTGACGCTCACCCGCTGGTCGAACACGAAACATTCGCCCTGCCAGCGGCTGCCGGCCTCGGGCACGTCTTCCAGGTATTGCAGGATCCCGCCCTGGAGGTGGTGGACCCCCTTAAAGCCCTGCTGCAGCAGGTAGGCGGTGGCCTTCTCGCAGCGGATGCCGCCGGTACAGAACAGGGCCAGGGCCTGGGGTTGGCGTTCCGCCACCAGGGGCCTCAGGTGCTCCTCCACCCAAGCCGGAAACTGGCGAAACGTCTCGGTGCCGGGATCGACGGCCCCCTCGAAGCTGCCCAACGCCACTTCGTAGGTGTTGCGGGTGTCGATCACCAGGGTTCCGGGATCGGCGATCAGCCCATCCCAATCCTCGGGTCGCACATAGGTGCCCACTGGGGTCCCTACTGGGGAGCCATCGGCTTGGCAGCCAGCGGCGGACCCAGCCACCGGTTTCACCGTCGGGCAGCCCATGGTGACGATCTCGCGCTTGAGCCGCACCTTGAGCCGATGGAAGGCCTGCTGGGGCGCCCAGCTCAGCTTGGCGGTGAGCCCCTCCAGGCCAGGGCGGCGCCGCACCAGGGAGAGCAGATCCTGCACCCCCGCCTCGGGTCCGCAGACCGTGCCGTTCACGCCCTCGTCGGCTAGCAGCACCGTGCCAAACACCTGGCCCGCCTGGGCGCTGGCCAGCAACTCGCCCCGCAGCTCAGCTAGGTCCTCCATCGGAGCAAAGGCGTAAAAGGCCGCAACCTGCAGGGCCCGGGCCGGATCCATCAGGACACCAGGGCGTTCCAGGGGATCCGATGGTGCCATCAAGACACCAAGGCGTCCCAGGGGACGACGCCGGCGGCGGCCAGCAGGTCCTGGTCTTCCGTCACGCCGGGATTGGCCGTGGTCAGCAGGGTGTCGCCGTAGAAGATCGAATCGGCCCCGGCCAGCAGGCAGAGCAGCTGGCCTTCGCGGCCGAGGGCCTCCCGCCCGGCGCTCAACCGCACCCGGCTGAAGGGCATCAGGATCCGGGCCACGGCCACCATCCGCACCATCTCCAACGGATCCACGGGCGCCAGCTCCTCCAGGGGGGTGCCTTCCACCGCCACCAGGGCGTTGATCGGCACGCTTTCCGGGTGGGGATTGATGCCAGCCAGCACCGCCAGCAGGGAGGCCCGATCCCGGCCCGATTCGCCCAGGCCGATGATGCCGCCGCAACAGAGGCTGATGCCGGCGCCCCGCACCCGGGCCAGGGTTTCGAGCCGTTCCTGGTAGGTGCGGGTGCTGATGATCTGGTCGTAGTGCTCGGGGCTGGTGTCGAGGTTGTGGTTGTAGGCGGTGAGGCCGGCTTCGGCCAGGCGTTGGGCCTGGGGATCGGTGAGCATGCCGGCGGTGACGCAGGCCTCCAGGCCCAGCTCGCGCACGCCCCGCACCATCTGGAGCATGGCCTCGAAGGGGGCGCCGTCGCGGATTTCGCGCCAGGCCCAGCCCATGCAGAACCGCTGGGCGCCGGCGTCCTTGGCGGCCCGGGCCCGTTCGAGGACGGGGGCCACCTCCAGGTCGGGGCGGCCGTTGAGGTCGCTGCTGTTGTGCATCGACTGGGGGCAGTAGGCGCAGTCCTCCTCGCAGCCGCCGGTTTTCACGCTGAGCAGGGAGGCCAGCTGCACCCGGTAACCCGGATTGGCCTGGCGATGCACCGCCTGGGCCCGCCAGAGCAGGTCCACCAGGGGCAGGGCTAAAAGGGCCTCGATCTCGGCCACGCTCCAGTCGTGGCGGCGCTCCACCCCCGGGTCCAGGCCTGGACAGTTGGCCGGGTCCAGGCCTGGACCGTTGGCCGGGCCCGGCGTGGTGCCGACCGGGGGGAGCTCCTGACCCAGGAGTTGGTTGAGGTCCTGGGTGGGCGGCGCTGCGGGGGAGAGGGTCAAGGGCCCGGTGTCAGGGGGTGGGGGAGTGGACGCCACCGAAGCGGCGCTGGCGGCTCTGGTAGTCGAGCAGGGCCTGGGTGAGGGCCGCTTCGTTGAAGTCGGGCCACAGCACATCGGTGATGTGTAGCTCGGCGTAGGCCAGCTGCCAGAGCAGGAAGTTACTGATCCGGTGTTCGCCGCTGGTGCGGATCAGCAGGTCGGGATCCACCTCGCCGGCGGTGTGCAGTTCGGCGGCGAAACTGTGCTCATTGATGGCGGCCGGATCGAGCTGGCCGGAGGCCACCTGTTCGGCCAGGCGCCGGGCGGCCAGCACCAATTCGCGGCGGCCGCCGTAGTTGGTGCAGACATTGAAATGGATACCGGTGTTGTGGGCTGTGCGCTCGGTGGCATCGGCGATGCGCTGCTGGAGGCCTTCGGGCAGTTGCTGCAATTCCCCCAGGAAGCGGATCCGCACCTGCTCCCGTTCCAGGGCTTCGAGCTCCCGGGCCAACACCCGCTCGAACAGGGCCATCAGGAAGCTCACCTCCTCCCCGGGGCGGCTCCAGTTTTCCGTCGAGAAGGCGTAGGCGGTGAGGGCACCGATGCCCCAGTCACTGCAGAGACGCAGGGTGCGCTTCAGGGCTTCCACCCCCTCGCGATGGCCCATCACCCGTGGCAGGTTGCGCTGGCGAGCCCAACGGCCGTTGCCATCCATGATCACGGCCACATGGGCCGGCAGGCGGGCGGGATCGAGGCAATCGGGCAGGGTCTGGACCAACGGACGGCTCGCCTGGGGGGTCTCCGTGGTCGCCAGGGAGCGACTCATGCGTGGGGGTCTGGGCCTTCCTGGGCCACGGTACGTCCTGTGCTGACAGGGGACTTGGGACCAGTCGCCGGGCTGGGTCCATTGCCGGAGCGGGCTGCTGCCGGGCCGGGGGCCAGCCCAGGTCCCTGGGCTGGCCCCCGGGTACTGGCTTGGGCGGGAGCTTTGGCCTGGGCCTTAGCGGGGGCCTTGCTACCGGGCTTGGAGGCGGACTGCGCCATGGCCTCCGCGAGCAGCTCCTGCAGGCGGCCGCTGGTGATCGGCCGTTCCAACCGGCCCTGGCGGGCCAGGGACAGGGTGCCCGTTTCTTCCGAAACCACGATGCAGAGGCAGCGATCGAAGCGCTCGGTGATTCCCAGGGCCGCCAGGTGGCGGGTGCCGAAGCGGTTGAGACCCTGGCGTGAGATCGGCAGGATCACCCCAGCCGAGAGGATGCGGTTCCCCTTCACTAAAAGGGCGCCGTCATGCAGGGGCGTGTTGGCGGTGAACAGGTTCAAGATCAGGTCCACCGACAGCTGGGCATCGAGGGCGATGCCGGGATTGAGAAAGTCTTCGGGCCGCAGGTCACTGCCGAGGTCGAGCACGATCAGGCCACCCCGGCGCAACTGGGAGAGCTTCCCCGCCGCCTCCGACAGCACTGCCACCGCCCCGGAGGCCAGCTTGTCGGCCCCCTGGCTGCCAAACAGCACATCGAGGCGGCCGGTGCCCAGCAGCTCCATCAGCCGGCGCAGATCCCCCTGCCAGAGGATCGCCAGGGCCAGGCTGCAGGCCAACACCAGCGCATCCACCAGCTTGCTGGTGAGGGGCAGGTTGGCGTAGCGCTGCACCACCCAGGCCAGGGCCACCAGCAGCAGGTAGCCCCTCAGCAACCAGAGGGTGCGGGGTTCCTTCACCCGGGCCAGGAGCACCAGGCCAAGGGCTGTCGCCAGCAGCAGATCGAGCAGCAGCCTCAGATCGACGAACCCCAACCCGATCCCCTCAGCAAGCCACCGGAATGGATTCAGGGTACCGGCGTTAACCGTTCTGGCAGCAGGTCGTAGCGCAGCAGCTCCTCTGGCTGTTCGCGCCGTTGCACCAGATCCGCCATTCCCTCGTGTACCAGCACGGCCGCCGGTTTGGGGATGCGGTTGTAATTGGAGGCCATCGAGGCGTTGTAGGCGCCAGTGGCAAAAACGGCGAGAACGTCGCCGCTTTGGGCCGGCGGCAGGGCCAGATCCTTCAGCAAGACATCGCCCGATTCGCAGTGTTTGCCGGCCAGGGTGACCCGCTCACTGGCCCCGGCCCGGGGCCGCTCCACCAACACGGCCGTGTACTGGGATTGGTAGGTGATGGGCCGGGGGTTGTCGCTCATACCGCCATCCACCGACAGGTAGGTGCGGATGCCGGGCACCTCCTTGCGGCTGCCGATGCGATAGAGGGTGAGGCCGGCGCTGGCCACCAGGGAGCGGCCCGGTTCACAGAGCAGGCGGGGCAGCTCTAAGCCCCGTTGCTGGCAGGCCTGGTGCACCGCTTCGGCTACCACTCGCACCCACTCCTGGATCGAGGGGGGATCGTCACTGGCCACGTAGCGAATGCCGAGGCCGCCGCCCACGTTGAGATCGCGCACCGGATGGCCAAGGGAGCGGGCCAGGGCCAGGGCATCGGCGAGCACCCCGGCCAGGTCCCGGTGGGGTTGCAGCTCGAAGATTTGGGAGCCGATATGGGCGTGGAGGCCGGTGAGCTGGGCCCAGGGGTGCCGGGTGAGCTCCCGCAGCACCGCCTCCAACTGGTCGGGGTCAAAGCCGAACTTGCTATCGAGGTGGCCGGTTTGGATGTACTCGTGGGTGTGGCATTCGATCCCCGGGGTGAGTCGCAGCATCAACGACACGGGGGAGGCTGGTGCCAGCTCGGCCAGGAGTTCCAGGTCGTGCCAGTTGTCGAGCACTACGGTGACGCCGGCGCCCATGGCCAGGGCCAGTTCGTCGCGGGATTTGTTGTTGCCGTGCAGCACGATGCGCTCGGCGGGCATGCCGCCCTCGAGGGCGGTGAGCAGCTCGCCGGAGGACACCGCATCGAGGCCCAGGCCTTCCGAGGCCACCAGGGCGGAGATCGCCAGGCTGCTGTTGGCCTTGGAGGCGTAGAGGGCGAGCGACGGGCCCGGGTAGTGGGCTTCCAGGGCCTGGCGATAGGCCCGGCAGGTGGCCCGCAGGGTGGCCTCATCGAGCACGTAGAGGGGGGTGCCGTAGCGCTGGGCTAGGCCGGCCAGGTCACAGCCACCCACCTGGAGCCGGCCCTTGGCATCCAGGGCGCTGCTGATCGGCGTCAGGTTGCGGTTGGGACTGTCCAGGTCCCGCTCCAGCTCGTAGGGGCCGGCGGCTTCTGGGGTGGTTGCCACCGCTTCAGAGGTCAGCCCAGCTGCCACTCCAGCTGACTCAGTGGTGATGGTCATCGGGGCGCCCGCATCCGGCAAGGGCGACAATCGTAGGCAGAACGGGTTTGGGGGCTGTGCCCGATCCAACCGATGCGGGACCGGGTCCCAGCCAGCCAGCCCCCCAGATCCCCGACCCGTCTTCAGGCTTGCCCATCAGCCCAACCCCTGTGCGGCAGCTGCAAGCCCCTGATCTGCAGGCCTGCCTCGCCCTCGATGGCGCCGCCCTGGGCGGCTTCTGGAGCGAAAGCCAATGGCGCTCCGAGCTGGAGGGGGCGGGCCGCCTATGCCTGGGAATCGACGCAGCCAATTCCGGGGCTCCCGCTGGCCTGGTGGCCGTGGCCTGCGGCTGGCTGGTGGTGGATGAACTCCACATCACCGTGCTGGCTGTCCATCCCGCTGGCCGGCGCCGGGGCCTGGGGCGCCAACTGCTAGAGGCCCTGCTCGCCGGGGCCCGGGCCCGGGGGGCCCTGCACGCCACCTTGGAGGTGGCGTCAGACAACCAGGCGGCCCTGGCCCTCTATGGCGCCTGCGCCTTCGAAACAGCGGGAACCCGTCGCGGTTACTACCGCAGCGGCCAGGATGCCCTGATCCAATGGAAAAGGATCGCCGCCACTGCATCGGGCTCGCTTGAGAGCGGCGCCCGCTAACTGTCAGCATTGGTACGGATTGCCGCCTATTTTTGTCGCAAACGCCCAAAAGTTTCCCTGCTTACGTTGTTGCGCCAACCGGGTCTCTCCCCTGTCAGGCCAAGGCTTCTTCCCCTGGGCTAGCGGCACCCCCAATCCCCGTCCAATCCTGATAGGTTGGGTACACCTGCAACTGGCACCGCCCCATGTTCGAGCGGTTTACCGAGAAAGCCATCAAGGTGATCATGCTGGCCCAGGAGGAGGCCCGCCGCCTTGGCCACAACTTCGTCGGCACCGAGCAGATCCTGCTGGGCTTGATCGGCGAGGGCACCGGTGTTGCCGCCAAGGTGCTGAAGTCGATGGGGGTCAACCTCAAGGACGCCCGGGTCGAGGTCGAAAAGATCATCGGCCGCGGCTCCGGCTTTGTGGCCGTGGAGATCCCCTTCACGCCCCGGGCTAAGCGGGTCCTGGAGCTATCCCTGGAAGAAGCTCGCCAGCTAGGCCACAACTACATCGGTACGGAACACCTGCTGCTCGGCCTGATCCGCGAGGGTGAAGGCGTGGCCGCCCGGGTGCTGGAAAACCTCGGCGTCGACCTGGCCAAGGTGCGCACCCAGGTGATCCGCATGCTCGGCGAAACGGCCGAGGTGGCCTCTGGTGGTGGCAGCAAGGGCTCCACCAAAACCCCAACGCTGGATGAATTCGGCAGCAACCTCACCCAGCTGGCCGCCGACGGCAAGCTCGATCCGGTGGTGGGCCGCCAGAATGAAATTGAGCGGGTCATCCAGATCCTCGGCCGCCGCACCAAGAACAACCCGGTGCTGATTGGCGAGCCTGGGGTGGGCAAAACGGCCATCGCCGAAGGCCTGGCCCAGCGCATCACCCAGGGTGAAATTCCCGACATTCTCGAAGACAAGCGCGTTCTCACCCTTGATATCGGCCTGCTGGTGGCGGGTACCAAATACCGGGGTGAATTTGAGGAGCGCCTCAAAAAGATCATGGAGGAGATCCGCAGCGCCGGCAATGTGATCCTCGTGATCGACGAGGTGCACACCCTGATCGGTGCGGGTGCGGCCGAAGGCGCCATTGATGCCGCCAATATCCTGAAGCCTGCCCTAGCCCGGGGCGAGCTGCAATGCATCGGCGCCACCACCCTCGATGAATACCGCAAGCACATCGAACGGGATGCGGCCCTAGAGCGTCGCTTCCAACCGGTGATGGTGGGCGAGCCCTCCGTGGCCGACACGATCGAAATCCTGCGGGGCCTGCGGGAGCGCTATGAGCAACACCATCGCCTCAAGATCAGCGACGAAGCTGTGGTGGCTGCGGCCACCCTCGGTGATCGCTACATCTCCGATCGCTTCCTGCCGGATAAGGCCATCGACCTGATTGATGAGGCCGGTAGCCGCGTGCGCTTGCTCAATTCCAAGCTGCCCGTAGCCGCTAAGGAAGTGGATAAGCAGCTCCGCGATGTGCAGAAGCGCAAGGAAGCCGCCGTGCGCGAGCAGGACTTCGGTAAGGCCGGTGAACTGCGCGATAAGGAAGTGGAATTGCGCGAGCAGATCCGCACGATCCTGCAGTCGCGCCGCGACGATGAGCCAAGCACCGCCATCGACTCTGATGAGGGCTCGGCTGTAACCGAGTTGACCCCAGCCGGGGCCTTCTCCGAGGGCCAAGCTGTTTATGACGCCTCCGGCGAGCGCACCCCCGTCGTCACCGAGGAGGACATCGCCCAGATCGTGGCTTCCTGGACCGGCGTTCCAGTGCAGAAACTCACCGAAAGCGAATCGGTGAAGCTGCTGAATATGGAGGAAACCCTGCACCAGCGCCTGATCGGCCAGGACGAGGCCGTTAAGGCCGTGTCTAAGGCAATCCGCCGGGCCCGGGTTGGCCTCAAAAACCCCAACCGTCCGATTGCCAGTTTCATCTTCTCCGGTCCTACCGGCGTGGGCAAAACCGAGCTCACCAAGGCCCTGGCCGCCTACTTCTTCGGCAGCGAAGAGGCGATGATCCGCCTCGACATGTCGGAATTCATGGAGCGCCACACGGTCAGCAAGCTGATCGGCTCGCCTCCGGGCTATGTGGGCTTCAACGAAGGCGGCCAGCTCACCGAAGCGGTGCGCCGGCGTCCCTACACCGTGGTGCTGTTCGATGAAATCGAGAAGGCCCACCCTGATGTCTTCAACCTGCTGCTGCAGCTGCTCGAAGATGGTCGCCTCACCGATTCGAAGGGCCGCACGGTGGACTTCAAGAACACTCTGATCATCATGACCTCGAACATCGGTTCGAAGGTGATCGAGAAGGGTGGCGGCGGCCTCGGTTTTGAGTTCTCCGGCAGCAGTGTCGAAGACACCCAGTACACGCGCATCCGCTCGCTGGTGAATGAGGAGCTGAAGCAGTACTTCCGCCCCGAATTCCTCAACCGACTCGATGAGATCATCGTGTTCCGCCAACTCAGCCGCGACGAGGTGAAGCTGATCGCCGAGATCATGCTGCGCGAAGTCTTCGCCCGCATGCAAGAAAAGGGCATCACTCTGTCGGTTTCAGAATCGTTCAAGGAGCGGCTTGTCGAAGAGGGCTACAACCCCAGCTACGGTGCCCGCCCCCTGCGTCGCGCCGTAATGCGCCTGCTCGAAGATTCCCTGGCTGAGGAATTCCTTTCCGGCCGCATCAGCGATGGCGACTCGGCTCTCGTGGACGTGGATGACAGCAAGCAGGTGGTGATCCGTAAGGATACCGTTGCTCCCTTGCCGGAGCTGGCCGCTGCTGGGGTTTAGACGCCTTAGCGATAGGCTCAATCTTGTCTCTAAGGGATTGAATTCCAAAGAGTAAAGAGCGTTCGCAGATCCCAACATTGAGATCATTGTTCTTAAGCCCGGCCGCAAGGCCGGGCTTTTTGATGGCCTTGCTTCGATGTCCCTATTGCCACAACCAAACTTCTAATCACGTCCAGAATGAAAGCTTGGCAGTGCGCTATTGCAGGGATCAGCGGTTAAATGGCCTGCCCCTGCTCCCCTGAAATCGCCAAGGAGCACCAGTGGCTCTGGAGCTGATTAATGGCCCCTGCTGGATGGGCTGCCATGGGTGTGGCCCTCGTGGATGTAAACGAGCTGATGAGCTTGCTTGTCCAGCCTGAGATCGAAGGCTCCAGGCTGCTGGCGCTGTCCAGTCTCTGCGGTTCATCTGTTTTCCCCGTGAGGCGCTGGTTTAAGGGGCGTCGCTCCTTTGATGACTTCTGGCTGAAGGCCAATGGCTGGGTGGACTCCCATGGCCACTGCCCTGATCAGAGAAGCTAGGCCTTGGTTGGGGAGTAGAAGGGTTCCACAGGGAAGTCCCCCGCTCTTGACCGTCCAACCTGGCTTACCTGCCAGGTTGGCTTTCTGAGATCGGAGGCGCCATCGTTTAGAAGACTTCGACCTCTCCAGGATTCCGGCCTGGGTTGCACAGGCGCCGAAATTGGCCCACCACCCCATCGCCGTAGCCCGCCCGCACGCTTTGCCAGGCCTTGCCATCGCCTTTGGCGTCATAGGTTTGGTCGGTGCAGTCGTAGTGCACTTGCAACAGTTTCGTGGTGCTGCTGCTGGGAATCACCCTGGGGGGGGTCGTGGTGCAGCTCGTGTAGGTCGAGCCCGTTGGCTTCTGATTTGGACTGCTGTTGCCGTTGTCGTTCCAGCTGTTCGTTCGGTTGTCGGTGTTATTTGGCTGCCGGCCGCCGTTGCCGTAGTTGTTCGTTACGCAGGTTGTCTTGCCCTCGATCACCCGCTCGGGCGTCACGAAGCTGAAGGGCAGTTCCCCCCAAACGTAGCGATGGCCGGGGATCTCCGCCTTGGCTGGGCCTAGGGCTAGCAGCAGCCAAGTTCCGCTCGTGACTAGGGCCGAAAGCCTTGGCGGACGAATTGGCATGGCTTGGGGGCGGTATCTTTTCATCCCAATGATGATGGCATTCGGATTGGCTTCGGTGCCTCGGCCTTGTTTTGGGTGCTTAACAACGAGCCCGTGGTTGCTGATTGGGAGCTGGATTGTAATCGATGCGTTGGCGGCTGCTTGGTTGGATGCTTTACCGTTGCCCCCATTGGCATTAAGAGTGCGCCCAAGGAGTCCTAATCGACAACTCCTTGGGGTCCTACTGTTCTCCTAGATATGGGACGCAATCGCGTAGTTCTTCGATGCCAATGGGCCCTTTCTTTATCCATCCATGCTGGCCTTTTATGCTGGTGCTGTTTGAACAAGCTGCTATGGATTCGCGCTGTTGGGCTTCGCTAGCGCCGGCTTGGGTTAGTCGACGTCCTTGGCCAGTGCTCCGCCTAGTGAGTGTCGCTTTGGTGGCTGCAGGTTTTCCGTTGGCCATGGGCGACCCGGCTGCCGCCGCCGTCCCCCCCAGCCGGGTCGGCACCTGTTCCGAGTCGTTAGTGCTTTCCAAGCGCTTTCGCATGGTGCCCAGCCCGGGCGACCAGGACTACCACCGCACCACCGACCCCTTTGGCAAGGAGGTGATCATCAGTCTCACCAATGGCTTACGTCTTTATTTTGGTGAGGGTGATGATTACATCCTCTCAAGTGCTTTT
>Ga0310332_10247_pt1 | contig 14819 bp, 9 predicted proteins | sample LakMicSRFLOrngD5_FD_195546 | JGI IMG/M metagenome (GOLD analysis project Ga0310332, IMG submission 195546) | Enriched freshwater cyanobacterial communities from Lake Michigan, Michigan, United States - MI23.SRFL.Orng.D5 (v2) (version 2) | ecosystem: Environmental > Aquatic > Freshwater > Lake...
GCTTTTGGACATCCGGCCTCTGCAGGAAACCCAGCCAGCTGAACATCGCCAGAAGCAAGTCGCCCATCAGGGTTGCCTCAGGATATCGATCAGTTGTTGGCTGGCCTGCTCGGGTTTGATCACATCCACCACCAGTTTGGTGAAGATACTTTCAATCTCTGGCATGTGCTTTTGGATCCGATTGAGCGACAGAGTCGATTCCGCATTAAAGTAGCTCTGTTGAAATTGCTCCTGAGCATTCACCAGGGCTTTTAGCCTGCTGGAACTGGAGACAGGTGGCGTTGCGTAGCGATTCACAGGCAGCATTTGCTGGCTGTTGAGGGAACGGGTGCGCTGGGCTAAGGGGTTGAGTTGCAGGATGCCAAGATCCATGGCTATCTGGCGCGTGCGTGGTGACGAATTGATTCCAAAGGCCAGAACCCTCAGTAGGGAACCGGGCGAGGCTGGTCCATTGGGCCCTGCGGGGAGGCTAGCCACGCCAAGGTTTTCGCCCATGGTTTGCTTTAGCCTAGGCAGATTAAAACTTAAGCAACTAATCCAATCGAGCTGGCCGTTGCTGAGGCCATTAAGCAAGTCTTCGTCATTATTGAAGAAATTGACATGGCTCTGGCGTGCTGCATCTCCTAGCCAGGTCAGCCAAGCTGTAATTCTGGCCCGTTCGCTGGCATCGACTGGCTCCACTGGGCTTGCCTGTGATTGAAGCAGGTGCCAAATGGTCTGGTTTGCGCCCAGGGATCCCGTGGTCCACCAGAGGCTTTGGGGGAAAATCGAAAGGCCAATCTGCCGACCTTTGGCTGCTAACTCCATCAGCTCTTTAAGAGTGGCGGGCGGACTCGGGATGCGAGTCCTGTTGTAGCAGCTGAGCTGGGGCTCGATGGCAACGGGTAAGGCGGTTAGCCCTCCTTTGACCTCGACCCTGGAACGCACCCAGGGTTCCAGACTGTTTTGTACGGCTGCCGGGACTTGGATCTTGGCGGTCAGACCTTCGTTGAGCAGATCTAAGGCAGTGGAGGCATTCACAATCAGTAGATCAGGGCCTAGGCCCCGGCCATTGCGTCGCCGGAGTTCTTGTTTAAGTTGCTGCTCTTGAAAGACGATAACGTTGAGATTCATATGAACGTCTGGATGTAAGCGCTTGTAGGTTCGTAGGACGGGATCCCAAACGCTGCGGAGATTCGCCTTGCTCAAGCTGGCGGAGTCGGGGGCGACGACATAGACGATTAGGGTCTGCCGTTGCATGAACTTCGGCGTTTGGCAGGCTTGCAAGCTAAGGGCCAGTCCGAGCCCGAGGCCTAGCCGTAGCCCCAGCCAAATGGCTAGGCCCCTGGGCCTAAAGGGAGCCTTCGTTGGCCACCGTTGGGGCTGCCGCTCAAACACGCAGCACCTCGGCATTACGGGCTTCCAGTTGCTGGCGCCGTTGCTGGTCGCTGAGGCCATCGCTGCCCGGCAGCTGGTCGACCATCAGCTTGAGCCACTCCATCAATTGTTCGATTTGCTTCTCGATCGGCAACACCCCCAGGCCCCGGGCCAACACCTTGGCGGTGCTGCCGGGGCTGCCCTGGTAAACGAGCCGCCCGTGCAGGTGCTGGGGCAGGGCCTGGCGCAGTAGGCGGAAGGCCGGCTCCTCCATCGGCGTTTCCAGGGCAATATTGGGTTTCTCTGGTTTGATCCGGGAAAAGCCGCAGCGCTTGGCCAGTAATTTCAGTTGCATCAATTGCAGCAGGCTTTGCACCGGGGCGGGAATGGCGCCGTAGCGATCCACCCAGCCGGCGGCCAGTTCCACCAGGGTCTCCATGCTGTCGCACGCGGCGGCGGCCCGGTAGGCGGCGATTTTCTCGTCGTTTTCGGTGATCCAATCGCCCGGGATGAAGGCGGTGATGGGGAGGTCAATCTGGGTGTCATCAACGGACGGGATGTCCTGGCCCTGGATTTCGGCGAGGGATTCCTGCAGCATCTCCATGTAGAGATCAAAGCCGATCGTTTCCATCTGGCCGCTCTGCTCTACGCCAAGCAAATTGCCCACTCCGCGAATTTCCATATCACGCATGGCGAGCTGGTAGCCGGATCCCAGCTGGGCAAATTCCTGGATGGCGCGCAACCGCTGGCGGGCCGCTTCTGAGAGGGAGGCGTCACCGGGATAGAACAGCCAGGCATGGGCCTGGATGCCACTGCGGCCAACCCGGCCGCGCAATTGATACAGCTGGGCCAGGCCGAATTTGTGGGCGTCCTCGATCAAGATCGTGTTCACCCGAGGAATATCGAGCCCGCTTTCCACGATTGTGGTGCAGAGCATCAGGTCGGCTTCGCCGGCATTAAAGGCCACCATGGCGCTTTCCAGTTCCCCTTCGGCCATCTGGCCGTGGGCCACCAGCAGGCGCAGGCCGGGCACCATCTGGCGCAGTTGGCCGGCCACATCCTCGATGCCCTCCACCCGCGGCACCACATAGAAAATCTGGCCGCCGCGATCGAGTTCCTGGCGGATGGCGCTGCGCACGGCCTCCTCATCGAGGGCAGCCAGGTGGGTTTTGATCGGCCGTCGCAGCGGCGGCGGTGTGGTGATCAGGCTCATCTCGCGCACGCCCGAGAGGCTCATGTAGAGGGTGCGGGGAATCGGCGTGGCCGAAAGGGTCAACACATCCACGTCTTTACGTAGGGCCTTGATTTTTTCCTTCTGATTCACGCCAAAGCGCTGTTCTTCATCCACCACCAGCAACCCCAGTTGTTTGAAGTTGGTGCCCTTGCCCAGCAGCTGGTGGGTGCCGACCACCACATCCACGTTGCCTTCGCCTAGGCCCGCCAGGATCGTTTTGCGCTCGAGCGTGGTGCGGAAACGGTTGAGCAGGGCCACCTTGAGCGGATAGGGGGCGAAGCGTTCACTGAGGGTGCGCCAGTGCTGCTGGGCCAGCACCGTGGTGGGGGCCAGCAGGGCGACTTGTTTGCCGGCGGTGACCGCCTTGAAGATGGCCCGGATGGCGACTTCCGTTTTGCCAAAGCCCACATCGCCGCACACCAGGCGGTCCATGGGCTGGGAGCGCTCCATGTCCCGCTTGACATCGCTGATGGCCTTGAGCTGGTCGGGGGTGGGTTCGTAGGGGAAGGAGTCTTCGAGTTCGTTTTGCCAGGGACCATCGGCGGGGAAGGCAAAGCCCGGCGCCTGGTGCCGTTCGGCATAGAGCTTGACCAGGTCGAGCGCCACCTTGCGCACCGCCTTTTGGGCCCGCTCCTTGGCCTTGGCCCAGGCCGTGCCGCCCATGCGGTTGAGATCGGGGGGGGCATCGGTGCTGGCCCGGTAGCGGCCCAGGCTCCCCAGCTGGTCGGCGGCTACCCGCAGCAGGCCATCGGCGTACTGCACCACGAGGTAATCGCGGGATTCGCAGCTGATCGCCAGTTTTTCCAGCTTGAGGAAGCGGCCGATGCCGTGGTTGCGGTGCACGACAAAATCGCCGGGCTGCATCTTGCCGGGATCTACCGTGCGGCTGGCCGCCTTGCGCCGCCGGCGTACATAGCCCGTTGCTGTTAACGACTGCTGGCCGAAGAATTCCCGATCGGTAATTAAAACAAGCTTCCAGGCCGGCAGTTGCAGGCCCTCCAGTTCGGCCGTGCCCCGGGTTTTAAGGGCAACCGGTGTGTTTTGGTCGATCAGCCGGTTGATCGTGGCGAAGTCGCCGGGATTGGGCACAAAGCGGCTGATGCAGTCGTGTTCCTCCAGCAGGGCCACCGCCCGGGACGGCTGGGCCGAGAGCAGCCACACCCGCGCCTTCTCGGCCTGGAAGCCGCGCACCAGGGCCGCCAACTTGCCAAAGGCATTGGGATAGGCGGGCACCGAGCGGCTGGCTAAATCAAAACTGTTGGGGTGGTTGTCGGTTTCATTGAGTTCGGCCAGGTCGAAGCCGGCAAAGCTTTCGACCTGCTCCAGGGCTTCCCGGGGGGCGATGTGGAGAGAGGCCGGCAGTAGGTTGGCGCCAGACGCGGCCCCCGGAGCCTCGGCCCCAGGGGCCGCTTCGCCTAGGTCGGCAATCCCATCGGCGTAATGGGCACTGGCATGGTCAAACCACTGTTGGCCATGGGCCAGGCAGTGGCGCCGTTCATCGATCGCGACCAGGGTGGCGGCGGGCAGGTAATCGAGCAGGGAGGCTGGCTGGGCATAGGCCAGCCCCAGCAGGCGCCGCATGCCTTCGGGGGTGCCACCTTCCAGCAGCTGGTCGAGGGCCTCGGGGCTGAGCAGCTGCTCGAGCCCCGCCGGCATCGAGTCCCGCAGGGCATCGGCGATCAGGGGGCCATGGCCGGTGGGGGTGAGACGCACCACCTCAATCGCATCCAGCGAGCGTTGACTAGCGGGGTCAAATTCCCGCAGTTTTTCGAGCTCTTCGCCGAAGAACTCCAGCCGCACCGGCAGTTCGGCGCTTACTGGAAAAACATCGACAATGTCGCCGCGGCGGCTCCAGCTGCCCTCCTGCTCGATCGTGGCGACCCGTTCGTAGCCGAGGCGGCTGAGGGTCTGGCCGAGGGCCTCGAGGTTGGTGCTGTCGCCCTTGCGCAGGCTGTGGCAGTGGGCCTTGAGGGCTGCTGGCGGCGGCAGGTGGGGTTGCAGGGCCCGTTCGGTGGCGACGATCGCCAGGCGGCTGTGGCCGCCATCGAGTAGCTCGCTGAGCACCTGCAGCTGACCCCAGGTGATTTCGCTGGTGGGATCGAAGGGTTCGTACGGGGACCCTTCGCTGGTGGGATAGAGCAGGCTGCTGCGCCAGCCCATCAGCTCGAGCAGGGACGCCCAGCGGCCCGCCTCCTCCAGGGTTGGTACTACCACCAGCAGGGGGGCGCCGGCGGCCGAGGCCAGGGCACTGCTGACCAGGGCCCGGGCCGCCCGGCCGGCACCACTGAGCCGCAACCGTTCGGGCCGCTTGCTGCGCTCCAGCACTTCACCGGTGAGGGTCACCTGCTGGAGCTGGCGAACCAGGGCGGTGAGCGGCATCGGCGGGGCTGGGGCAGGGGTTGGCTGATCTTCGCAAGCCAGCTGGCGGGTTGGGTCCCAGGGGCTCTTGTCGGCCATGACCAGGTCGGCGATGAACAGGGGGAATGGCACCACCACGGCCAACCAGCCTTCAACCGGCACGACTTCCCAGCCCTGCGGGCTGCCCAAGGGTCCCCCATGCCGAAGGGGCCATCGACCGGGTCCAGCCAACTCCTCAAGCCGCTGACAAGGCGCCGGTTCAGAGGTCTTGGCCCCCTTAAGGGATACGGCTGGTCTGGGTCTTTAGGGGTGATCGGGATTGAACCGGGCCCGTAAGGCGTCCAGGAGCCGGTGGGTCTGGCGATAGTCGCCCAGACGGTGATTGGCATGGGTCTGGCGATTGGCCTCCCCCACCAGGACAGTCAAATCCTGCTGCCATTGGGCAAAGGCATCCTCATCCGAGATGTCATCACCAAAATAGACGCGCCTCGCCCTATTTCTATCCGTATTGATGTGGTCATCATTGATGGAGTCATCAACCACCTGGATGGCCGACCCTTTGGTCCAGGCCAGGTTTGGGCGTATCTCCACAACCTGCTTGGCATCGCTGATCAACAGCTGGCCGTCCTCGGTGATCGCGTCTTTGTAGTTTTCGATCACAGCCATCAATTCTTGACGGTGACATGCCGCTAGAGTCCTGTAATGAATCGAAAGAGATAATCTTTTGTTCTCTATCCAGGCTCCCGTGAATGGCTCCAGTTTCGCTTGGAGGGTTGATTGCCAGCGCGCAAGTCTGGTGACCAAGGCGAGGGCACCAGGGTGGACGAAGTTATGCGATGGAGTTGCGATTTCAAGGCCGTGATTGCCCACATAGCCCAGCCCAGCAATGCCAATGCGGCTCTGTAAATCGATGAGCCTTCGGCCGCTGACAATGGTGATGTGAACCCCTGGCACGGCTGCTAGGGCTGTCAAGGTGGCGGCCTGGCTTGCGTTCAGGTGGCAGGCCATCGGATCGGCCTGGAGTGGCACGAGTGTGCCGTCAAAATCGCTGTAGAGATGCAGGTTGTTATCGGCTTGACAATGGTTGAGAAACGCTTGGCAGGTCAGCACGGGCAGGTTGGTGGCCGCTTTCATGCGTCTCGGCCTTGGCTCGGCTGCCGTAGCAGGAACCAGAGGGAGGCGTAGGGGCTCAAGATGGTGACATACGGTTCGCTTGTGATGGCAGGAAAGCGATGCATGCCGAGCAGTTGATGGGGCACCAGGCTTTGATAACGCGATAAATCAAGATGGGTCGGTTGAGGCTGTTTCGATAAATTATGAATGACCAAGGCAATTTCGCCGCACCATTCTCTTGTCAAGGCTAATATGCAGCGATTATTGGCTTCTGGAAAAGCAATCGCACCGCGACTAAAGACCTTATGGCTGCCCCTGGCTTGCAGCATTCTTTTGAGCCAATTAAGGAGTGATGCCGGGGCGTTTAGTTGCGATTCAACGTTGATCGCTTGATAGTGGTATGGGGCGTCAACGTTGATGGCTTGATAAAGCTCTGATCGATCGGCTTGCGAAAAGCCGGCGTTGCGGTCGCTCGACCATTGCATTGGCGTCCGAACGCCATTGCGATCCCCCAGGTAGATGTTGTCGCCCATGCCGATTTCATCGCCGTAGTAAATGACTGGGCTGCCTGGCAGTGATAGTAGAATGCTGTAGAGCAATTCTATTTGGCGACGGTCATTGTCCATGAGGGGGGCAAGCCGTCTACGAATGCCGTGATTGAGGCGCATTCTCGGTTCATTCGCAAACGATTGAACCATGTAATCTCTTTCTGGATCGGATACCATTTCTAGAGTCAGTTCATCATGATTACGCAAGAATGTGGCCCACTGGCACCCAGCTGGAATCGCTGGTAGGCGCTCTAGGATGTCGATAATAGGAGCGCTGTTTTCTTGTTTGACGGACAGATAAATTCTCGGCATTAGGGGGAAATTAAAGGCCATATGGAACTCATCACCCTTGCCAAAATATTCGATTAATTCCTCTGGCCATTGGTTCGCTTCTGCCAGGAGGATGCGGTCTGGGTAGTGATCATTAATTAGCTGCCGCATCCGCTGGCAAAAAGCATGGGTTTCGGGCAAATTTTCACAGGTTGTTCCCTCCCTTTCAAATAAAAAAGGAACGGCATCGACCCGAAACCCATCAATGCCCCGCTCTAGCCAAAATCGCATATTTGCAAGCATGGCTTCCTGCACCTCGATATTGGCGTAATTGAGATCAGGTTGATGGGCAAAGAATCGATGCCAGTAAAATTGCTTTGCGGTGGAACACCATGCCCAGTTCGAATCTTCAGCATCATTGAAAATGATGCGGGCTTCTGCGTATTTTTTGTCATTATCCGACCAGACGTAGTAGTTGTAAAAGGGTGAATCAGGACCTTTTTGCGTCTTGGAACCAGGCATGTTCGGCCGAGGTATGACTGACAACCAGATCCATAATGACTTTGAGCTGGCGCGCGTGGGCGGCTGTTGTTAGTCGCTCAAAGTCGTCTACGTTGCCAATTGTTGGATCAATTGCGAGGAAATTGGAGACATCATAGCCATCGTCTCGCAGGGGTGATTCCAGGATGGGCATTAACCATAGGCAGGTCACGCCAAGCTGCTGTAGGTAATCAAGCCTGCTGATCAGTCCATTGAGGTCGCCGATGCCATCATTGTCGCTGTCCTGAATGCCCCTGACATAGACCTGGTAGAACATTGCATCCAGATGCCAGTCGCTTAGCTTGCCTATGGGCATGGCTGCTTCCTTGTCCCTTTGATGCTTTTAAGCGCTTGGACGATATCGGCTCCCCATCTGAATATATTTTGGTGGCTGATCGTATTTCGCATTGCAATCATCCTTCTGGCTTCCTCTTGGGGATCCATGGCAATGGCTTGTAGCATTGCATCTGCAATGCTGTCGATGGCAAATGGATTGATCATCAATGCGCCGGAGAGCTCTTGCGCGCTACCGGTGAATTCGCTTAAAATTAAGACGCCTTGATTGTCAATACGCGCGGCACAAAATTCCTTGGCAACCAAGTTCATACCATCATGCAGGGAGCTGACGACGCAAAATTTTGCCAAGCGCTCAATGGCGACCAGGTCGATTTGATCGTGGGGATCGAGTTGCAAGATAATTGGCATCCATTCTTTATTGCCATGCCGTTGATTGATTTTGTTGACAAGTTGGTTGAGCTGATCGCCCAGTTCGCGATAGGATCTCTGCTGGCAACGGGAACGGATTGCCAATTGAATAAAGACAAAGTGGCCCCCTAGGTCGGGCCGTTTTCCCAGGAGAATCTCGATGGCCTGCATTTTTTGCAAGAGCCCTTTTGTGTAGTCGAGTCGCTCAATGCCGATGCCGATGATTTTATTATGGAGTTGATGCTTGTCTCTCCATTTGGCCATGGCTTTAATAGCCGCTTCACTTGTTGCTAAATCCTCGTGGGCACGGATGTCAATGCTGATGGGGAAAGCCTTGACGGTTGTTGTTTGTGATTCAGGGGCTATCTGTTTTGGGTTTTGGCTTCGTTGACGGCTCTGATTGCGTTTCACGCTTTCAAGAAAATTGGCGCAGTGATCAGCGGTCTGAAAGCCGAGGAGGTCATTACCCAGTAGTCCAGTGATGATCTCTTGGTGAAAGGGGCAGGTGCGTAGTTGATCAAGGTGCGGCCATGGAATATGCCAAAAATGAGCAACTAGGAGGTCCGGCTGCTTTTGTTTGAGTAGTCCTGCAAGCAGGCTGAGGTGGTAGTCCTGGATGAAAACGATGGCCCGGTGGCCCTTTGTTTCCTCAAGCACGGCTTGGGCAAAGTGTTGATTGACGCGGCGATAGGCATGCCAATCGGCTGATTTGAATTGCGGTTCGGTATAGGTGATGTGGCAAAGGGGCCACAGGCCTTGGTTTGAAAATCCGTTGTAATAGCCTTCGTAGTCTTGCGCTTGAATTTCAACGTTGCGGAGCTGATAGGGGGGGGCTGCTTGTCGCTGCAATCGCTTGTCTGTTTATTTGGCCGTTGGCTTGGCCGTTGCCATTTCCCTTGCCCCTGCCATTGCCGTTGCCCTTAGCTTGGGCGGCGGTAAGCCCATTGTCGTTGTCATCGTGGCCAATCCAGGTTCCACCACTGACTTCGATCAATGGAATCAAGGCCGAAAGGAGGCCGCTGACAGGCTGCCCTCCTGCTGCTCCAGCCTCCGTTTGGCTGGCTGGTTGGGGCCTGCGGTTGGCCACAATCACGACGCGGCGCTGTCCAAAGGTTGACTTGATCAGCGCTTGCAATCGTTCGCGCGTCCAGCTGGGGTTGCTTGGGCTTGCTAAGGCCAGATTTTGCTGGGGCAACAGAAGGCCGGTCAAATCTCCACCATCAAGCTTCCTTTCTTGACCCAATCTTGATCGATTGATTGCTTGGTTATGGGTGTGAATCGTCTGTGCGGTAAATCTGCAGTGCGGGCGGGGGGTCGATCTTTAAAACTTTATGACTGCTATGATTCAATGTCATTCGTTAACATCGATTTGGCCCCATTGCTTGCCCGAGCCTGGAGAATCCAGCTGCAGCAATGGCCTTGCCGTGCTGTGCCGAAGCGGGCCAACTCCAATCCTAAAAATTGAACGGTGATTGGTTTGCTGTTGCTGCCTAGCCAGCCGGTTTCTGCTGCAGGGTGCTGGGCTGGCTTGACCGTTTCCAATTTCAGGCTGCCCTGGTTAAGGCGCAGGGCCGCAAGGCGCTGGCAGGCCCGTTGCGCATCCCATTGCTGCCCCTAGGGGGTTGGCTTTCGTTGCCTTAGGCGGGCTGTTCAGGCTGCTTTCAAGCGACGGGTGCCCCAGATCGGCGGGGCATCGTTAAGGAGGGGCTCGGGAACCAAAGCCCGGCCTACGAACCTGCTGCAGGCCGTTGGCCAAGATGCTGCAGCGGACCGGGCCCCCAGGGGCCCCATCCATGGGGATGGCCTTGGTTGCCATGCCCATCACGGGTGCCTCGGGTTATGCCGTGATGGGCATGGTCACGGACGTTCGGCGTTCCATAGCCGTGATCGCCATGGTTTCAAGTCCCATGGTGGCGGCGGTGGCGGCGATGGCTGGCATGGGCACCGGCTAGATCATCGCCCTTGCGACACTCCCCCCAGGCAGATCCACCGGATCAGCGTTGGGACAGGAGGGAGCCTGTTGTGGATGCCCTCAGCCCAGGGCCTGGCGCAGGGAGGCCAGGCCAAACAGCAGGAATAGGCCGCCGCTGAGGCGATAGAGCACCCGTTCACTGATGCGGCCACCGATCCATTGGCCGGCTCCCACCGCCAGCCAGGTGACCAGGCCGTGGCCCACCAGGCTGCCGGCCAGCAGTCCGCCAAAACTGAAGGCGGGGGCGGTGGCCAGCACAATCGTGGCGAACTGGGTTCGATCGCCCAATTCGGCGATGAAGACCAGGGCGAAGGCCTCCCCGATCACGGCCCAGGCTGTGGCGATTGGATGGCCGACTTCCGCCGCGTTCACGGCCGCTTCGGCATCATCGGCTTCGGCTTGGGCCGCATCGGCCCCCATCGCCTGGGCGTCGATGAGCAGCTTGAGGCCGAAGCCCAGGAACAGGGCAGCGGCAATCCAGGGCACCAGGGCGGCCGGCAAGAGCTCCCGCAGGCCGTAGCCCAGGCCCAGGGACATCAGGGTGACCACGGCCAGGGCGCAGAAGGCGCCGATGAACACCCAGCGGGGCCGGTGGCGGGCCGCCAGGATTAGGGCCATGAAAAAGGTCTTATCCCCCAGTTCCGCCAGGGAGATGGCCGTGAGACTCGATCCAAAGGCCGCCAGGCCTGGATCACTAGGAATTAGGGGAATCGCCATGGCTCAAACCTTCGCCTGAAAACGGTCAAACGGTCGTTAGGGGTGATCCCGATGAAGGATCCCTTCAGGGTAGATCTGCTGCGCCTAGGCGCAGCCACCATCTCCAGCCCAGCTCCCCTGCCAAGAGGCAACAGCTTGGATCGGCGCCGGCCAAGGTGAGCTCGCTAGGCCATGGGTATGAGCGCCTGGGGATCAACCTGCTGGTGCCAGATCGATGCTTAGGCCGGTTGCTTCCATGGCCTGGAGCCTGCTTCAGCGGCCCGGGGCTTGCTCGGCGGCGGAGAGGGGCCGGCCCGTGGGTGAGGTGGTCGGCCTGGCGTTCGGGGTTGCGCTCGGGCTTTGTCCCTCAGCCGGGGTGGGGGCTGGGCTGCCCATGGCGGCGCCGATCGAGCGGCAGTAGGCCACCGGATCCACCTCGGGGGCCAGCCCCAGGGCTTTGCGCAACAGTTCGATCTGCTGCACGGTGGCCTGGCCGAGCTGGGCATGGGCCTGTTCGCAGGCGGTGCGCTTCCAGGCATTGGGATCGGCGCAACCGGCCAGCCCCGCCAGCAGCGCTAGCCCCAGCAGAGCGAGGGGCGTGGCGTCCCGTTCGCTTCTGCCTGGTCCTGGGCTGGAGCGGGAGACCATCACAGGTCGCTGGGGGCTGGGCATGTCCATGGGGCGTGGATCCCGGTTGGCCATCATTGATTGCAGAGCCACGTCCATCCTGGGGCTCCCCAAAGCCTATTTAGGGAGCTTCGGCAGCTTTACGGCAAGTTTGTAGGGGTCATGACTGGGCAATTGGGAATCACCCAGGCAGGTCCTGGGGATCTGGCCACCGGTCCCAACCTTCAGGAGGGCGGTTCCAGCTGGATCGTGCTGTGGGCGATCCCGATTTCGGCTAGGCGCACCTTGGCCTGGTGCAACAGGGCCATGTCATCGACCTCCAGGGGGCGGCGCACCACGTGGGCGGTGAGGGCGATTTGGGAGGTGCTCATGCCCCAGACATGCAGGTGGTGCACATCAAGCACCCCGGGCAGGTGGCGGAGGGCCTGGTCCACAGCGGCCATCTCAATGCCAGGCGGCACGGCGTCGAGGGCCACCTGCATGGCATCGCGCAGCAGGCCCCAGCCGCTCCAGGCCACGGCCAGGCCCACGGCAATGCCGGTGGCGGCATCGAGCCAATACCAGTGGGTGATGCCGACGACGATGGCGCTCACCAAGACGGCCCCGGAGACGGCGGCATCGCCGAGTAGGTGGATCACCGCAGCGCGGCGGTTGAGGTCGTGGCTGTTGTCGTGGCCAAACAGGCGGGCTGAAAACAGGTTGACGACAATGCCGGCGGCGGCGGCCCAGGCCACCGGCGTGCTGATGACCTCCGTGGAGGCGCCTAGGCGCTTGATCCCCTCCATCAGCACCACGGCCGAGGCCATCAGGATCAACACCGCATTGGCCAGGGAGGCCAGCTGGGTGCTGCGGCCAAATCCATAGGTGAAGCGCTCATTCGGGGCCCGGCTGCTCAGCCGTTCCGCCCCCCAGCCGAGCAACAATCCGGCCACGTCGCCCAGGTTGTGGACCGCATCACCGATGAGGGCCAGGGAGCCGAAACCAAAGCCGATCGCCAGCTGCAGGGCCGAGAGGCCACTGTTGAGGATCACGCTCCAACGAAAGGCCCTCGCCGAACCGCTGCGGTGCTGGTGTTGGCGGTGATGGGGCTGGCGCTGGATCGCCACCGCCGGATGGCTGGCCCCGTTGCCCTGGCTGGGATTCTCAGCGGGGGTGGGGTGATGACCTGGGCTTTGGTGGTGGGAATGGCCGTGGTCATTGGGCTGGGCCATGGCTCCTAGGCGGGGCGACGGGTCACAAGGGCTGCCAGCAGGGTTGTGATTACCGCGCCCGCAACCACCGTGAGGACCTGGGGAGTCTGCAATGGGGCCAGGCTTAGCAAGCGCATCAGCCCAGGGATCGTCAGCAAAGCCAACCAGAGTCCAACGCCCAGGGCCGCGCCGATGGCGCTAAGCCGGCTGGCCCGATCGCCATTGAGCCAAACCAGGGAGCCGCTGGTGAGCAGTAGCAGCGAAAAGACCAGGCTGCGGCGTAGCTCCAGAGGGCTGGTCGGCCAGAAGGCCAGGGCCAGGGCCGCCCGGGCATCGGCCGCGACCCGGTCCCCCTGCTCCAGCCGCAGTAGATCGCCGCGTTCCAGTTGGTTGGCGGCCAGCTCAAGGGCGACCCCTGCTCGACGCCCATGGGCCTGGGGCGCCGAGAGACGCGCCAATTCGGCCAGGGCCCGGTTGCTGCTGTGTTGCTGCCAGCCATCGAGCAGGGCGATCGCTGCCACAAAGACCAACAAAATCAACCCATCCAGCGGCTCACCGACCAGGCCGTAGATCAGGGCTCAGGCCAGCAGCAGCAGGTGGTGGCCTCCAGCAACCCCATGGCGGCGTGATCACTGTCCCTTCGTTAGCCGCGATTGCCCCTGGCGCCGGTCTTTGCCGGCGCCAGCAGGGGTGACGCCGTGCATCCACGGCGGCAGCGCCCCGATCCATAGCCCAGGGGCGAGCAAACCCCAGGTCCGATCAGACGTGGGCTGCCCTGCGCCGGCTCCAGAGCCGCACCACTTTTTCCGCCTCTAGATAGACGAAGAACAGGGCACTGACGCCCACACAAATGCCCAGCTCCTGCAGGCTTAAGGGAGTGGTGCCAAAGAAGCCCGAGAGCGCTGGCACATAGAGCAGGGCCAATTGCAGGGCCGAGGTCAGCACCACCGCCGCCAGCAGGGCCGGGTTGGAGAAGGGCGCCACCTGCACCAGGGGGCGGTCACTGCGGGCGGCCAGGGCATGGCCCATCTGGGCCAGGCAGAGGGTGGTGAACACCATCGTTTGCCAGGGGGCACCGTTGCGGGCGGAGTAGGCCATCAGGGCAATCGTGATCGCCGCGAACACCACCCCGATGCGCAGGATGTAGCGGCCGATGCCCCGGGCGAAGATCGATTCGCCTGGTTGGGCCGGAGGCTTCTCCATCAGGCCGTCTTCGCCGGGCTCCAGGGCTAAAGCCAGGGCCGGGACCCCGTCGGTCACCAGGTTCATCCAGAGAATCTGCAGGGGCGAGAGGGGCACCCCGGTGAGACCGAGCAGGGGAGCGGCCGCAATTGTGATTAATTCCCCCACATTGCTACCGAGGATGTATTTCACGAAGCGGCGGATGTTGGCATACACCAAACGTCCTTCTTCTACGGCCCTAACAATCGTGGCGAAGTTATCATCGAGTAAGACCATATCGGCCGCTTCCTTACTCACCTCCGTGCCGGTGATGCCCATGGCCACACCGATGTGGGCCTGCTTGAGGGCGGGGGCGTCATTGACGCCATCGCCGGTCATCGCCACCACTTCGCCATTGGCTTGCAGGGCTTTGACAATCCGCAGCTTTTGCTCGGGCGGTACCCGGGCGTAGAGGCTGCAGCGGGCAACCACCTCCTGCAGTTCCGAGTCGTTGTAGCCCTGCAGCTCGCGGCCGAGCACGACTTCGGCATCCTCGCTCGTGAGGCCAATGCTGGCCCCAATCGCCCGGGCCGTGAGCGGATGGTCGCCGGTGATCATCACCGGACGAATGCCGGCGCCGCGGCAGGTGGCCACCGAGGCACCCACCTCGGGCCGGGCCGGATCGAGCTGGGCCATCAAGCCCAGGAACACCAGCTGGTCGGCCTCCTGCTCGGGGCCGCGGTGGTGGGGGGCGCAGGCAAAGGCCAGCACCCGCAGGCCGCTGGCCGCCAGCTGGCGGGCCTGGTCCAGCCACCAGTTCCGCTGCTCCTCGCCCAGGGCGCAGACGCCTGGGGAGGCCAGCCAGCGGTCGCAGCTCGTGAGCACCACCTCCGGTGCCCCCTTGCTCAGCATCAAGACGCTTGACCCGGAGGCTAGGGGGCCGAGGGGGGCCTGGAGCTGGCCTGTTGAATCCTCAACCCAGACCGCCATCCATTGGCGTTCGGAGCTGAAGGGAATCTCCGCCTGGCGGGGGTAGACACCCCGCAGGC
>Ga0310332_10262_pt1 | contig 14320 bp, 11 predicted proteins | sample LakMicSRFLOrngD5_FD_195546 | JGI IMG/M metagenome (GOLD analysis project Ga0310332, IMG submission 195546) | Enriched freshwater cyanobacterial communities from Lake Michigan, Michigan, United States - MI23.SRFL.Orng.D5 (v2) (version 2) | ecosystem: Environmental > Aquatic > Freshwater > Lake...
CCTGGGGCTGGGCCTACGGCTCACCGGGGATGCACCCGATTGGTGCTATGTGCAGTGGCCCGATTCCGGAGAGGGCATTGCCCTGCTCAGCCCGGACTACCGCGCCGCGGGCCCCCATTTCGCCTTCCATTTCCACGACCGCACCGAGGTGGATCGCATCCGCGAGCAGCTGGTGGCGCAGGGCCACAGCTGCGGGCCGGTGCACGACCACCGCGATGGCACCGCGTCTTTTTACCTGCAGGACCCTGAGGGCAACTGGCTGGAGATGCTCTACGAGCCGGCCGCCGGCCTGCCCTCCAATGTGGGTGCTGCGCCGATCCCTCTGGTGCGCGCGTGAGCGGGTTGGCGATTCAGCAGGAGGCGCTGGAGCTGCTGGAGTGGCCGCGGCTGGCCCAGCACCTCGCCGGCTTCGCCAGCACCCCGCTGGGCCGCCAGCGCTGCCTGGCCTTGCCCTTGGCCCCCAGCCTGGAGGCCAGCCGACGCCTGTTGGCGGAAACCACGGAGCTGATCGCCCTCGATGGCCTCACCGAAGGGGGGCTGAGTTTCCAAGGGGTGGCCGACCTGAGCCGCACCCTCCAGATCTGTGCCAAGGGGGGCACCGCCAGCGGTGATGAGCTGTTGGCGGTGGCCTCCACCCTGGCGGCGGCCCGGCGGCTGCGGCGCCAGATCGATGACCCGGCCCTGCGGCCGGTGTGCACCGCCCTGGTGGCGGAGCTGCGCACCCTGCCGGAGCTGGAGCAGCGGCTGCACTTCTGCCTGGAGGAGAGCGGCCGGGTGGCGGACCGCGCCAGCCCCCCCTTGGGGGATCTGCGCCGGCAGTTGGCGGCCGTGCGGCAGGACCGCCGCGATCGCCTCAACGATCTGATGCGCCGCTTCGCGGCCCTGCTGCAGGACACGGTGGTGGCGGAGCGCAACGGCCGCCCGGTGCTGGCGGTGAAGGCGGGGGCCGCGGCCCAGCTGCCGGGTCTGGTGCACGACAGCTCCGCCTCCGGCAGCACCGTGTTCATCGAACCCCAGGCGGTGATCCCCCTGGGCAACCGCATTCGCCAGCTGGAGGGCCAGGAGCGGGAGGCGGAGCAGGCCGTGTTGCTGGAGCTGAGCGGCCTGGTGGCGGCCGAGCTGCCGGCCCTGGAGCACCTGCAGGAGGTGTTGGTGCAGCTGGATGCCGCCCTGGCCCGGGCCCGCTACGGCCAGTGGATGGGGGCCGTGCGCCCTGAGCTGGAGGGCGATCCCCTGGCGCCGCTGCAGCTGGAGGAGCTGCGCCATCCGTTGCTGCTGTGGCAGGAGCGCCGCGACGGGGGGGCAGCGGTGGTGCCCGTGAGCGTGCGGGTGGATGGGGGCCTGCGGGTGGTGGCGATCACCGGCCCCAACACCGGCGGCAAAACTGTGACCCTCAAGAGCGTGGGGTTAGCGGCCCTAATGGCCCGCGCCGGGCTGTTTGTGCCCTGCGGCGGCAGTCCGCGCCTGCCCTGGTGCCGCCAGGTGCTGGCCGACATCGGTGATGAGCAGTCGCTGCAGCAGAACCTCTCCACCTTCAGCGGCCATGTGCGCCGCATCGCCCGGATCCTCGAAGCCCTGCCGCCGGCGGGTGCAGATCTGGCGGGGCTTGGCGGGGCCGATTTGGTGCTGCTGGATGAGGTGGGGGCTGGCACCGACCCCGCGGAGGGCACCGCCCTGGCCATTGCCCTGTTGCGGCAGCTGGCGGAGCGGGCGCGGCTCACCATCGCCACCACCCACTTCGGCGAACTCAAGGCCCTCAAGTACAGCGACGATCGCTTTGAGAATGCCTCTGTGGCCTTCGACGTGGAGACCCTGTCGCCGACCTATCGGTTGCAGTGGGGCATCCCCGGCCGCAGCAACGCCCTGGCGATCGCCTCCCGCCTGGGTCTCGATGCTGCGGTGCTGGAGCAGGCCCAGGGACTGCTGGCTCCCCGCGGCGAAGGGGAGGTGAACCAGGTGATCGCCGGCCTGGAGAACCAGCGCCAGCGTCAGCAGGAAGCCGCCGAGGAGGCCGCCGCCCTGTTGGCCCGCACCGAACTGCTGCACGAGGAGCTGCTGGAGCGCTGGCAACAGCAGAAGCAGCAGAGCGCCGAATTGCAGGAGCAGCGCCGCCTGCAGCTGGAGCGCTCCATCCGCGATGGCCAGCAGGAGGTGCGCCGCATCATTCGCCGGCTGCGCCAGGGCCATGACGTGGATACCACCCGCCTGGGGGAGACGGCCCGCCGTGCCGGTCAGCGGCTCAAATCGCTGCAGCAGCAGCACCGTCCAGCCCCCGAGCGCCGCGATCACCAGGGATGGCTCCCCAAGCTCGGCGATCGGGTGCGGGTGCTCTCCCTGGGCAAGGCCGGTGAGGTGATGGCCCTGTCCGCCGACGGTCGTGAACTCACCGTCCGTTGCGGGGTGATGCGCCTCAACCTGGAGCTCTCCGCCATCGAGGGCCTCAACGGCGAGAAGCCTGCGCCGCCGCCGCCCCCTCAGGTGGCCATTCGCAGCAGCCGGCGCTTGGGCGGTGGCGGGCCGCAGGTGCGCACCGAGCGCAACACCGTGGATGTGCGCGGTCTGCGGGTGCATGAGGCCGAAGCCGCCGTGGAGGACCAACTGCGAACCGCCAGTGGGCCGCTGTGGGTGATCCACGGCATCGGCACCGGCAAGCTCAAGCGCGGCCTGCGCGACTGGCTCGCCACCCTGCCCTACGTGGAGCGGGTCAGCGATGCAGAGCAGGGGGACGGCGGTGCCGGCTGCAGCGTGATCTGGCCGAAGTAGGGCTCAGCTCAAGCGGCTCAGCCCAGAGGCGGCAGCAGCGGTTCGGGGGCTGGGGCAGCGGCCACAGCGGCGGCCGGCAGGGCATCACCACTGGCGTCGAACAGGCGCCAGCCGCTGGCCTCCACCTCCAGGTGAACGGAGTCGCCGGGCTTCACGCACTGATCGGGGTCAGCCCGCAATTGCACCAGGTGATCGCCCTCCTGCAACCGGCAGGTGAGCAGCTGTTCGTTGCCCAGGCTCTCCACGTGGCATAGCTCCGCCGGCAGGTTGCGGTTGGTGGCGGGCGCCAGCCGCAGGTGTTCCGCCCGCAGACCGCCGGTGAGCGCGTCGGCCCCGCCGCGGCTCTGCCACTGCTCGAGGGCTGCACGCATGGGCCCCTCAAGCACAAAGCGGCGCCCGCCCAGTTGCAGCTGGCCGCTGCCCACGCTCAGCACCGGCAGCAGGTTCATCGGCGGGCTACCGATGAACTGGGCCACGAACAGATTGCTGGGCCATTGGTAGAGCTCCATCGGCGTGCCCAGCTGCTGCAGCTGGCCGCGGTTGAGCACGGCGATGCGATGGCCCATGGTCATCGCCTCCACCTGGTCGTGGGTCACATAGACCGTGGTGGTGCCCAGGCGTCGCTGCAGCTCCACGATCTGGGCGCGGGTGCCGGTGCGCAGCTTGGCGTCGAGGTTGCTGAGGGGTTCATCCATCAGGAACACCGCCGGCTGGCGCGCGATGGCACGCCCCAGGGCCACCCGCTGCTTCTGGCCTCCGGAGAGTTCCTTGGGCAGGCGATCCAGCAGGTGATCGAGTTCGAGGGTGCTGGCCACCTCGGTAATGCGTTGGTGGATCCGGGCTTCGCGGCTAGAGGGGAACCGCAGCACTGCGGGCAGGCCGGCGCTGGCGCGGTGCAGCCCATCGGCCAGCTGCTGCAGGGGCGTGCGCCGGCGTTGGCGCCGCAGCCCGAAGCCGATGTTGTCCGCCACGCTCAGGTGCGGATACAGGGCATAGCTCTGGAACACCATCGCCACATCCCGCTGGGCGGGGCGCAGGTTGGTGACACAGCGGTCGCCCACGATGATCTCGCCGCCGCTGGGGGCCTCCAGGCCCGCCAGTAGCCGTAGCAGCGTGCTCTTGCCGCAGCCGGAGGGGCCCACCAGCACCAGGAATTCTCCGTCGGCGATGGAGAGATCGAGCTGGCGCAACACCTCCACAGGCGCGCTGCCCCGCCGGGGCGGGTAGGTCTTGCTGACCTGCTGGAACCGAACCTCTGCCAACCCTCGGGCCCGCGGCGGCCCGATCCTAGGGTTGATCAAATGCAGTTCATTGATCAGGCCCGCATTGCGGTGCAGGCCGGCCGTGGCGGTGATGGCATCGCGGCCTTCCGCCGAGAGAAGTACGTGCCGGCCGGCGGCCCCTCCGGCGGCGATGGCGGCCGTGGCGGGGATGTGTGGCTGGAGGCCGACCCCAACCTGCAGACCCTGCTCGACTTCAAATACAAGCGGCTGTTTGAGGCCGTGGATGGTCGCCGGGGCGGTCCGAACAAGAGCACCGGCGCCAGCGGCGACCACCTCACCATCAAGGTGCCCTGCGGCACGGAGGTGCGCGACCTGCGCACCAACATCCTGTTGGGTGATCTCACCGAGCAGGGGCAGCGCCTGCTGGTGGCGGTGGGTGGCCGCGGCGGCCTGGGCAATGCCCACTACCTCAGCAACCGCAACCGAGCCCCGGAAAAGTTCACTGAGGGCCGCGACGGTGAAGCCTGGAACTTGCAGCTGGAGCTGAAGCTGCTGGCGGAGGTGGGCATCATCGGCCTGCCCAATGCCGGCAAGAGCACCCTGATCTCGGTGCTCTCCTCAGCCCGCCCCAAGATCGCCGACTATCCCTTCACGACCCTGGTGCCCAACCTGGGGGTGGTGCGCCGTCCCACCGGGGATGGCACCGTGTTCGCCGATATCCCGGGGCTGATCGCCGGTGCGGCCCAGGGGGCCGGCCTGGGGCACGAATTTCTGCGCCACATCGAGCGCACCCGCTTGCTGATCCACCTGGTGGATTCCAGCTCCGAGGATGTGGTGCGCGACCTGCAGGTGGTGCAGCAGGAGTTGCAGTCGTATGGGAACGGTCTCAGTGAGCGCCCCACCCTGGTGGCCCTCACCAAGATCGAGTTGCTGCTGGACGAGGAGTTAGAGGACCGCCGCCAGCAGCTCCAAGAGCGCTGGGGCGGGCCTGTTCTGGCGATTTCGGCGGCCGCGGCACGAAACCTGGATCAACTGCTGGCGGCCACGTGGCAGCAGTTGGGGATCTGACGGCAGATCCCCAAGGGGGTGATCAGTCGTCGTAGACGAGGCACTCAGGAGCGTCGGGGTTCAGATCGCAGAACACCTCGAGCGGGGTGGGGTCGTGGCTGTCCTCGGGGTGGTGGGCCTTGTACTCCTCAAGGCCCTTGAGCTCGCCTTCGAGGTGGCGGACCTTGCTGTCATCACCGGCCTGACGGGCGGCGGCGATTTCGGATTTGTCCTTGGCGATGTGCTCGTCGATGGTGTTCATGGAAGGGGCCGGAGGTGCTCGGGCCGCTCGACGTCGGGCACACCATACGAGTGCCGGGCAGCCAATGCCGGGGATTGTGGTGGGCTTCTGATGCTGGCCCTACGGCGGAATTGCAGCGCCGTGGCTAGGAGAGAACTAGCTGCACAGCTGCTCCATGGCCCGCATCCGTCAACGGCGCGATCGCCATTTCATCGATGACCACGGTCAGCTGTTCTGGATCAACGGGCCGGATCACCACTGCTATCTCTCCGAGCAGCGTCAGTGGCGCGAGGGGCTGAGCTTCGAGGAGGTGCTCGAGTGGAAGCAGTGCTCCCCCAGCGGCCTGGTGAGCCAGCGGTTCACCTCCCTGCAGGCGGCCTGTGAGGCCTTTGAGCACAACCAGGTGATCTGGTCGAGCGACCTCTACCTGCGCCGCATGGGGGATGAGATGGCGCTGCAGCGGGGCTGCGACGACTACAAGCCCACCGCCATGAAGGAGGAGGAGGCCCGCGGCGCCCGTCCCCGCCGGCAGCCCTGGTTGACCAACGCCTCCGCCAGCTCCGGCTCCGGCCCCTCGGTCACCGCTGCCCTGCGCTGCGAGCTGAGTGCCCGTCCCAGCTGCGCCCCCAGTGAGGCGCCCCACCTGCATCGGCGTCGCCGCAGCAGTGCGGCCCAGGGATCGGGGGTCAGCCCGGCAGCTCACTGAGCTCCAGCCAGCGCTCCTCCCCCTGCTCGATTCGCTGCAGCAGCTCGCTCAGCTCCTGGCTGAGCAGCTCCAGGGCGCCGTAATCGCTGCCCCCGGCCGCCAGCCCTTGCTCCAGCTCCTGGCGCCGGGCCTCCCACTGGGGCAGCTGGGTTTCCAGCTCTGAGAGCTCGCGGTTTTCTTTGAAACTGCGGCGCCGCTGCTTTGTGGCCGTCGGTTTGTCCCCGGCTACTCCTGCTGGAGCTATCTCCCCTGGGGTCGCCGCCGCCTGGGGGCCCGCGCCCTTGGCGCTGCCCTGGTGGCGTTCCAGGTAGGCGCTGTAGTTGCCCTCGAACCGTTGCAGCCGGCCCCCCTCGAAGCAGAACAGCCGGTCGACCGTGCGGTCGAGGAAATAGCGGTCGTGGGACACCACCACCACGCAGCCGCGGAAATCCTCGAGGAAGTCCTCCAGCACCGTCAGGGTCTGGACGTCGAGGTCGTTGGTGGGCTCATCCAGCAGCAGCACGTTGGGGGCCTCGATCAGCAGGCGGCACAGGTGCAGCCGCCGCCGCTCGCCGCCGGAGAGCTTGCTCACCGGTTGGTGCTGTTGGGCCGGCGGAAACAGAAACCGCTCCAGCAGTTGGGAGGCGCTGAGGCTGGAGCCCTCCAACTCGATGCTGCTGGCGGCGTCCTTCACCACATCGATCAGCTTGCGCTCGCGGCCGGCGGCATCGGTGCCATCCAGCAGTTGGTGGCTGTGCTGATCGAAGTAGGCCAGCTTCACGGTGCCGCCGAGCTCGATGCGGCCGCCGTGGGGGTGGCGGCGGCCGGCGATCAGATCCAGCAGCGTGGATTTGCCCACGCCATTGGGCCCAATGATCCCCACCCGGTCTTCGGGGCTGAAGTCGTAGCTGAACTCCTGGAGCAGCGGTTGAGCTCCCCCCTCGCGGGCCTGATCGCTGGCCCACACCTGCAGGGCCTCCGCCTCGATCGCCCGCTTGCCCAGACGCCGTTGGTTGCTGGCCAGGCTCACCTGGCCCTTGGCCTGCCGCTTCGGAATCTCCTGCAGGGCCTCGATGCGTTGGATGCGCGCCTTCTGCTTGGTGCTGCGGGCCTTGGGGCCGCGGCGCAGCCACTCCAGCTCGCGCCGCAACACCCCCTTGAGCTTGGCGTCGCTGGCGGCGGCGGCGTCGTCCTGCTCCGCCTTGCGGCTCAGGTAGGTGGCGTAGTTGCCGCTGTAGCTGCGGGCTTCACCCCGGTCCACCTCCACGATCCGATTGGTCACCTGATCGAGCACGTAGCGGTCGTGGGTGATCAGCACCAGGGCGCCGCGGAAGCGTTGCAGGTAGCCCTGCAGCCACTGGATGCAGTCGGCATCCAGGTGGTTGGTGGGTTCATCCAGCAGCAACACATCCGGATCGGCCACCAGCGCCGCCGCTAGGGCCAGCCGTTTGCGGTAGCCGCCGGAGAGATCGCCAACGCGCCGCTGGGTGTCGCCGATGCCCAGCTGCTGCAGCACCTCGCGGATCTGCTGTTCCAGCCCCCAGGCCTGGCTCTGGTCCATGCGGGCGTTGAGGCTGCTCAGCTCCGCCAGCAGGGCCGCGTCATCGCGCCCCTCCGCGTGGGCGAGGGCCAGGGCATCGGTCAGGGCGGTGTAGCGCCCGAGCAGCTCCATTTTTTCGCCGCTGCCCGCAAACACCTGCTCCAGCACGGTGCGCTCCGGATCCATCTCCGGTTCCTGGCTCACCAACACAATCCGCGCCTGGGGCAGCACCCGGCGTTGGCCGCCGCCGGGGGGCTCTAGCCCTGCCAGCAGCCGCAGCAGGGTGGATTTGCCGGCGCCGTTGGGGCCGATCAACCCCAGCCGCTCCCGCTCCCCCACATGCAGGGTGAGGTTGTCGAACAGGGTGCGGATGCCGAAGTCCTTGCGGACCTCCACCAGGCTGATCAGGCTCAAGGGCTGGGGAGTTGCCGCTGCGACTCCAGATAAGCAAACACGCTCTTATCGCCCACGTCGGCGGCGGCGGGCATGGGGAATTTGCGCAGGCACAGCACCACCAGCAGCGCCGCCTCCAACCCCAGCAGCAGGGTGGTGGCTGACCCGCTCAGCAGGCCACAGAGTTGCCCCAGCAGGGCGATCGGCAGCAGCAGGGTCACGCCGATGGCCTCCGGCCGCCGGAAGCAGAAGAACTCTTTGAAACCGATGCCCGCCAGGGCAGCGAAGAAGGGGCCGATCAGCCAGATCCAGCGGCGCTCAGCGCTGAGGGCATCGGCCATGCCCGCCGGCCCCGCCTGGATAGCCAGGGCCACAAACCCCAGGCTGCCGATCAGCCAGAGCAGTTGCAGGGCCCGATGCAGGGGGCGCAAATAGATGTGAATCCAGCGCAGGGCCAGTCCCACCCCCGCCAGCAGCGGCAGCAGCCAGGGCCAGAGCCAGCTGCCCCCGAAGCGCTGCCACTGCAGCAGCAGGGCCGCCTGGGCAATGGCGGCGGTGAACAGCGCCAGCCGATAGCCCAGCACCTCGCGGCGATCCTCGGCGGTGATCCGGTAAGGGCCGTAGACCCCCTCAAACACCGGATCACTGGCGCTGGCGCTGGTCATGGCTGCAGCTGGGCTTCCACCAGTGTGGCCAGGGGTGGCCCGGCGGGCACGATGCCCGAGGGCTGCAGCGGGAACAGGGCGCTGAAGTAGTCCTGGCGCCAGGCCTGATCGCAGCAGCTGGCCGCCACGCCGGGCAACTGGAAGAACCGCTGCCGCCAGCGCCACAGCGCCGGCAGCTGCCAGAGGGGTCGGCGGCTGACCCCGAACAGGGGCCCGTACACCAGCTCCAGGCGGATCAGGGTGGGGAACAGCTGCACATCCGCCAGGGTGAGCTGCGGGCCGCATAGCCAAGGGCCAGCGCCACTGAGGGCCGCTTCCGCCCGCTCCAGCGTCTCGAACAGCGCCGTTTCCGCCCGGTCGTAGGCGGCCTGGGTGCGGGCGAAGCCGCAGCGGTAGACGCCGTCATTGACGCTGCCCTGCAACAGCTCTCTCCAGCTGTTGAGGCTCTCCTGCTGCTGCGCTGGCTCCAGGTTGGGGGCGCTGTCGCCGGCGGGCCAGGCGTTGAGCAGCTCCATCAGGCGGGCGCTCTCGCCCACCACCACCCGGCCGCTGTCCCGCTCCACCAGCACCGGCACCGTGGCCCGCTGGCTGGGGTCCGCCCCGGCCCGTTGGTAGAGCTCCTGCAGGGTGCTGCAGCCCAGGAATGGCTGGCTGAAGCGCCAGCGCCCCGCCTCGGGATCCGGCTCCACGGTGAGCAGCTCGATGCTGCCCTGCAGCTGCCGCAGCAGCCACACCAGCCAGGCGCGGTGGGCCCAGGGGCAGCTGCGCCCCACGATCAGCACGTGCCCACCGGCTTCGCCGGCGTTGGCCGGTAGGGGTGGTCGCTCCACGAAGGCCCCGGAGGGTCGGGTGTAGTTGCCCTCACCATCAGCGGGTCCGAGCCCGCCCATCAACTGCAGCCACTGCCAGTGCCAGCCCGCGCGGGCGGCGCGCACCACGGCCGGGGGGATCGCCATCGGCGTTTGAGCCTTACTGCTGCCAGGCTGGCGCAACAGGCAGCGGGAGAACAGGCCATGGCCCAAGGCCGCGTGCTGGTGGTGGCCGCCACCCACGGCAACGAGCGCAATGCTCCCTGGCTGCTGGAGCAGTGGCGTCAGCGCCCGCAGCAGCTGGCCTCGGCGGGGTTGGACTTGGCCCTGGAGATCGGCAACCCCGGGGCCCTGGCCGCCAACCGCCGCTACCTCGACCGCGACCTCAACCGCAGTTTTGCGCTGGATCTGCTGCAGGATTCCGCCCGCACGGAGCTGGAGGTGCAGCGGGCGCGCCAGCTCCTGGCCCAGTTCGGCCCTGACGGCCGCCACGCCTGCAGCGTGGTGTTCGACCTTCACAGCACCACCAGCGCCATGGGCAATGCGCTGGTGGTCTATGGCCGTCGCCCCCCCGACCTCGCCTTGGCTGCAGGGGTGCAGGCGCGGCTGGGCTTGCCGGTGTATCTGCATGAGGCCGATGCTGCCCAGACGGGATTTCTGGTGGAGCGTTGGCCCGCGGGCCTGGTGATCGAGGTGGGGCCGGTGCCCCAGGGCCTGGTGAGCGCCAGCATCTGCCGCCAGACCCAGCTGGCCCTTGAAGCCTGTCTGGCGGTGGTTGCGGAGGCCCGAGCCGGCCGGCTACGGCTGCCGGAGGCCCTCTGCGTGCATCGCCACTGCGGCAGTGTCGATCTGCCTCGCTATGGCGACGGCACCCCGGCGGCGGCCCTGCATCCGCAGCGGCAACATCGCGATTGGCGTCCCCTGACGGCGGGGGATCCGCTGTTCTGGTGTGCCGACGGCACGGTGATCGGCTTTGAGCCTGGCGCCATGGCCCAACCCGCCGGCGCCGATCCTGCGGCCCGCTGGCCCGTGTTCATCAACGAGGCGGCCTATGGCGAGAAGGGGATCGCCTTCAGCCTCTGCGTGCGGGAACGCTGGCCCTGTGAGCCCGGTTGGATCGATGCCCTGGCGGCCCTTTAGCCGCAGGCCCAGGTGCCCTGCTCCTTGGTGCAGGGCAGATCACTGCTGCTGCCATCGGCCCAGTAGATGCGTAGGCGATCGTCGGCACTGCCCATCCGGAAGGTGAGCGACTTCACCGGGCCCGCCGGAGCCTTGCCGCCTCGATCGGTGCTGTTGGGCCCATCGGGGGCGTTCAGACGCTGTTCCAGTTGCTGCAGGCGCAGCTCCAGGCGCTCCAGCCGCTGGCTCTCGCTGGGCCCCCGCTGACAGCCCGCCAGCACCAGGGCGGCGGCCAGGGCGAGCAGGGGGGTGCGCATGGCGGCAGGCATCTGTAGAGCACTCCTAGCAGTGCTGCGCCGCTTTGGCTGGTGATCTTTGCCGCCTTGAAATGCGCCCCGATTCGTTGACTCTTCCCCTCGCAGCGTGGCGATGGGAATCACGTCCCGCTTGCCGGGCCCCAGGGATGGCAGGAATCGCGCAAAAGGAACGCTGCACAAGTGCTGAGCGCGGTCCTTGATGAACGGAATGGGAACGAAAAGCCGGTGACTGGATTTGAACCTGCGACCTACTGATTACGAATCAGTTGCTCTACCACTGAGCTACACCGGCAGTGTTGAGAAACTAGCATTCAGCCCAACGAGCAGTTGAGGCCGCACCATGGCTGGTTCTGATCCGGCCCGCCCCGGCCGCGAGTCGCTGGATCCGGCCATGCGGGCCCGCCTGCTGCAGGAGGCCCGCACACCATGGCGGGGATTGCGGCGGGGCCTATGGCTCGCCTTCACCGCCTCCGGGGCCATCGGCCTGGCCACCATGGCCCTGCGGGCTTCCGCCGGGGAGCTCGTCGCCTTCAGCGATCTCGGCATCCAGGTCGGTGCCCTCGTGCTGTTCGGTGGGCTGCTCTGGTTCGACCGCAACCGCAGCGTCGACGACGACAACGGCTGAGCCGGGTTCAGGGGCGTCGTCGTCTGGGGCGTCGGTCGGGGCCTCGCTCGGCTCGGCGGTTGGTTCCTCGGTGTTGGGGTCTTCGGGCAGGGTCTCGACTGCGATTTCCGGTTCAACCACGGCCGCTATCTCAACATCAGCCTCAACCTGAGGGGCTGTGGCGGGTTCGGGCTCCCGCAGGTCCAGAGGGGGGAGCAGCAGCAGCGGCAGCCCCAGGTTGAGGCGCTGCTGGGCCGCCTGGCTCTGCGTGAGCGGCAGGGTCTGCTCCACCTGCTCGGAGGAGCGGCTGAGCAGCCAGAGCACCTGCACCAGCTGCTGCCAGTGCCAGAGCATCAGAGTCAGCAGGGGCAGGGCCACCAGCAGCCCCACCAGACGCGGACTCGCATTCAATGGCGACCAGGCCCAGGCCATGCCCGCCGCGGCATCCGACCACCACAGCAGAGGCAGCAGCAGCAGGCTGCCGCTGGCCGCCACCAGCTTCAGGGGCAGGGCCGTCTGCAGGGCGCTGAGGCGCAATTGATCGGGGCGCCGGCCCCGCAGCGGCACCTGCACCAGCAGCAGCGACCACAGATCGGGCGGCAGCCGCCAGAACAGCACCGCCGGGGCCAGGGCCCCCAGGGCCCAGGCCAGCACCCGCTCAAACCCTGGGAATAGACCAGGGTCGGATCCCGCCAGCACCAGCAGCAACGCCAGGGCCTCGAGGGGCAGGGCGGCCAGCCCCAGTAGCTGGAGCCACAGGAGCGGTTCGCGTCGTGCCGGATTCACGGTCTCGCGCAGCTGGAGGTCAGGTGCTCAGTGTGCGCCGTTGGGTCACCAGTTTGTAGGCCTCCACCCGATCGCCGTCCTGCCAGTTGGCGAAGCGATCGCAGCCGATGCCGCACTCGAAGCCGGTGGCGACTTCCTTCTGGTCGTCCTTGCCGCGGCGCAGGGAGTCGAGGTCGCCCTCGAACACCTTTTCCTTGCCCCGCCAGACACGCACCTTGCAGTTGCGCTGCAGCTTGCCGTTGGTGACGTAGCAACCCGCCACGGCGCTCTTGCCGATGCTGAACACGGCGCGCACCTCGGCTTCGCCCAGGCTCTCCTCCACCATCTCGGGCTCCAGCAGGCCTTCCATGGCCATCTGGATCTCCTCAAGCAGCTTGTAGATCACGTCGTAGTCGCGCACATCCACACCGGTGGCATCGGCGGCCCGCTTGGCCCCTGGCGCCATCGAGGTGTTGAAGCCGACGATCACGGCACCGGAGGCGGCGGCCAGATCCACGTCCGTCTCGGTGATTTCGCCCGGTGCCGACAGCAGCACCCGCACCTGCACCTCCTCCTGCGGCAGCTGTTCCAGGGAGCCGAGGATCGCCTCCACGGAACCCTGCACGTCGGCCTTGAGGATCAGGTTGAGCTCCTTGAGCTGCCCTTCGCTGGCCTGGCCGGACATCGACGCCAGCGACACACGGCGGGACGCCATCTGTTGGGCCAGGCGTGTGGCACGGGCTTCGGTGGCCCGATCGCCCACCACGGCGCGGGCGCTCTTCTCATCCGTGTAGACCTCGAACTCGTCGCCGGCGGTGGGCACTTCGCTGAAGCCGAGGGCCTCAACCGCGTAGGAGGGGCCAGCCTCCTTCACGCGCTTGCCGTTGTCGTCCACCATGGCGCGCACCTTGCCCAGGATCGGACCGGCCGCCAACACATCGCCGGTGCGCAGGGTGCCGTTCTGGATCAGCAGGGTGGCCACGGGGCCCTTGGCCTTGTCGAGGTGGGCCTCGATCACAGTGCCTTTGGCCATGCGGTCGGGGTTGGCCTGCAGGTCCTCCACTTCGGTGACCAGCAGGATCATCTCCAGCAGCTTGTCGATGTTCTCGCCCTTGATGGCGCTCACCGGCACCATCACGGTGTTGCCGCCCCAGTCCTCGGCCACCAGTTCCTGGGCGGAGAGCTCCTGCTTCACCCGATCCGGGGAGGCGCCTTCTTTGTCGATCTTGTTGATGGCCACCACGATCGGCACCTTGGCGGCGCGGGCGTGGCTGATGGCCTCCAGGGTCTGGGGGCGAACGCCGTCATCGGCGGCCACCACCAGCACGGCCACGTCGGTCACCTTGGTGCCGCGGGCGCGCATGGCGGTAAACGCCTCGTGGCCCGGGGTGTCGAGGAAGGTGATCTTGCGCTGTTCCCCGGCGTGGGGCACTTCCACCTGGTAAGCGCCGATGTGCTGGGTGATGCCGCCGGCTTCCCCTGCGGTGACACGGGTTTTGCGAATGGAGTCCAGCAGGCTGGTTTTGCCGTGGTCCACGTGGCCCATCACGGTCACCACGGGCGGGCGGCGGATCAGGTGAGCCAGGTCGCTGGCCTCGATCATTTCCACCGTCTTGGCGGCGGCCTCCTCCACGTCGTCCTCGAGCACCGGTACGCCGAATTCATCGGACACCGTCTCGATCGCTGAGAGATCGAGGGTCTGGGTGACCGTGGCGATGATGCCCTTGAAGAACAGGCTCTTGATGATTTCGGAGCTGTCGACGCCGAGGCGGTCGGCCAGTTCCTGCACGGTGAGGTTGCCCTCGGGCACCACCAGCATTTCCGGGCGCTGGGCCTTGGCCTCGCGGGCGGCCCGCAGCTCCATGGCGCGGCGGCGCTGGCGCTGGCGGGTGGTTTCCTTCTTGCGCTTGCGGGCCACCACCGTGGGTTTCGGCTGGGCCGAAGCCGCGCTGCGGGGCTTGGCGGGGCGGGCCAGGGAGGCCTGCAGCACGATGGCGTCCTGTTCGCCGGCAAATCCGCCGGTTTCGGCGGTCAGGGCGTCGTCGTTCTCGCCAATGATGTGAACCTTCTGGCGCTGCTTCTGGGGCGAGCGGCTGCGCAGGGCCTCGAGCTTGGCGGAGTCGTCCCAGTCGGGGCGGCGGGCCCGGCC
>Ga0310332_10263_pt1 | contig 14261 bp, 12 predicted proteins | sample LakMicSRFLOrngD5_FD_195546 | JGI IMG/M metagenome (GOLD analysis project Ga0310332, IMG submission 195546) | Enriched freshwater cyanobacterial communities from Lake Michigan, Michigan, United States - MI23.SRFL.Orng.D5 (v2) (version 2) | ecosystem: Environmental > Aquatic > Freshwater > Lake...
CAGTCCCCCGCCAGCAGCTGGTCGCGGCTGAGCAGGCGGTGCTGGCCATGGGCCTGCAGGGCGGCCTCCAGCACGGGGGCCTCGGCAAAGCCCTCGCGGCGGACCAGGTGCACCCCCAATCCCTGGGCGAGGGCCTCGCAAAAGGTGCTGTACCCCGGCTTGGTCAGCACCCGACCGCAGACGGGCATGACATCGAGGGGACGCAGGCCCTCTGGCAGCAGCGATGCATTGGGGGCCGCCGCGGCCAGTTCCGGATCGGTCACTAGGAAGTGGTGCTCTGGCCAGCGGCTGAAAAGCGTGGCAGGCAGAGGAAAGCCCATGCCCCCAAAGCCCACGAGCACGGTGCGCTCCGTCGGTGTGTCGATCGCCAGTAGGCGGCGGAGGCTGGCGCAATCGAGCCTGGGCCGGCCGGCCGTTAACCCCACGGGCCAGTGGGGGATCCCCCAGTCCATGGCCATGGCGAAGGGGCATTCGATCACCGCCTCCCCCTGGCGATAGGCCTGCAGGGCCCGCTCCGCCCAACCAACGAAGGCCCCGTCCATGGGCCGGTAAATGGCATCCCAGCCAAAGTTGCCGATCCAGATCAAGGGGGCCCCTAGCGCCTGGGCCAGGGCCGCCGCCGCCGGGGGCACATCGCCAAGCACCAAAATGGGTTCCCCCTGGCCAGCCAGCCAGGCCGCCTCCCGGCTGACCTGGCTGGGCAGCTGGCGCTCAAGGGCATTGAGAGCCTCCAAGGTGGCGGCGGCATCGGCGCCGAGGGCATCGGCCTGCACCACCCCCACATCCCAACGGCAAGCCCGGTGTTCAAACGGCACCGCCCCAAAGGCTCCCCCCAGGGTGTGGGCCGGCAGGGGGGTGGAGAGCACCAGGCGCCAGTCGGGCTGGAGCTGGTGCAGGGCGGTGAGGATCGAGGCCGTGCGTGAAAGATGGCCATAGCCATGGCCACTGATGCAGGCAACGATCAGCATGGCGCTGGCGCAGCGACCTGGACCTCAGGCGCAGGTTGCTGATACAGCCGCTGCTCGTAGAGGAGCTGGCCGCCCATGCCGTACCAGCGGTGGCTGGCCTGGTGCAGCTGGCCATCGCGCAGCACGACCCAGCTGAAATGGCGAAGGGCCCTGCCCTGGTCGTCATTGCCGTGGCGGGGCACGCAGGCCGAATTGAGGTAGGCGGTGCCGGCCCGATCGCGCAGGAAGCTGAGCCGCTCCCCCTGGCCCCGTTTGAGCCGGTGGTGCATGTGACCGAACACCACCAGGGGCAAGGGCCGGTGCCGACGAATGCGCTCGATCGCGACGGTCAGGTCCTGGTCACCCCAATCGACCGCAGGTTTTTTCCAATCCCGGCCACAGGGATCGGCGCAGGTGCTCCCCAAACCACTGGGGCCGCAATGGGCCAACAGCACCATCGGCAGGCCCGGATCGGCCGCCAGGGCCGCCGCCGTGATCCGATCCGCCGATTCCTGCATGGTGACCGGACCGAACACGGCCAAGGCGCCCGGGTTGAGCCTGAAGCCACCCCCGGCACTGGCCGGCCGTCCTCCCACTACCGCCAGGCCCGGCGGATCTAGGCAGCGCAAACCCCAGCCGCAATGGCGATCGCCCAACAGGGACAGTTGGCGTTGCAGGGTGCGGCCACTGGCATCGCGGCCGGCGTCATGGTTTCCCAGCACACAGGCCATCGGCAGCGCCAGCCGGCCCAACCGGGCCGCAATCAGTTGATCGCCATCGCTGAGGTCGCCGACCACCATCAGGGCATCGGGCCGCAGCAGGCCCAGGAGCTCCTCATCAAGCCCATCCCATTGGCCATGCAGGTCTCCAGCAATGGCGATCTGCAGGTCCTTACGCGGGTTCTTGCCGCTATTCGGATCGGCTGATGCCCCAATCACAGCCATCCAAAATGCCTAGGGTGGCTCCACTGTGCATCAGTTGAGGCATCGCTTGGTTTTCGCGGCATCCCAGGCCACAGCGGACGGTGTCCGGGAAGGCCGCCCGGCGGCGGCGGAGCTGCAGGCGGCGATCGCCGAACTCAAGCGCCAGCGCAATGCCGTGATCCTGGCCCACTACTACCAGGAGCCCGCCATCCAGGACATCGCCGACTTCATTGGCGATTCTCTCGAGCTCTCGCGCAAGGCCGCGGCCACCGAAGCGGATGTGATCGTCTTCTGCGGCGTGCACTTCATGGCCGAAACGGCCAAGATCCTCAACCCGGGAAAAACGGTGCTGCTCCCGGATTTGAACGCCGGCTGCAGCCTGGCCGATGCCTGCCCCGCCGACGCCTTTGCCGCCTTCCGCGCCGCCCATCCCGACCATGTCGTGGTGAGCTACATCAACTGCTCGGCGGCGGTGAAGGCCCAAAGCGACCTGATCTGCACCAGCAGTAACGCGGTGGACCTGATCAACCAGCTGCCAGAAGGCCAGCCGATCCTGTTTGCCCCTGACCAGAACCTGGGTCGCTGGGTGCAGCGCCAAAGTGGCCGGGATTTGACCCTCTGGCCCGGCAGCTGCCAGGTGCATGAAACCTTCAGCGAGCAGGCCCTGATCCAACTCCAACTCGATCACCCCGAGGCCGAGGTGATCGCCCATCCGGAATGCCAGCAAAACCTCCTTGATCTGGCCGACTTCATCGGCTCGACCAGCAGCCTGCTGCGCCATGCCGCCGACAGCCCGGCGCCCGCCTTCATCGTGCTGACCGAGCCGGGGATCTTGCACCAGATGGAACGGGCCCTGCCTGAGAAAAGCTTCCACGCCGTGCCCGGCCAGGACGGCTGCAGCTGCAACACCTGTCCCTACATGCGGCTCAACACCCTGGACAAACTCTGGGACTGCCTCCAGACCCTGGCTCCAGCCATCGACCTGGATGAGGAGCTGCGGCTCCAGGCGTTGGCGCCAATCGAGCGCATGCTGGCGATGAGCCGCTAAGTCGGCCCGAGACCGCCCCCCTGCATTCCCCGGCCCTGGAGCGGGCCCTTGGGGTGGGGCTGTTGAGGGAGCCCGGACCGGCCGGCGGGATCAGGTCCGTTCGAGCCGCCGCACGATCACGGTCATCAGCACGAGGGAACCGACCAGGGCAATCAGCAGGGCAATGGTCATGAAATCGGTGCAAGTCGGGTCCGATTCTCGGGGCTGGCCGGCCAGGCCTTAGCCGGCTTCAGCCAGCAACCAATCCGCCATCTCCATCCGCAGGGCATAGGCGTCCTCAAACGACCCCTCGGCCTCAAGGCTGGCCAGCCGCTGTTCCAGCCAGCTCTGCAACGCGCCCACCCCGTCCATAGATGGGCCGAGGGACTGGCCGAGGGACTGGATTAGGGAGTGATCAATGGATGGGCCGATGGGCTGGTCGCCGGGCAATAGCCCCCCATCCAGACAAGGAACCATGGGGACACCCCCGACTCAGGCAAGCCTGATGCAGCGCAGGCGCCCTGGAGGGCAAACGCCTCAGGTGTGCCGCAGGATTGGGATCCGATTCTGCGGTGAGCCAGAGCTCAGGGCAGGGCCACCAGCCAACGGCCGCCGGCGGCCAGGGCAAGGGCCAGCAGGGAGGCCGCTGGTAGGGCGGAACTGCCGGCGCGCAGCATGCGGCGCAACAGCACCAGCGCCCCGGCGAGGCCCACCACCACTGCGACGCTCTGGCAGAAGCCGATCACGTGGCTATCGGCCTGCCAACTAGGCATTTGGGCGGCGAATGCGCCATTGAGCGGGGCGAAGGAGACCTGCAGCACCGTGCCGGCTTCGGCCATGCCCAGGGGTAAGTAGCGGGCCAGCAGCAGCCCCCAGAGCAGGGGCAGCAGGGCGTAGAGAATCCGGCGCAGGCGCTGGGGCGCGAACCAGGGCCGCATCAACAGAAAGACCAAGGACGGCAGGGCCAGTGCCAGGGCGCCGAAGGCCAGCCGCGGTAGCAACGGACCCTCGCTGAGGCTGGCCGGGGCCAGGGGCAGGGACCCCAGCAGCCGCTGCCAGTGGTGCAGGGTCAGGTCACCCGCCAACACGAGGAACAGGCCTGCTTCCGCAGCCGGCGCGTCCAGGTCCCGCTGCAGGTCGGCGGCGGGCGGACGCAGGCTCAGCTGCACCGAGCGGTGCGGACAGGCCTGGGCGCAACTCATGCACAGGACGCAGTTGCGGTTGTTGCTCAGGTGGGCCGGGTGGGTGCCGAGCGGGCAGCCGGCCGTGGCCAGGCCTTCGCCGTGGGCGGGACCGCCTTTGAAACAGCCGTAGGTGCTGCAGCTGCCACTGCAGGTGCCCACCTGGGCGCGCAATTCCAGGATCGAGAGCTTGGCAAACAGGCCGTTCATACCGCCAACCGGGCACAAATAGCGGCACCAAAAGCGCTTCTCAAAGCGCAACGAACCGATCACGGCCCCGGCGGTGATCAACAGCAGCAGGCAACTGCTCAGCCAGGCGGTGTTCTCCAGGTCCCAGACCGCTTCCCAGAGCAGGATTGCGGCAAAGCCGGAGGCCAGCAGGGGCGCAGCCCAGTCGTCACTGCATCCCCTTGGCCATTCCGCCGGTGTCCAGCCCAGCAGCCGGGCCAGCCGTTGGCTGATCTCGCCCCACACCATGAAGGGGCAAACCGCGCACCAGAGCCGCCCCACCAGGGGGTAGCTCAGCAGGATCAGGGGCCACCACCAGGCCCAGAACAGGGTGAGGCCGCCGTTGTGGGCCCGGTCCTGGGGCCCCATCCACAACCAGAGGTTCACCAGCACAAACAGCCAGCTGACCAGGCCGAACAGCACCACCGTCCATACCCGGGGATTGCGCAGCCAGTCGCGCAGGCCTGGTTTCCAGCGCCAGAGGTCGAAACGAAAGCGCTGTTGGCGCACCGGCGTCCAGAAGACCTCCTCCGGCAATGGGGCCAATTCCGCTCCCGTGGCCTTGCCGCTAGGGCTGGCGGTAGCAGGCCGGGCCTGCTGCAGGGCCCGGTTGAGCAGCTCTTCGAGTTCCTGCAGATTGCCGGGAAAGTCGTAGCTCTGGAGCCGCTTGATCACCGCCTCCGGCACCTGGGGGGGCTGGCGCCAACCGAGGGGGCGGCTGCGCATCCGCACGCTGTAGCGCACCCATTCGCCCAGGTCCTGGCGCCGCACCCGCAGGGGCGGCACCCGGATCGAGAGGCAGTGGCGATCCACTGCCGGCACGGCCACTTCCGAGGTGAAGTACACGCGGCCGGGGAACTGGTGCAAGCTGCCGCCCGGGCCACCGGCGCGCCATTGCCCCGTATCGGCGAGGGTCAGCAGGGCCTGCTGCAGGCGGGCGGGCACCTGGTCGATTTTGTTGATCAGCAGGGCGCCGCTGCCGAGGCTCTCGAGCAGGGACCCGGCCCCATCGCTGCTGGCGGAGCCGAACAGTTCGGCCCCATCCTCCCGCAGCAGGGCACCATCGAGCCGCACCATCAGCTGGCGGCGGGCAGGGGAGCCAAAATGGATCAGGGCCGCCAGGTTGTCCTTCTCCAGGCCGGGCTCGCCGCTGATCAGCACGGGCTGGGCCGCGCCATCTTCGGAGGCCTGGCGCACGGCCTCCCGCAGCCGGGTGGCGTAGCGGCTGCTGCCAACAATGCCGCGGCGGGCGCGCACCACCAAGTGGGGCGCCAAACGCTGGAACCTTTCGGCGCTGGGCATGGGGGCCTGGGCCATCGCCAGGGCGCGGCTGGCGACTGGCTCCGCCCCCGGGCGATCAGAACAGGGGGACTCCGCTGCTGGACTGGGTTGGTCGACCATGGGGCCCGGCGCGGCTTCCACCCATTCTCGGCTGGACCCCAAGAACCGCACCACAGAACGGCCCGGGCGTTTGCGGGCTAGATGATGGGGAGCCCTGCACCCCCTATGGCCATGGGCCTCACCCTGTTTGGCGGCCTGCGCAGCCGCGCCTCGATGCCCCGCTGGTACATGGCCGAAAGGGGCATTGCCTATGACTGGACCCTGGTGGACATGGGCGCCAAGGAGCACCACCAGGCCCCCTTTTTGGCGATCAATCCCTTCGGCAAGGTGCCGGCCCTAATCGACACCGATCCGGCCCTGCCGGGGGGCGAACTGCGCCTGTTTGAAAGTGGCGCAATCCTGCTCTATCTGGCCGAGCGCCACGGCCAGGACTTCCGCAACGCCGCCGACCGGGCCCTGGCCCAGCAATGGGTGCTGTTTGCCAATGCCTCCTTGGCCCCGGCCCTGTTCAACCCCGGCCAGCGGGAGACGGAATTTCCCCGCTTGCTGGGGGTGCTGAACGGGTTGTTGGTGCCGGGCGGATCAATCACTGGCGGCGAGTGGGGCGTAGCCGATTGCGCCATCAATGCCCACCTGGCCTACCTGCCGATTTTCTTTCCCCAGATCGATCTCTCCCCTTGGCCGGCCGTGGAAGCCACGATCCGCCTCACCCAGGAACGCCCCGCCTACCAGCAAGCCATGGCCGTGAGTTAAGGGTTTCGCTCTAGAGGGCTTTGATCTTTCAGGCTTCGCTCTTAAGAGCTTCGATCTCAAGGGTTTCGCCCTAAGGGGCTTCGCCCAGGGGCTGGGCCAAACCGGGTCCCTTGACGGGAGGCCCTCCCGACGACCAGCGTTATGCAGCATCTTGGGCCACGGGTCGTCAGTTCTTGGAGAGTTCCCAGGCCAGGCCCCAACGCCGGAAGCGCCCCCATTACCAACGCAAACGCTGGCTGACGATCGCCATCCCCATGGGCACCCTGATCGCCCTGGTGGCGATTGCACCGCCCCTGCCGCCGCGGCCCTCGCCCAACAGCCTGCAGCAGCAGGCCAACCCCCAGGGCAAAGCCTTCCGCTATCTGCCTGACAAGGACGTCTTCGCCCTGGACTTTGATCCGCGCAAGGTGAGGATTGGCCTGCTGGAGGGCTGGGACCGGGAACAGGAGGCCTACCGCGATCCCACCGCCCTGGCCTATGTGTCGGGGCCGATGTATGAGCGCCATGTCAATAGCAATGGCCAGGAAACCACCGTGCCCTTGGGGGACATCAAGCTGGGGGACCAGGTGTGGCGCGGCACCAACCGGACTGCCGCCCGCCAACGGGCCTATGTGGGCATCCGCCACGACGGACATGTGGACTTTGGCTTTGGCGAATTAACACCCAAACGGGCCGCCCTCTATGACACCTTCATCGGCGGACTCCATAGCATTTACAACGATCTAGAGGCGCCGCCAGCGGCCTACAAGGGCGCCTACAGCATCAGCATGGGCCAGCAGATTCGCTATTTTCTGCCGCGGATTCGCATGCTGATCGGCCTGCGCTCCGATGGCCGGCTCGAAGTGTTGATGAGCCGCGATGGCCTCACCCTGGAGCAAACCCGCGCCCTAGCGAGGGAACGGGGCCTAGTGGCGGCCTACCTGCCCGACCATGCCTCCAAAAGCCGCTTCATCATTCCTGGCGTCAAGGGCTTCAATGACGACGATGCCAACTGGATCAGCGGCGGCGCCACCAGCTTTGTGCATGTGCCCTACATGTTGCGGCTGAGTGAACGGTCCGTGCCCCTGCAGGGCTCCCTGCTCGCCAACCTCTCCCCCCACCTGGAGGAGGCCGGCTGCCCCAACCCCTGGCAGTGCGGCAAAACCCTGGGCAGTCAGATCCTCGATCGGGCCCTGGCGGGCTTCAACCGGTTGATGGAGCAGGGGGTGGAGCCGATTGCCCGCATGATCTGGGCCCCCCAGGGCGGCAGGAAAGGTCCCCAGCGCCCGGCCCAAAGCGCCCCCCTGCGCGAACCGCCGATCACGGCCGATCCCTTCGCCCTGCGCCAGTTGCAGCAAAGCAACCAGCCCTCCTCACCCAGGTCCCTGCCCCTGGCCCCGGACCTGCCGGCACCGGTGTTGCTGGAGGAGGGCCAGACCCTGCCCCAGGAGATCACGGGCCCGAAATCCCCCTGCCAGGGGAGCGATTGTGCAACCACCCCGGCCGATGGCCTGGTGGGCCCGGAGCGGCCCGGCGACACCAGATCTCCCAGCGCCAACGCCCCGGCCCAGGAGCCCGCAGGCATGCCCGCCGGCGCCCCCACCAGCCAGCTGCCTGCAGCAACACCATTGGTGCCACCACCGCCCCTCTTGCCGCCACCGCCCGTGCGCTGAAGGGAACTGAATCCTCAGACGACTAGAGCCGCTAGGGCTCCAACCGCTGCCCCGAGACCCTCCAGGCTCAGCCGACCGCCGCCAGCGCCCGCACCACATCGCCGCGGGTCAATACGCCCACCAGATGGGTTCCATCGAGCACAAACAGGCGCTGCACGCTCTTGTCGTGCAGTTGCTTGGCCGCCGCGGGCAGGCCCAACTCGCTGCTGCAGCTATGGGGCTTGCTGCCCATTACCTCGCCGACGCTGTTGCCGAGGACCTGGTGGACCTCCTTGTCCCACTGCAGGGGATTGCGCAGGTAGATCACCGCATCGAGCAACATCACGTAGGGGCCAGGATCAAAGCCGCTTTCGCGCACCATCAGGTCCTGCTCGCTCAGTTCGCCCACGAGGGCGCCACTGGCATCGAGCACGGGTAGGCCACTGAAGTGGTGCTCACTCATCAATTGGACCGCCTCCTGCAGGGGGGTGTCCGTGCGCACGCTGATCACCGGCGTTGACATCACATCGGCGACGCGCTGGGCCACAACCATGGATCGGGATCGGTTCCCGCCATTGTGCCCGCAGGAGAGAGGCTCGCCGGCGGCGAGGATTGGGGCGAAGAGCGGAGCATTTGCATGGCTGAGCTGATTCGCGCCCGCCAGCTCGCCGATGGCCTCACCCTGGGCCGGGCCGTGATCGGTCTGCCCCTGCTGCTAGCCCTGGTGAACGGCGCCGAAGCCCTGGCCTGGCTGCTGTTACTGCTCGGGGGCCTGAGCGATGCGGCCGATGGCTGGCTGGCCCGGCGCAGCGGCGGTGGTTCGGTCTGGGGGGCCCGGCTCGATCCGCTCACCGACAAGATCCTGATCAGCGCGCCCCTGCTCTGGCTGGGGGCGACGGGTGTCCTGCCCCTTTGGGCCGTGTGGCTGCTGCTGGCCCGCGAACTCATGATCTCGGGCTGGCGCGCCGGCCAGGGCAGCGGTGGGCCGGCCTCAGCGGCCGGCAAGGCCAAGACGATCCTGCAATTCGCCTCCTTGCTGCTGCTGCTTTGGCCCTGCGACTGGGGCCTGGGCACCCCCCCAGCGGTTGGCCTGGTGGAGTGGCTGCACTGGGCGGGCTTCCTGCTGTTCTGGCCCTCGTTGCTGCTGGCCCTCACCTCGGCCCTGGGCTACCTGCGGGCCGGATCACGGCCCAGTTCGCCCTAGGCCAACAGGGCGTCGTCGCCACTGAAATCGGGGCTGCTGGACGGCCGCAGGGCGTAGTCGTTGGTGAAGGAATCGGCCAGGCTGCGGGCCAGATCAAAGCGGGGTTCCCAGGCCAGTTCCCGCTGGAGCCGATGGATATCGGTGAGGAAATGGGCCAGGCGCAGGGGGAAGGCCTTGCGGGCCTTGGGATCGAGGCGGGAGGGATCGAAGCTACGGATCTCCACGGCTGCGGGATCCTTGCCGCAGGCCACCGCCGCAGCCGCCACCAGGCCCCGGAAGGTGACGCCCTGGGCACCGCTGCAGTTGTAGATGCGGTTGGTGGCCGCCTCGACGCCGATGCTGGCGGCCATGGCGCTGGCCAGGTCATCCACATGGCCCAGCTGGGTGATCGTGGTGCCATCGCCGGGCAGGGGTACAGGCCGGCCGTGGACGATGCGATCAAAGAACCAGCGCTCCACCGGGTTGTAGTTACCGGCGCCAATGATGTAGGTGGGCCGGAAACTGGTGAAGGGGATCGCTTCGGCCCGCAACCAGGCCTCCGTTTCCGCCTTACCGGCGTGGCGGCTGGCCGGATCAATCGGGGCCTCCTCGTCCAGGGGCCAGAGCTCGCTATCGGCGTAGACCCCAGCGGAACTCACATAAACGAAGCGGTGGCTGGGGGCACCGGTCTGCTCGATCACGGCCCGGCTATCGGCGAGGCTGCGGCCGGAGCTATCGATGATCACGTCGAAACGGCGGCCCGCCAGCAGGCCCAGGCCCTCGGCCGTGGTTCGATCGCCCTGGAGGTGCTCAACCCCTTGCGGCAGGGGCTGCCGGCCGCGGGTGAACAGGCTGAGGCTGTGGCCGGCGGCCAGCAGCTGGGCCACCAGGGGCCTGCCGATGAAGCGCGTGCCGCCCATCACCAAAATCTGCACCGCGCCAGCCCAAAACTGGCGCCATTCAAACCCGGCTGGCCCCCCAGGTCGGCGGCCAAGATGGCGCCAGCGACCCGGCTCCCCACAACCATGGAGATCATTCCCGCCATTGATTTGTTGGGGGGCCAGTGCGTGCGCCTGCACCAGGGCGATTACGACCAGGTGACCCGCTTCAGCGATGACCCGGTGGCCCAGGCCCTGGAGTGGCAACGCCAGGGGGCCAGCCGCCTTCACCTGGTGGATCTTGATGGCGCCCGCAGTGGCGAACCGACCAACGATCAGGTGGTCAAGGCGATCACCACGGCCCTTTCGATTCCGGTGCAGCTGGGCGGCGGCGTGCGCACGGCCGAGCGGGCCGAAGACCTGCTGGCCTTCGGCCTCGACCGGGTCATCCTCGGCACGGTGGCGGTGGAGCAGCCCGAGCTCGTGCGCCAGCTGGCCAGCCGCCATCCGGGCCGAATCCTCGTTGGCATCGATGCCAAGCAGGGTCGGGTGGCGACCCGGGGCTGGATTGACGAGAGCCCCTTGGAAGCCACGGCCCTTGCGACCAGCTTCGAGGGCAGCGGCGTAGCGGCGATCATCAGCACCGATATCGCCACCGACGGCACCCTGGCCGGCCCCAACCTGGACTCCCTGCGGGCCATGGCCCAGGCCAGCTCGATTCCAGTGATCGCCTCCGGTGGGATCGGCAGCCTGGCCGATCTGCTGTCCCTGCTCTCGTTGGCGCCCCTGGGGGTGACGGGAGTGATTGTGGGGCGGGCGCTCTATGACGGCCAGGTGGACCTGGCCGAGGCCCTGCAAGCGATTGGGCCAGCCCGGCTGCAGGACCCCCCTGGCATGGGTATTGGGTCTATAACATAGGGAGATCTTCTCGTTGCCCCGGTGCCTGCCCCCAAGCCAGCGTCACACCCGGCAGGCGTGGCCAATTCCAACGGGGCAACGCCGCCCCAGGCCCCCAGGGCTGGATCCAGCCCTGGGGGGATCCATTGCGCTAATGAGGCATCAAGTTCCGTCGATGAGGCATTCCTGCGCTGCCGCGACCTGGGCATGCGCCTGAGCCGCCAACGCAAGATGGTGCTCTCCCTGCTCTGGGACACCCAGGACCATCTCAGCGCCCGCGACATCTTTGAGCAGCTCAATGCCGAAGGCCGGGCCATCGGCCATACGTCGGTGTACCAAAACCTCGAGGCCCTGCAATCGGCTGGAGTGATCGAATGCCTCGATCGGGCCACCGGACGCCTCTACGGCTATCGCAGCGATCCCCACAGCCATCTCACCTGCAGTGACTCTGGGGCCATCCTGGATCTGGACATCCACCTGCCCCCCGACTTGATCGCCCGCATCGAAGCGCTCACGGGCTTTGAGATCGAGTCCTACACCCTGCAACTCACCGGCCACCGCCGCTGACATCGACCGCGCCACCGCCTGTGACATCCTTCGGGCCACCGCCGCGGCCCCTGGCAGCGGTCCAGTCTGCGGCCCAAGCCAGGATTCCCCCCCCTGCTCTGGCTCACTCCCTCGCAAGCCCATCGGCCGCGAAGCCTGCTAACAGACCCCTTGACGTCGAAGACCTCACTGCAGCTGGAATGGCGCAGCCAGCCTCGGTAGGTTTGGCCCCACTTGTGCAGCCCCTGTGACCGAGAGCCAGGCCAAGCCGCTTCCCCAATTGCTGCTGTTCGCAGAACCGCTGTTGCGGGAGGGGTTGCTGCGGCTCCTGGGGGAAGGTCAGGCCCCATCGGACGGTGACCGCTCCCCGGCGGGACCGGCTTCCTACCGGCTGGCCTGCTCCGATGGCGAACTGGAGGGCCGCCCCGATCTGGTGATCTGGGCCCCGGGCCAATCCCTGCCAGCCCCCACCCTGGCGAGGGAACTAAGCCTGCTGATGGAGCGCTGGCATCCCCAGCCGGTGATGCTGTTGATGGGTTCCGAGGGCCCCTACAGCGCTGATTTTCTGCTGGGCCTGCCCGCCGCCGGCCTCTTGCAACAGCCCGACGCCGAGACCGTGCGCCAGGCCGTGACCACCCTGCTGGCAGGCGGGCGGGTGATCGATCTGCAGCCGGACCAGGAGCGTGCCAGTGAGGGGCCACCCCTGGGCTTGGGTCAATGGCTCCTGCAAACGGGGCTGCAACAGATCCAGGTGGAGGAGGCCCGCTGCCGCCAATGGCTGGCCTTGGCCGATGTCAGCAGCCTGAGTGAGTGGCTCCTGCAGGGCCGCCTGCGCGAGCTGGCCGCCGCCCGGGCGTTGTTGCTCTGGCTCTGGGGACCGCTCAGCCTGGCCTGGGGCAGTGCCGCTGCCGATGCCCCTGAAGCGGCTGGCCTGGCGTTGACTGGGCCAGAGGACGGGGATCACGGCAGCTTCGGCCAGGGCAGCGCAGGCCCCAGCTCCACCGCCATCACCCTGCGGGACCGCACAGCCCTGGGGGTGTGGCTGGCGATCCGCCAGCGGCTCGACCAGGCGGCCGAAGTGGGCTTGCGCAACAACAGCGGTCACCTGCTCGCCTTCGAAGGGCTCGCCCCCCACCATCGCCGCGACCTGCTTTTGGCCCTGCTCAGCCACCTAGACCTACTGCTCACCCGCCTGCGCCACGAGCGACTGCGGGGCGAGGACCTGGCCGAGCGCTGGCAGCAACTCCAACCGGAACTGCGGCGCCTGGCCCTCAGCGCCATGGCCGGCCCCTACGTGCAGTTGCCCCAGGAGGGCAGCCTGCTGCCCGTGGCGATCACCCTGGCCCAGGAGGGGGATTTTGAACTCGACGATCCCGAACTGCCCTCGCCCCTACCGATGCTGCTGGCCCTGGTCCAGGCCCAGCCCCTGCTGGTCAATGGCCAACTGCTGGCCCCCGATGAACCGCCGGCGTTGTTGCAGTTGGAGGCCCTGATCAGCAACTGGCTGATCCGCACGGCCGAACTGATCAGCGCCGAACTGCTGGCCAGCTGCAGCACCTGGCCCGAGCTGCGCCGTTACCTGCTCAGCGACGACTTGCTCGCCACCCGCAATCTCGAGCGGCTGCGCAACCAGCTCAACGCCCAGCAACGCTGGAGCGGCTGGTTCGAGCGGCCCATCCAGCTCTACGAAAGCCGCCGCCTGCTCTATCGCCTCCAAGGGGGAGCGATCACCCCCCTACTGCTGACCGAACCCCGGGACCAGGAACTGCGGCGCCTGGGCTGGCTGCAGCAGTTGGTGACCCTGGCCCTGGAAAGCCGGGATGCGATCGCCCCCCAGCTCCATGCCCTGATCCGCCGCACGGGCGACCTGGTGGGCCTGGTCCTGACCCAGGTCATCGGCCGGGCCATCGGCCTGGTGGGCCGCGGCATCCTCCAGGGCATGGGCCGCAGCCTTGGCCGCAGCTAGGGGGAGCCGCTGCCGGCCGCTCCAGGGCTAGGGAAGACCCCTTCAGAACTCGGGAGGGCCCCGTCAGGGCTGAGGGTCACAATGGCGCCATCGTCCCGGCTCCCTTGACCCGGCTCCCCGCATGCTCCGCTTCCCGGCCCACCCGTTGCTCTTGGGTCTGCTGCTCTGCCTGACCTGGATCCTGCCCGGGCCGGGCGGCTCAGCCGCCTGGGCGGCCCGCGACACCAATAGCTACGACGGCAACATCTACGCCCTCTATGCCGGCAACGGCTCCCTGGTGCCACCCAGAAACAGCCTGGCCGACTCCCTGGCCGAGCACAGGGTCACCGTGCTGGGCTTCTATCTCGATGACAGCGCCGACAGCAAGCGGTTTGCGCCGGTGTTCAACGAACTGCAGCGCCTCTGGCTGCGCAGCGCCGAGCTAATCCTGGTGGAAAGCGATCTGGTCCAGAACCGGGGCGATGGCGGCCCCACCGACCCCGCCCATTACTGGAAGGGCTCCATCCCCCAGGTGGTGGTGTTCGATGCCCAGGGGAAGGTGGTGTTTGATGCCAGCGGCGCCATCAACATCGACGCCATCAATGCTGCCCTCAGCCTCGCCACCGGCCTCAAGCCCCAGGGGGAAGGCACCAGCAACAACAACGAGTTCAACGAGCTCAACAGCGAGATCACCTATTCCCGATGATCTTTTTCTCGATGATCGGTGTCCCGATGATCGGTCCAGGAACTCGCTACCGATGACGCCCCCCCCCTCCTCCCC
>Ga0310332_10264_pt1 | contig 14255 bp, 11 predicted proteins | sample LakMicSRFLOrngD5_FD_195546 | JGI IMG/M metagenome (GOLD analysis project Ga0310332, IMG submission 195546) | Enriched freshwater cyanobacterial communities from Lake Michigan, Michigan, United States - MI23.SRFL.Orng.D5 (v2) (version 2) | ecosystem: Environmental > Aquatic > Freshwater > Lake...
CCCCTAGATCTCCCCTTTGGATCTCGCCAGGCAAGATGGCGCCATCCCAAATTCCCCATGCCATGGCGCAGCGGCGCCCCGAATCCGCAGCGCCCGAAGCCGGCTTCCAGCAGCTCGCCGAGGAACTGGCAGCCCTGCGCCAGGACCTGGCAGGCCTGAGAACGACCCTGGCCGAGCTGGTGACGGCCCTGGCGGCAGCTGGAACCCCAGCAGCGGCCCAGGCCCAGGTCCAGGTTCAGGTCCCAGGTTCCGCAAGCACGCCCGCCCTGGCGCCCGGGGCCGCGACGGAGCCAGAAGGGGGCCCCCTCCCGGTTGAGATCCGGCCGATGGGCTCCCCCAGTCCCAGCGCCCTGCTGGCCCGCCGCAACGCCGAACGGCTGGCGGGTGAGGTGCAGCGCCGCGCCGCCCTGGCTAGTGATCCAGGCGACGACACCGAACTGGACCTGCTGATCGATCGCCTCCATGAGCTGGCCCTGGCCAAGGCTCCAGGACCTGAAGACCCCCAGCGCCGAGCCTGAGCGGCTGGCGGGATTTGCTGGAATGGCCGCCAGCTGCCCCCGCGCCATGGCCACCCTGCTCAGCGCCGAAAGCGTGGCTGAATTGCCGCAAACCTTGCCCGGCTGGCAAGTGCAAGCCGGCAGATTGCACCGGGAGCTGCAATTTGCCGATTTTGTCGCCGCCTTCGGCTTCATGGCCCAGGTGGCCTTGGTCGCCGAAGCCCTGGGCCACCACCCCGATTGGAGCAACAGCTGGAACCGGGTGGTGATCGATCTCACCAGCCACGATCTCGGTGGCCTCTGCGACCTGGACCTGGAGCTAGCCCAACGCATCAACCAGATCCTGCAAGCCGGCCCCAGCCCGGCCAGGCCTTGAGCTCGCCAGGGGCGGATCGGCCCGCTCAGGCAGAATCGGCGCCGCCCCCCGATGGGGTCGGCGTGGATCCAGGGATGCATGGGCCGAATCGCCCAGCCGACGGCTGACCCTGGCCCCGATGATTGGACCCCAGCTATTCCTTGCGTTGCCCTGACCATGCCGCCCAAGCCGCCGCTCAAAACAGCCCTGATCACCGGCATCACGGGGCAAGACGGCAGCTACTTAGCCGAGTTGCTCCTCGAGAAGGGCTATGCGGTGCATGGCATCAAGCGGCGGGCTAGCAGCTTCAACACGGCCCGGATCGACCACCTTTACCAAGATCCCCACGAACTCGATCCGCGCCTGGTGCTGCACTACGGCGATTTAACCGATAGCACTAACCTGATTCGCATCATCCAGCAGGTGCAGCCCGATGAGATCTATAACCTCGGCGCCCAGAGCCATGTGGCTGTGAGTTTTGAAGCGCCGGAATACACCGCCAATTCCGATGCCCTAGGCACCCTGCGCATCCTAGAAGCGGTGCGGATGCTAGGGCTAAGCGAGAAAACCCGTATATACCAGGCCAGCACCAGTGAGCTCTACGGGCTCGTGCAGGAAATCCCCCAGAAGGAAACCACGCCCTTCTATCCGCGCAGTCCCTACGGGGTGGCCAAGCTCTATGCCTACTGGATCACGGTGAACTACCGCGAGGCCTATGGCATGTATACCTGCAACGGCATTCTTTTTAACCATGAAAGCCCGCGGCGCGGTGAAACCTTTGTGACCCGCAAGATCACCCGGGGATTGGCGCGCATCGATGCTGGCCTGGACCAATGCCTGTATATGGGCAACCTCGATTCGCTGCGGGATTGGGGTCACGCCCGCGACTATGTGGAGATGCAGTGGCGCATGCTGCAACAGGAGAGTCCCCAGGATTTTGTGATCGCCACAGGGCGCCAGGAGAGCGTGCGCCGCTTCATTGAATTGGCAGCCCAGGAACTGGGCTGGGGCGGCAGCGAAGGGTCCGCTGAGGGAAGGGCGATCCTCTGGAGCGGCGAGGGCCTGGAGGAAACGGGCCGGCGCGCCGACACGGGCGCCGTGGTGGTGCGGATCGATCCGCGCTACTTCCGGCCCGCCGAGGTGGAAACCCTGCTGGGCGATCCGACCCGGGCCCGGGAGGTGCTGGGCTGGACCCCCACCACCACCTTGGAGGAGCTGGTGGCGGAGATGGTGAGCTGTGACAAGGAAGAGGCCGCCAAGGAAGCCCTGCTGCGCCGCAAGGGCTTCAACGTGGTGGGCTCGATGGAAAATCCCCCCACCAACCCGGCGGCGGTGGCAGCAGCCGCTGAACGCAACGGGGGCCCTGCCTAATGGGGGCGAAGCGGACGGACCTGTTAATCCAACCCAGTGATCGCATCTTTGTGGCGGGGCACCGCGGCATGGCCGGCAGTGCCATCGTCCGGGCCCTGCGGGCGGGCGGCTATACCAACCTGCTGACGGCCGAGCGCAGCGGCCTTGATCTGCTCGATCCGATGGCGGTCAACGCCTGGTTGGGGGCCCACCGGCCCGATGTGGTGGTGCTGGCGGCCGCCAAGGTGGGCGGCATCCTGGCCAACAGCACCTACCCGGCCGATTTCCTGCTCGAAAACCTCAAAATCCAGAACCATGTGATTGAGGGCGCCTGGCGCCATGGGGCCAGGCGGCTGTTGTTTCTCGGCAGCAGCTGCATCTATCCCAAATTCGCTGAGCAACCGATTCGCGAGGAGGCCCTGCTCACCGGGTCCCTGGAGCCCACCAACGAGTGGTATGCGATCGCCAAGATCGCCGGCATCGAACTCTGCCGCGCCCTGCGCCAGCAGGTGGGCTTTGATGCGATCAGTCTGATGCCCACCAATCTCTATGGCCCGGGTGACAACTACCACCCCACCCATAGCCATGTGTTGCCCGGCCTGATTCGCCGCTTCCACGCAGCCCAGGCAGCTGGCGAGCCGAGCGTGACCTGCTGGGGCACGGGCACGCCCTTGCGCGAATTCCTGCATGTGGACGACCTGGGCGCCGCCTGCGTGTTCGCCCTCGAGCAGTGGCAGCCCGCTGCCGATCAACTCCAACACCTCAACGTGGGCACGGGGATCGATCTCTCGATCAAGGCGCTAGCCGAAGCGGTGGCCGGGGCCACGGGCTTCAAGGGAGAGATTCACTGGGATACCAGCAAGCCCGATGGCACGCCGAAAAAACAGCTGGACGTGGGCCGCCTGGCGTCCCTGGGCTGGCGGGCCCGCATTCCCCTGGCCCAGGGGTTGGCAAGCACCGTGGACCTGTTCCGCCAGCAGTTGGCCAAGGGCGAGCTGCGGCTTTAGGCAAGGCCCGATCCGTCTCCACCTGCTGGCCCAAGCCCCCAGCAAACCCCGCCCAACCACGACCTCCAATCCCGTCGCCCCTATCCCGTGGCTTCCCCGATGCGCAACCTGATCACCGGCGGCGCCGGCTTTGTCGGTTCCCACCTGGTGGACCGGCTGATGGTGGCTGGCGAAGAGGTGATCTGCCTCGATAACTACTTCACGGGGCGCAAGGCCAATGTGGCCCAGTGGATCGGCCACCCCAATTTCGAACTGATCCGCCACGACGTCACCGAACCGATCCGCCTGGAGGTGGACCGCATCTGGCACCTGGCCTGCCCGGCCTCGCCGGTGCACTACCAACACAACCCGATCAAAACGGCCAAGACCAGCTTCATCGGCACTTACAACATGCTGGGCCTGGCCCGCCGGGTCGGGGCGCGGCTGCTGCTCGCCAGCACGTCTGAGGTCTACGGCGATCCCGAGGTCCATCCCCAGCCCGAGAGCTATCGCGGCAACGTCAACACCCATGGCATCCGCGCCTGCTACGACGAGGGCAAACGGGTGGCCGAAACCCTCTGCTTTGACTACCAACGCATGCATGGCGTGGAGATCCGCATCGTGCGCATCTTCAACACCTACGGGCCCCGCATGCTGCCCGATGACGGCCGGGTGGTCAGCAATTTCATCGTCCAGGCCCTGCGCGGCCAACCGCTGACGCTCTACGGCACCGGCTCCCAAACCCGCTCCTTCTGCTACGTGGACGACCTGGTGGAGGGGCTGATTCGCCTGATGAACGGCTCCCATCCCGGACCCATCAATATCGGCAACCCCGGCGAATTCACCATCCGCCAGTTAGCAGAAAAGGTGCGCGAACGCATCAATCCTGCCCTCGAACTGATCTACCAGCCCCTACCCGCCGATGATCCGCTGCAACGTCAGCCGGTCATCGACCTGGCCCAGGAGCAGCTCGGCTGGCAACCCACGGTCAGCCTGGACGAGGGCCTGGAACCGACGATCGCCCATTTCCGCGCCGCCCTCGCATGAGCCGCTCCGCCCCAGACCTCGCCCACTCCCTCTCAGGGACATCGGCTCCCATTCGCTCCATCTGCTGCCTGGGGGCCGGCTATGTGGGGGGACCCACCATGGCGGTGATCGCCGACCACTGCCCCGCCATCCAAGTGACGGTGGTGGATCTCAACGAAGCCCGGATCGCCGCCTGGAACGACCAGGATCTAGCCCGCCTGCCGGTCTATGAGCCAGGGCTCGATGCGGTGGTGGGCCGCTGCCGGGGCCGCAACCTCCACTTCAGCACCGCGGTGGAGGCGGCGATCGCCAGCGCCGATATGGTGTTTCTCTCGGTGAATACCCCCACCAAAACCCGCGGCATTGGTGCCGGCCAGGCCAGTGACCTGCGCTGGATCGAGGCCTCGGCCCGCCAGGTGGCCGCCTGCGCCCAGGGCCACACGATCGTCGTTGAAAAAAGCACCTTGCCGGTGCGCACGGCCGAAACCGTGAAGGCGATCCTCACCGCTGCCCAGGGGGCCGGAGGCCAGAAAACCTTCTCGGTGCTCTCTAACCCGGAATTCCTGGCCGAAGGTACAGCGATCAACGATCTGGAGAAGCCCGATCGGGTCTTGATTGGTGGCGAGGAGCCGGAGGCGATCGACGCCCTAGCCGCGATCTACGGCCATTGGGTGCCCGTGGAGCGCATCCTGCGCACCAATCTTTGGAGCAGTGAACTCTCCAAACTCACCGCCAATGCCTTTCTGGCCCAGCGCATCAGCTCGATCAATGCGATCGGCGCCCTGTGTGAAGCCACCGGAGCCGATGTGCGCGAAGTCGCCAAGGCCATCGGCAGCGATAGCCGCATCGGTTCAAAGTTTCTTTCGGCCGGCCCGGGCTTTGGCGGCAGCTGCTTCCAAAAGGACATCCTCAACCTGGTGTATCTCTGCGGCCACTACGGCCTGCAGGAGGTGGCCAGCTACTGGCAACAGGTGGTGGAGCTGAACAGCTGGCAGCAACACCGCATTGCCAACTTGGTGGTGCGCTCCCTATTTGGCACGGTTACGGGAAAACGGTTGGCGGTGCTGGGCTTTGCCTTCAAGGGCGACACCAACGACACGCGCGAATCGCCGGCGATCCGCATCTGCCTCGACCTGATCGAGGAGGGGGCCCACCTGGCGATCTATGACCCCAAGGTCTCCAGCGCCCAAATCGCCAGCGACCTGGGCCAGGCCGAAGCGGGCCAGGGACAGGGCCAGCCCCAGCCAGGCCAAGGGGAGGGACGCTGGCAGCTGGCCCCATCCGCCGGCGATGCCGCCAGGGGCGCCGATGCGGTGCTGATCCTCACCGAATGGCGCGAGTTCCGCCAGCTCGACTGGGCGGCCCTGGCCGCTTCCATGCGCCAGCCGGCCTGGCTCTTCGATGGCCGGGCAATCGCCGATACTGCGGCAGCCCGGGCCGCCGGCCTGAATGTCTGGACCGTGGGAGAGGGCTGAGGCGATGCAGGTTCTAGTCACAGGCGGTGCGGGCTACATCGGCAGCCATGCGGTGCGGGCCTTGCAACGGGCCGGCCACCAGCCGGTGATCCTCGACAACCTCGTGTATGGCCACCGGGACATCGCAGCCACCTTGGGAGTGCCCTTGGTGGAGGGGCAGGTGGGTGACCGGGCCCTGCTCGATGCCCTGCTCACGGGCCAGCATCCCGCCCTAGCCGGCACGGCGTCGGCAGGCCAACCGATCGGAGCGGTGATGCACTTTGCCGCCTATGCCTACGTGGGCGAATCGGTGGCCGATCCCGCCAAGTACTACCGCAACAATCTGGCCGACACCTTGGTGTTATTGGAGGCCCTGATTGACCCGCGCCACCACCGCCCGCGCAGCAATCAGGCTGGCGGCGCCGGCGCCAACCAGGCCAACGGGCCCATGCCGATTGTGTTTTCCAGCACCTGCGCCACCTATGGGGTGCCCCAACAGATTCCGATCACCGAAGAGCACCCCCAGGCGCCGATCAATCCCTACGGCCGCAGTAAGTCCATGGTGGAGCAACTGCTCCGCGATTTTGGCGCCGCTTACGGGCTGCCCAGTGTGATTTTCCGCTATTTCAATGCCGCCGGCGCCGATCCCGATGGCGATTTGGGTGAAGACCACAATCCGGAAACCCACCTGATCCCGCTCGTTCTTGATGTGATGGCGGGCCGCAGCTCCTACCTGCAGATCTTCGGCGACGACTACCCCACCCCCGATGGCACCTGCATCCGCGATTACATCCACGTGAGCGACCTAGCCGAAGCCCACGTGCTCGGCCTCGGCCGCCTCCTCAACCAGGCCCCCCAGACCGAACCGCTCGTCTACAACCTCGGCAACGGCACCGGCTATTCGGTGCAACAGGTGATTGAAGCCGCCAAGGCCGTGACCGGCCGGGGCCTGCTGGCCCACGTGGCGCCCCGGCGACCCGGCGACCCCGCCCAACTGGTGGCTGGCGCCGAAAAGGCCCGTCGAGAACTGGGCTGGCTGCCCCGCTATCCCCAGCTAGAGGTGATCCTGCAGCACGCCTGGGCCTGGCACCAGGCCCGGCATCGGGGCTAGTCGGCACCAGCAGGCGCATTCTGCTGATCGCCATGCCGTCGGCAATGGGTAGCAGGCCCAGCCCAAGTCCGGGCCGATCCCTCAGCGGGCTGCCGCCCAGGAGGACTGGGATCGGCCCGGGCCCGATGGCCAGCACGCGGCACTGAACTCGACCTTTGGATCCATCCATAGGCCAGACAGAGAACAGCAATCTGCCGCCCTTGGCCCAGTGCAGAACCAGCCCACAGGGCCCCATTCATTAGATCAGAAACCCTACTATTTGTTGCAACAACAACAAAGCAAGGCCGTTGCCGGCCATAACGTTTGGGCATAGTTTTAGGCTCCACTGGCTGTACCCATGGAAGCCAATCCAGGCCAAACTGGCGCCAGCGATCCCGGGTCTGCCCAACTGGACACCAAGCAACTGCGCCCCTGGCCCCTGGCGATCACGGCCCTTGCCCTGGGGGGACTCGGGGACCTGCTGCTCTTTCACCCCGAACCTGGCCTGGGGACCACCCTCTTCCTGCTGCTGTTGGCTGCCGCCTTCGGGGGACTGCTGCGGATCCACGGCCTGCGCCCCCACGGCCCGAGCCTCTGGCCCCTGCTCGGGGCCTATGGCTTCTTCGCCACCATGCTGTCGGTGCGCGCCAGTGCCTTTGTCACTGCCCTCAATGGGCTGGCCTGCATCCTTCTGCTAGGTCTCCTGGCCAGCCTGGCCCTCCCCGGCCAACTTCTGGAGATCCGATTGGCCGCGATCTTCAGAGCCCCCCGCCAGCTGCTGGCCGCCAGCCTGTACCGGGCGGCCCCGATCGTGACATCAACCCTGGACTCGGCCTTGGGCCATCTCAAGAGCGCCGACAAACGCAGCACGATCTGGCCCTTGCTTCGGGGTCTGCTGCTTAGCTTTCCAGTTCTCTTGATTCTGGTCCCCCTGCTCGCTTCAGCGGATTCGGTCTTTGCCGATCAACTGCACTTGCTGGGTCGTTGGTTCAACCCTGAGCAGATTCCTGACACCCTCTTTCGACTCAACCGGGCTGGGTTCGTGGCCTGGTTAACGCTTGGCGGACTGACCTTCGCTTTAACAGCAAAGCCGTTTGCGCTGAAAAGCCAAACGGGGGACACACGCCCCCTTGGCTTTATCGAAGCCATGACGGTTCTTTCGAGCGTGGCACTGGTCTTTGGGTCCTTTCTTTCGATCCAAATCACCTATCTTTTTGGCGGCTCAGCCAGGGTTCTCTCCGTTCCAGGCATGACATTCGCCGAGTACGCCCGCCGGGGCTTTGCGGAACTTGTGCTGGTCTCCCTGCTGACCCTGATCCTGGTCCTAGGCCTCTCGGCGGTGACCCGGCGGACGGGGCATCAAGCCATCGGATTTTCTGCCCTTGCAACGGTGATTGTTGCCGAAACCCTTGTCCTTCTGGGTTCTGCCTGGAGCCGAATGGCCACCTATGAAGCGGCCTATGGGGCAACCCAGACCAGAATTCAAGTGGATGTCTTCATCCTCTGGCTAGGGGTCGCCCTGCTCTGGCTCGTGCTGACGCTTTGGTCGCCCCCCTGGGCACCACGATTTGCGATCGGGGGGCTGATCTGCGGCCTGGGCTATGTCGCCAGCTTGAACCTGCTCAATCCCGATGCGCTTGTCGCCAAGCGCAACATTCAGCGCTGGCAAGAAACAGGCAATCTAGACGCCAACACCCTTTGCGGCCTCTCCCATGATGCCAAAAACCTGCTGGTTCCCTTAGCGTCCAAATTGCAGGATAGGGACTCACGCCAAGCCATCAACACCTGGATTGCGTCCCACCACAAGCCAATCAAGACCTGGCAAAGCTGGCACTGGGCCAAGCGAATCTGATTCTGTCTATCATCCACCCAAAAGGCTACTTACCGTTAAACAGAACAGCGAAAAACCAATGCCGCCAGCATCGCAAAACCTTATCAAGGCCAAAGATTAGAAGGAGAACAACCAAACTTTAAAATCTACCCAACCTAATTCCCCGAAGAGCCCCGATAGCGACTAATCAGCACTCCCATCACCAGGGCCAAATAGGTGGTGCCAATTAAGGACACCGCCACACTAAACATCTGGGCCTGGGGAGTCAACGGAACGATGTCGCCAAAGCCCACGGTCGTGAGGCAAACAAAGGCGAAATAGTTGAGCCGCATGAAATTAATTTTCCACACGGAACTGAACACATCCTCCGCCCCCGGAGCCAGAATGATCGCCGCCCCGCCCGAGCCGTTGGTACTGGTAAAGCTGCCAGGCACCACCGTTTCCAAGGCACTAAATAACAGGCCAGCGGTCAGGCCCACCAGCAGGTAGCCGGCCAGGGCCCCCATCAACACCTTTTCACTCACCTCCGGTTCCTGGGCCAATCCCCGAATCAGCCGCAGGCTGCTCCAGCCCACAAAGCCACCCCAGAGCACCAACATCGGCACGCCTGTGCCACGCATGAAAACCGGGGTCAGGGTCCAGACCAACGAAGAGAGGAACGCCGCAATCCCCAGCAGCCGAAACAGGCGATGGGGCACCCGGCCAAAGGGGCGCCGGCCAAACGGTTCGCCCAAGCCGCGAATGATCACCAGCGGCAGCAAGTTGTAGCCCACCAGGCCGATCCAGTTCAGGCCCTTGGGCAGGGCAAAGGTGACCATCACCGCCAGACAGATGGTCAGCAATTGGGAATAGCAGCGATGGCGCCGCATCACCCCGCTTAACTCTGACGGCAACGGCACCCCATCCCAGTGGCGCTGATTGTGACCGAAGGGGCCGCCAGCACCAAGCCCCCCCCTAGCGAGCTTTACGCCAACGGACCATGGCGAGGCTTGCCAGCAAAAGCCTGGGGGCCCATCACCAAGCAGTCCGATGGGCCCAACCCTTGGGTCCGAAGCCTTGGGTCCGAAGCCTTGGGGCCGAAGCCTGGGGCACCCGTTGGTGGAACCCCGTCAGCCGAACAGGGGCAGCTGGGCAGACGCAGCCTGGGCGACTGGCGGCCGCAAGGGCGGATCGATCTCCCAGCCAAGCGGATCCCAGCCCCCCAGGAGCGGTTCTAGGGCCCTGAGGCCGGGGCCATCGGCGGGGGCTAACCAGGCCTGCTCCAGGCCATCGGGCAGCAGCACCGGCATGCGGTCATGCAGGGGACGGATCAGGTCATTGGCGGCGGTGGTGATCACGCAGCAGCTCTCCACCTCACTGCCATCGGGGCCGATCCAGCGATCCCACAGCCCCGCCAACCAAAAGGGGGCACCATCGCAGCGGCGGATCAGGCGCCCCTTCTCATAGAAGCCATCGGCGGGCAACAGGCAGCGGCGGTGGCGCCAGGGGCCGCGGAAGCTGGCCTTTTCCGGCACGGTTTCGCCGCGGGCATTGAAGGGACGGTGGGCCGCAAGGGCATCCTTGCTCCATTCCGGCAGCAGGCCCCAGAGCATCAGGGCCGCTTCTGGCCGGCCATGCTCCTGGCGCAGGGCCAACACGGGTTCTCCTGGGGCGATCGAGCCCCTCGGGGCGTAGTGCAGCTCCAGGCCCGGCGGCAGGGATACCCCCAACTGGCGGCCCAGGGTGCCGATGGGGATGGTGAGGCTGAAGCGACCACACATGGTTGGACCAGTCTCGAGCGGGGGCAAACCCGGATCTAGCCCTCCCGATCGCCCGCAAGGACTACCGTTCGGTTCTCACCCTTCCAAGGAGGCTCCGCCGGGGGACGGGCCACCTAGTTTGGGCCCACCGACCCGCCTTTCGCCCGTTCGCCCCATGGCCATCCGTCAGGACGACACCCCCCCGAACCGGCGTTTCGGGATCATCAACCTAGTTTTGATCGGTTTCGGCGTGTTGCTGCTGGTCAGCAGCTTCTTGCCGATCCAGGCGAACCAGCAGGTGCCACGGGTTCCCTACTCCCTGTTCATCAACCAGGTGGATGACGGTGCCGTGAAGCGGGCCTTCATCACCCAGGACCAAATTCGCTACGAGCTCAATAACGCCGAAGAAGGCGCCCCCTCGGTGCTGGCCACCACGCCGATCTTCGACATGGAGCTGCCCCAGCGGCTCGAGCAGCATGGCGTTGAATTCGCCGCTGCTCCGCCGAAGCGCCCCAGCTTCATCACCACGGCCCTGAGCTGGGTGGTGCCACCGCTGATCTTCATCTTGGTGCTGCAGTTCTTTGCTCGCCGCTCCATGGGCGGCGCCCAGGGGGCCCTGAGCTTCACCAAGTCGAAGGCCCGGGTCTATGTGCCCGATGAGGAATCCCGCGTCACGTTCGCCGATGTGGCCGGCGTGGATGAGGCCAAGGACGAACTAACCGAAATCGTTGATTTCCTCAAAACCCCTGAGCGCTATACGGCCATCGGCGCCCGTATCCCCAAGGGCGTGCTCCTGGTCGGCCCTCCTGGCACGGGCAAAACCCTGCTCTCCAAGGCCGTGGCCGGAGAAGCAGGCGTGCCCTTCTTCATTATTTCAGGCTCGGAATTTGTTGAGCTGTTTGTGGGCGCTGGTGCGGCCCGGGTCCGCGATCTGTTTGAGCAGGCCAAACAAAAGGCCCCTTGCATCATCTTTATCGACGAACTCGACGCCATTGGCAAGAGCCGCTCCGGCTCCATGGGTGTGGTTGGCGGTAACGATGAACGGGAGCAAACCCTCAACCAGCTGCTCACCGAGATGGATGGCTTTGCCTCTAAGGACAAGCCCGTGATCGTGCTCGCTGCCACCAACCAGCCCGAAACCCTCGATGCCGCTCTGTTGCGTCCGGGCCGCTTCGATCGCCAGGTGTTGGTGGATCGGCCCGACCTCTCCGGTCGTCGCACCATCCTCGAGATCTACGCCAAGAAGGTGAAGCTCTCTGAAGGCGTTGATCTCGATCGCATCGCCCAGGCCACCAGCGGCTTTGCTGGTGCCGATCTGGCCAACCTGGTCAATGAGGCGGCGCTCCTGGCGGCAAGGGCGAAACGCACCTCCGTGCTGCAGGGCGACCTCAACGAAGCGATTGAACGGGTGGTGGCGGGCCTCGAGAAGAAGAGCCGGGTCTTGCAGCCCGATGAAAAGAAAGTGGTGGCCTACCATGAGGTGGGCCACGCCATCGTTGGTCACCTGATGCCCGGTGGTAGCAAGGTGGCCAAGATTTCGATCGTGCCCCGCGGCATGAGCGCCTTGGGCTACACCCTGCAACTGCCCACCGAGGAGCGCTTCCTCAATTCCAAGCAGGACCTCGAAGGCCAGATCGCCACCCTGCTGGGCGGCCGCTCCGCCGAGGAACTGGTGTTTGGCTCGATCACCACCGGCGCCGCCAACGACCTGCAACGGGCCACCGACATCGCCGAACAGATGGTGGGCACCTACGGCATGAGCGAGACCCTCGGACCCCTGGCCTATGACAAACAGGGCGGCAGCCGCTTCCTCGGCGGCCCCAGCAACCCACGCCGGGTAGTGAGCGATGCCACGGCCCAGGCGATTGACAAGGAGGTGCGCCACCTGGTGGACCGGGCCCACGACCGGGCCCTGGCGATCCTGCGCGGCAACCGGGAGCTGCTCGAAAGCATTGCCGAAAAGATCCTCGAAAAGGAAGTGATCGAAGGCGATGACCTCAAGGGTTTGCTGGCCTCCAGCGTCATGCCCCAGGAGGCAGCCGCCTGACGGGTTGACCCAGCCCCCTTGACGGCGGGGCCCCCGATCCCGGATAAGGGTTCTTTGAGATGGGCCCATGGGCTCCCAGCTCAGCTCCTATCCCGATCTGTCCGGCCTGGCGGGCAGGGATCTGCTCTCGTCGGCAGACCTCAGCGCAGCCGAAACCAGTGCCCTGATCCAGCTGGCCACCGACCTGAAGGCGGGCCGCTGCCAGGTTGACCTGGGCGGCAAGGTGTTGGGGCTGATCTTCAGCAAGGCCTCCACCCGGACCCGGGTGAGCTTCACCGTGGCCATGGCCCGGCTCGGCGGCCAAACCATTGACCTCAACCCCCAGGTCACCCAGGTGGGCCGGGGCGAACCCGTGGCCGATACGGCCCGGGTGCTGAGCCGGTATGTCGATGCCCTGGCGATTCGTACCTTCGCCCAGGCGGAACTCGAGGAGTACGCCCACTGGGCCTCGATCCCGATCGTCAACGCCCTCACCGACCTGGAGCATCCCTGCCAGGCCCTGGCCGACTACCAAACCCTGCAGGAAGCATTCGGCCAGCTGGCCGGCCTGACCCTGGCCTACGTAGGGGATGGCAACAACGTCGCCCATTCGCTGCTGCTCAGTGGCGCCCTGCTGGGGGTGAACGTGCGGATCGGCTGCCCCAGGGGTTTCGAGCCGATCCGGGAGCTGGTGGAGCAGGCCCGCGCCCTGGCTCCCGCCGGCTGCAGCATCGAGGTGCTGCACGACCCGATCGCAACGGTGCGCGGCGCCCATGCCCTCTACACCGATGTGTGGGCTTCGATGGGCCAGGAACAGGAACAGCTGGAACGGGAACAGGCCTTTGCCGGCTGGTGCCTCGACGAGGCGCTCCTGGCTGAAGCCGATAGCCGCGCCATCGTGCTGCACTGCCTGCCGGCCCACCGGGGCGAAGAGATCAGCGCCGGCGCGATCGAAGGCACGGCCAGCCGGGTGTTTGACCAGGCTGAAAATCGCCTGCATGCCCAACAGGCCCTGCTGGCCGCCCTCCTGGGCGCCTGAGCCCCTGGCCTGGGCGGCCCAGGGCACGGGGAAAGGGATCAGGGGATGGGGGCCTGCCAAGCCAGCCAGCCTTTGGCCAAGTGGACTGGACAAATTGTCGCCGCCATGACATCAATGGGGCAGTGGTTCATCCGTATTGCCGGTGATTGCCAGATCCCCCCGCGCCAGCCTGTCCAACTCCGGCCCCCAGGCCGGCCTAGGACGGCCCACCCAGGCCAGCCGCAACCCAGGCGGAACGGCCCCTGGGTTGGCCACTGCCGGTGAAGCGGAGGAGCTCACCCCCGCCCAGCAGGAGCTCTATGCGTGGCTTGCGGACTACATCGGCAGCCATCGCCACAGCCCTTCGATTCGCCAGATGATGGAGGCCATGGGGCTGCGCTCGCCGGCCCCGGTGCAAAGCCGGCTGCGCCACCTGCAGCAGAAGGGCTGGCTCACCTGGCAGGAAGGCCAGGCCCGTACCCTGCAGCTCCTCGGCGGCCCTGCGGCGGGCATCCCCCTGCTCGGGGCCGTGGCTGCTGGCGGCCTGATTGACACCTTTGACGACGTCCAGGAGCGGCTCGATCTGGCGCCGGTGCTGGAAACCCGCGGCCTGTTTGCCCTCACCGTGAATGGCGATTCGATGGTCGAGGCCCATATCGCCGATGGCGACGTGGTGCTGCTCGAACCGGTGCCCGATCCCCTCAGGCTCAAGGAGGGCACCATCGTGAGCGCCCTGGTGCCCGGCAGCGGCACCACCCTCAAGCATTTCCACCGCCAGGGAGCCCAGGTGCGCCTGGAGGCCGCCAACCCCAACTACGCGCCGATCCTGGTGGATGCGGAGCAGGTCACCGTCCAGGGCAAGCTTGTGGCCGTCTGGCGCCAG
>Ga0310332_10269_pt1 | contig 14138 bp, 13 predicted proteins | sample LakMicSRFLOrngD5_FD_195546 | JGI IMG/M metagenome (GOLD analysis project Ga0310332, IMG submission 195546) | Enriched freshwater cyanobacterial communities from Lake Michigan, Michigan, United States - MI23.SRFL.Orng.D5 (v2) (version 2) | ecosystem: Environmental > Aquatic > Freshwater > Lake...
GCGCGGCAGGCCGGCAAACGGTGGGGGCTGGCGCTGGGGGGCTCCGGCCTGGGGTTGATCTGGCTGTTCGCGATGCCGATCACCAGCCGCGAGCTGATCTGGGGGTTGGAGGAGCGGGCCGCGACCCTCACGCCAACGCCGATTCCTCAGGCCGATGCGGTGGTGGTGTTGGGGGGCGGCCTGCGGCCGGCCCTGGCCCCGCGCCAGGGGGTAGAGGTGGCAGAAGGGGGCGACCGCCTGCTCACCGGGGTGCGGCTGCTGCGGCACAACAAGGCGCCACTGCTGCTCACCAGTGGGGCCCAGATCAGCTTCACCGCCGGCGATCCTGCGCCTGCGGAAGCGGTGTCAGCCCGGGCCCTGGCGATCGAACTGGGGGTGCGCCCCGATCAAATCCTGATCAACCCCAACTCGCGCACCACGGCGGAAGAGGCCCGTGACATTGGGGACCTGGGACGCCGGCGCGGCTGGCGGCGGGTGCTGCTGGTGACCAGCGCCTTCCACATGCCCCGCTCCCTAGCCACCTTCCGCCAGCGCAGTGGCCTCAGCGTGATCCCTGTGGCCTGTGATTACCAACTGCCGACACGGGCTCTTTTCGGCAGGCCCACGCCCGGATCAGTGTTTCTGGGGCTGATGCCCGATGCCCAAGCGCTCAGCCTGAGCAGCATTGCCCTCAAGGAGCACCTCGGGCTGGCGATCTACCGGCTCAAGGGCTGGTCGTGATCCTGCTGATCTGATCAGGCTGATCTGGTCAGGATTTGGGCGCCGGCGGCACCAAGCTGACGCCCTCGGGCGGCGGGGTGGGGTCGGGATCGGCGATCAGCATGTGCTGCAGCACGATCTCGGGGCGTTCGCTGTCACGCCAACGGATCCGATAGGCGGGCATTTTGGTGCCGCGGCTGGTGGTCTGCTCCACCGGCTCCATCACCCAACCGCGCCGGGAGCGGCCCTGGGGGTTGCGCTTCACCACCGCATCCGCGTGCTTGAAGCGGAAACCGACGCGCTCGCCACTCATGGAACCACGGGCCCCCGGGTGGGGGATCTTGCCTACTAGGGTCGATTATCCCATTGCGGCCGACGCCGCAGGCCCCGAGCTCTCCGGCCTCAGAAGTGGGAAGGCGATCACATCGCGAATCGAGGGGCTGTCGGTGAGCAGCATCACCAGCCGATCGATGCCGATGCCCAGGCCGCCAGTGGGCGGCATGCCCACCTCCAGGGCCTGGATGAAATCCTCATCCACCTGCTGGGCTTCGTCATCGCCGGCAGCCTTGCGGGCCATCTGGGCCTCCAGCCGCTGGCGCTGATCCACCGGATCGATCAGCTCGCTGAAGGCGTTGGCGGTTTCACGCCCCACGATGAACAGCTCAAAGCGCTCCACCAGGCCGGGTTTGCTGCGGTGGGCGCGGGCCAAGGGGGAGTTCTCCACCGGGTAGTCGATCACGAAGGTGGGCTGGATCAGCTCTGCTTCCACCCGCTGCTCGAACGCCTCCACCAGCAGGCGGCCCACCGAATCCGCCAGGGCCGGCACCTCCAGCCCCTGGGCCTCCATGGCCGCCGCCGCCTCGGCGCGGCTGCTGAAGCCAGTGAAATCGAGGCCGGTGGCCTCACGCACCAGGTCGTGCATGGTGGCCCGGCGCCAGGGGGGCGTGAGGTCGATCTCGGTGCCCTGGTAGCTGATGCGCGTGCTGCCGCACACCTGCTGGCAGACGTGGGCGATCAGCTGCTCGGTGAGGTCCATCATGTCGCCGTAATCGGCGTAGGCCTGGTACACCTCGATCGAGGTGAACTCCGGGTTGTGACGGGTGCTGATGCCCTCGTTGCGGAAGATGCGGCCCAGCTCATACACCCGCTCAAAGCCGCCCACCACCAGGCGCTTGAGGTGCAACTCGGTGGCGATGCGCAGGGTGAGGGGTAGATCGAGGGCGTTGTGGTGGGTTTCAAACGGCCGCGCATCGGCGCCCCCCGGCACGCTCTGCAGCACCGGGGTTTCAATCTCCAAAAAGCCGCGCTCATCCAACCAACGGCGCATGGCGCTCACCGCCAGGGCCCTGCGGCGGAAGGTTTCCCGGGTAGCCGGCGACACGATCAGATCGAGGTAGCGCTGGCGGTAGCGCTTCTCCACATCCGCCAGGCCGTGCCACTTATCCGGCAGGGGCTGCAGGCTCTTGCTGAGCATCTGCCAGCGCTGCACCTTCACCGACAGCTCACCGCGGTCGGTGCGGCGCAGGGTGCCTGACACGCCGATCAGGTCGCCGGCATCCACCAGGGTGGTGATGTGGGCAAAGGCCTCGGGATCCTCCGGTATGGAGCCCGCCAGGGTGGCCTTCTCGATGTAGAGCTGAATCGGGCCGGTTTCGTCGGCCAGGGTGAAGAAGGCGAGCTTGCCCATCACCCGGCGGGTCATCACCCGGCCAGCCACCGCCACCGCCACATCGCGCTCTTCGCCGTTGGGCAGATCGGCATGGGCCTGCTGCAGATCGCCGTGGCGGTGGCTTGGCTCGAAACGCACCGCATAGGGCCCCTGCCCCAACGCCGCCAGGGCCTTGCCTTTCTCGAGGCGGGTCTCGCGCAGCTCAGACAAGGGACCGGTTCAGCTCAGCTTGCGGCCATCCTGCAGGATCAGCCCGCCGCGGCCATGGCGCCGGTGTCGCCCACCCGCTGGGAGGCGTAGCCGGTGCCGCGCACCGTGAGGATCAGCTCCGGATTGCGGGGGTCGGGCTCGAGCTTGCCCCGCAGCCGCGCCACATACACATCCACCACCCGCAGATCGGCGGCACGGCGGGGGGGATAGCCCCAGAGCTGCTCCAGGATCTCGGCGCGGGGCACCACGCGGCCCGGCTCACGGAACAGCAGCTCCAGCAGGCTGAATTCGGTGTAGGTGAGGCCGATGCGCTCGCCATCGCGGGTCACCTGGCGGCGGTTGGTGTCCACCACCAGGTCGCCTACCCGCAGCACCCCCTGGCCGGCGGGCACATCGCGCGGTTCGGCACCGGCGGAGCCGCGGCCCACCCGCCGCAGGATCGTGGCGATGCGGGCCTCCAGCTCCTTGGGGCTGAAGGGCTTGGGCAGGTAATCGTCGGCACCGAGGTCGAGGCCGGCCACGCGCTCGGCGATGGCGTCGAGGGCCGAGAGAAAAATGATCGGCACGCAGGATTCGGCCCGCAGACGCCGGCACACGGCGAAGCCATCCAGCTTCGGCAGCATGACGTCGAGCACCACCAGGTCGGGCTGCTCCTGATGGAAGAGGGTCAGGGCCTCTTCACCGTCTTCGGCGCACACCACGCGGTAACCGGCCAGCTGCAGCCGCATCACCAGCACCCGGCGCACCGCCGGCTCGTCATCCACCACCAACAACGTGGCGCGCTGCTCGCCATCCCCTAAGGCATCACCTCGCTGGTGCTGCTCGTCGAGAGGCATCCGCGCAACAGGAGATGAAGAAGCGCAACGATACATCTCAAGATGAACAGACACGCCGCCAAACCCGCTGAAACCAGGGCTACACGGGCGAACTCTTAAGGATTTCTTCCGGCTTCGCGGCGGTGGTCCGCGGCATCGGGCCAGCGCCCCTGGGCGTAGGCGTTCCACTGGCGCTCCGCCTCCGCCAGGGCCGCGTCGCTGCTCACCTGGCCCAACATGGCCCGCTGCAGCTGGGTGTACACGATCGCCTGCAACCGCTTCACCCCAGGGCTGGCGGGCACCAGCACCGTGGCACGCCCGAGGGTATCGGCCGAGAGCAACCGAGCCCGCTGCACCAGGGCCTCCTGGGCGGTGGCGGGGCTGGCGGCCCCCAGCTCGGCCCGCAACTGACGCAGGGCCTGGGGCGAGGAGGGCAACACCCGCGCCTGCTCCGCAAACTGCCGCTGGTTAGCGCCGTTGGTGAGGAACAGGGCAAAGCTGGCAGCCTTCGCCGCCACGGGGCTCTGGCGGGGGATCGCCAGGGTCATCACCGCCACGTTGGCCTGGCCGTTGGCACCGGTGATCGGTGGGAAAGGCCGGGTGGCGGCGGCAATGCCTGGGGCGTTGGTCTGGATGCTGCGCAGAAACTCAGCCCCACTGCCCACCTGGGCCAACTCACCGCTCTGATACAGCTCAATGGCGCGCCGATAGCCCTGGCTCACCACCTCCCGCGGCAGCAAACCACGGCGGTAAAGGTCGGTCCAGAAGGCAAAGGCGCGCCGCCCCTCGGGGCTGTTGAAGGCCGCCCGCTGGCGTCCATCCAGCAGGGTCACACCCATCTGCACCAGGGTCTCCAGCAGCTCGGCGGAGTCGTCCGGCACCACGGTGACGAACAGGGCGTAACGGCCGGTGCGCCGCTTCACCGCCTCGGCATAGGCCGGCACCTCCGCCCAGGTGCGCGGTGGTGAGCTATAGCCAGCCCGCTGCAGCAGCTGGGTGTTGGCGAGGGTGATGCGGGCGGTGAGATACCAGGGGATGGCGAACTGGGCGGGTTGCCCATCGGGCCCGGCGCTGCGGCCCGCCCGCCAGATCAAGGGCAGATAGCCCTGCGGTGCCCCCGGCGGCAGCACCCGCTCCAGGGGCAGCAGACCGCCCTTGCTGGCCAGGTTGGCGGCGAACAGGGGGTTGAGGTTCACCACGTCGGGGGCGGTGCGGGCGAACACCGCCGCCAGCAACTTGCGCTCCACCGAGCCCCAGGGCACATCGGTCCACACCACCCGGTAGCCGGGGTTCTGGCGCTCCCAGGCGGCGATCACGCCGTGGATGTAGCCGTTGAACTTGGGGGCCAGATCCAGGGTCCAGAACTGGATGGTGCGGCCCGCGGCACGGTCCGCCTGGGGCTGGCGGCAGGCGGAGAGCCCCAGGCCCAGCCCAGCGGCCAAGGCCGCAGCGGCCAGTCCAGCCCCCACCCGCCGCAGTAGACCCCGCCGTGACAGCCGCTGCATGCCCCTCATCCCCGCAGATCCGCCACACGCCGCCAACGCAGCAACAACAGTGAACACAGCACCGGTGCCAACAGGGCGGTGATCAGGCTCTGGGCCACCAGGGTGTGCAGCCCCACCAGCGGCAGGGGCAGAGCACCGAGCCCGTGCTGTTGCAGCAGCAGGCTGGCCCCCAGGAGCGCCGTACCCAACAGGGCGAGCAGCCCCAGGCTGAAGCTGCGCTCGATCGGCACCCCGCGGCGGCCCAGACGGCCCCACCACCAGCCCAGCAGCGCCAAGGCCGGCACCTCGGAAGCGGCACCCAGATGCAGGCCATCGAGCACCAACCCCAGGGCCAGGCCGGCGATGGCGCCGGAGGCGGGCCCATCCACCAAGGCCCAGGGCAACAGCCACAGCACCGCCCAGCTAGGAGGTACGCCGCCCAGTTTCAGCAGCGCCGGCGACGCCAGGGTGAGCAACGGCACCGCCAAGCCCGTGGCCCCGCACCAACGCTGGCGATGCAACACCCCCATGGCTAGCGGGTCACCACCTGCACCCAGTCGATCGCATCCACCGGGGCGCTGAGCTGCACCACCGCATCGGGGGCCGGCACCAACTGGTCATTCACGCTTTGCACCACCCCCACCGTGAGGTTGGGGGGCAGCAGGGTGCTGGCGGGGGAGGTGGTGATCAAGTCACCGGGGCGAACGCCGGTGTCTTTTTCGATGAACTGCAGCCGCGGCCGCGCTGTACCCAGGCCCACCAGCAAGCCATGGCGCTGCACCCGCGGCACCCACACCCCCAGGCGGGAGGCACCGTCGGTGAGCAGGGCCACGCGGGCGGTGCTGGGGGTGACGCTGGCCACGCGGCCAATCAGGCCCCCCGGTGCCAACACCCCATCGCCCACGCCGATGCCGGCGGCGCTGCCTTTGCCCAGCTCCAGCTGGTGCCACCAACCGGCCGACTCGCGCGCGATCACCGGTGCGGCCACCATCCCCTCAGCGGCGTTGTCGAGGGCCAGCAGGCCGCGCAGGCGCTGGTTATCACGCTCCAGTTGCACCAGGCGTGCCTGGTTGTCGGTGCGCTGGGCGGAGCGCAACCACTCCGACTGGGCCGATCCGGGCCAGAAGGGCCGGCTCAGCAGGGCATAGGCGTCGCTGAAACCAGCCCCCTTGCTCAGCCGCACGCCCCCGAGGGCGATCAGCAACAGCCACCAGGGCCAAGCCGCGGCCAGCTTCTGCAGGGCAGGGACGCGCAGGATGCGTCCGGGCATCACGATCAGGAGGCGACCCGGCTGAAGTCAGGGGTGTCGAGCACCCGCTCCAGGCGCTTGTAATCCTCCAGCACCCGACCGCAGCCATTCACCACGCAGAGCAGCGGGTCCTCGGCCACATGCACCAGGATCCCGGTTTCGTGGCTGATCAGGTCGCTGATGCCCCGCACCAGGGCACCGCCGCCGGCCAGCATGATGCCGCGATCCACGATGTCGGCCGCCAGCTCGGGGGGCGTGCGCTCCAGGGTGCGCTTCACCGCCTCCACGATCACGTTGAGCGGTTCGGCCATGGCCTCGCGCACGTCGCCGGCGCGCACGTTGATGGTGCGGGGCAGGCCCGACAGCAGGTGCAGACCGCGCACATCCATCGAGGTTTCGTCGTGGATGTCGTCGGGGAAGGCGGAGCCGATGCGGATCTTGATCTCTTCAGCAGTGCGCTCGCCCACCACCAGGTTGTGCACCTTCTTGAGGTACACGCCGATGGCATCGCTGAGCTCGTCGCCGGCCACACGCACCGACTCACTCAGCACCGTGCCGCCCAACGAGAGCACGGCCACTTCGGTGGTGCCGCCACCGATGTCGACGATCATCGTGCCCACGGGTTCCGTCACCGGCAGGCCAGCACCGATGGCGGCGGCCACGGGCTCGTCGATCAGGTGCACCTGACGGGCACCGGCCAGGCCGGCTTCACGCACGGCCCGGCGCTCCACGCCGGTGACGCCGCTGGGGATGCCGATCACCAGGCGGGGGGCCACGATGCCGCGGCCTTCATTGCCCTTCTGGATGAAGGTCTTGATCATCTGCTCGGCGGCGTCGAAATCGGCGATGACGCCATCGCGCAGGGGACGCACGGCGCGGATGTTGCCGGGGGTGCGGCCGAGCATGAGCTTGGCTTCATCACCCACCGCCAGGGGCACGCCGCGCTCGAGATCGATGGCCACCACAGAGGGCTCCTGCAGCACGATGCCCTTGCCGGACATGTACATCAGGGTGTTGGCCGTGCCCAGGTCGATGCCGATGTCGCGGGAAAGCTGAAAACGCTTAAAGAACACAGACGGGCGGCCAAGCGGCGCGAATCATAGGTGGATTGTGCAGGCCGGACCTCCCGGCGCCAACGAACCCCAACCGGTGGAACATCCGGGCCAAGGGGTGGAACTCTCTGGATGAAGCACCCCGCCCAGGGGCTGCATCATTACTCCAACGCATTCATCAGGAGAACGCCATGGGCGTCAATTCCATCACCCTCGTGGGCCGCGCCGGCCGCGATCCCGAGGTCCGCTACTTCGAGTCGGGAAGCATGGTGGCCAACCTCACGATGGCCGTGAACCGCCGCAGCAACGGCGACGAGCCCGACTGGTTCAACCTCGAGATCTGGGGCAAGCAGGCCCAGGTGGCCGCCGACTACGTCCGCAAGGGGTCGCTGCTGGGCATCATCGGCAGCTTCAAGCTCGACCGCTGGACCGACCGCGCCAGCGGTGAAGAGCGCAGCAAGCCGGTGATCCGGGTCGACCGCCTCGAACTGCTGGGTTCCAAGCGCGACGCCGAAGGCGGCGGCTTTGGCGGTGGTGGTTTCGGTGGCGGCGAACCCAGCGACGAAGAAGTGCCGTTCTGACCGCGCCGGGGGGTCGACCCAAGGGCTGAATGCAGCCAGGGAGGCTCTATACCCCTGCTAAAGGCTGATGTGGTTGTTGGTCGATGCGTGCCGCAGAGCGGCATCGGCCAACAACCACGTCAGCCGTCAATGGGAGTTGTTGCGCCGGCGCCAGATGCGCAGACCCAGCCAGGCCCCGCCGCCCAACACCGCCAGCACCAGCAGCACCTTCACCGCCTTGGCCACGGGGTCGATCCAGAGCTCCACGTTGCTGTAGCCCTGGCCCAGGGCCAGGCCCGCCAGGGTGAGCAGCAGCGTCCAGATCAAGCTGCCGGCGGTGGTCCAGATCAGGAACGGGGCCAGGGGCATCAGCTCAATGCCCGCCGGCACGGAGATCAGGGTGCGAATGCCGGGCACCAGACGGCCCCAGAACAACAGGGCGGTGCCATAGCGGTTGAACCAGCGGCGGCTGCGCTGCAGCTCCTGGGGGCTGATGCCAATCCAGCGTCCATGGCGCTCCAGCCAGCGCTCGAGCCGCTGCTCATTGATCAGGCGGCCGATCCCGTACCAGGGCAGCGCACCGAGAACCGTGCCCAGCAAACCGGCCAGCACCACGGGCACCAGGGCGAGCTGCCCCTGCTGCACGTAGAAGCCCCCCAGGGGCATGATCAATTCCGAGGGGATCGGCGGGAACAGGTTTTCCAGGAACATCGCCGCAAAGATGGCGCCGTAGCCCAGCCACGGGTTGGCGTCCACCGCCGCGCCGATCAGCTGCGGCAGCTGCTGCGCCAGTTCCATGACCCCCATCACCGCTGCGGCGAACTGGCCTGATTGTCTGGCATCCCCGCAACAGATGCCCAAAAAAAAGGCCCACCCGAAGGCAGGCCGTTGACGCCGCCGCCCATCGGGCGGGGCGGGACTCAGTAGCGGTAGTGCTCGAGCTTGTAAGGACCTTGCACCGGCACGTTGATGTAGTCGGCCTGCTCCTGCGTGAGCTCGGTGAGCTTGGCGCCGATCTTGTCGAGATGGAGGCGGGCCACCATCTCATCGAGGTGCTTGGGCAGCACGTACACCTGCTTCTCGTACTGCTCACCTTTGGTAAACAGCTCGATCTGGGCCAGCACTTGGTTGGTGAACGAGTTGCTCATCACGAAGCTGGGGTGGCCGGTGGCGCATCCCAGGTTCACCAGGCGGCCTTCCGCCAGCAGGATGATGCGGTTGCCGCTGGGCAGCACGATGTGGTCCACCTGGGGCTTGATGTTGTCCCAGGCGTACTGCTTCAGCGAGGCCACATCGATCTCGTTGTCGAAATGGCCGATGTTGCAGACGATCGCCTGATCCTTCATCTGAATCAGGTGCTCGTGGCGGATCACCCGGAAGTTGCCGGTGGCCGTCACGAAGATGTCGATGTCGCGCACCACGTCGTCGAGACGCACCACGCGATAGCCCTCCATCGCCGCCTGCAGGGCACAGATCGGATCGATCTCAGCGATCATCACGGTGGCGCCGAGGCCTCGCAGCGACTGGGCTGAACCCTTGCCCACATCGCCATAGCCGAGCACCAGGGCCACCTTGCCCGCCACCATCACGTCGGTGGCACGCTTGATGCTGTCCACCAGCGATTCGCGGCAGCCGTAGAGGTTGTCGAACTTGCTCTTGGTGACCGAATCGTTGACGTTGATCGCCGGGAAGGGCAGCTCACCGCTCTTCTGCATCTGATAGAGACGCGCCACACCCGTGGTGGTCTCCTCGGTCACGCCCTGGATGTTGGCGTAGATGCGGGAGTAGAAGCCGGGCTGCGCCGCCAGCTTCTGGCGGATGCTGTTGAAGAGGGCGGTCTCCTCTTCGTTGGAGGGGTTGTCGAGAACCGAGGGATCCTTCTCAGCCTTGGTGCCCAGCACCACCAGGCCGGTGGCGTCGCCGCCGTCGTCCAGGATCATGTTGGGGGTGCCGCCGTCGCCCCACTCGAGGATGCGGTGGGTGAAGGCCCAGTACTCATCGAGGGTTTCGCCCTTGTAGGCGAACACCGGGATGCCGGCGGCGGCGATGGCGGCGGCGGCGTGGTCCTGGGTGGAGAAGATGTTGCAGCTGGCCCAGCGCACGTCTGCACCGAGGGCCACCAGGGTTTCGATCAGAACGGCGGTCTGGATCGTCATGTGCAGCGAACCCGCGATGCGGGCGCCCTTGAGGGGCTGGCTGGCGCCGTACTTGGCCCGCAGGGCCATCAGGCCCGGCATCTCGGTTTCGGCGATGTTCAGCTCCTTCCGGCCGAAATCGGCGAGGCCGAGATCGGCGATCACATAGGTGCTCGTGCTCTGCAGCACAGGCGAAACGGGTGTAGCCACCATGGGTGTCTGAGGGGTATGGATTGGGGGAAAGACGCACGGAACTGGGCAACAACCCGGCGCGGCGACTGAAATATCTGCAGAGACGCCGAGGCTTCGGGCTCGCTTGGAGCCAATCTACCGGGATGGATTCGCGCAGCGTGTTGTTAGCGGATGCGGCCGCCACGGCCGCCCTGGGGGCAGAACTGGCACAGCGTTGGCTGGAGCAGAGCACCGGCCAGACAGGCGGCGGTGGGCTGCAGATCCTGCTGTTGGAGGGCAACCTGGGGGCTGGCAAAACCAGCCTGGTGCAGGGGCTGGCGGCCGCTCTGGGCATCGAGGAGCCGATCACCAGCCCCAGCTTTGCCCTGGCCCAGCACTACGCCGGCGAGCAGGGCCCACGGCCCACGGCCCTGGTGCATCTGGATCTCTACCGGTTGGAGCAGCCCGCCGCCGCTGATGAACTGTTTGCCCAGGAGGAGGAGGAGGCCCAGGCCCTGGGGGCCCTACTGGCGGTGGAATGGCCGGGTCGCCTCAGCTTTGAACCGGCAGGGGCCTGGCGGGTGGAGCTGCAGTTGCTCGATCCCCAAGACCCCGAAGCGGGCCGCCTGGCCCTGCTCAGGCTGCCGCCAGATGCTGCTGCAGCGCCGCAATGATGCGGGCATTGGCGGCCGGGAAGGGGTAGTTGCCCAGATCAGCGAGGTCCACCCAACGCCACTGCTGGCAGGCCAGGGCCTGGGGTTCGCCGCTGAGCCAGCGGCAGCAATGCACCTCGAAGCGCAGCCGCTTGTGGCTGTAGGCGTGATCCACGCGGATTAAAGCCTCCCCCACGGACACCTCGATGGCCAGCTCCTCCCGCAGTTCGCGGGCGATGGTGGCCTCAATCGCTTCGCCCTCCTCCTGCTTGCCGCCGGGGAATTCCCACAGCCCCCCGAGCAACCCCTCCTCGAGGCGCTGATCGATCAGCACCTGGCCGCGTTCGTTGAACACCACCCCCACGCCGATCACCTGGAACGGCAACTCGCGCGGGGCGTCCTTCACGGGGTAATCGGCCGGAGTGCCGGCAGCGTAGGCAGCGCAATGCCCCTGCCAGGGGCAGGTTCCACAGGCGGGATTTCGGGGCGTACAGACGGTGGCGCCCAGATCCATCAGCGCCTGGTTGAAGGCTCGGGGCCGCTGGGGATCGAGCAACTGCTCACTCAGCCGCCACAGCCCAGCGAGCTCCCGCGCCGGCGGCCTCGGGCTGGCGATCAGCCGCGCCAGCACCCGCTTGACGTTGCCATCCAGGATCGCGAAGGGCAGATCAAACGCCGACGACAGGATGCTGCCGGCTGTGCTGCGGCCAATCCCGGGTAAAGCAAGCCAGCCCTCCAGAGATCGAGGCCACGGATCCGCCCCCTCTGAGGCCTGCTCCAGCAACTGCCGCGCACCCTGCTGCAGCCGGCGGGCCCGCGCGTAATAGCCCAACCCCTGCCACAGCAGCAGCACCTGCTGCTCCTCAGCCGCGGCCAGGGCCTCCAGGCTGGGCAGGGCCTGCATCCAACGCCGCCAGTAGGGCAACACCACCTGCAGCTGGGTCTGCTGCAGCATCACCTCGACGATCCATGTACTGAGTGCACACAGAGGTTCCCCAGGTTCCGGCTGGCTTCCGTCGGCCCTGAGCTTCCAGGGGATCCAGTGCCTGCCGTGCTCCTCCCACCAATCCAGCAAGGCGGCGCGGAGATCTGGGGCGTTTTCAGCAACCATCGAAAGCTCTATGGGAACCTCCCAATCACTTCGAGCCATCGACTCAGCAAGCACTCAGCCAGACAAGACCGTAGAAGACCGGGCCCGATTCCCAGTGCAGATGAGGGATCAACTCGAACATCTCGCTTACCGCTGCTTCCGCTCTATGGCTGGCGAAGTGGCTGCGGCCTGCAGCTCCTGGATTGAGCAAGACTCAAGGGGCAACGTCGCTGCACCTCTAATAGTTGGAGGGCTGGTCCTGCTAGCCGCGGCCCACCGAGCCCAGGTGCTGATCAGCCAGAGCTACGGACCCTGCAGGCATGGCTGAGCTACTCAGGCGGGCATGAGGGCGAACGATCGGTAGAAGCTCAAGAGCCCAGTGGGGCCGGATGAGGACTCTTATTCACCCTGAATTAACTTCCGGGGTCAACGTGAACAACACCTAAAATCTTGTGGAAGCGAAGCGTCAAAATGCCAGCTCCTCTAAAAATAGCCATCATTGGCGCAGGGCCTGCCGGACTCACCTGTGGCTTGGCCCTAGCAAGACGCGGGATTGACATCACGATCGCAGAGAGGGGCGTCAATCACCTCGAGGCGGCCACCTACAACCCCAATCGCAGCTACACAATCGATATCACAGGTCACGGCAAAAAAGCCGCAGACCATGTGGGAGCCACTAAACGCCTTGATCAGGAACTGATTCGATTTCGTGGCTTTAAATTAGCACTCCCGGCCTGGACGAATCGGGCGCCCACCAAAACAATTACCGAGGCCTATACAGGGCAAGGTTGGACTGGAAGCCGGGGAGATATTTGCAGGGTTCTCCAAGCGGAATTAAACCAACTCAACTCGCCCAACACACGCCTACTTTTTTCCACAGAGGCCCATCTCATTGACCCAAAAAAAGGCATCCTTCTTCTAGAATCAACAGACGATAGAAGCTCCCACGAAGAAACATTTGACATGATCATTGGCTGTGATGGAAGCGGAAGCGCCACCCGCTCCTCATTACAAAAGCTTGATCCATCGTTCTTTGTCTCATCAATGGACCTAGGCAATCACTCAATCATGCTGCATCTTGATCAACATCTTGATGAGTTGGATCCTGAGTATCTATACGTACATGCAATTCGCCCGGTTGCGGCCATAACCGGCGCCGTTAATGGCCCGAACGGCCCAAAAGATCCCCGCTGGTTTTGCCAGCTTGGATTTTCCGGGTTTCGTAGTTTTAGCACTACAGATGAGGCTAAGAAGTTTCTTCAGCAAACCCAACCGCTGCTTCTTCGTTATGCATCACCAGCACGCCTCGCAGAGTTCAGCCAGCGGGACTGCATCGCCACAGGCAAATCCAAGCGCTGTTCTTCCCTCGTCAGTGGGCGGGTGGTGCTACTTGGCGACGCAGGAGCTCCGGTGCCCCCCATCGGCCAGGGCGTGAATGCCGCCATGGAAAGCGCCATGGTGCTTGACCAATCTCTCGCGCTAGCCCAGGAACAGGGCTTTGAGCCTGATGCCATTGTGGCGCAGGCCCAGAACCACTTTCTGGCGCGATGGACCCCAGAAGCAGACGCCTTACGGGAGATCGCCCTCACCGTGGACCTTTCGAAGAGCTGCACCTCGAAGCGCCTTTTGCTAGCGGAAGCACTGGGCTATTCAGGGGTGGCAAATGCCAAAAAGGAGGAACTGAGCTACCAACAAGCGTGGATGAGATTTCGCACATGGGAGCAAAGATTGCGATTTACCCCCCTGCGTTGGTTGATCTCCGACTAAATCAAGCAGCAATCATCTGGGCTCTCAAACGCAAGGGCCTACCGCCTGGCTTTCTCCCTCGGCACATCCACCAAAACCATGGTGGGGCTGCCCCAACCCTTGGCAGGAAGCAAGTCAGGAGAATTGGGCCCAGGCGCTACGGAGGGACCCGCCGCAAATGCCCCATTCACCCAGGCCAAAATCACTGGCGAGAGAACAGCCACCGTCTTCTCACCCTTCGGAGCACACAAATTGAAATGGTCACCGCCTTTTGCCAGCACGAGATGGTGACCATCAGCCGGAGCCATGCCAAAAGGACCAATCGCTTCAGCCACCCAGATCGAGTAAGGGTCGAGGGCCGTGCCGCAGGGGGCGGGTTGCTGATCGGGGCCGAGCTTCCAGGGGATGCTGTGGCGGCCGTGGATGGCCCACCAGGCCAGCAGGCCCTCCCGCAGGGCCGGCAGATCGAGCTGAGCCGAAGCGAGGAACCCCGGCGTCAGACCGCCACGTAGGCCTGCACGTTCTGGCTGAGGCGGCGCAGATTGGCCAGGCCGTCGCGCTCCAGATTGCGCACGCGGTCGCGGCTCATGCCCAGGATGCGACCG
>Ga0310332_10272_pt1 | contig 14058 bp, 15 predicted proteins | sample LakMicSRFLOrngD5_FD_195546 | JGI IMG/M metagenome (GOLD analysis project Ga0310332, IMG submission 195546) | Enriched freshwater cyanobacterial communities from Lake Michigan, Michigan, United States - MI23.SRFL.Orng.D5 (v2) (version 2) | ecosystem: Environmental > Aquatic > Freshwater > Lake...
AAAAGCGGGGGCAGCGATGAAGCCCCGTTTGGCCTCCTCAAAGTCCCGCTTGTCTTCAAAGGGCAAGCTCGTCTGTTGCTGCTGCCACAACTTGATGGTAGTAGCGGAGGCGGCTTGGCCCTTGGGGTGAAAGTGTTGGCCCTTGGCCGCGCCAGGATCCACCTGCACCCCCCCACCGCCAGCGGCCAGGCCTGGAGTTGGGCTGGCCAGGAGCAGGAGCGGTGCGAGCAGCCAGCGAACCATGCCCGGATCGCCAACCCGACCCTGCCGGGGGGCTATTGCCGATGGGCGACCCAGGAATTGCTGCCTACGCAAAGCAATCATCTGGCGCATGGATGTCCGCACGAATTGCATCACCAAAGACCTCGCCTGCCTACAAATTTATAGCGTCATCGCATTATGCAGCCGATTATTGCTACCTATTGATGCAATTATTGTTCGACGTATCTGCACCCTTTCTGCTGGTAAGTGCACCCTGGCCAATCAGGCGGACTGCTGCACATTTGCCACCATGATTGGCTGGTTTCATTCGTCCAACTCCAGGGACACCAGGTCCAACTCCCGCCCCTGGAGGAGATCGCGACTGATCTGGCCGCAATCGGGGCATTCACAGCAGCCATCCGCCGCCAGGAAGGCGCACGCGCAACGATAGCAATAACATTTAGCGGCCACAGATTCGATCCGCAGCTGCACCGGAGCCACCCCCTCAGGCCCCTCCCGCTCCATCACCACGGCAAAAGCCAGCTCCAGGGCCTCCAACTCCACCCCTGCCAAGCTGCCGACGCGCAGGGTGATCGCCCGGATGGTCCCGCCGCCATGGCGCTCGGCCTGCTCTAGGGCCCGCTCGCGCAAGGCCTCCATCAGGGCCAATTCATGCATGGCCCCCTGCCTGCAGGGCCAAGCCCGCCGCGATCCAGGCCCCGATCAGGCGGCGGGCCTCGCCCAAGCGCCCGGCCAGGGGCGCAGAAATGCCTTCGCCATGGCCGAAGCAGTGGGCTGGCAGCAGCAGTTGGTAGGCCCGGGGCGCCTGGCCATAGAGGGTTTGGCTGAGGGCCAGCAAAGCCTGGGGGCTGAGGCCATGGCTGGCGCCGCCCCAGGGGTCCGCACCAGCCCAGACAGCGGCAGATCCGCTCACCGGGTTCCGATCGGACGACGCGGGCAGCTCCTGAAGTTGGAGGGGAGGCGGAACCAGCTGCGGCGACTGGTTCCAGCCCACGCCCTCCTGCCTGCCCTCCACGCCAGGCCCATCGGACCCCAGCCAGGCATCGAGGAACAGCACCCGCTCGACAGCCGCCAGCTCCTCCGCCAGCTCCGGGGTTAGTTGCTGGCTGCAACGCACCGCCAGACCCGCTCGCGCCGGCAGCAAGGCGGCCAGCCGCCAGCCAATGCCATCGTCACCGCGCAGGGGGTTGCCGATGCCGATGACCAGGGACGGGACCTCTGGGCCGCAGGCCAAAGGCTTGGGGCAGCAACCCTTGTCCGCCCCCCGGGCCAAGCCCCCTGAGCCTGGTGTCTGGGCCCTCATCCGCGGCTGCGCTCCGCCAGCAGCTGGCCATCGACCCCAACCAGTTGCAGCCGCAGGGGCATCTGGCCGGCCGCATGGGTGGAGCAGGAGAGGCAGGGGTCGTAGCAGCGGATGCCCGCCTCCACCCGGTTGAGCAGGGCCTCGGGGATCTCGGCGCCGGCGGCCACGGGCCCGGGGATGACCTCCCGGGCGATCTGCAGCACGGTGCGATTCATCGCCAGGTTGTTCTGGCCGGTGGCAATGATCAAATTGACGCGGGTGATCAGGCCGTGGTCATCCACTTGGTAGTGGTGAAACAGGGTGCCCCGCGGCGCCTCGCTGACGCCCACGGCCCCATGGCACTGCAGCGATCCCCGCACCCGCACGCGCTGGTCCTGGAGCTGGGGATCCCCCACCAGCTGTTCAATCGCCTCCAGGCAGGCGACGATCTCCACCAACCGCGCCTGGTGATAGGCAAAGGAGCTGGTCACCACCCGGCCGTGGCGGGCGCGCAGGTCGGCCAGTTCGGCATCGGCCCAGGGGGTGCCGATGCGTTCACACACATTCAGCCGCGCCAGGGGGCCAACCCGATACATGCCGGCGGCAGGGCCGAGGGGCTTGTAATAGGGAAACTTGAGGTAGCTCCACTCTTCAACGGCCTCGGCCAGAAAACTGGCGTAATCGTCTTCTTTGAGGTGATCCGCCAGCACGGTTCCATCGCTGGCGATCAGGCGCAGCTGGCCATCGATACAGTCCCATTCGCCATCGGGCCCCACCAGGCCCAGGAACAGGCTGGGAAATTGGCCAAACACCTGCTGCTCCCGCTGCAACGGCCCATCGAGCAGGGGCTTGAAGCGCTCCAGGGCTAGCCGGGCCGTGGCCCGAGCTTCGGGCAACCGCTCCAGGATCCAGGCCTTGGCGGCGTCGCTGAGGGGGCTGCGCACGCCCCCCGGCACGGCCCAGGCGGCATGGATTTTGCGGCCACCCAGCAACTCCAAAATCTGCTGGCCGAACTGGCGCAGCCGAATCCCGGCGCGGGCCAGGTCGGGATCGGCGGCCATCAGGCCGAAGAGGTTGCGGCGAGCCGGTTCGCACTCCCAGCCCAGCAGGAAATCGGGACTGCTGAGGTGAAAGAAGGAGAGGGCGTGGGACTGGCAGATCTGGGCCAGATTGAGCAAGCGCCGCAATTTCTGAGCTGCCGGCGGAATCGTTACCCCCAGCAATTTGTCGCCCGTTTTCGCCGCCGCCAGCAGGTGACTGACCGGACAGATGCCACAAATCCGGGCCGTAATTCCAGCCATCTCCGTAAACGGATGGCCCTCGCAAAACTTCTCGAAGCCCCGATACTCCACCACATGGAAGCGGGCATCAGTAAGCCGCCCATCGCCATCGAGATGGAGGCTGATCTTGGCGTGGCCTTCGATCCGGGTCACCGGATCAATGATCACCGTGCGGCTCATGGGGGTTCAACCATCAGCCGAACCTCAGCATCGCCGGCCCCGCCTGGATCGGGCGCTGGCCCTCCAGCAGGGGCAGCAGGGTGGCGGCGATGCGCTCGGCCGATGGCGGACAGCCGGGCAGATAGAGGTCCACAGGAATCACGGCATGGAGCGGCCACACCTGGTCGAGTAGCTCGGGCACCAGGCCAGGGGCGTGGGGATGGCGGCCGCTGCCATCGGCGAGGTCCACGTAGCTGCGCTGCAACACCGCCGCCGCCCCGCCGCGGCCCTCGCGGTTGAGCAAATTGCGCAGGCCGGGCACATTCGCCGTCACGGCGCAATCGCCAAAGGAGATCACCAAGGCCGTACGCGCCCGCAGCTGCAAGGCCAGCTCCAGGTTGGCGGTGTTGGCCACCGCCCCCTCCACCAGGCAGATGTCCACAGCCTCGGGATAGGTCTTGATGTCACTGGCCACGGGCGAATACACCAGCTCCACCCGTTCAGCCAGCACAAACAACAACTCATCGAGGTCGAGAAACGACATGTGGCAGCCGGAGCAGCCCGCCAGCCAGGCGGTGGCCAGGCGCAGGCGCGGTGGGGCTGCCGCGGCGGTGGATCCAGTCGCAGCTAGTGCGTCAGACGTGGCTGTTGCATCAGACGTGGCTGTTGCATCAGACGTGGCTGTTGCTTCAGCAGCAGCTGTTGCGTCAGGAGCAGGGGCGGGGGTCATGGATCTGGCCTGGGGGGCAGGTCGTGGACCCGGCGCAGCTGCAGGGCCCGGATCGGGTGGGGATGCTTCTCGGCGGTGCTGTCGTCCTTGTGGAACAGGGCGCCGGTGGGGCAGGCCTCCACGCATTGGCCGCAGGAGGTGCAGGCATCGACCTCGCCCCAGGGTTGGTCCAGGCCGGCCACGAGCCGGCAGTGGCGGCCCCGGCCGGCGATGTCCCACACATGGGCCCCTTCCAGCTCAGCGCAGACGCGCACGCAGCGGCTGCAGAGGATGCAGCGGTTGGCATCGAGGCTGAATAGGGGGTGGGAGGCATCCACATCCCTAAGGGGGTATTGGTAGGGAAAGCGGCTGTGGTCCATGCCCACGGTCACCGCCATCGCCTGCAGTTCGCAGGCGCCGCTAGCGACGCAGTAGGCGCACACGTGGTTGCCCTCGGCGAAAAACAGTTCCACCGCCATCCGCCGCAGCTCCCGCAGTTCCGCGGTGTTGGTCGCCACCACCTGGCCCTCCAAGGCTTCGCTGGTGCAGGCGGGCTGGAGTTTGCTCTGGCCTTCGATCGCAACCAAACAGAGGCGGCAGGCACCCACGGGCGTCAAGCCATCGAGGTGGCACAACACCGGCAGCGCTAACCCCGCCAACCGGGTGGCGGCCAGCAGGCTCGAGCCGGCCGGCACGGCCACCGCCTGGCCATCGATCCGCAGGGTGAGCGCCACCATCAGGGGCGGCCTCCGGGCAGGGGCCCCAGCGCTGGGCCCGCGGGGAAGGGCTCCCTGGCGAAGGCTGCCCGCGGGGATTCCGCCCGGCAGGCCGCCAGGAACTCGGCTCGGAAGTGGCGCAGGGCGCTCAGCACCGGGTTAGGGGCCGCTTGGCCCAGGCCGCAGAGGCTGGTGGCCTTGACCATCCGGCAGAGCTGCTCCAGCTGGTCCAGCTCCCCGGGCTCGGCCAGGCCCGCCAGCAGCCGATCGAGCAGCTGCTCCAGCTGCACCGTGCCAGCGCGACAGGGCAGGCATTTGCCGCAGCTCTCCTCGACGCTGAAGTGCATGAAATGGCGCGCCAACTCCGGCATCGCCATCGCCTCCCCCACCACCACCATGCCGCCCGAGCCCATGGCCGAGCCCAGGGCCTGGAGGCTCTCGTAGTCCACGGGCGTGTCGAGCAAGTGGGCGGGAATGCAGCCCCCCGAGGGCCCGCCGGTCTGCACCGCTTTCACGCCGCCCCCAGGCGAACCAGGGGCCGCGGGCACCCCGCCGCCCATGGTTTCAACCACGGTGCGCAGGCTGGTGCCCATCGGCACCTCCACCAGGCCCGTGCGGCGCACCGCTCCGGAGAGGGAAAACACCTTGGTGCCCTTGCTGGTATCCGTGCCGATCGCCGCAAACCACTCGGCGCCCCGGCGCAGGATCGCCGGCACCGCCGCCAGGGTTTCGACGTTGTTGATCAGGGTGGGCGCCCCCCAGAGCCCCGATTGGGCCGGGTAAGGGGGCCGGGGCCGGGGCTGGCCCCGCTGCCCCTGGATCGATTGCAGCAGGGCCGTTTCCTCGCCGCAGACGTAGGCCCCGGCCCCCACGCGCAACTCCAGCTCCAGGCCGGTGCCCGGCCCCAAAATTCCCTTCTGGTGGGCCTGCTTTAGGGCCCGCCGCAGCCGCTCGATCGCCAGGGGGTATTCGGCTCGCACGTAGAGGAAGCCGCTCTCGGCACCAACGGCAAAGGCGGCGATCGCCAGTCCTTCCAGCAGCCGATGGGGATCGCCCTCGAGCACGCTGCGGTCCATGAAGGCGCCCGGATCGCCCTCATCGGCGTTGCACACCACAAAGCGGGGCCCCGGCGGCTGCAGGGCCACCGTGTCCCACTTGAGGCCGGTGGGGTAGCCGGCGCCGCCGCGGCCGCGCAGGCCACTGCGGTGCACCATGGCGCGCACCGCCTCGGGGCTGAGGTCGGAGCGGCAACGGCGCCACTGGCCGTAGGTGCCGAGGGCGAGGGCCTCCTCGATCGAGTCCGGGTCGATCCAGCCGCAGTGCAACAGCACCAGGGGCTGCTGCAGCGCAAAAAAGGGATGGTCCAGATCCATCTGGTCCCAGGTGAGGCCGATGCCCCCGGGGCTCGGGGGCGGCGCGCTGGCGACCCCCACGGGTGAGGGTCCACGGGAAGGGGACCCTTCGGGCAGGAGTGCCTGGGGCCGCCAAGCCTCCAGATCCAAGGCCGCGAGCGTGTCGGGGCCAGGGGCCGTGGCCGCCGCCAGCACCAGGGCCCGGGCCTGCTCTGGGCCGATCGCCGCTCCTGGCGCCGTGCCGGGATCGGTGCTGCCCAGGGCAAACAGGGCGGGACCGCCGGGGCCATCCCAGGCCAGCAGGGGCCCGCGGCTGCAGAGCCGCAGGCAGCCCACTGATTTGATGACCAAGCCGTTCGCGGCTGGATCGGCAACCGCCTGGGCCTGGCGCAACGCCTCAATCAGCGGCCCAGCGCCCCCGGCCCGGCAGCCACTGGCCGTGCAGCAGCGCAGTTGGCGTCCAGGCGTGACTGGGCTCCCCTGCGCTAGCTCACCAGCTGGCTCCCTGGGCCTTGGCAGCGCCCCAACGGTTGCCATCAGCGCTCCCCGGCCAGCACCAGCTCTGGCCCCCAGGCCCCTGGCTCCTTCGCCCCAGGGGCCTGGGGGCCCGGCGAGCGGGGCAAGCCCAAACGATCGAGCCGGGCCTCCAGGGCAGCCGGGTCGGCGATCGGCAAGCGCAGGGCCAAGGCGCCATCCAGCACCAGCAACGGCGCCTGGCCGCAGGCCCCCAGACAACTCACCGGCTCCAGGCTCCATCCCCCCGGGTGCCGGGCGGGCCCAAGGGGAGGGGCACCTGGGCCTGGCGCCGGCTGGCCCCCCTGGCTGGCCCTGGCCAGGCCTAGGCCGACAGGGGGGCCATTCGCCGACCCCGCCGGGGGCTCAAGACGTAAGCCCAGACGCTGCTCCAGCCGGGCGACCAGGCGGGAGGCTCCAAGCACAAAACAGGCGCTACCCAGGCAGACGGCGCAGCGATGGCCCTGGGGCGGCTCCAGGCGAAACAGGTGATAAAAACTTGCTACCCCATAGACGCGGCTGAGGGGCAGGCCCAGCTCCTCGGCCACTTGACGGAGGCTCGCCTTGGCCAGGTAGCCGTCAAGGGCCTGAAGGCGGTGCAGCACCTCGATCAGGCCCTCCGGTCGGCGCTGCTGGTCGGCGACCAGTTGGCTGATGCGCGAATCGGCGCCCACCCCCCCGGGCCCTGCCTGGGCCAGGGGCCGGGGGGGGACTGGCTCTCCGCTGGCCATCTCACCCCTCCCCATCTGCTCCAGAGCCTCCACACCCCAGGGCTAGCGGCCCCCTTTCGAGCCCAGGGCCTGGCGCGGCGCCAGCAGGGCGTCAATGGCGCAGGGGGGCTGCGCCGCCCAGGGCCGGCCACCCGCAGGACTCTGGTCAAGCGCCATAGGCTCGGCGTCCTAATCCCCATCAAGAGCCTTGGCCAACGACGCTTACCAGTACGAACCCGTCGAGAAGTTCGGCGAAAGCCTCACAACCGCCAGGCCCTGGAACGTCAGCGCCCTGGCCGGGGTGGAGCAGCTCAATGGCCGCGCCGCCATGGTTGGTTTCAGTGCGGCCCTGCTGGGCGAATGGCTCACGGGCAAGGGCATTGTGGGCCAGCTGGGCCTAGGGCTCGCCTGGCTGCTCAACCCCTCCTGGTAACCGGGTGAGCAACCCTCGCCAACGCCTGCTCGAGGCCCTGCAGGCGCCCAGCGCCGGCCCGCTAGCCCGGCCATCCACCGGGGGGGACTCGGCCACCCGGGACCTGGTGGAGCAGCTCGAACGGGAGCAGCCGGCCGATTTAGGGCGGGACGAGGCGCTGCTCGCCGGGGTATGGGAGCTGCGCTGGAGCTCGAGCCGCCAACCCTGGCTGCGGGAAGCCCCCTGGCTGGAGAACCTGCAGGTGCTCGATCCGAACCGGGGCCTGGGCATGAACCTGCTGCGGCTCAAGGGACCCCTCGGCTCGATCGCAGCGATCAGCGTGGTGGCGGCCCTAGAGGTCTGCCCGCCCCAACGGGTATCGGTGCAGTTCCAACGGGGCGGCTGGATCGGGCCACGCCTCGGCGGCAACCGACTGGAACTGCTCGCCGCCGTGCGCCAAAGCTTTCCCGCCTGGCTCGATATCACCGTGCTCGATCGGGAGCTGCGCATCTGCCGAGGCAATGCCGGTACCCTGTTTGCCCTGGTGCGACGTCCCGATCTCGCAGCCAAGGAACTACTTCCGCTTTAGATTCCTAGCACAATTCAAGCCATTTAAAAAGAATCAGGTAGGTGGCGCCGGCAATACCTGGGAGTCATAAATCAAGGAAATGAGAATAGCCCATCATAGTGAAAATACTCAGGCTTCTTTAGGCCGTCATGCTGCAGCATCTGACGCAGGCGCACGATTTCATGGCGCTGGGCCGAGATAATCGAGCGGGCCAGTCGCACGATTGTGGGGTTATGGCTTTTGCGCAACGCATCGTGGGCCATGGTTAAGGCGCCACCATGGTGGTGGAGCATGCCCTCCAGGAACCAGGTCACCCGGTTGGCCTTGGTTGGCAGACCATTAAGCATGCGCATGGACGCGATTTGCTCAGCGGTCATGGGCTGCAGGCCGGCGATCGAATTGGGGTCAGCGCCGGGTCGATAGGCCACGGGATACACCGGGGCGTCTGGGTACCAGGCCTTGCGCCATTGCCCCATGGCCTTGATCTCCTGGGCCTGGTCGCTCCAGATCGACGCCGCCAGGGCACCCACGCCCGGTGAGCCGATGTCAAAGACGAATTCGCTCATGCGCAGGGCACCGGTGTGGTGTTGCACCATGCCATCGATGAAACGCAGGTCGTAGGTGTCACCAGCGGGCCCCAAGTCATGGCCGTGGGCCCCATGGTTGGTGGAAGGGGCGCCCGGGCTAGCGGCGCCACCGGCGGCTGGCCCCACTCCGACGCCTTGGTGATGGTGGTGGGCCGCCGGATCCTGGGCGACAACAGGCAGCCCCCCGATCATCACCAGCAGCGCTGGCACCAGGCCGGCCAGGGGGCAGAACCAGGGGCGAGTTGGGGAACCCATCGATAGCCGGGCAACAATTCCCACCATGGCGCCTCAAGCGAGAAAAGCGCCAAGGGCAGCAAACCCCCCGGTTGTCCAGGCCATGGATCTCCCCACTCCAGCTCCAGCCGGGATTGACCCGATCCCAATCAGGCGCCAGGCCAGGGGCACACCAGCCCGGCGATAGGGACCTAGGGCTGGGATTGGCAGCTAGGGGACCTGGGCGACCCCAGGGTCCTCGCCACTTTCCAATTCATAGACATCCACCGGCTGCTCCCGACCCTTGACGGACTGGGGACCCCAGGGATCCAAACGCCAACGGCCCTCCTCCAGCAAATCCTTGGTGTCGGAAGCGATCAAGACCCGACAGTCGTTCCCCATACGCTCCTTACTGAGGGATTCAAGTCGGGCGCTGATATTGACCGCATCGCCAATCACCGCATATTCCATCCTTGAACTCCCCCCCATCGAACCGGTGATCACGGGGCCACTACAGATTCCGATGCGCAAACGAATGGGCGGCAGACCCCGATCCTTGAGTTCGACCATCATGCCGGTGATTGCCAATTGAATCTCCCTAGCAGCAGAGACGGCAGCCTCAGCATTGGCACAGGCATCGACGGAGAGGGGAGCCCCAAACACGGCCAGAAAACCATCACCGGTGAACTTATTCACCATGCCACCATTTCTATTAATAATTTCAACAAATTTTTCCATGCCAATATTGATCCAGTCGAGCAGCTCTGCAGGTGCCATCCACTCACCCACGGAACTGAAACGCACCGTGTCTGCAAGCATCATCGTGAGGGGCAATTCCCGACCAGGGAAGCGGCCATTCGTAAGCAAGGTTTCGCGCTGGTTCCAAAGCTCAGCGGCGACCGCTGGCGACGTGGTTTGGCCCAGCAGACGCTCAAATTGACGGCGATGCTCCTGGCTGACCGCCGCCCGGCGAATCCAGCTGGCGACGACCATCAAGGCCAGCCCCGCCATCGGCAAACTGATGCCAACCCAGAAACCGACCAACAACAGGCCGATGCTGGCAGCCAGCAGAGCAACCTCAGCAAACAGGACCAGAAAGGCACTTCGCACAAACGATTTAGGACGTTCGCCGATCAAAATGCCCAGGGCTAGGGCGACCAGTACCAGACCGTGGTTCAACCAGGCAGGCAGGGCAACCATCTGGAAGCGGCCGCCGGCCTGGAGATCAAACAGCGAGGCTAACCGCTGGGCATGGATCTCAACGCCATCGGTGGTCGCCAGGTTGGCCTGGTTGCCAAAGCGCGTAAATGGGGTGTGGAAGTTATCACGTAGGGAGGCGGCACGGCTACCGATCAGCACAATCGTGCCTTTCAGTTCCCTAGGGGGAATGGCGCCATCTAGCAAGTCGCCGATACTCCAACTGGGGAAACTATTGGGCTTGTAAAAGGGCAACATGCGCTGAAGTCCGGCCGCATCCTGTCCGCGGTAGCCCCCTGAATCACTGCGAAGCCAGGAGCGCTCCATGGCCGCACTCTTAAACTGATCACGCAAGGTTTGATCACCCTTGCTGAGCTCGAAGAGCCGCAGTGGCAGGGACACATAGTCGGGCGGCTGGCCCTCCACATGGAGCAGATCGCGCCGCACCACCCCATCGGCATCGACGATCAGATCGTTAAAGGATTTCTGCTGGGTTGGGGTTCCAGGCGGGCTGGGAATCGATGCCGCCACATTGAAGATCGTGACGATCTCCGGATGGCTGCGGATGCGCTGCCGCAACAGGGCCGCGCCCGGTTCCACACCCTTATCCCGATAGAAATCGATCCCGATCGCCTTGACTCCATCGGCCCGCAAGCGATCAATCGCCCGGGCCAGCAAGGCATCCTGCATCGGCCAACCGAAGCGCCGAATGTCTTGCTCCGTGAGACCGATCAGGCGAATGGGCCAGGGCACTCGCCCCGGAGCAGGACGCAGAACCACCGCCGTGTCGTAGATCAGCAGATCGAGCGCTTCACCGACACCGGACAGCTGGAGGGCCCCCAGACAGCCAAGGCCTATCCCAAAGGGGGCTAATAGGCGAAGAAACCTGTTTGCTTGCAGGCCATTCGCCTTGAGACGCAGCCACGGCTTCATGCGGAAAACGATCACGAACAGCGAAGGGGTAATTGGGCCGGCCAGTCAGGGCCCAGCACCTCGTCAAGCGCAAAAATCTTGGCAACCTGCTCCCTGGCAATCGTGCCACCGCAACGGGGCTTCCATTGGGCCAACTCAGCTTGAATCTGCCGATCAACCGGCTCTGCCGTCTTCACCAACAGGCTCAGCGCAGGCGGCGCCCCGGCCGAAACGAAATTGAGGGGGTCGGCATCGGCAAGCCCACCCCCACAGCGATAACTGCTTTCCCATTGGACCGCACCTGCAAGCGACGGAGCCTTCAGCAATACGAGACCCACAGGGGCCGGCGGAAGTTCCCGGCTCTCCAACAGGGAGGCCCTTGGCTCAACGACACCAGCGGAATTTGCCGGCTTAAACGCAACAATCAGGGGACTAAGATTGGCACTAGGACCTTGCAGAATTGCAATCAACCCACTGGACCCGGGAGCAAAGACATTCGAATTCGGCACCAGATGGGCCACAAGCCTAGCGGTGCACTCCCCGCGGGTTCCCCCGCCCACACGGCGCCCAGGGAAAGAACTTCGCATATTCACGTCGGCTAGGGCCTGGGATGCAATCGCCAACCAGCCAACAACCGCCAACACCGGCGGCAGCCATCGTACTGGCGCCGGGGAGAACAAAGCAGGGAGTGGGAAGCGAGCGATAGGTTTCAAAGGATTAATCATGGCGAATTATCAAAACAAGGGAAGGGATTGAAGCCTAGCCATTGGCGCTTTGGCCCGAAAGACCATTTAGCCCAGACATCAATACGCCAGGGCTGAGTTGGACATGAAGCCAGCCACCCATGTCGGCACCCGAAGCCTGGGTACGTGACACCCCTCCAACCTGTAAAAACGGCATAATACTAAGCCAATAACCTTTGGCTTATTCAAAGCCAAAGGAGGCTTCGCTGCCATTCCCATGGGGGAGGCGCCATGCCCCCATGGGTAGGGGGCCGGCCCACCAAGGACACCAACCTATTCCAGGCCGGCCCAGGGATAGGGATTGGCAAGCCCACTGGCAACCAGGCATGGCTGGGGCCACCACAAAATGTCAAGCAACAGCTCAACTTGGGCCGCCATGATCGTGTTGTCCGCCAACAGAACCCTGCCGCGGCCAGCGATGGGGTTGGGACTAGGGCAAAGGATCGGCTGAAGGGGAAGCAAATGGAACTCGCAGGCCTGAACCGCAAGCCCCGGCTCCCCTGGCGGAGTTAAATCCCTGCAGCTGCAACCGCCGATCCTGGCCTGCCTGCACCTGATCACTGAAGCCGGCTGCGGCCTGGCGATTGGCGCCTACCCGCGCTTTTGCTACGACGCCAGCGACGGCGGCGGTAGCGCCGAGCTGGAGGGCGCCATCCAGGCCGGCTGGCAGGCCATCCGCTTTAGGGCGGACCAACTGTCGATTCCCGCCCTCTCCTGGCGCAATACCCGCGTTCTCGGCCTGCCCCTGCCGCCGGGCCTAACGATCGCCATTCAGCCTGAGCAACTCCAGGGCCAATGGCACCCCAGCAGCGGTGAAGTGCAACTGGAGTTTCGCTCCCGCTTTTATTTTTCCCTGGCAGGCCTCTACCAAGCACCCCCCTTAATCGTGCAGACGCGCCTGCAGACGGAAACGGCCCAGGGCCTGCGCCATCAGGCCGAGGGCAAACGGATTGGGGCCAATGGTGAGGCCCTGCTGGTGGGGATCGCCACGGTGCCACCAACCGGCGATGGCTGGTTGGATCGCTTTTTAGGCTTGCCCGATGAGGCCCTGGCGTTGTTGCGGTGCCGCCTCACGATCTCGAACGCGGAGGAAGTCCACGAGGCTTAATCCGCAATGCCCCCATTCATCGAAGCCGTCCTCGCCAAGCTCCGCCGATGGCGATGGCACGGCCTCAGATCTGGCAAGCGCGATGGCTCGAGGCAAAGGAACCCATGGCGGCTTGGAAGTCATCGGCTGGCATGGGCAACAGGAGGGAGCGCTCCCGCCCACAGCTGACGCAAACCAGGAAACAATGGGGCGAGACCTCAGAGGACTCGACGATGATCGCCGTTCCTTGCGGTGCCGGGCCACTCCAATCGGGTTCCGCTGGAAACGAGAGGCTTCCCACCGTCGATTGTTGAGCGCCACTCCCTTCGGACGGTTTGGGCAAGGGAAGCGGTGCAACCTGCTTCGGGGGGCCATGCTGACGGAGTGATTGCTTGTCCATAGACCTCATCGCAAATGGAATCCGAGCTGATTGACTGAGGATGCCAATGCCGCATGGGGCAAAGCTGGCGTGGGTGCAAGCGGGCAGTAAAACTTCCACAACGATTGCAGGGGCAACTCTTCACCAGCAGCCCATCTTGGTACAGCAAGTCAGATTTGGCGCATTAGCGCGGCAATGGTGCGTCTTCAACGGCCCTAGGTTTGCGTATCCAAACAGCCAAAAGTTGCAATGCAGATCGTCATCCCTGGCCAGTTCGGAGCAGAAGCTCTGGCCCACCTTTCTGTCAACATGGGCTCAACCCCCTTGCAAGCAATTCCTGATTTATTGAAAGACGACATTGTTCAGTCAAGCCAATGCGGCAGCACTGGAGTTTTCGTTAACGTCAAACCCAATGCGCTGCCGATGCGGCTCTGGACGGAAGGTTCAATCCTGCGCCCAGATCAAACAAGCTTTGCAGTTAATGCAGCCCAACCCAGCCGGCGACCCAGCAGACCAGCAATAACCGCAGGCGATCCTGATAGGAGGTTTCGCTGTTCTTGCCTGCCAGCGCAGGGCGAACCCTTTCTGGGTCCTAGCTAAGTGCCTAGGGCCTGAACCAGTACGGCGGAAGGGGTGGTAGTTCGCTTCCTCGCCTATCTGGCAGGCTGTTGAAAGAGCGCGCAGCGGCCGGGCGTGATCCTTGCAACGGCCGAGGCGCGGGGCGTCTGTTGCGGACCCCTGCCCCTCTTGGCGCGTTTCACCAATCGCCGCAAAGTTGATTGCGCCTGCAGCGCCAAGGCGATCCAGAAGGCGCCGCTCCACCCCCGCCATCGGGGAAGGCGCCCATTGCAGGACAGCCCAACCACCCCTGCAAAGTCCAGCCGTCACCGGGTCTGGATCAGCACCGCCGAGGCCTGCGCAGAGCTGGGCATGAGCCGCGAGACCTTGCGGCAAATTCGGCTGCGGGGGGTGCTCACCCCCGGCAAGCACTACCGCCGCTGGGGCTGCACCCAGGGC
>Ga0310332_10277_pt1 | contig 13874 bp, 14 predicted proteins | sample LakMicSRFLOrngD5_FD_195546 | JGI IMG/M metagenome (GOLD analysis project Ga0310332, IMG submission 195546) | Enriched freshwater cyanobacterial communities from Lake Michigan, Michigan, United States - MI23.SRFL.Orng.D5 (v2) (version 2) | ecosystem: Environmental > Aquatic > Freshwater > Lake...
AAGGGGTGCGGATCAACGATCGGCTGTGTCCCCTGGCAACGCCCCTCCAGAACGGCGATTTCGTGCAGGTGATCACCGCCAAGGCGGCCCATCCCAGCCTCGATTGGTTGAACTTCGTGGCCACCCCTACGGCCCGTAATCGCGTCCGCCAGTGGTACAAGCGCAGCCACCGCGACGAGAACATCAACCGTGGCACCGAGATGCTCGAGCGCGAGTTGGGCCGGGATGGTTTTGATGCCCTGCTCCATGGGGAGGCGATGGCCAAGGTGGCCAAGCGCTGCAACCTGGTCGGCACCGAAGATTTGCTGGCGTCCCTCGGTTTTGGTGGGGTCACCCTGCAGCAGGTGATCAACCGCCTGCGGGAAGAAATCCGCCTGGCCTCCGCAGCAGCTGCCCCGGTGCTCAGCAATGAGCAGGTGGCAGCGGGGGTGGGCACGGCCCATGCCGACCATCCAGCCCCCCTGGCCCCCGGCGGCGCGAGTCCGATCCAGGGTTTGGAGGGTTTGGATTATCGCCTTGGAGGTTGCTGTAGCCCCTTGCCGGGCGAGGGGATTGTGGGGGCGGTGGCCCTGGGCAACCACGGCATCACCATCCACCGTCAAGATTGCGCCAACGTGGCCCAAGTGCCTGCGCAGCGGCGGTTGCTGGTGGATTGGAATCCTGCTTCCACGTCCCAAAACCGCCGCTACCCCGTGCAGCTGAGGATCGAGGTGTTGGATCGGGTTGGCGTTCTCAAAGACATCTTGATGCGCCTCTCCGACCACCGCATCAACGTCAGTGATGCCCGGGTGCGCACCGCCGCAGGCAAGCCCGCCCGGATTGATTTGCGCGTGGAACTCGACAGCGCTAGCCAGCTCACCAACACCATGAACCAAATCCGCTCGATGGCCGATGTGCTCGACATCTGCCGCATGGGGATTGGTTGAACCCTTCTCCCCGATTATGTTTTTCTTGTCTAGGCAGGCTGTGGCCATCGCGGTAGCGCTCTGGCTAGGACTTGGCTCTGCTGTTTATGCTTCAACGGGTGAAGACATCAAGCAGCTCAAATCCTTGTTGCGTTCGATGGGTACATCGGTGGTCAACAAGAAGTGCAGGGATCGAAATCTTTGGGGTTTCTATGAATTGGATCCGGATCGAATTACCATGTGTATTAATAATGGTAAAAATGTCGACCTCGACGAGTATTGGGAGACTTTGGCACACGAGTCTACCCACGTGATGCAAGGTTGCAAGGGTGGCAATGTAATTGACGACTCCCGTATTGCCAGGGTCTATCGTGAGCTGAGAGCCATCAATAAGACCAGTTTCAGGGATGTTAAAGGCTATGCCACTAGTCAACGCCGTGATGAGATTGAAGCCCGCTGGATGGAATTGCAGCTTGCTTCCTATGTTCTCGAGTTGCTAAGGAAAACCTGTTTCGATTACATCAAGTAGTAATCCCTTCTCCACGGCTTTGGCGTAGAAGGCGTTGAAATGGGGGGGGATGCTGCCTTCTCTCCCAGGAATGGAGTCCGACCACGGGGGTTCGACACCATCGCGGCCATTGCCACGGCGGTGGCCCCGGGGTCGGGCAGCGTGGCCATCGTGCGGATCTCCCGGCCTGGGGCGGAAGCCATTGGCCAGCAGTTGTTCGTGGCCCCGGGCAGCCAGAGCTGGGAAAGCCATCGGGAAGATATGGCGAGAACTTGATAATGACGATTAGGCAGAATAATCTGCAAAGTTGTGGGAGGATATCCATGCAATCTATTGGGCCCGTAGGGTCTCCAACTCCGAATGAATCGGAATTGCGGAATGAATCGGAGGTCCCCGTTTCATGGCCTCTTCGCTTCTTTGAGTTGTGTTGGGGCTCTTTCTTTAACGACTATCTCCTTGCCGGCACGGTCGATTGAAGTGGTGCAGGTCAAGTTTCCTTTTGATTTGGGTACTTATACCGTCAAAGTTTCGGAGCTTGCCAATTCCAAGGCCCTGCTCAATGGCACCAGTGATTTGGCAGAGGTTGACCGTGCGACGAACGGCAAAATTGGTCAACTGTTGGCTAAGGCATTTCTTACGCCCCTCCCCCTGAGTAAGGCAACATTTCAAGGAGGTGGCGGTACCGCCATTGTTGATCAGGTGATCGCAGGCTTGGCGGCGCTCGGCCAGCTTCAAGGGCTTACGTCCCAACAGCAATCACAACAAGAATTCAAAGCAGCGATTAAACGGGCCACCGAGGCAGGCCCTGTGACCCTGTCATCGATCCTGCAGCAGTTACCAGGCCAGAGCGCCAGCTTTGATTTGGACAAGATGCTTGCCAACATGCAGCGAAATGCGGGATTAATGCGGGTGGCCAACCAATTGGTGGCTAGCCTCCCGCCAGCCACCACTGACCCCCGGCTTCAGAACCCAGGACCGCTGCCGATTGCCTCACGACGGATTGAGCTGGTGGTGGCCCACCGGCAGGCGCCCGTTGAGATGGAGGTGATTGCACCGACGCGGAACCCCAATGGCAAGCTTGTGGTGATCTCCCATGGATTATGGGATTCTCCCCATAGTTTTTGGGGCTGGGCTGAACACTTGGCCTCCCATGGCTACACCGTGATTCTTCCGGTTCACCAGGGGAGTGATAAAGGCCAGCAAGCCGCGATGTTGGATGGATCGGCACCGCCTCCTTCCCCTGCTGAATTACGACTCAGGCCTCAGGATGTGAAAGCGATTCTCGACGCAGTGGCTGATGGCCGTCTTGCTGGATTCCAGGGGATTGATCCTAAAAATGTTGTAGCGATAGGCCATTCATGGGGTGGCGTCACTGCAGGCCAGCTGGCTGGTATGCGCGCCAACGGGGACTTACTTCGACTGCGCTGCCCCAATCGCAATGATCCTGATGAGAGTATTAGCTGGGTTTTGCAATGCTCTTTTATCAATGCGATTGCCGATTTTAATATTTCTGATTTGAGGGTTAAGGCCATTGTTGTGGTGAGCCCACCGATTGGGTTGATCGCTGATCCTCGTATTGGTCAAGACGGCCTCCATGCGCGCATTCTCCTGATTTCGGGAAGTCGTGATTTTGTTGTTCCTCCCGATCCCGAAGCGATTGGTCCTTTTGGCATGGCTCCGGCTGATGGTCACCATCTCGTGCTGGCAAAAGGCGGTGACCATTTCAATTTGCGTGCTCCGAAGGGTGAGAAGACGGTGGCTGTTCTCTCGCCAGTGATTTTGGCCTGGGTGAATGGGGCCTTTGCGGCGGGTCCCTCCGTAGCGCCTGGTCCCAATGCACCTGATCTGCTTCCAGCCAAGGGCTGGGGCAGTCCAAGCATGGTTTTGGTGGATGTGCCGAGGGAGAAAGCCAAGCGATAGGTAAGTGTTAGGCAAGTGGATTTAAAGGGCAAGTTTGTTGCCCTTGTACTTAGCCGGGGATCAACCAACGCAGGGGGGTAAAGCGCAATCTTTGCTCCCAAGTACGAAATGTCATCCAGGCTTGTTGGTAGCTCAGCTCCTCCTTTTTGGCATTTGCTACCCCTGAATAGCCCAGTACCTCCGCTAGCAAAAGGCGCTTCGAGGTGTAGCTCTTCGAAAGGTCCACGGTGAGGGCGATCTCACGTAAGGCGTCTGCTTCCGGGGTCCATCGCGCCAGAAAGTGGTCCTGGGCCTGGGCCACAATGGCGTCAGGCTCTAAGCCCTGTTCCTGGGCTAGCGCTAGAGACTGGTCCAGCACCATGGCGCTTTCCATTGCGGCATTCACACCCTGGCCGATGGGGGGCACCGGCGCTCCTGCATCGCCCAGTAGCACCACCCGCCCACTGACGAGGGAAGAACAGCGCTTGGATTTGCCTGTGGCGATGCAGTTCCGCTGGCTGAACTCTGAGATGCGTGCTGGTGACGCATAGCGAAGAAGCAAGGGTTGGGTTTGTAGAAGAAACTTCTTAGCCTCATCTGTAGAGCTAAAACTACGAAGCCCGGAAAATCCAAGCTGGCAAAACCAGCGGGGATCTTTTGGCCCGTTCGGGCCATTAACTGCGCCGGTTATGGCCGCAACCGGGCGGACTGCATGTACGTATAGATACTCGGGATTCAACTCGTCAAGATGTTGGTCAAGATGCAGCATGATTGAGTGATTCCCGAGGTCCATTGATGACACAGAGAACGATGGATCAAGCTGTTGTAGTGAAGAGCGGGTGGCGCTTCCGCTCCCATCACAGCCAATGATCATGTCAAATGTTTCTGCGTGGGAGCTTCTGTTGTCTGTTGACTCCAGAAGAAGGATGCCTCTTCTTGCATCAATGAGATGGGCCTCTGTGGAAAAAAGTAGGCGTGTGTTGGGCGAGTTGACTTGGTTTAATTCTGCTTGAAGAACCCTGCAAATATCTCCCCGACTTCCAGTCCAACCTTGTCCTGGATAGGCCTCAGTAATCGTTTTGGTGGGCGCTCGATTTGTCCAGGCCGGGAGTGCATATTTGAGACCACGAAATCGAATTAGCTCCTGTTCAAAGCGTTTGGTGGCTCCCACATGGTCTGCGGCTTTTTTGCCGTGACCTGTGATATCGATTGTGTAGCTGCGATTGGGGTTGTAGGTGGCCGCCTCGAGGTGATTGCCGCCCCTCTCGGCGATTGTGATGTCAATCCCGCGTCTTGCCAGGGCCAAGCCACAGGTGAGTCCGGCAGGTCCTGCGCCAATGATGGCTATTTTTAGAAGAGCTGGCATTGCGAGGCGTTTCTTCCTAATTACTTTAGGTGTTGTGAGGTGGAGGCCTTTGTTGATAGGCCTCGCTAGGGGTCTTGGCTATGTTTTAAGCGTCTAATTCGTTGGTCAACATGTTGTGCTTCGTTTTTGACTTGTTTGCGCCCAGCGTTCCATGATTTTGGCTTAAGTACGTTTTCGCCTCTGGGAGGCTTCCTCCGCAGTGCCTATCGCTACAGCCCCTCCCGGGCGTCGTGATTACAACGGCTCCAGCCTTCGCGAGCCCAGTCATGACCGCCGAGCAAGCGGCCCAACTGATTGACAGCACCCTCGACCTGGTGCATCAGCGCCTCCAAGACCTGCAGGCCCAATCCCTGGCCGCCGAGCAGCGGGCCCTGGCGGCGGAATTTCGCGAATGGCGCCATCCCAGCGGGGGCCACATCGATCTGATGGTGTTCCCCGGCCTGGCCAGCTAACCGCTGAAATGGGGGGATGGTTTCCTCCATCGGCTCCGACCATCCCCACGACCACGATCACGACCACGGCTCGGCTAAGGGCTTAGACACCATCGCGGCCATTGCCACGGCGGTGGCTCCGGGGGAGGGCAGCGTGGCCATCGTGCGGATCTCCGGGCCTGGGGCGGAAGCCATTGGTCAGCAGCTGTTTGTGGCCCCGGGCAGCCAGAGCTGGGAAAGCCATCGGGTGCTCTACGGCCACGTGGTGGATCCCGCTGGCGAGCAGCGGGTGGATGAAGCCTTGCTGTTGTTGATGCGGGCCCCCCGCAGCTTCACCCGGGAAACCGTGGTGGAACTCCATTGCCATGGCGGATTGGTGGCAGTGCAGCGGGTGCTCGAGCTGGTGTTGGCGGCCGGGGCGAGGCGAGCCCTGCCAGGGGAATTCACCCAGCGGGCTTTCCTCAACGGGCGCCTGGATCTCACCCGGGCAGAAGCCATTAGCGAGATGGTGTGTTCCCGCAGCCGCCGGGCTGCCCAGCTGGCCATGGCAGGCATGGATGGGGGGTTGCAGCAGCAAATCAGCGGACTGCGGGAGCGCTTGTTGGATCAGCTGGCCGAACTGGAGGCGCGGGTTGATTTTGAAGAGGATCTGCCGCCCCTCGATGGCCAGGCCGTGGTGGCGGAATTCACGGCGGTGCTGGGTGCCTTGGAGCACCTGGTGGTGCAGGCCCGCCAGGGCGAGCTGCTGCGCGAAGGCCTGCGGGTGGCGATTGTGGGCCGGCCCAATGTGGGCAAATCCAGCCTGCTCAACCTGCTCAGCCAGAGGCAGCGAGCCATCGTGACCGACCTACCCGGCACCACCCGCGATCTGCTTGAGAGCCAGTTGGTGCTGGAAGGCGTACCCCTCACCCTGCTCGATACCGCCGGCATCCGCCCCACCGACGACCGGGTGGAGCAGCTGGGCATTGATCGCAGCCTGGAGGCCCTCGCCAGTGCCGATGTGGTGCTGCTGTTGTTTGATCTCACCGCCGGTTGGACTGCTGCCGACCAGGCCCTGCGCGACCTGGTGCCCGAGGGGGCGGCCCTGGTGGTGGCGGGCAACAAGCTCGACCAATGGGTGGAGCCGCAGCCAACTGACCCAGCCAACGACCCGGCCGATGGCCGATTTAGCGCCCTCACCGGCGAGGGGCGCGATGCCCTGGTGGCTCTGCTGCTGGAGCGCTGTGGTGCTGGCCCATTGGAGGGGCTCCAGGTGGCCCTCAATGCCCGTCAGCGGGATCTGGCGGCCGCAGCGGCCGCCAGCCTGCAGCGCTCCCTCGAGGCGGCGGACCAGCAGCTGCCTTGGGATTTTTGGACCATTGATCTGCGCTCGGCGGTCCACAGCCTGGGGGAGATCACCGGTGAAGAGGTGAGCGAGGCCGTGCTCGATCGTGTGTTTTCCCGTTTCTGCATCGGCAAATAGGACCCCCGGGGCTATAAGGCCAAAAGGTTTTTGGCTTGTCCCTCCGTGCGCGCCCTGGTCGACCGTTCCCCTGCTGTGTTGGTCGCCATGGCCCTGGCCACGCAGGCATCGGCAGCGATACCGGCGGCCCCATCAACCCCGTTGGCCTGCCCGGCCCCTCAATTGGGTCGTTATGTGGTGATGGGCCAGGGGAGCAAGGGCGTGACCCCCTTGGCGGAATTGGCCCAGGAGCGCTGGCTGCCCAACGGCCGCATTGAAGGGGTGCGTTTTAGCCGCCAGGGCAAGCTGTTTGGGGAGCAGCGCTACCTCGCCAGCTATGCCGTGATGCCGGGCTGTTGGGTGGCGGTGCAGCGGGCGGATCGCTCCAGGCTGATGCCGGCTCAGGTGGCTCTTGATGGGGCAGGGCGGCCCAAGGTTGGAATTAGTACCAGCGCCGGGGTGGTGTTCACCGCCCAATACCTTCCCCAGCCCGAGCTCCCCTGCACCGTCAGCCAATTGGATGGTTTGGTGATCAGCCAGCAGCAGGGCTTCACGTTTCAGCCAGGCCCTACGCAGGGCGGCCCTGCCCAGTCAGGCAGCTGGCAGCCCAACGCCGTTATCCAGCGGGAATATTGGAGTGGCGGCAAGGTGAGGGGCCTGGCCGTCTCCAGCTATGGCGGCAAACGCCAGCAGGCGCCTTACACCGGCAGCTTGAATCTGGAGGCCGATTGCCTGGGCTGGCTGCGGGAGGTGGATGGTTTGGGGGGCATCTACAACTACCGGGTAGTGGTGCTCGCTTCGGTGGCCGGCTACCTCTACATCCAGAGCGATCCCGGCGATCTCACCGTGGGCTACCTGGCCCACCAACGACCCTGATGCAACCCGTTTGCGCTGCTGCGCTGATCACTAACCCCGCCCTTGAGCCTTCTTTGCGGGCCTGGCTCAGCGAAGATGTGGGCCGGGGTGATCTCACGGCTCCAGCCCTGGTTGGGGTGCGCGGTAGGGGCTCGTGGATCGCCAAGCAAGCCGGCATTTTCTGCGGGGGTGTGCTGGTGGAACCGCTGTTTCAGCTGCTGGATCCGGCCGTGACGGTCCAGCTGTTGGTGGCCGATGGGGAGGCGGTGGTGGCGGGCCAAACGCTCCTGCGGCTCGACGGTCCAGCGGCGGCGTTGGTGGCGGGGGAACGCACCGCCCTCAACCTGGCGATGCGGCTGTCCGGGATCGCTACCGCCACGTCCCTCTTGGTGGCTGAGCTGGAGGGCACGGGCGTGGCCCTGGCCGACACCCGCAAAACCACCCCTGGTTTGAGGCTGCTGGAGAAATATGCCGGGCGCTGCGGTGGCGGGTGCAACCACCGCATGGGCCTCGACGACGCGGCCATGCTCAAGGAAAACCACCTGGCCTGGTCGGGGGGCGTGGGCGCTGCGGTGGCGGCGGTGCGGCTCCAGGCCCCGTGGCCGGCGCGGGTGATCGTGGAGGCCGAAACCGCTGCCGATGCCCTGGCGGCGGTGGCAGCCGGCGCCGATGGCGTGCTGCTGGATGAATTCAGCCCGGCGGCGCTGGCGGCGTTAGTGCCCCAGTTGCGGGCCGAAGCAGCCAGGCTTGGCCGGGTTGTGGTGCTGGAGGCCTCAGGGGTGCAGCCCGAGCAGCTCAAGGCCTACGGCGCCACCGGCATTGATCTGATTTCCACCAGTGCCCCGATCACCCGCAGCCCCTGGCTGGATTTGAGCATGCGCTTTGATCCGGTCCCTTGAACTTGCTCCTTGCGGATGCCCTTGGGGCGGCGCGGGATGATCGGGGGGATTTGCTGCCGCCGCTGCGGTTTTCGGCCCCATGCTCCGCATCGCCCAAACCTTGCACAGCCAGCTGTTGGCGGCCATGGGGCGGGCCTTCCCCGAGGCGGCGGCCCAGGCCGAGGCTGCCGGCAAGTCCCTCGACCCCCAGCTCGCTGCAGCCAGCAAGCCGGAATTTGGTGATTTCCAGGCCAATGGGGCCCTGCCCCTGGCCAAGCCCCTAGGCCAGGCCCCACGTCAGATCGCTGCGGCGATCGTGGAGCAGCTGGCCGCTGATTCTGGGTTTGCCGAGCTCTGCGAAGCCCCCCAGATCGCCGGACCTGGCTTTATCAACCTCACCCTGCGCCCTGAGCTGCTGGCGGCTGAGGTGCAGGCTCGCCTCGGGGATCCCCGGCTGGGGGTGCCCAGCGTGGAGGAAGGTGGCGACGGGGGTGCTGGGACGCCGGTGATCGTCGATTTTTCCAGCCCCAACATTGCCAAGGAGATGCATGTGGGGCACTTGCGCTCCACGATCATTGGCGACTCCCTGGCGCGGGTGCTCGAGTTCCGCGGCCACCCGGTGCTCCGGCTCAACCACGTGGGCGACTGGGGGACCCAGTTCGGGATGCTGATCACCCATCTCAAGCAGGTGGCTCCCCAGGTGCTGGAGACCGCCGATGCGGTGGATCTGGGGGATTTGGTGGCCTTCTATCGCCAGGCCAAGCAGCGCTTCGACGGGGACGAAGCCTTCCAAACCACCTCCCGGGAGGAGGTGGTGAAGTTGCAGGGGGGCGATCCGATCAGCCGCAAGGCCTGGCAGCTGCTCTGTGATCAGTCGCGCCGCGAATTCCAAACCATCTACGACCGCCTCGACATTCGTCTCACCGAGCGCGGCGAATCCTTCTACAACCCCTACCTCGAAGCCGTCGTTACGGGCCTCGATGCCTCGGGTTTGCTTGTGGTGGATGAAGGGGCCCGCTGCGTGTTCCTGGAGGGCGTGAGCGGCAAAGACGGCAATCCCCTGCCGGTGATCGTGCAGAAAACCGATGGGGGCTTCAATTACGCCACCACCGATCTGGCGGCGATTCGCTATCGCTTTGGGGCCGCTCCAGGGGGGGATGGCGCCCGGCGGGTGATCTACGTGACCGATTCAGGCCAGGCCAACCATTTTGCGGGGGTGTTCCAGGTGGCCCGGCGGGCGGGCTGGATCCCGGCTGACGGCCGGCTGGAGCACGTGCCGTTTGGGCTGGTGCAGGGAGAGGACGGCAAGAAGCTCAAGACCCGCTCGGGCGACACGGTGCGGCTTAAGGATCTGCTCGATGAGGCTGTCGAGCGCTCCAAGGCCGATCTGTGTCGGCGCCTGCAGGAGGAGGGGCGCAGCGAAGACGAGGCCTTCATCGAGCAGGTGGCCACCACCGTGGGTCTGGCCGCTGTGAAGTACGCCGACCTCAGCCAGAACCGGAACACCAACTACCAGTTCAGTTTTGACCGGATGCTGGCCCTGCAGGGCAACACGGCCCCCTATCTCCTCTATGCGGTGGTGCGCATCGCCGGGATTGCCCGCAAGGGGGGGGATATGCGGGCCGCCGCCGCCGCCCTCCACTTCAGCGAGCCCCAGGAGTGGGCCCTGGTGCGCGAGTTGCTCAAGCTCGATGCGGTGATTGCCGAGGTGGAGGAGGAGTTGCTCCCCAATCGCCTTTGCAGCTATCTGTTTGAGCTCAGCCAGGTGTTCAACCGCTTCTACGACCAGGTGCCGGTGCTCAAGGCCGATGCGGCTGCGCGGCCGTCCCGCCTGGCCCTCTGCCGCCTCACGGCGGACACCCTCAAGCTTGGCCTGGGGCTGCTCGGCATTGCCACCCTCGAGAGAATGTGAGGGAGATTCCGGTGCCCTTGACCTCTTCGCGGTTGCCGCTGCCAAGCCCGCCCTCCCCGCCTTTGGCCCGTCCAGAGGTGGAGGGCCTGCAGGCCTATAGCGCGCCCCTTGAGGGGCGCCGGGGGCTGTTGCGCCTGGATTTCAACGAGAACACCGTGGGCCCCAGCCCCAAGGTGGTGGAGGCGATTCGAGCCATCCCCGCCGATCACTACGCCATCTATCCCGAGTACGACGGCCTCCGGGAGGCGGTGGCCACCAACCTGGCCGATCGCTCCGGCGGCAGAGCTGGCCTTGCCCATTCCCTGACCCCCGATCACGTGGGCTTGTTCAACGGTGTGGATGCGGCCTTGCATGCGGTGTTCCATGCCTATGGAGCCAGCGGCGATCGCTTGCTCACCACCAGCCCCACCTTTGGTTACTACACCCCCTGCGCCCAAATGCAGGGGATGGCGATTGAGGCCATCCCTTACCAGGGAGCCGATTTCGCCTTCCCGCTCGACCAGCTGCGGGCCGCCCTCCTCGGTCAGCCGCCGCGCCTCCTGCTGATCTGCAATCCCAACAACCCCACCGGCACCCGCCTCGCGCCGGAGCTGATCCTGGAGTTGGCCGCAGCAGCCCCCCAAACCCTGGTGGTGGTGGATGAGCTCTATGAGGCCTTCACCGGCGACAGCGTGCTGCCCCTGGTGGATTTTGAGCGCCACCCCAATCTGCTGGTGCTGAGATCACTCGCCAAAACCGCAGGGTTGGCTGGCCTGCGCATGGGCTTTGCCATCGGCGATCCAGGTGTGGTTGATCGGGTCTCCCGGGTGAGCGGCCCCTACGACATCAACAGCTTTGCGGTGACGGCGGCCCTGGCGGCTTTGGCTGATCAGTCCTATGTGGATGCCTATGTCCAGCAGGTGGGGCAAGCCAGGGATTGGCTGGTGCAGCAATTGATGGCTGCGGGGGTGAGACACCATGCGGCCGGCGGCAACTACCTGTTGCTCTGGCCTAAGCAAGGCCCGGCGCTGGTGGAAGCCAGATTGCGGGAGGCTGGGATCCTGGTGCGCTCGATGGATGGCAAGCCGTTGATCTCGGGTTCCCTGCGGGTCAGCATCGGCACCCTCGAGCACATGCAACGCTTCTGGGCGGCCTACGCCGCCATCGAGCACCCCACGACCTAGTACCCCTGGCTCAGCGCATCACCTCGATCACCGTGGTGTCGCTGAGCTTGCCGGGCAGGCTGATTTGGCGGCCCGTGCGTTTGACAGGCGTACCAGCCATGGCCTTGAGGAAGGGCTCGACGCTGGATTGGTCGCAATCCTTGGGGGTCTTGCCGCTGACGTATTGCACCGGGATCACCACCCTGGGTTGGAGATCGCGCACCACCGCGGCGGCCTCACTGCCGTCGTACACCTTGGCTCCACCGCCCACGCCAATGATCAACACGTCGGGGCGGCCCAGCATCACCCGATCAGCGGGGCTCAGCCGGGCGGCGGTGCCACCCAGGTGGGCAATATCCAGGCCCCCCTGCTTCCAGCGCCAGAGGGTGGCTTGGCCAAACCTGCGACCGCCAACCCGGTCGTGGGGGCCAGAGATCCCATCAATCTTCAAGCCGGCGATTTTGTAAGAGCCTGGCTTGAACAGGAGCTTGCCACTGGCCACGTTGGCGCCTTCGTCGGCTAGGCGGCTGCTGGCCAAAATCACGGTGGCGCTGACCCGGGGTTCGGCCAGGCCCGCCGCGCAGGCCACCGCTTTGAAGGGATTCACCAGCACGCTGGCCCCGCCCCCTTGGATCAGGAGGGCGCTGTGGCCGTAGCTGGTGATGCTCACGCCACCGCCGGCAAAGGCTGCGGGTGCCAGGGCTGCAGGTGCCAGGGCTGTGGCCAGCCCCAGGGCTCCCCAACCCAGACGAGCTTTCAGGCCTTTGGTGGCAGCACGAGCCATCGGTTCCAGGGCCCCGTTCGGGCACAGAGATGGCGCGAAGCTAGCAGCGGTCGATTAGGAGCTGGCCTGGCGCAGGAAGTTGGCCAGCAGCTTGTGGCCGTCTTGGGTGAGCACGCTTTCCGGGTGGAATTGCACGCCCTGCAGGTGCGGATAGTCGCGGTGGCGCAGGCCCATGACCGTGTCGTCATCGAGCCAGGCGGTGATCTCAAGGCAGTCGGGAAGACTGGCGCGTTCGGCGATCAGGCTGTGGTAACGGGTGGCCGTCAGGGGGTTGGCCAACCCCTCAAACACGCCCTGGTTGCCGTGGAACACCGGCGAGGTTTTGCCATGCATCAGCTGCTTGGCGCGCACCACAGTGCCGCCGTACACCTGGGCAAGCGACTGGTGCCCCAGGCATACCCCCAGGGTGGGGATGCTGGGACTGAGTTCACGCAGCACCTCGAGGCAAACCCCGGATTGATTGGGATCCCCTGGGCCGGGGGAGATCAGGATCGCGGCGGGGTTGAGTTCGCGGATCTGCTCGAGGCTGAGGGCGTCATTGCGCTCCACCCGCAGCTCGGAGGCGAGGGGATAGTCGCCTGCCAGTTCGCCCAGGTATTGCACCAGGTTGAAGGTGAAGCTGTCGTAGTTGTCGAGAACCAGGAGCATGGGTGCTTAGAAGCCAAGCCGGGCCAGCAGGGGAGGCACCAACAGCAGTAGGGCAATCATCAGCGATGACAACGCAGCCACGAGGACGGCGGCGGCGGCACAGTCCTTGGCGATGCGGGCCAGGGGGTGGAACTGGCGGCCGATGGCGAGGTCGACAACGGCTTCCGTGGCGGTGTTGAGCAGTTCCAGCACCAAGACCGCAGTCACGGTGAGCACCAGCAGGGCCAGCCGTTCAGGGCTTAATCCCAGCCATAGCCCCATCAGGAAAACCACCAGCCCGGTGAAAACGTGGATGCGGAAATTGCGTTGGCTGGCGATGCTGTAGGCCAGGCCCTGGGCGGCGTACCGGAAACTGCTCGGGAGATCACCCGCCACTTTCCAGGCCCCCACCCGCAGCCTCCGGCCCCGTCGGTGCCCGCCATCGGGGGTGTCTTGGGGTTTGATGGGGTCCGAGGTGGTCACCCTTACGCCGCTTTCCATCTCACTCTGCGCCGGCGAGTAGCTGGTCTTGCCTGGCCAGCATGGCTTGGAGGCTGGCGTCATCGGGGTGGTCCCAGCCCAGGAGATGCAGCAGTCCATGGCTGGCTAGGAACTGCAGTTCCTGGGCCAGGCTGTGGCCGTGGTCCGGGGCCTGACGCGCGGCGGTTTCCAGGGAGATCACGATGTCGCCCAGTTCGAGGGCTTCGGGTCCCAGGTCGCCGTCGTCATCGCTGAAGTCTGGGGGCAGCGGCATGGGGGCGAAGGGGGTGCCGTCGTCGTCGATGGTTTCCTGGGCGGCGAAGGCCAGCACATCGGTGGGGCCTTGCTTCTGGCGCCAATCCTGATTGAGCTCGGCGATCTCGGCATCGCTCACCAGGCTCAAGCCCAGGCAGTAGGCCCCCGCTTGGAGTGGGGGGGGGAGTTCGGCCTGCAGCTGGCTGAGCCAATGGCCGAGCAGGTCTGCCCAGGCCCCACTGCCGGCCAAGGGATCTACCAGGGCTTTTGCATCAGCCAAGCCCACGGCATCACCGAGAAGGGCTGGGGGCAGGTCGTCACCGGTTTGGAAGGCCAGATCCAGATCGATGCTGCCCGCTGGAATGCTCATCGGATGGCAGGGCCCATGGGG
>Ga0310332_10280_pt1 | contig 13796 bp, 15 predicted proteins | sample LakMicSRFLOrngD5_FD_195546 | JGI IMG/M metagenome (GOLD analysis project Ga0310332, IMG submission 195546) | Enriched freshwater cyanobacterial communities from Lake Michigan, Michigan, United States - MI23.SRFL.Orng.D5 (v2) (version 2) | ecosystem: Environmental > Aquatic > Freshwater > Lake...
CCCTGGCTAATGATCTGGTGATTTTGGCCGAAAGCCTCGATCTCCAGCGGGCGGGCCTCGTGCCCCGGCTCAATGGGCTGCGCCGCAGTGCGATCAGCGCCAGCGACCAGGACACCCTGATCCAGTCCTTGGCCGATCGGGCCGTGGCCCGGCGCCAGCTGGCGGTGTTGCTCAACCTGCCGCCCCAGATCACCCCCGCGGCCCGCGATCCGATCCGGCCCCTGGCCCGCTGGCCCCTGAACCTGGAGCAGAGCCTGCTGGCGGCCTACCGGGGCAACCCGGAACTGGAAACGATCCTGGCCACCCGGGATGCCCTGTTGCGCCAGCGTGATGGCACCGCCGCTGCCCTTCTGCCCAAGTTGTCCCTGTTTGCTGCGGGGGGGGGCTCCGCGAGTAGCACCAGCACCTTCGATGTCACCGCCAGCGGCGGCGGCTGTTGTGGGGCCACGGTGATCCCCATGCTCAACCAGAACGGCTACGACTGGTCGGTGGGCTTGAGCTTGCAATGGCTCCTCTTTGATGGTGGCAACACCGCCAACCAGGCCGAGGCCCTGGCCCGTCGGGCAGCGGCCAGTAGCCAGACCTACGCGGCCGAACGCAACGCCATCCGTCTGCGGCTGGAAACCGCCTTTTTTAACCATGAGGCCAGCCTGGCGAAGTTGGTAGCCGCCAGGCGGGGGGTGAGTGCGGCGCTGGAGGCCTTCCGCGATGTGAAATTGCGCTATCAAAGTGGCCTCTCCAGTGAGGTGGATCTTTCTGATACCCAGCGCCAACTGGTCACAAACCTGTTGCAGCGCCTCAATGCCACAGTGGGCGTTAATATTACTTATGCGCGCCTACTGCGCGAATTGTTGCCAGTGCCCCGGGATCCGTTCACGCTTGTTAAGCCGCGCCTCAGCCTGGATGCCGTAGCACCCCTTTAATCACTCCAGGACTCGCCCAGCACTCCGCCAATCCTTCAACCCAGATCAAACTATAGCGGTTGTATTTTCGCCGCTATAGTTTGGACAGGCGTAGCAAGTCTAGCTATGCACGTACATGCATCAAACCCATCCTTGGGCTTGCGATTATTTACTTGAAATTCACCGCTTGATTGTGATCAGCATTGGCGATCTTGATCTCTTCGGCCTTTGCTATTGGCTCGCTTATGGACGCTTGGCAGCAAGTCTGGGCTAAGGAAATTAAAGCCAGGTTAGTCGCAGCAGGCAACGAGTGCATGGCTGCCTTATTGAAGTGGATTGACTTGATTCTTCTGTTCTAATTCCACCTGGAAGTTCCAAGCTCTTGACGATGGAGCGACACATACACCAGCTTAATCGCTTCCTCAAGCAAGCACGGCTACGTCCTCATTCGACCCACGGGACCAATCGGATCTTTTAGTCGAAGTTTCCTGAACCCTGGATTGTGAATCCGTTGCAATGAATTGAATCTTCATTTGACTCTTTCCATTTGCTGGATTGCCATTTGATTGATGCTAATTACCGAGGGCATCCAGCGGCCTGCCGATCAAGATGAGCGTTACAGCTGTTTTGATTGTTGCCAATCACCTGTTCAGCTTGTGACAACGCCTGATAGTGTGTTGGCGCTTGAAACTGGCTTCTCACCAAGCGACATTGACCAGCTCGCTAGTATTGCACCCCAGTTATACATGTGCAGTCAAGCAAAGCACTGCGCTAGGCAGCTTTTTTTGCGAGATTTTTCCAGTCTATGAGTCGCTTGACGGCCATGAAGTTAAAGCTAATTTGGCCTGGTCAATCCCTACGTTTACATGGGTAGATCCCCATGCGGTGGAAGTTGATTTTGGTATTGATTACTCCCACCGTTACGTGGAGTCATTGGTTGTTTTAAAAGAGCATGCTGAATCGCCTGCTGTTCACCAATTAGTTTGTTTTTTGCGTTCGAGCTTCCTTGCCATGGCTAGGGAGGGCCTCACCATTGCAGTGCTGTAGGGGGGATGGAGCCAGGGGGGGGTGCGGACCCCTGGGAGTTATGGGCTCTTGAAGCTGAATCCAGCGTTCTGCTATTGCCAGCATCCGCTGAATTGACGATTTTGCAGTGGGATAGTGGCTTTAGTCGGGGCTACAATCAAGATACCTGCCTAGTTGTCTTCGGTCTCCGAGGCCGGGTCCCAATCGTTGCCCTGCTGGGCGGTTAAGAGCTGCTTTCCTAGGGGGTAGGGGGGATTATCACATCAATCATTTGGATGAATCTGTTTTGATGCTTCGTAGAATTTGGCAAACTTTGCTGGCAGGCTTGCTACTTTGCCTGTTAATTCTATGGCCTGGCGGCCAATCTCTTCACGCGGCGGTTGCTGATCCTTCCAGTTCTGCGCCGTTGGAGCCTGGGGCTGGGCTAGGGCTGCAAAAAGGACCTGAGGTGGTTAAGGTCGGTGTTTACATTACTCGCTTAGATAATTTTAACCTGAATGGCAAGTCATTTGACGCGACTTTTTGGCTTTGGATGATCTCTCCCGAGCATGCTCATAACCGTCTTGATGATATTGAATTCGTTAATGCTGAGAACGTTAAATTTACCAATAGCATTTCAAAGGTGACTCCTGATGGCACTTGGTATCAGCGCAAGGTGGTGGCCACATTGCACCATGACTGGAACCTGCGAAAATTTCCTTTCGACCGCCAGGATTTGCACCTTAAACTTGAGGAGTCCGACTCCTATATTGATGAGGTTATTTACGTGCCAGAAGACACCAAGTTTCTTGTTGATGGCCAGATGAAAATCAAGGGTTGGCGAGTTGTTTCAAGTAAAATAAGGCCTAGTATTAAAACCTACATGACTAATTTCGGTGATCCTGGCCTGCGTTCTGATATGCCCACCTCCTTCAGCGGTTTTGATATCATGGTGCAAATAGAGCGGACTAACTTTACCGCCTTCTGGAAATTTACAGCCGGCGCAATAGTTGCGGCTGCGATTGCCCTGTCTTCCTATGCTTTCCATGTCGATAAAGCACAGACGCTGAGTCCGCGCTTCGCACTTTTGTCGGGTGCTGTCTTTGCTGCCATTATCAGTTTGAGAAGCGCATCGACAGGGCTTGGTATAACTGATTATAATACATTAGTTGATCAAATCCACCTGGTTTCCCTCGTCTATGTGATGATTGCAACCTTTGCCGGGGTCTATACTTGGAGTCTCTATCGTAGGCATGAAGATGGCATCGCCATTGAGCGGCTTGGGCACCGCGTTGCATTTGTTTCCACGTTGCTACTGGTCTTTGTTGTTGCCGGGCTAATTCGCAAAGCGATGTTCCTCTGAGTTGCATTTACTTCGCTGCTATTGGGTTCTGATTGTGTAGGTATTGTTGATATCTGCTGCTTTTGGTGATATGTATGGATTGCCAGAATTCGGCCTGTGGGCTGTTTAAAAGTCATGTCTGTTCAATCGCTCTTCTGATAGCTTGCTTCCGCTCGAATCAATTGCCTGACCAGAATGGTTTCCCTTCGATGTTTTCCTCGGTCTCTTCCCAATTGGCGAAGATTGGCCACGATTGTGGTTTTATGCGCAACCTCAATGGCTTTAAGGTGCGATTTGAACGTCCTCCCTGGCATGATATGGATGGGTTGATTGATTGATTACACCCTGAAACTTTTTGATCGCTATCCCCTTGGCGATTCTGCGCCAAGCCCTTTCCGCATGAGGCTGTCTAGGCGGCCCAGAGTTGTTACCCTGTTGAGCCAACCTTGCTTGGCATTACGACAACTATGGTACCAGTTGTGTATCTTGAGATTAACGGCATTCTTGCTCCGCGCTATGACAATGCCAACTTAGCCTTGGAATGGGTGACTTTTCCCCTGCAATCCTAGCAGGATTCTGTGGCCTTTCTGATGTCGATCCTGCATTCGAGCGGCAGCCTTAAAGTGATCTAGGTTTCATTTGGCGAGTACTGTTCGACTAAGGGTGTTCGTATTGTTTTTTTGTTGTTGGCAACCCGTCAACTTAATCGGTTGTGCAGCACTTCTGCCGTAGTTTGGCTGAAATTGAATCCTTCAATTGTTGATTGCCCTAGGATTTATGATGTTATTTAAAATAGCAGGCCATGGAGGACGCTGACAAGGGAATTGTCAATGCCCAGCGAAGCCAGGATTTAGCAGAATCAGAAAATCAATCCTGGTCATTGGAAGACAACGAATTGTTGGATCCTTTTGCGATTGAGCCACGGATGCAGATTGTCGATAAGGACCGTGGTTGGGGCTTTCACCCCCGCGCCGAATTACTCAACGGTCGCCTAGCGATGGTGGGGTTTGCCGCAGCCCTGATCATGGAGCTGATCACCGGTCAGGGACTTCTGCAGCAATTAGGCCTTAAGGCCCTCTCCCCTTAACAACTATTCAAGGGCAGAGCCCTTTCGTTTCTGGATCTATTTTTTTGTAGATGACTTCTTGCCGAGAGCAGCTATGATCATCCTGAAGTAAGTCACAAATAGCATTCCAGATACCTTGACTGCTGATGGTGTACCAGCGATTACGAACCGGTTTCGCTTGCTTAGTGCCGAAGGTCAATTGGGCTTGACTTGGTACGCCTATTTGGAATGGGTAGCACGATATAGGTGCTTTGGGGCCGATTTCCTGAAGTTGAGATCGGCCGTGGTGGGTGAGATTGGAGGGGAGCCCAAAGTTCCCCGTGTGCTGATTGGTGCGATCGACTAGTTGCTCCCTGTGGCCAACATGGCGGCCACGATGCTGGCGAGCACCCGCACTAGTTCAAACCCACCTACCAGGATCAGGCCGTACCACACTTTCCGAACTGCTTCGGGGGGAAGGCTGCCGTTTACCTGGAAACCACCGGACTGGGTGGGCGGGAAGCTGGCAATCACCTGCCGGTGATAGTCGCCATAGCGGGGCAGGGTGAGGTTGACCGGCTTGTTGCCGAGGCGACGACCGGGCAGCACCCGCTGGCGCTGGTAGGGCACGGTGTCTTCCCCAAAATTGTTGCTGTATTCCTCTGAGCTTAGCAGTCGATCTACCATGGCGCCCACGCCTTTTTCGCCGATCACGATTGACCAGGCAATCGCCTCAGCCTCGCCATGGATCTGTCGACCGAGCACCCGCTCAACTAGGTGGCGCGCTACTTCCTTATTGCCATTGCAACCGTAGACCCCACCAAGAAACCGTTCGGAGAGAACCAGACCTTTCACAAACTCCTTGACCGTGATCTGGCCAGCACGCAGCTGGGATTCAAGTGTGAGATTGCGGTCTGCCTTGAAGGTGTGGAAGAACAGTTGGCGGTAGGCGCCCTCGATCAGGATGTCCATGCTGCCGCGGCTGATCCGCTTTTCGGCCGTGGGGAGGTGGGTGCTCTCATCGCTGCCCAACACCATGCCGTTGGCACGGGCATTCTGGGATAACAGGGCGTGGGACTGCAAGGTCAAGGCAATGGCACTCATTTGACGATCGGCAATAGGTTAAATCTCTTATCTTGAGACAGGTTTTTTTGTGCTAAATAGATACATTGACTCGTTCATGTAATTTTATGAAACTTCCACTTCTGCTGCTGTTGATTTGGTGCGCCTGTGCCCAATCGAAGCCAGCACTAGCTCTTTGCGCTGTCGTTTTTTATTGACTGGCGCGTCGCTTTGGATTTTTTGCAACTCTTTACCGGTTTGAATCTCCGGGTTGGTTTTGTCTGTCGGGCCGTGGTCGCTTCTGTGATGCAAGGCGTTGATGCCTTGGCCCGTTAGCCGTTGAGCCGTTGGAACATATAGCCCGTTCCCCGACAGGTTAAAATAAGTTCCGGATTTTCTGGATTGGTTTCGATTTTGCAGCGCAGTCGGGATATGTGGACATCCACTACCCGCGTTTCCGAGAGCCTTTCGGGCGAATAGCCCCAGATGTGTCGAAGAATTTCAAGCCTGTCGATCGCTTTACCGGCATTCTCTATCAACACCTCTAGTAAGCTCAGTTCCAGTTCGGTGAGGCGGATCTGTTCATCGCCGCGGAACACCTTGCGGCGGTTGCTGTCGATGCGCAAATCCCCTGCATTGATCAGATGGTGGACTTGGATGTCCGGCTTGTTCCCAAGGCCCTTGCCAACACGGCGGCGTAGCAGGGAAGCGATGCGTGCGATTAATTCTTTAGGGCTAAATGGTTTGACCATGTAATCGTCAGCGCCTAGTTGCAGGCAAGCAACCTTTTGGGAGACTTCATCAATCGCCGATAGCATCAGGATCGGGATGCTGGTGCGGTTGCGCAGTTTTTCGCAGACCTCGTAGCCATCCAGCTGGGGCAGCATTAAATCGAGGATCACCAAATCTGGGGTGACTTGTCCAAAGGTCTTCAATCCCGCTAGGCCGTCGGCGGCAGTGGCGACCTCATAGCCGACCATTTTCAAGCGGGTTTCGAGGATCTGGCAAATGTTGGGCTCATCGTCGATGACCAGGATCTTGGCCTTTGGCTGGGTGTCAACAACTAGCAACGGGTGGCCAACAGCATTGGAAGTCGCGGCATTTAAGCGTCTGCCGGGCTAGGGCGTGACCTTCCTTAAGATATCTTCTTGAACTGTCCGGTTTTGTTCTAGTGCTGGGGGGCAAGGCCCTGCTCAGTCGCTACCCATGGTTAGTGGTGGCTCGCCTGGGCGCTGGCATGGGTTTGTTCCTGCGCTTCGAGCGCCATTGCTTTTCCAACTAGCTTCTCCAGCCAGCTTTTCCACCCTGCTTCGTCATCACGAATTGGCTTTGCTTCGGCTCCGCTGGGGCGACCTCTTTAGGCTCAGTTGCGCCCCTATCTCTCCACAGCATGGAGCCTTCATCCTGGCAGCCCTGGCGCTGGCCCTTGACGGCCCTGGCCCTTGGGGCTCTGGCCACCTATGGGCTGGTGCGCCTCACAAGCCATCCGATCCAAGTTCACATGTTGCACGCCTTTACGGAACCCCTGCAGCTCAGTGGCAGTGTCTCCCACCGTCTGACCATGGGCGCTCCGGTTCAAGCGCAAATTCGGGCCTTGGCCCCTGTACCGATCTCCGTTGTGGTCCACCAGCCCAAGTCCTTTGGTCTGAGGGTGGACGAGCGCACGCCTTTGCAGGTGCAGGTCTCCAACCCAACTCCCGTGCAGGTGCAGGTGGTTGATACCACGCCTGTGGAGGTGGATGTCAAAGAGAAGTCTCCTGTCAAGGTCAAGGTCGGTTTTTAAGGCCCGGCTACCCCGGCCAGCGCCTGGGCAGCCGGACCACTTGTGGGGCTCAGTTGCTGTCCTCCAGGGCCGGCCGACCTTGTTTTTGCTGGCCGATGATCCCACCGCTGCCCTGGATCAGGAATCGGGCCGCGATGGGGTCGACCTATTCCGCCGCCTCGCCGATGACATCCAGGCCGCGATCGTGATGGTGACCCACGACAACAAGATCCTCGATAGTGCCGATCGGATCGTCCATCTCGACGACGGGCGCCTGGTGGAGGGGAGTTGAGGGTGCCGGAGCGATCCCACCGACGGGCTTGCCCTACCCCCAAACCGCTCTCAACTGGCAAATGCTATTGAGAATCGCTTGCAAAAAGGAGTCTGACCTGGTTAGGTTGCGCGCTATTGAGTCCAGCGCCCTTCCGGCGTGCTTGCGTTCTGGTCATGTCGTCCCCGTTGCTGAGCGAGCTCCCTAAAGCCCTGGTCCGCATTGCCACTGGTCAAAGCCTGCTGTTCGATTCCGGCCGTTTTGGCTCCAGTGCCGCCGTTGAGATTATTGAGGGCTTCGGACGCCTCTCCTGCTCCTGCGACCAGGGCGAAGCCATGACAATCGCCTTCCTCCAATCCGGTGACCTGTGGCAGTGCCAGCGGGCCTGCGCCCAGGCCGTTTGCTTGGAGGCGCTCACCCCCCTGGTGGTGCGCCCTTTGGCGGCCACTGGCGCCTGGCCCGGAGCTGACCCCGTGCAGGACTGGACCCTGCAGCTGCTTCGGATTCGCCACCTTGCCAAGGCCGAGCAGCGACTCCATGCCCTCCTGGGTCTCCTGGTGCTCCGTCTGGGTCGCCGTTGTGGAGCCTGGTGTGATCTCCCTTTTCGCCTCAGCCACGAGCGCCTAGCCGAGTTGATCGGCACCACCCGGGTCACCACCACTCGCTTGATCAGCCAGTTCCGTTTGGCCCAGCTCCTGGAGGTGCCCCGCCAGGGGTCCTGGATGCGCCTAGCCCCCGCGCTGGTGGACTCGGCCCCCCTGTGACCCCCCTTAAGGCGTTGCCTTTCATCCGGTTCTGTCGTTCTCCCTTACCCCATGGCCGTTCAGGCCCCAGTCTCCGAAATTGCTGCCAAGCAGCTAGCCCCTGCCCAGGTCGCCGCGGGGTCTCCAGCTGCCGGTTCCATGGCCCTGGAGCGGGTTTGGCATCGCTATGGGCGCGAGTCCAGCGATGGCTGGTGCCTGCAGGACCTCAGCTTGAGCCTGGAGCCCGGTGAACTGCTGGGTTTGCTCGGTCCGTCTGGCTGCGGCAAGACCACCTTGCTGCGCCTGATTGCAGGTTTTGAGCGGCCCAGCCGCGGTCGGGTTGTGCTGGATGGGCGGGAGGTGGCGGGTCCCCGCCATTGGCTGGCACCCGAGCGCCGGGGCGTCGGCATGGTGTTCCAGGACTACGCCCTCTTCCCCCACCTCACGGCCTGGCAGAACGCCTGTTTTGGCTTGCCGCGCGGCTCTAGCGCCACCAACGTCCAGGGCCCGGGCCCGGAGCGGGTGCGCTGGTTGCTCTCCCTGCTCGGGCTAGCCGGTCTGGAGCAGCGCTACCCCCATGCCCTCTCCGGCGGCCAGCGCCAGCGGCTGGCCCTCGCCCGGGCCCTGGCCCCGGGGCCCCGGCTCTTACTCCTCGACGAACCCTTCTCCAATCTCGATGGTGAGGTGCGGCTGCGCTTGCGCCGGGAGCTGCCCGGTCTGCTGCGCCAGTGCCAGACCAGCGCGGTGCTAGTGACCCACGACCCCGAGGAGGCCCTGGCCGTATGCGATCGCATCGCCGTGCTTTCTGCGGGCCGGCTGGAGCAATGCTCCCCAGCTCAGGACTTAGTTGCCCGGCCGGCTAGCCCCTTTGTGGCCCGGTTTGTGATGCAGGCCAATGTGCTGCCAGCCCGGCTGCAGGCCGGGGAGCTGCAAACGGCCTGGGGACGCTGGCGCCCCAGCGCTCCCGCGGCGATCGCCCCCCAGGAGCCTCCGTCTGGGGGGCCCCTGGAGGTGGTGGTGCTCGGGGAGGCCCTGGGCCTGGAGGCAGATGTCCAGGGGACGGCCCGGGTGCTGGGCCGGGAGTTCCACGGTCACCACTGGCAACTGCACCTGGAGGACCATGGCTGCCTGTTTACCCTGAAGACACCCCTTGACTGCCCTGTGGAGCCAGGCCAGTCCTGCCGCTTGCACCTGATCAGGGGCGGCCGGGGCCTCCTGTTTCCGGGCGGTCAGCCCGTTGAGGTGGTTTAAACCCGGCTCATCAGGCCTGGTGCGTCTGGGCGGGAGCTGGCTGGGCCTGCTTCGCCAGGCCGGTTCTTACGGGACCGGCGATTCGGTTGGCATGGGGAGCTTGGGCAGGGCTTGGGGATCCGGGATCTGTTCATCCAGGCTTGGCATCAGGGCCAGTGCAGCCAGCAGGCCCAGCACCAGGATTACCAGGGCCGGCACTAGGGCGGCGCCCAGCCGTTCATCACTGGCGTACTGGTACACCCGCACCGCCAGGGTGTCGAAATCAAAAGGGCGCAGGGCGAAGGTCAACGGCAGCTCCTTGACCGTGTCCACGAACACCAACACTCCCGCCACCAGGAGTGGTCCCCGCAGCAGGGGCAGTTGGATCCGCCTGACCAGGGAGACCCAATCGCAGCCCAGGCTCTGGGCCGCCTCATCGACGCTGGGGGCCAGACCCTCCAGGGCCGTATCCAGGCCCCCCTTGGCGACTGCCAGGAAGCGATCGACATAGCCCCAGACCAGCAGCAACACCGGGGCCAGCCCCCAACCCCCGCCCAGCAACAGAAAGCCCAGGGCCAGCACCGTGCCCGGGATCGCATAGCCCAGGGCCGCCCCATCGGCCACGACCCGCACCAGGTTTCCTTTCACCAGGCGCTTGCCGATCGAGAGCACCAGGGCCGCCCCCAAGGTGAGGCCCGTGGCCCCCAGGGCCAGGCCCAGACTGCGCAGGCCAAGGGCCACCAGGTCCCCGGCCGGTTGGGACGGCAACTGGTCCCAGCTGCTCGAGATCCAGATCAGGGGGATCGCCAGGCTGGCCAGGGGCGGCGCCAGGGTGACCAGCTGGGCGAGCCAGCAGCGCCAACCCCGCAGGGGCCAGAGCTCCGGGCTGGCCCCCTCCTGGCCGGCGGCCCAAAGGCGACTGCGGCTTCGGCCTTGGCGTTCGCTCCAGAGCAACAGGGCCACCAGCAGCAGGGTGACGAGGGCCAGGCCCACGGCCCCCGGCAGGTCTCCCTCCCCTTGCCAGCGCTCCAAAATCGCGGCCGACAGGGTCGGCACCCCCAGCAGTTGCACGGCGCCGAACTCATTGATCACTTCCATGGCCCCCAGGGCCACACCCGCCGCCACTGCCGGCAGGGCCAGGGGCAGGGCCACCCGCAGGAAACTGCCCCAGGGCCCCACCGCCAGGGAGCGGCACACCTCCTGTTGGCGGGCGCCACTGCGGGCAAAGGCTTCGCTGCTCAGCAGCACCACATAGCTGTAGGTGCCCAGGGTCAGGATTGCAATTGCCCAGCCAAGACCGCCAATGCGCAGGCCCGAGCGGCTGCCGAGGTCGATCAGGGTTCCGGCCAGCAGGTAACTGGGCGTGGCCAGGGGCAGCAGCTGGGCGAGCCGCAGCCAGCGGCGTCCAGGGAACTGGCAGCGGGCCGTGAGCCAGCCGTTGCAGGTGCCGATCAGGCCGCCGGCGCAGCCCACACCCAACACCAGCGCCAGGGTGTTGGCCAAGGGAACAAGGCCTTGGGAATCGAGCTGCAGGCCTGGCAGCACTTCCCCTTGGCTGGCGACAAGGGCGAGGGCCGCCAGGGGGGCAAGGGCCAGCAGGCCGACCAGGGTCACGGCCAGGGCCAGGGGCCAGGGTTCGGGTGGCACCCCCAGCACCAAGGGCAAGGCCCGGGCCCGGCGGCGGGGGCCAGCCCAGCGGTTGTCTTCCGTAGGGGGTTCAGGGGCGAGTTGGCCTGGGCTGGGCCGGATGGGTTGGGACCTGGATTCGTTCACAACCAGCCGTTGGCTTCCATCAGTTTCACCGCGTCACGGTTGCGGCTACCCAGCTGTTCGGCCGAGAGGCCATCGGCCTGGAAGCGGCCCAGGCCTTTCAAGATGGGGTCATCGCCGAATCCCTGGAGCGGATATTCATGGTTGGCCTCGGCATAGCCCTTGCCGCCCACCGGTGAGGCCAGAAACTCAATCAACTTCAAGGCGGCCTGGGGATTTTTGGCGTAGCGGGTGATGCCGGCGCCGCTGATGTTCACATGGGCCGGTTTCGGGAACACCACCTGCAGCTTGCGGGCCAGGGCCCGATCGGCCTGGCCACTCTCGCCATTGAGCAGGCGCGCCAGGTAGTAGGTGTTCACCAGGCCAACGCCGCATTGGCCAGTGCCTAGGGCCCGGATCAGGGGAATGTCGGAGCTGAAGTAGGGCTGGGTGACGTTGGCGGTCATCGCCTTGACCCAACTTCGGGCCTCGGCATCGCCGCGCAGGAGCAGCTGGCTGGCCACCAGGGATTGGTTGTAGACACTCTTGCGATCACGCAGGCAGAGCTTGCCCTTGAGGGCCGGCTTGGCCAGGTCGGCATAGGTGCGGATCGAGGCAGCTTTTACCAGAGCTGGATTCACGAGCACCACCCGCACCCGCCGGGTCAGGCCCACCCAGCGGCCCTTGCTGTCGCGCAGGGTGAGGGGAACGGAGCGCAGCAGGGTGGCGGAGCGGGCCGGTTGCAGTAGGTCGAGGGATGCGGCCCGCTCCAGTCGGGCCGCATCGACCAGTACGAGCACATCGGCGGGGGTGTTTTTGCCTTCCTGACGGAGGCGTTCAATCAGGCTGTCATCCTTGGCTTCGAGCAGCTTCACCTGGATGCCCGTTTTGGCGGTGAACTGCTTGTAGAGCTTTTGATCGCTGTTGTAATGACGGCCGGAATAGACGCCGATGCTGGTGTCCTCAGCCTGGCTTCTAACGCCAGTTGTGATCATGCTGAGGGCAGCTAGCAGGTAGGCGCTTGCCCTAGCCCTGCGGCGCCAGGGTGCTTGCTTCAAGGGTGAGACGGATGCAGTCATGGGCTGAGCAGGTTGACTCTTGCTGGTTCAAACCGTAGGCAACGTGACCCATCGGCCCCGTCTGTTTTGATCACCACCCAGGTGATTTTTGTGACATCGGGCAGGCCCTTGCTGGATCTGGTGCGGGCCTACCCGGGCAGGATCACCCGATCGATCACATGGACCACCCCATTACTGCAAACCACATCGGCCGTGACCACCGTGGCATTTTTGATTTCTAAGGGATTGGGGCAGCGCACCGGAATCGGGGCCCCTTCCAGGCTTGGCCAGTTCTGCTGCTCCACCAACTGGGCCTGGTGATAGGCCCCCGCGATCACGTGGTATTTGAGGATCCGCGCCAGCTGGGGCGGGTTATCGACGAGGGTTTGGACGGTGCCGGGGGGTAAGGCGGCAAAGGCTGCATCGATGGGGGCGAAAACCGTGAAGGGGCCAGGCCCTTCCAGGGCTTCCCTCAGGCCGGCAGCGTCCACGGCTGCCAGCAGGGTGCCAAAGGCTCCGGCTGCCTGGGCGGTTTCGAGAATGGTGGGCATCGATTTGTTGGCGCGGCTAACAAGGGGGTGGCTGGGATGGGCGAATTCAAGAAGGCCCCAATGACATCAGCCCATTGAAATGGGCTGATCAAGCGAGCCCGATCTCAATCGCATGATCAGGCTTAAAGAATTTAACGATAGTCCTGGGTCTGGATATCAGAGAGGCGTGCCTCAGGGCGGAGGAAGCGATCCATCTGGGCTTCGAAGAAGCTTCGGTTGGCCTTGAGGTGCTCCGGGTTGGTGTCATCGAGGGGATAGAGCAGGGCACAGCGGAGGGCCTGGATCACGGCCGAGGTCACGTTGTACATCGAGCGCTGGAAGGTGATCCCTAGCTGAATGAGCTGGTCTTCCTCACCGCGGCGATGCTGCTTGTAGAGCTCCTGCAGATAGGGGGGTAAGAAATGCAGCATGTCCTGCATCAACAGGGTGGGCGGAATCCCCGCCGAACCCACGGGAAACACATCCGCATAGAGGATGCCGTAGTGGAAATCGGCCTGATTGGCCGGCACTTGGTCTGCCTGGGCGTTGTAGCTCTTGGTGCCCCGAAAGGGTGAGGTGCGATAGAACACCGCCTCCACGTAGGGAAGGGCGGCCTCATAGAGCCAGGTGAAGCCCTCGCTTTTGGGAATGATCTCGAAGCACTCCCCACCGATGTAGGCATGGTGGTAGATCGGCCGCCCGGCCACCGCAAAAATGCCATTCACCAAAAAGTCCATGGCCTGGGGCACGCTGGTGAGCTGGCCCTCGTCGTAGAGGTCGCTCATCTCAAAGAACACCGGCGCCATCACCTCCCAAAAGAGGCCCAGGTTGGCGGTGTAGGAGAGCTGGCGTACCTTTTCGATGAACATCTCCGGGAAAAGCTTGTAGAGCCCCAGCATCACCAAGTTGCCCTTGAAGTAGGCCTTGATGGCCCGATCGGCGTTGGCCCGGTAAACCTCGCTTGCCAGGTAGTCGTTGAAGCGGCCACCCATGCCTTGGTGCCAGAACATGGCCTGCATGCAGGCCTCGGCGAACTCCATGTTCACCCGGTCGTGCCAGAGGTGGTGCAGCAGCTTGGGCATGGCACGGGTTTCGCC
>Ga0310332_10283_pt1 | contig 13697 bp, 12 predicted proteins | sample LakMicSRFLOrngD5_FD_195546 | JGI IMG/M metagenome (GOLD analysis project Ga0310332, IMG submission 195546) | Enriched freshwater cyanobacterial communities from Lake Michigan, Michigan, United States - MI23.SRFL.Orng.D5 (v2) (version 2) | ecosystem: Environmental > Aquatic > Freshwater > Lake...
CACCTATCAGGTGATCAGCGTCGACGACAGCCACGACCGCTGCTGGCTGCGGCGCTGGCCCCTCTCCCGCCAGGGTTCCGAGGTGTTTGAAATTTCCCTGCAGCAGGTGCGCGCCAGCCGGCCCCACCGCCCTTGAATGGCTCCGCGCCCCTGAGCCCTGCCCCTTGAAGCGGCTGCCGCCCGGTCGCAACCGCTGGGCTTCCCTGATCCTGTTGCTCAGCCTCGGTCCCCTCGCCGGCTGCCAACCCCAGCACCCGCAGCAACGGCTGGTGGTGGCCAGCAAGAACCGGATCGACAGCATTGATCCCGCCGCGGCCTACAGCGTCGGCGCCATGCAGGTGCTGAGCGGCATCGGGGACACCCTCTACCGCATCGATGCCAAAGGCCAGCTGCATCCCAGCCTGGCGCTGGGGTGGCCCCAACTGAGCGCGGACGGCCTTCGGGCGCGGGTGCGGCTGCGCCGTGATGTGCGCTTCCACGACGGCACCCCCTTCAACGCCGCCGCCATGGCCTTCAGCCTGCAGCGGTTTCTGGCCATTGGCAAACTCAGCTACCTGTTGGGCGATCGGGTGGCTTCGGTGCGGGCGGTGGAGCCCCACACGATTGAACTCACCCTTAAACGGCCCTACAGCCCCCTGGCGCTGATGCTGAGCGCCATCAACCTCACCCCGTTGTCGCCGCGGGCCTATCGGCAGCACAGCCGCCGCTACCTCAACGAACGCTTCGTGGGCACCGGCCCCTACCGGCTGACCTTCTTCAATCCCCAGAAGCAACGGCTGGAGCCCTATGGGCACTACTGGGGAGCCCGGCCCAGCAACAACGGCATCGACCTGGTGGGGTTGAGCAATTCCACCGCCCTGTTCGGGGCCCTCAGCAGCGGCGAGGTGGATGTGCTGCTCTCCACCAGCCTGGAGATCGACCAGCAAGCGGCCCTGCAGCAGCGGGCCCAACGGGGGGAGCTGCGGGCCGGCCGTGGGCCAGCCCTGGAGATCGGGTACCTCACCCTGCTCACCGACCAGCCCCCGCTGGCCGATCCGCAGCTGCGCCGCGCCGTGGCCTTCAGCTTGGACCGGCGCACCATCAGCCAACGGGTCACCCTCGACCAGCGGCCGCCCCTGCGCAATCTGGTGCCCCCCAACCTGCCGGGGACCGCCCCCCACGCCTGGCCGGACTACAACCCCAACGAAGCCCGCCGCCTCTACCGCCAGGCCGGCTACTGCCGCGGCCGGCGCCTCACCCTGCCGCTCACGTTCCGCTCCAACATCCCCGCCGACCGCCTGTTCGCGCTCACCTGGCAGGCCCAGCTGCGGCGCGACCTGGGGGATTGCGTGCAGCTGGAGGTGACGGGGATGGAGGCCACCACCGCCTACCGGCAACTGGGGGATGGCACGTTTCCGCTGATCCTGCTGGAGTGGATGGGCGACTTTCCCGATGCCGACAACTACCTGGTGCCGCTCTTGGGGTGCGAGCAGCAGCGCGGTGCGCGCTGCCTCAAAGGGGCCAGCGCCGCCAGTGGCAGCTTCTGGGCGGCCCCCGGCCTTCAGGAGCAACTCACCCGCAGTGCCAGCCTCAGCGGCGAACCCCGCCGGCAGCTGCTGCGCAGCATCCAGCGGCGAACAGCCGCCGCCACTCCCTTTCTGCCGGTGTGGTTGGTGGCACCCCGGGCCTGGGCCCAGCCCAGCCTGGCGGCCCCACAATTTGATGGCTCGGGCCGGTTGATGCTGCAAGCCCTGCGGCGGAGCGCGACGCCATGAGCCGCGCTCGCAGCCTGCTGCGCTACCTGCTGGCCCGGCTGGCCCTGGCGCCGGTGATGCTGTGGCTGATCGCCAGCCTGGTGTTTCTGCTGCTGCGGGTCGCCCCCGGCGATCCGATCGATGCGCTGCTGGGCAGCCGCGCCCCCGCCGCCGCCCGGGCGGCCCTGCGCAGCCAACTGGGCCTGGATCAACCCCTGTGGCAGCAATACGGGCACTTCCTGGGCCAGTTGCTGCGGGGCGACCTGGGGGAATCACTCACCAACCAGGAGCCGGTGAGCGCCACCATCGCCGGCAGCCTGCCCGCCAGCCTGGAGCTGGGGGTGATGGCGCTGCTGCTGGCGGCCCTGGTGGGGCTGGCGGTGGGGTTCAGCGGGGTGGCGCGGCCGGAGGGAAAGCTCGACCTGGCGGGCCGGCTCTATGGCATCGGCACCTATGCCCTGCCGCCGTTCTGGGCCGCGATGATGGTGCAACTGCTGTTCGCCGTGTGGTTGGGGTGGCTGCCGGTGGGGGGTCGCCTGCCGCCCACGGTGCTGCCCCCGGAGCACAGCGGCTTCTACCTGCTGACGGGGCTGCAACAGGGCCTGGCCAGCGGCCACTGGGAGCTGCTGGCGGGGGCGGCCCGCCATCTGGTGCTGCCCGCCGGCACCCTGGGGCTGCTCCTGAGCGGCGTGTTTGCCAACGCGCTGCGACTCAACCTGCGGCGCGCCCTCGATTCCGACTACGTCGAAGCGGCCCGCAGCCGCGGCCTCAGTGAGCGCCGGGTGGTGCTGCGCCACGCACTCCCCAACGCCCTGTTGCCGGTGCTCACCATCACCGGCATCACGGTGGCGTCGTTGATCGGCGGGGCGCTGCTGATTGAGGTCACCTACTCCTGGCCGGGGGTGGCCTTCCGGCTGCAGGAGGCCATCAGCCAGCGCGACTATCCCGTGGTGCAGGGCATCGTGGTGGTGGTGGCGGCCCTGGTGGTGGCGGTGAGCGTGGCGGTGGATCTGCTGGTGGCGCTGCTGGATCCGCGCCTCAGCTTCTAACGCTCACGGTTTGAGGCTGTCCCACCAGCGCTGGGCCAGCGCCGGGTCGAGCACGTAGGCCGTCACCCCCCCCAGCACCCGCCGCTGCGGCGGCAGACCACTGGCTAGGCGCTCGAGGAACCCGGCGCTGAGGTCGAGGGTGAGGGCCTGCACCCGCTGGGGCTCCACCCCCACCAACTCCTCCCCCAGCTGAAACAACGCCTGGCGACTGCTGGCGATCCGCACCGGCGAGAAGTGGCTGCCCCCATCGAGCACCACCAGGCGGCTCTGGCGCTGGGGATCCGGCAGAAACAGCGGCAGCTGTTCCGTGAGGGGGGGCGTGATCAGATCCAGGCTGCCCCCCACCAGCAGCACCGGGGCCTTCAGGGGCCGCAACCCGCGCTGGGGCCACAGCAGGCTGCCAAAGCCCTGCAGGCTCACCACGGCCGCCACAGGCTGGGCCAGGGGGCGCGGCGGCGGCAACGGCACCTCCGTGAGCTGGCACTGCAGCAGCTGCGACAGGTTGGTGAGCGGAATCCCCTTCAGGGATCGGCGGCAGCGCTGCGGCAACCCCGGCTCGGGCCGCAGGCCAGCCGCCAGCAGGGCGCTCACCGAGCCCAAGGAATGGCCCATCAGCACCACCCGGTCACCGAGGGGCGGCAGGGGGCCCTGGGCCACCGCCTGCACCACCGCCTGCAGATCCAGCACCCGCTCGCGCAGGGTCTCCGCCCCCGGCGGCGGACGCCGCCCCTCCAGCAGCTCCCGCATCGCCTGCTCATCACTACCGGGGTGATCCACCAGCACCACCGACCAGCCACGGCGCTGCAGCCCGGCCGCCAACCAATCCAATTGGGCGGTGCTGCCCCCTAGGCCGGGAGACAACAACACCCACGTGGGGGCCACGCCGGGGCGCAGCTGCAGCGCGAGGGGCTCACGCCGATGGGGCACCACCAAGCTGAAGCGCTGCACCGGCGGGCTGCTGCGGAGCTCCGGCGGCGGCGGCGGCGCGGTGACCGCTGGCAGCGGCAGCTGCCGCAGGGCCCGCAACGCCTCCCCCTGCTCCTGCAGCTGTTGTCGCCATTGGGAGGCCAGCTCGAGGCCGCCATCCAACTTCAAAATCAGGCGGCGGCTGGGCAGCGCCCGCAGCAACTCCACCGTGGTCACCTGGCGCTGCTGCCGCAGCAAGGCGTTGAGGGTCTGGTACAGGAGCGGGCCCGCCTCCCCCTGGTCGGTGCTGATCAGGTCATCCAGTTCATCGAGCACCCGTTGCCCCGCCCAGCTGGCCAGAAACTGCTGGGTAAACGAGCGATCACTCACCAGGGGGGCGCGCAGCACCCGCAGCAACTGGGCGCGCCCGTTGGCATCCAACAGGGACAACCAAGCGGCCAACTCGCCCGTGGTGCTGGAGGGATCGCGGCTCCAGGCCTGCAGCTCCCCCAGATCAATGGGCAACTGCAGGCCATCGATGCGCACCTCCAGCTGCTCGGCGGCCCGGACCGACAGGGGAGCTCCGCCCCCCAGCAGCAGCATCCCGGCCAGCAGACTGCCCAGCACAGACCGCAGACGGCACAGGCGAGTTGACGCAACCAAAAACGCTGTCAATAGGCCGGCACTGGTGGCTCCAGTTTCCCGCGGCTCTGCGGGAGTTGACCAGCGTGCGGCTGGTGGCCTGTTTCGGCGCCGGCGGGATCCTGTATCTCACGCCAATGGTGTTTCACCGAGCGGGGCTGAGCGCCTCCCAGGTGGGGCTGGGGCTGGCCCTGGCGGCCCTGGCGGGAACCCTGGGGCGCTTCGCCAGCGGTGCTCTGCTGGATCGAGGCCGCTCCTGTGGGCTGCCGGTGCTGCTGGCTGCGAGCTGCGGCCTGGGGGGTGATGCCCTGCTGCTGGGGGCAGGGCATTTTGCGGGGTACGGCCTGGGGCAAGTGCTGATCGGGCTGGCGGGGGGCTTCTATTGGCCCGCCGTGGAACTGGCGGTGCCCCTCTGCGCCGCACCGCAGCCCTCCGCACGGGGGTTTGCCCTGGTGCGCAGCGCCGACGCCGCCGGCGTGGCGGCGGGCACGCTCACCGGTGCGCTGTTGGCCCAGGCGGGGATGCTGCGCGGCATCTACCTGGTGGACATGGTGGCGGTGCTGGTGCTGGCCGCGCTGATCTGGCTGCGACCGCTGCCCCGGGCTCCCCGCAGCGAACCCCCTGGCCCAGGCCAAAGCCAAGCCACGGTCTGGAGCTGGCTGCGCCCCCTGCTGCCGATGCTGTTGCTCTCGGTGGTGGCCACCGCGATCCCTGTGCTGCTTCAGGTGGCCTTGCCCCTCGACCTGGTGCGCGGCGGTCTGGAGCGGGGCGCCCAACCGGAAGCGATCAGCGCCCTGCTGATCGGCCTGCAGCTGGGGCTGCTGGTGGTGTTGCAGTGGCCGGTGGGAAGGGCCCTGGCCCAGCGCCCCGTGGCCCAAGGGCTGGGGCTGAGCCTGGTGTGTTTCTGTGCCGGCACCGGGTTGCTGGCCCTGTCGGCCCTCACGGAAGCGGGCATCGGCGTGGTGATCGTGGCGCTGTTCCCCCTGGCCCTAGGGGAGGCGGCCTTCCTACCGATCGCCACCGAAGCCGTGGTGGAACTCACCCCTGCCGGCCATGGCGGCCTGGCGATGGCGCTGTTTTCGCAATGCTTCGCCTTCAGCGCCCTGGTGGCACCGGTGGTCACGGGGGTGCTGCTGGACAGCCAGCGCAACGGCGTGGTGCTGTGGCTGCTCACGGCGCTCGCCTGCGGAGCCTGTCTGCTGCTGCTCCCAGCCATCAGCCAACAGGCCCGGAGACGCAGCCTGCAGACCTAGCTGGCGGCCTGCTCGGGGGCGGAGCCGGCCTCCTTGGAAGCTTGGCGAGCCACCCAGGCTTCATGGGGCAGGGGCTCGGTGCCGTACTCCCAGTCGTCGTAGTCGGGGTCGTTGCGAATCTGCTGATGCAGCTGCTTCTGGACGTCGAAGTCGTGCTGCTGCAGGCCTTGTTGCTGCAGGTCGTCCATCGGGGCGTCGGCGGGCGGTTGAGCCGTCATCGACCACATCTGACTGTGCCCCATTGTGGCTCACCCCAGCCAAGGCGGCTGGTGGCTGATTGGAGCAAGGCCTCAACGCGCCGCCGAGATCTCCACCTGCGTGGGGAACGGAATGACAATCCCTTCCGCGGAGAAGCAGGCCAACAAATCCTTATTGAGCCGATCAATGGCATCCTGAAACAGGTCGAGGCTGCTGTGACTGGAGTGCAGACGAAACGCAAAGTCGTAGCTGAACTCAGAGATGCGCATCAGGCGACAACAGTGCAGAACAAAACTTGGATCGCGCTCAACGATGCTGCGGATCAAATCGGGCAGACGCCGCAATTGCTCATCGGTGGTGTCATAACTCACACCGACAACAATGGACGACAGCTGAACTTGCGTCACAAGCTCCTGCAAGCGCAACAGCAACACTTCACGCACGGCCAAATAACGCGTCCAATCCTGAAGAACAACTGTCGCCAGGCAAATCACCGTCAATCGATCCTGATCCGCCCGCTCAATGCTGACCAACGGCTCGTGCAACTCAGCGGTTGTGCTCATGTGCCGACGCACCAGCGCAAGCAGATCGGTGATTTGCTCTGGCGAGAAGTGCCCTTCAAGAGGAATACGCACATCCAGCGATTGCATCGACAGATTATCGTCGTCGGAGCCGCGCCGTGAATAATTCACGATCATTTGCTCATCCGCAATCAGATTTGGAATCGTCACCTTACTCTCCAGAGTCTGCATCTCCAGAGAACGCAGACCAATTTTCGTGACATAGCCCAAATTGCCACCAATCCGACAAAATTCACCAATGCGAACGGGACGATCCGTCTGAATTGAAAGACCACCAAACACATTGCCAAGTATTTTCGACGCCCCCAAACCGACAGCGAGACCAGGCACCGCAGAAAACGCTAAGACGGTATTCGAGGCTCCCAGATCGACCAATAACTTATAAATCAGAAAGACAATAACGAAACAGCCCAAAACCCGGCCAAGCGGAACAACCAAGGTCGAGATTCGGCGCATTTGCAGATCAGAATTGCGATCACTATTTCTGGCCAACCACGAAGACAGCGAACGCCCCAAAGCCTCGAACAAATAGAAGAAAAAGACACCGCAGGACAGGTAATAAATAGCAGAAGTGACATACGTGATCACAAGCAATGGCTCGCCAGTGAAATTCACATAGTCGTCGACAATCACATCAGCAAACTCGACCAATGGGGCCAGCGGGATGGCCAGGGCAACCCGGTACCAACCAACGTGATGACGCCCCCAGGCTGGGACCAGACCACGGGTTAAATGCCCCCAATGACCATAGGTCTGAAGGAGCTGGCGGACAATCCAGACCACTGCGAGGGCATAGAGCGTGAGTACGAAAGAAGCCATCACGATCTGAAGAAGGGTTTGGTCATTCACGGAGACCTCCAACACCGCACGCAGCCGACTTGGCAACAGCAGATACCACTTCGGAGGGGCTAAATATCCCGGAGTCAGCGCGAATTCGGAATACCATCCCGGCGTCGCAAACGGCTGAGCCTGCACCGGCTCACGCTGGATGGCTGCGTACATCCGGCCGATCTGCTTCACCGTATCTGGGGAGAACCGAAATCCGGGCTGGCTGAGCGGCTTCGCACTGGCATCACTCAAGCTGATGGAGGTCTCAGGGATCGTCCAAATCAGTGGCTGCTGACCATTGGCACGCATGGCACTCGTGGATGCCGGAATCGTGAACGACTCATTGCTATGCGTCAGCACATAATCCAACACCTGCTTGAGCTGCATAGCCGCTTCATCGGCCATATCAGCACGAACACTTTCAGGAAAAACACTGGAATCCAGAGCCTCGACAGCCGAGCTGAAAATTGCCTCGGCGACATCAATATGGAGCTGAGCGGCAGGGCTCCAAAACAATCCACCCTGTCGCTCCGCCGTTCCAAGATCCAGCTCCCTTTTCACGCGACTCATCGCCGCATAAAAGTTGAGCAGCGTTTCCTCGGGGCTAGCCCCCACCACACTTCCCAGGGGCGCATCATTCCAGCGCGCCGCTGTGGTCAAAAGCTCCGGGTAAAACGGTTGTTCACGCAGCGGAACAACCGGCAAGCGATCGGAAACAACATTGAGACCTGCGGCTGGAGAGAGCGCCGATGGAGGGGCAAGCGTTGGCCCATCGACTGCAGCCCAGCCAGCCAAGCCGCTGAACACCATCCCAGCCAAAAAGGCGACGACACAGCGCCCGAAACGCTGAATGGTCTTCAACCGACCCCTGTTCACCATCTCGGCAGGCCCAAGCATTGGATGGGCTCAGTGTCACATGCATCACCGGGTGATCGGAGAGGCTGGCGTGCTGACCTTCAGACGCCACGGATTCCCGCACACCCGTGGCCTTCCGCTACACGTTGAACAGAAACTCCATCACATCTCCTTCCGCCACCACATACTCCTTGCCCTCCGCCCGCAGCCAGCCCTTGTTGCGGGCCTCCGCCAGGGAACCGGCCTCCAACAACTGCTGATAGCCGATGGTCTGAGCACGGATGAACCCGCGCTCAAAATCGGTGTGGATCACCCCGGCGGCCTGGGGAGCGGTCATGCCGGCCTGGATGGTCCAGGCGCGGGTTTCCTTCTCGCCGGTGGTGAAGTAAGTGCGCAGGCCCAGGAGGCGATAGGTGGCGCGGATCAGGCTCTGCAGCCCCCCTTCGTCCACCCCCAGGCCCGCGAGGAATTCGGCGCGATCCTCCTCAGGCAGCTCGATCAGTTCCGCCTCCACCTGGGCGGAGATGCGCACCGTTTCGGCCCCCTCCTGGGCCGCCAGGGCTTTCACCTCCTCGGTAAAGGCATTGCCGCTGGCCAGGTCGTCTTCGCTCACATTGGTGGCGTAGATGATCGGTTTGGCGGTGAGCAGCCCCAGCGGTTTGACCAGGGGTGCTTCCTCATCGCTGAGCTCAACGCTGCGGGCGGCACCGCCCTGCTCCAGGACCGTCTGGATGCGGGCCAGGGCGGCATCCTCCAGCTGAGCCTCCTGACTGGTGCGCACTTGCTTCACCAGACGCTCACGCCGTTTCTCCACCTGGGCCAAATCCGACAAGCCCAGCTCCAGGTTGATCACCTCCGCATCGCGGGCCGGCCCCACGGATCCACTCACATGGATCACGTCGTCGTTTTCGAAGCAGCGCACCACGTGCACGATGGCGTCCACCTCACGGATGTTCGCCAGAAACTTGTTGCCCAGCCCCTCCCCCTGGCTGGCCCCCTTCACCAGCCCGGCGATGTCCACAAACTCCACCCGGGTGGGGATGATCTCTTTGCTGCGGCTCAGATCCGAGAGCTGCTGCAGGCGGGGATCCGGCACGGCAACCACCCCGGAATTGGGCTCGATCGTGCAGAAGGGATAGTTGGCGGCTTCGGCCTGGGCATTGGCCACCAAGGCGTTGAACAGGGTCGACTTGCCCACATTGGGCAGCCCCACGATTCCGGCTTTGAGCATGGCTGGAATCTACGGGCTGCCGGTGATCCCTCCAGCTCCGGACCCACGTCTGCGCCCGCGACCAGGAAGACTGGTGGCAGAGCTGTAGCCCCACCATCTCCACCGCGATGCTCCAGCCCCCTCCCCAGCGCGAGGGTCCCCGCCATGGCTCAGGGGGTCGCCTGCGGCGCCTGAAAGGGCTTCAACGCCAACCCTGGTTGCGGCGCAAGCGCCTCTGGGCGGGCGTGCTCGGCAGCCTGCTGCTGCTGGGCACCGGCACGGGGTTGGTGGTGCAGCGGCGCCAGAGCAGCCAGCAACGCAGCCTCAGCCAATACACCGTGGTGGCCCGCCAGGGGTCCCTGCCCGGCACGATCACCGCCAGCGGTGAGCTGATGGCCTATCGCAAGGTGAACGTGAGCCCCCGCCGCCAGGGGGTGCTGCGCCAATTGTTTGTGGAGGAGGGCGACAGCGTGCGGGCGGGGCAGCCCCTGGCGCTGATGGATTCCGACGACCTCACCGACCGCATCGAGGAACTGCAGGCCCAGCGCCGATCGGCGCGGGCCCAGCTCAACCGCAGCATCAGCGAGCTGGAGCGCCGCCGCAGCCTGGTGCGCCAGGGGGTGATCAGCCAAGAGGATTTCAAGCGCGCCGAAGCCAGCTACCTGATTGACCAGGCCGGCCTGGAGGCCGCCGACCAACGCCTGCAGCAGCGCCTCAAGGAGCGTGCCTACCTCACGGTGCGAGCCCCGTTCAGCGGCGTGGTTACCGCGCGCTTCGCCGATCCCGGCGCCTTCGTGACCCCCACCACCGCCGCCTCCGCCAGCGCCGGAGCCAGCAGCTCCTCGATCGTGGAGCTGGCCCAGGGGCTCGAGGCGGTGGCCAAGGTGCCCGAAAGCGACATCGGCCGCATCCGCCTGGGTCAGCGCGCCTCGGTGCGGGTGGACAGCTTCCCCGATCGGCGCTTCGCCGCCCGGGTGCGCCAGATCGCCCCGCGGGCCGAAAAGCTGAACAACGTCACCTCCTTTGAGGTGAAGCTGGAGATGCTGCAGCCGCCGCCGGTGCTTCGCATCGGCATGACCGCCGACATCGACTTCAACACGGGCGTTCTGCCGCCACGCACCCTGGTGCCCACGGTGGCGGTGGTCACCGAGGAGGGACGTCCGGGGGTGCTGCTGGTGGGGCCAGGCAATCAGCCCGAGTTTCAGCCGGTGGCCCTGGGGGCCAGCAGCGGCCGCGACACCCAGATTCTCAGTGGACTCGAACCCGGCAACCGCGTGTTCATCGACTTGCCCCCCTGGGCTAAGAAGCGCCGCCCTGGCGGCTGATTCAGCTTCAGGCGGCCCCAGCCCGACGGGCGTTGAGGAAGCTGCGGCAGCTCTCGAGAATGCGCGCGCTGGCCTGGCCATCGCCAAAGGGGTTGTGGGCCCGAGCCATGGCCTCATAGGCCGCGGAGCTCTCCAGCAACAGGGCCGTTTCCCGCACAATGTCGGCGCTGTCGGTGCCGATCAGCTTGGCGGTGCCGGCATCCACCGCTTCCGGGCGTTCGGTGGTGCGGCGCAGCACTAGCACCGGCTTGCCTAGGGCCGGGGCCTCCTCCTGAAGGCCGCCGGAGTCGGTGAGCAGCAGCGTGGCACCGCGCATGGCCGCCACCAGCCGGTCGTAGTCCAGCGGTTCGGTGAGGAAGGCGCGGGGATGGTCCCCCAGCAGGGCCTGCAGGGGTTCGCGCACGGTGGGGTTGCGGTGCAGCGGCAGCAGCAGGGCCGTATCCGGAAAGCGCTCCAGCACCTCGAGGAAGCCGCGACCGATGTCCTGCAGGCGCTCGCCCCAGTTCTCGCGGCGATGCACCGTGGCCAGAATCACCCGTTGGCGCTCGAAATCCAGCCCCGGCATCTCCAGCGGCGGTGCCTTCTGCGCCATCAGCAACAGGGCATCGATCACGGTGTTGCCCGTGGTCACCGTTTCACCCACCACCCCCGACGCCGCCAGATTGCGGGCAGACACGTGGGTGGGCGCGAAATGCAGCAGCGCCAGCTGGGAGATCAGGCGCCGATTGGCCTCCTCGGGATAGGGGTCAAAGATGTCATCGGTGCGCAGCCCAGCCTCCACATGGCCCACGGGGATCTGCCCGTAAAAGGCCGCCAGGGCCGAGGCAAAGGCGGTGGTTGTATCCCCCTGCACCAGCACCAGATCGGGGCTGTGGCGTTCGAACTCCTCCTGCAGTCCCTGCAGGGCACTGCAGGTGATGTGGGTGAGGGTCTGCCTGGGGGCCATCAGGGCCAGGTCGTGGTCGGCCGTGATGCCGAACAGCTCCATCACCTGGGTCACCATCTCGCGGTGCTGCCCGGTGAGCACCACGCGGGTTTGGAAGTCGTCCGACGCCTGGAAGGCCTGGATCACCGGCGCCAGCTTGATCGCCTCCGGGCGCGTGCCCAGCACGATGCAGACGTTGTGGGGGGTGCTCACGGGGGGCTCACGGGGGGCTCGCGGCCGGCCGTGGCAAGGCGGGCCTATGGCCGGATCCTAGGGAGGGTTCAGCCCCTGGAAACCCTGCAGCAGCGAGGCTCAGGCGCGGCCGGCCAGACGGGCGATCAACAGCACCGTCAGTCCGACGGACAGGCCCACCATGGCCATGCGCCCGTTCCAGATCTCCGCCTGGGGTGTGAAGCCCCGTTTCCACTGGTTCAGCTCTTCCGGCGCCACATCCACAGGTCCCCGCTCCGCCGTCGCGTGGGAATTGTCGGGAACCGAGGGGCTGGTGGTGGCCATGGCTGGCGCCACAGAATTTAGCCAGCCTAGAGACATCAGAACGGCGCCGGAGCGTCGTAGAGCACCGGCGCCTGATCCAGGGCCAGCCGCGGCGCCACCGCCAGGCGGATGTCGCTCACCCCGCCGGCCAACAGCCGCTGCTCCGCCGCCACGCCGATCATCGCGGCGTTATCGGTGCAGTAGGCCAGCGGCGCCAGGCGCCAGTGCAGCCCCAGCTCGGCGCAGCGCTGCTCCAGCCGCTGGCGCAGGCGTCGGTTGGCGGCCACACCGCCCACCATCACCAGGGTGTGGAGGCCCTGATCGCGGGCACAGCGGGTGGTGCGCTCCACCAACACATCGGCCACCACCTGTTCAAAGCTGGCGGCCACATCCGCCAGGGGCAGGGGCTCGCCGCCGGCCTGCTGCTCCGCCTTGAGCTGGGTCACCAGGCGAAGCACCGCCGTTTTCAGGCCGCTGAAGCTGAAGTCGTAGGGATGGAAGCCCCCCTCCGGCAGCGACACGCGGCCCTTCGGCAGGGGGAATCGCCGCGGATCCCCCGCCGCCGCCGCCGCCTGGATCGCCGGGCCACCGGGATACCCCAGCTCCAGCAGGCGGGCCACCTTGTCGAACGCCTCCCCGGCGGCGTCATCGCGGCTGCGGGCCAGGCGGCTGTAGCGGCCAGGGCCGTCGACGCGGATCATCTCGGTGTGGCCACCGCTCACCAGCAGCACCAGATAGGGGCCTGGGGGCAGCGGATCCCCCAGTTGCACCGAACAGAGATGTCCTTCCAGGTGGTGGACCCCCAGGAAGGGCTTGCCGTGCAGGCGGGCCAGGGTGCGTCCCGTGACCGATCCCACCAGCAGCGCCCCCACCAGCCCCGGGGCCGCCGTGGCGGCAATGGCGTCCAGGTCGGCGTAGGCCAGCCCGGCCTCGGCCATCACCTGCTCAATCAAGCCGGGCAGGGCCTCCACATGGCGCCGTGAGGCGATCTCCGGCACCACCCCACCCCAGCGGGCGTGCTCCTCCACCTGGGAGGCCACGGCGCTGGCCAACACCCGCTGATCCCGCACCACCGCTGCCGCGGACTCGTCACAACTTGTTTCGAGGGCCAGCAGCGTGGGCATCGGTGCAAAAGGGCTCCCCTACTGTCCGCAAGTGACATCCTGCCGTGCAGCAGCTGGACCCGATGCGCCGCCTCTTTGCTGTTCTGATTTCCGCCCTGCTGATCTTCGGCTTTGCCCCCGTGGCCAAAGCCGATGTGGCCGGTCTGACCCCCTGCGCTGAGAGCGCCCGGTTCCAGCAGCGTGCCGCCAACGCCTCCACCCCCCAGGCCAAGGCCCGCTTTGCGATGTACAGCCAGGCCTCCTGCGGCGCCGATGGACTGCCCCACCTGATCGTGGACGGCCGCCTCAGCCACGCCGGTGACTTCATCATCCCCGGCATCGCCTTCCTCTACATCGCGGGCTGCATCGGCTGGGCCGGTCGCAACTACCTTCGGGCCATCCGCAACGACAAAGATGCGGCCATGAAGGAGATCCAGATCGATCTTCCCCTGGCCTTGAAGAGCACCCTGGCCGCCGCCACCTGGCCCCTGGCTGCCTTCGGTGAGCTCACCAGCGGCAAGTTGCTGGAGTCGGACGACAAGATCACCGTCTCACCCCGCTGAGCCCCGACCGCTTCGAACACCCGACCCTCCC
>Ga0310332_10286_pt1 | contig 13682 bp, 8 predicted proteins | sample LakMicSRFLOrngD5_FD_195546 | JGI IMG/M metagenome (GOLD analysis project Ga0310332, IMG submission 195546) | Enriched freshwater cyanobacterial communities from Lake Michigan, Michigan, United States - MI23.SRFL.Orng.D5 (v2) (version 2) | ecosystem: Environmental > Aquatic > Freshwater > Lake...
GTACGGCGACCAGATCCGCGCCAAAGGGGCGCTGCTGGTGAGCGAATCAGGCCTGTTCAGCCGCGATGACCTGGATCGCGTGCAGAGCGCCGGTGCCGATGCGGTGCTGGTGGGCGAATCGCTGATGCGCCAGCCGGATGTCACCGCCGCCCTGGAGGCGCTGATCGGCGCTTAAGCAGTTCGGCGCGCATCGCCTCGATGGTGCTGCGCTCCGAATCGCTCAGGCTTTTGGGGCAAACGTTGAGCAGCTGGATCGCCACTTCATTGGCGAAGACGGTTTCTGCTTGGACCGTTGTGAGTTTGTCCTTGCTGTTCTCAAGCCGGTTTCCGTAACTCTCGGTAAACAGCACTCCAAAAGCCTTTGAGCTCTTGCGCAGGCCTTGGTAGACGTTGGTGGTTTTGTCGCGCGGTAGGCAATTCAGCACTGTGGCGAATTGGATGTAGTGCTTGAGGGTGGTGAGGCTTAGGGGCTTGTTCGATGACTGTTTCTCTTGCCCATGGCTTGGTAGGGCCACGAGAAGCAGTACTGCACTGAGCAGGAATCCGAACCTGCGGTAGTGGAGCGGCATGCGAATCATCGGCGCAGTGACACGGCGGGGAGCGTTTTGCCAGATGGCTGAGTGCTTGGGGCCGCTTGGGTGGCCTGGGGCATGGTGAAGGGTGTGATCTGTTTAGCGGTGTCGGGATTGAGCAACTTGATCAATTGATTGATCTGATGTTGCTGCTGTTGCAGCATCAGCCGCTGCATCGCCAGATCTTGCTGCTGGGCCTGCAGCTGCTGGTGCAGCTGCTGTTCGAGGCGTTCTTTCTGGTTGAGCATGCCCCGCAGATTCTGAATGGTCTGGGCATCCGGCTTGTGTGCGACTGTGCCGTCGAGTTGGAGTGACCGCTCTTTTTCTTGCTTGGCTTTTTGGATGTAGCTGATCAGTTCTGACTCCAGTTGCTTGATGCGCTGCTGAAGACTTTCGATCTCAGTTTGCTGCTTTTTGTTCAGCTCGAGTTGCTCTTGTTTGTAGGCCGCCAGGATGACAGGTGAGCCTGATCCGCCTTCCGTGGGTACTGTGCCTTCTGGGGTGGCTTTCTTCTTGGAGGCTGGTACACCACCCCAGCCAATCGAAACACCAACTTTCCCAGATACGGATCCAAAGATTTGATCACGGAAGGCGGAGGCTATGCCGCCATTGAAGAAGATTCTGTCCTTGGCCCTCACGGCACAACCAAGGCTCACGGCCGCGGCGGCTCCATACATGCCAGAACCCACGCCGCAGCGGATGGTCTCTTCCGGCAGCAATGTGACCTGCGGTGTGCTGGTGAGTGCCGCACTGGAGGCTGCAATGCCCTGAATGGATGACACCATCTGCTGAACGCTGAAGGAGGTGGTGCCCAGTGTTCCCTGCGAGTCTGTGGTGACAAACCGCTTCTCACCCGAGTTCTGATAGGTGTCGTTGATGAATTGCCCGTTGATCCCACCTAGGCCAGGCATCTGATAGTTGCTGCCAGAGGTGCCAAGCACGATTTGATTGGGCCTCCAGGTGTAGGCACCCGCACCAATGGCCGTTGATCCATAAGTACCGGCGTTGGCTCCAGGGCCGATGGCGGTGGCATTGATTCCGAAGGCAAGTGCTCCTGCGCCAATGGCGGTAACGTTTGTGCCTGTGGCAGAGCTGTCAGTGCCAATGGCGATCACATTGGTTTGGTAGCCATAGGCATAAGAGTTGGCGCCGATGGCAATCACATTGCGCCCTTCTGCGTAGGCATTGGCGCCCGATGCATAGGCGTTGGTGCCGATGGCGGAGGCGTTAGAGCCGATTGCCGTTGTATTGGTTCCACTTGACGCGGCGCTCGCCCCAAATGCTTGCGAGTTCGCGCCATTGGCATTTGCTTCAGTTCCAAAAGAGGTGGAGTTGGCTCCATTCGTAATAGAGCTCACCCCGACGGCTACTGAGTTGACGGATTGGCTGTGGTTTGATGTTCCGTAAGTGCGTGCATTATACCCAAAAGCTATTGAATTAGCCCCTCCGGCTTGCGCATCGGTCCCACTTGCAATTGAGTTTTGAGCAAGGGCTGTTGAATTGGTTCCGTAGGCGAAAGCGTTGGGATTTAGAGCATTCGAGCCTGTACCATAGCTAAAGGAATTGTTGGCCCAGGCTGTTGAATTGACCCCATAAGCTGCTGAATCATTGGCGATTGCAGCCGCGCCATCTCCTGTCGCTAATGAGTCGGTCGCAGTTGAGGTTGTGAAGGAGAAGTCCCCCAGGGAAAATGAACCATCTCCCTCTGCCTTGGCGCCAACTCCTAATGCAAAAGCGTCGTTGCCATTGGCATAAGAATTTGGACCTATCGCTGTCGCGTTAATGCCCTTCGCTGTTGCGTTTGAGCCTAAAGCGAATGCATTGGAGCATTCGGCGTTGCTATAGCTGCCGAATGCAAAAGCATTTACTCCCGAGGCATTTGAGCCAACGCCAACCGCAAATGAATCTGTGCTGGTGGCCCTAGAGCCGACGCCAAAGGCAAGGCTGTTGGTTCCTGACGCGTAAGCTAATTGGCCGAACGCAAGGGCATTGCTTCCAATTGCCTGGGCACAAACCATTAGCGCTGCCGCATTCGTGCCGCTCGCAGATGCCTGGTAGCCGATCGCAATGCTTCTGTCACCACTTGCATTAGCAAGTGAACCAATGGCAATGGAGTACATATCATTGGCTAAGGCGCGATCTCCAATTGCAATTGCTTGATTGGCATCTGCATTGGCGAGATAGCCAATGGCAATGGTTTCGTTGGCGGTGGCTTTGGCTTCACGGCCAAGAGCTGTAGCGCTAGTTTGATTGGCGAGGCTGTTGTAGCCGATGGCGATGGCTGATGCAGCGGTTGCTGTTGCTTTTGCGCCTGCAGCAAAAGTTTCGCTGGCGCTTGCTAATGCTGAGTAGCCAAGGGCAACAGAGTCAATCCCTGTCGCGTCAGCATCAGTGCCGATTGCTACGGCATTCAATGCGGTTGTTTGTGTGGCTACACCAATGGCGATTGACCCTGACGCAGTCGCATCAGAATCGGCACCAAAAGCCATGGCGTTCGTGCCATTGGCTCTGCTGTTGACGCCAGCGGCGAATGCATTTGTGGCTGTAGAGGTAGCATTCGCCCCTAGGGCCATGCTGTTGATACCTGTTGCCAGGGCATTGGCACCTGTTGCAAAGCTATTGACTCCACTGGCATTGGCCTGCGTGCCAAATGCCAACGCATTGTTGGCCGATGCGTTGGCATTGAAACCTACGGCATAGGAGTCATTGGCACTAGCGGTGGCTTTTGTCCCCAGTGCCGTGGCATTGGCCCCACTGGCGTTGGCGAAATGACCAGCTGCATAGGAGCTGTCGTTGCTGGCATTGGCTTGTGTTCCCAGTGCCATGGCATTCGCCCCTGATGCAGATGCTCCTTGGCCTGCTGCATAGGCCGACGTGTTGCTTGCAGTGGCTCCTGCGCCCAAGGCCATGGCTTGTGTTCCTGAGGCAAGTGCACCAGCGCCCGCTGCATAGGCCTCGGTGGCACTCGCATTAGATGCACTACCGAGGGCCAGAGAATTGATCCCTGATGCTCGTGCATTCAGACCGGCGGCGTAGGCACCGGTTTGCGATGCATTAGCCGAGCTCCCCAGTGCCATCGCATTCACTGCTGTGGCAGATGCATTGAATCCTGCGGCAAAGGAATCATTTGCACTGGCGATGGTGGCAGTACCAATTGCGATCGCATTGACGCCTGATGCCTGGGCACTGGTGCCTGCGGCTAGAGAGTTGTTGGCGGATGCGTTGGCTCCGGCTCCCAGGGCCATAGAGCCATTGGCAATTGCCCTTGCAGCGGCACCAGCTGCAAAGGCGTTGGTTTGCGTTGCTTGCGTGCCTTGCCCCAATGACAGGGCATTGGTGCCAAGGGCCAGTGAAGAAGCCCCCATGGCGGTTGAGTTCACGCCCGTGGCTTGTGCGTAGGCGCCGTAAGCAATCGCACCCAGCTGATTGGCCAGTGCGCAGACACCCGCTGCGATCGAGTCCACGCCCGTGGCATTGGCATTGGTGCCTGTGGCCATGGCATTGGTGGCATTGGCGTAGGCACTGGTGCCATAGGCCAGGCTGTTGATTCCCAAGGCACTGGCAAAGGAACCGGCTGCGAATGCATTGGTGTTGCTGGCCTGGGAGGACATACCCAGCGCCATCGAGTTCACGCCAGTTGCCTCTGAACTCAGGCCGGCTGCGAAGGCATCGGTGGTGTTGGCAATCGAGTTGGTGCCCAACGCCATGGCATTCACCGCTGTGGCCTGGGCGTTCGTCCCCATCGCGAGGGAGTTGTTCTGTGACGCATTGGCATAGGCGCCAATGGCCATGGATTCGTTGGCGGCTGCGCTGGCATTCATGCCGATGGCCACGGCCACATTCCCTGTGGCCTGCGAGAACAGGCCAAGGGCAATGGCGTTGGTGCTTGATGCCAAAGCGTTGCGGCCGATCGCCGTCGCATTCGCGGCGGTGGCGCTGGAATTCACGCCGAAAGCCATTGTGTCAACGCCCGTTGCGCCGGCATTGGCGCCGAAGGCCAATGCACCAACTCCAGTGGCTTGGGCGAGCGTGCCAATGGCCACGCTGTTGTTTTGTGTGGCATCAGCATCCACACCGATGGCCATCGAGTTGATGCCGTTGGCGTAGGCATTGGCCGCAATGGCCACAGCATTGATTCCATTGGCGCTGGCGTTCACGCCGAAGGCCTGTGCATTGGCCTGCCGTGCTGAAGCGAAGACACCAATCGCTATTGAGTTGTTGCCTGTAGCCGTTGCGTTGGAGGCGATGGCGGTTGCGTTGGTCGCATTGGCTAACGCATTGGTGCCAAATGCCAAAGCACTTAATGCGCTGGCATTAGCAAAAACACCCAGTGCAACGGCGTTGTTCCCCAGCGCTGTTGCGTTGGAGGCGATGGCGGTGGCATTGGTACCGCTGGCGAGCGTGTTCGTTCCCAGGGCCATGGATTGATTCCCGCTGGCGTTAGCCCGAACGCCCAGAGCCACGCTGTCAATCCCGTTGGCCGTGGCCGCAACCGCGATGGCGGTGGCATTGGTGCCGCTGGCGTTGGCCGCTGTGCCCATGGCAAGCGCATTGGTTCCGCTGGCAATCGCATCGCTGGCCACGGCCGTGGCGTTCAGGCCGCTGGCGTTGGCGTTGGTGCCCACCGCCAACGAGCTGGTTTGGTTGGCCGTGGAGTTGACCCCAATGGCCAACGAGTCGAGGCCATTGGCCAACGCTGCCGCACCGATGGCACCTGCATTGGTGCCACAGGCTCGGGCGGCGGCACCCACCACAAATGAATTCGCCTGGGTTGCATTGGCAAAGGCCCCGAAGGCCAAGGCATTGGTACCACTGGATGTGGCGTTGGTGCCCACGGCAATGGCATTGACACCCGAAGCCGATGCATTGACGCCGAACGCTGCGGCACTGGTGTTGTTCGCCTGTGCGCCAGTGCCGATGGCGAATGCGCTGGTACCTGAGGCGCAGGCTTGGACGCCGACGGCCATGGCATTGGTACCGCTTGAGTTGGCGAGGTAGCCAATGGCACCAGCTCCGATTCCATTGGCGACAGCACCGGCACCCAGCACGAACGAGTTGGCGAAGCTCGCCGTACTGCCGGCGCCAATGGCGATGGCGTTAGCACCGTTGGATGTAGCGCCAAAGCCAATAGCCGTTGCATTGATGGCGGATGCAGTGGATCCTGCGCCAAGGGCTAGAGCACCTGTACTGTTGGCTGCTGATCCTGCGCCGATCGCCGTTCCGTTAGTGCCGGACGCCGAGGCGCCGGCACCGATTGCAATGGCATTGCTGCTTGTGGCCTGCGTTGCCGCACCAATGGCAATTCCATTGGTTCCACTTGAGCTCGATCCAAAACCGATAGATGTTGCATTGAGTGCGGATGCTGTGGATGACGCACCCAGGGCTAAGGCACCGTTGCTTGAGGCTGTTGCCCCTGCACCAACTGCTGTTCCATTGGTTCCGGTCGCGGAAGCCCCGGCGCCGATTGCGATGGCATTGTCTTTATTCGCTCGAGAGCCAGAGCCCAGAGCCATTGCATTGACGCCCGATGCAGAGGAATTGGTTCCCAGCGCGAGTGAATTCGTAGCACTGGCAGTAGACCCTGCACCAATCGCGATGGCATCGCTGCCGGTGGCTTGTGCGTTGGTCCCAATGCCGATGGCATTTTTGGCTGTTGCAGATGAACTCTGGCCAAAGGCAAGAGAACTATCTCCACATGCGTTGGCTCCTGCACCGAAAGCTGCGGCACCGGTTCCGGATGCGGAAGATCCATTGCCAACGGCAATCGAGTTGGATGCGCTTGCGGAGGCCCCATATCCTCCTGCAAAAGATCCAATCCCAGAGGCAGTGCTACTGCTTCCCAAGGCTGTTGATTGGATCCCCGTCGCACGAGCTGCGGCTCCGAGTGCTGTTGCGTTAACACCGTCAATTGCCGTAACCGCTGAATAGCCAATGGCTGTGGTGCCGACTTCAGGAGCAGAGGCAGATGTGCCGACGGCTGTTGCCCCAATTCCAGCTGCATTCGCGTAGGTTCCGACTGCCGTTGTGGCATTGGCGAATGCCGTCGCTTGGGCGCCTAATGCTGTGGTCGATATTCCACTAGACAATGCAGCAGTGCCCACTGCTAATGCGTAGGCCCCATCTGCAACAGCCAATGTTCCAATTGCTGTTGAGCCGTTCGTCTCTGTGCCTGTGGCAGATGCCTCTTTGCCAATTGCCAGATCTGCTTGATTTACGGCTGTAACTGCACCAAGGTCTGAGGAGCCCCCGAGCATTCCTTCTTCCCCTGTAGATGCAGCGCCACAGTTGTTGATTTGGATGTTCGAACTTGCTGCATTGCCAATTTCCGCTGTCCAGCTTCCGTCTTCGTTTTCGATGCTGAGGTTGACAGCATCCATGTTGACGTCAGTCATCTCAATCTCGCCGGCGGCGACGATTTCAGCGTTGCCGTCTACCGAGCCGCCGCCGCCACAGATCCCGCCACAATCAACGCTGCCGTCGATCACAATGAGTGTGACTTCACCGCTGAATTCCTCAACCTCCAGGCTGGTTACCTGGATGGCCTCGGCTTCTCCATAGATGCCAACACTTGATCCTTCGATGGCAAGCACTGGGTCGACTCCCCCAGTGGCGATGGGGGAGCCTTCGTTGAGAAAACACGTCCCCATCAGTGCTGCAGTCACTGCTGGGGTGCTGGGGCGTATGGATGTGCTGCTTGCGCTCATGGCCATTGGGGCCATGGACATCAGTGTGGTTGCGGCACTGCTTACAAACGCGCTTGCAGAGCTTGTACTAGTAGAGCTTGCAGTGCTTGTATTTTGTGTGTTCCCGTTTGGGTAATACCATGTTTGATTGCTGTACCAGTTGGATGTTGGAAGCGGAATGCACGAAGTGGAATTTGTTTGATTGCAAGTCGTGCTGTTTGATGTGCTGTTGGATAGCAGTACTGCGTATCCATTGTTGATGCTTCCGTTCGCGCTGCTATTGCTGACATACCAAACCCCGTTGGAGTTGCTTCCTGAGGGGGATTGATAGAGCTGGCCTCCGGGGCCGACCATTGGTGATCTCGCGCTGAAGCCAGCGCTGGCAGTTGTCCAGCCGTTGGCGCTTAAGTTTGTCGCGTTGTATGTGGTTGTGGTGCTGGCTGTATTCCAGGTAACGCTTGTGTTGCTTGCGACTGTGACGGTTGTATTCGCATTGCTGGCAATCCATGCGAGTGCTGCTTGTGCATTCGTGGAGTTTGCGCTCGGTACTTGTGCATAGGAAATGGTGTTGCCATTCGCAGCTGTTTGATATCCCCATACGTATCCGTTGGTGTACGTTGTTGGCAGTTGCGTGCTATTCGGTGTGGTGGGCGCAAGGCTGGGGTCTGCCCCTGGCAGGTAATAGACGCTTGAGCCTGTTCCTAATGTGAATTGATTGGGCTGGTTGGCAACGGATCCGGCCCCAATGGCTGTGGCATTAGAGCCCGTAGCCGTGGCATTTGTTCCCAGTGCTAAGCCGTTGTTGTTTGTGGCCGCTGATCCGGCCCCCAGGCTTGTTGCGTTGGTCCCGCTGGCGGAGGCTGACGTGCCGAAGGCCAGTGAGTTGGTGCTGTTGCTGGTCGCTGCCGTTCCAAGACTGGTTGCATTGGTTCCAGTGGCTGTTGCCCCTGTCCCGACTGCGATGGCGTTTGTATTGGCTGCGCTGGCCCCAGTGCCTACTGCCGTTGCATTGGTCCCGCTGGCCGTAGCGGTTGTGCCCATGGCCAGCGAATTGTTGCCATTGCTGCTTGATGCCGTGCCGAGGGCTAAAGAGTTGGTGTTTGATGCGTTGGCGTTAACACCCAGGCTTGTTGCGTTGGTGCCTGATGCGAGCGCATTGGCGCCGAGAGCAGTGCTGTTGGTCCCTGTGGACTCTGCCGAGACTCCGATGGCGATGCTGTTGTTCGCCGATGCGATGGCGCCAACACCTTCCGCCAGGGCATTGATGGCATTGGCAATGGCGCTGGTTCCCAGTGCGATCGCATTGCTTGCTGAGGCGTTGGCCAAAGTGCCAATTGCCGTTGCATTGCTGCCACTAGCGCTGGCGGCTTCCCCGATCGCGACGGCATTGGAGCCACTAGCGGTAGAGGTGTTGGGTTCATTGAATGCCCCGGCGTAGGCGGCCATCTGAGATGACAGCCATACGCCCGTTTGAAGGGCGGCCGCCGTGAGTTTTCGCGATTGCCGGCCCACGAGCGTTTAAAGCTAAGCATTTGTAGCGGCTCTTTCTCGACTGGCAAGCTCGGAACGTACGTTTGTTTCTGATCCGCAGGCCTGTAAAGATTTGCAGGTTTATTTCAGCGCGCTGCCGAGATTGAAGGCGATATAAGCGAGTTCTCGATCTGAGTTGTTTTGTTCGACCCAATGTTCCAGCCAGCCTGGGAAAATGATGGCACTACCTGCGGCTGAGGCGACGGGCACTTCGGTGGGCCCGGTTTGTGTTCCTGTGAAGCACAAGCGCGAAGGACGTGGATCCCGAAGGATGAGCCTTGCTGTTTTGACGCAGTCGCTCAAGTAGAGCACGCCACTAAGTAGATGTGGTGCGTGATTGTGAATTACGTGGTAGCCGCCCGGCTCAATGATGTTCAGCCAGCTTCCAAATTCTCTTAAACCACCAGGCATCCCCAGCCTTGATGTCGTAATGGAAAGGATTTCTTGAATGTGGTTGTAGGCCTCTTGAAAGTTTTTGTCGAGGTGGGGGTTCTCCATTCTCCAAGCATGCCTCGCTGAGTGAATGCTGCTCGATCCTTCAGTGTCGCGTTGCTTCAGGTGCATGCTGATTCTTTCGAGTTTGTCGATATCAATTGATTGCCCTTCAGGCGGATAAATCCAAACCTCAGTCGGGAAGAGAGAGATTGCTTTTGCCCCTTTGTTGGGCTGGTCGGCGTCGTCTCCAGCCCCATTATTGTCTTGGTGGGTGAGTTTTTTGGGGGGCTGCACGTTGGCGGGTCTTCTCGCTGGATCATGCCAAATATTTCTCCAATAAAAAAGCCCCCCAAATTTCTGGGGGGCTTTGCCTTGCTGGGTTGAATCCCTGCGATCAGACCTTGCGGGAGTAGTACTCCACCACCAGCAGTTCGTTGATCTCGAGGGCGACCCACTCGCGCTCGCACTTGCTGATCACCTTGGCCACCTGCTTGTTCTTGTCGAGCTCCAGGTGGGGCGGGATGTTGGCTAAACCGGGGAACTCCAGGTTGCCCTCAGCCAGCTTCTTGCTCTGCTTGCGCTCGCGGATGGCGACCACATCACCGGCTTTGCACTGGTAGCTGGGGATGTCCACGACGCGGCCGTTCACGGTCACGTGGCCATGGTTCACCAGCTGACGGGCACCGGGAACGGTGGGGCCGAAGCCGAGGCGGAAGCAAACGTTGTCGAGACGGTTCTCGAGCAGTTTCAGCAGGTTGGTCCCCGTGGACCCTTCCTGGGCACGGGCCTTCTTCACGTAGCGAACCAGCTGACGTTCGGAAATGCCGTAGTTGAAGCGAAGCTTCTGCTTCTCTTCGAGGCGGATGGCGTATTCGGAGCGCTTGCGACGGGCTTGGCCGTGCTGACCGGGGGGATAAGACCGCTTGGCGGACTTACGGGTGAGACCGGGAAGGTCTCCCAAGCGCCGCGTGATCCTCAGGCGAGGGCCGCGGTAGCGAGACATAAAGGAAACGGAAGCGGTTGAACCGGGAGCGGCACACCTGAGAGCATGGGGCTCTGGAGTGGTGCCACGCCAGCCAACCATCCTATCTCCCAGGCTTGTTTCAGCCCCCAGCGCCCCCATGAGGCTCCGATGAACCGCTTGCTGCAGGTTGTGCTGCTGGCCCTGATCGGCTTCTACCGGCAGGTCATCTCGCCGCTGTTGGGGCCGCCCCGCTGCCGCTTCATCCCCAGCTGCAGCGCCTATGGCCTGGAGGCGATCGAGCGGCACGGGCCCTGGCGGGGCAGCTGGCTGACGCTGCGTCGCCTGCTGCGCTGCCACCCCTTCACCCCCTGCGGCTGCGACCCGGTGCCCGATTGATGGCGGAGCTGGTGCTGGTCACCCGCCAGGGGTGCTGCCTCTGCGAAGGCCTGGAGGAGAAGCTGCGTGCCCTGGCGGTGCCCCTGCAGTGCCTGGATGTGGATCAGGATCCCCAGCTCCTGGCCCGCTATGGCCTGGAGGTGCCGGTGCTGTTGCTCCGCGATGGCAGCGGCGAGCGGGAGCTGCCGCGGGTGTCGCCCCGTCTCTCGGGTACGGCGTTGGCGGCGTGGTTGAGGAGCCAGGGCTGTCTTGCTTGAGGCTCACGGGACTGGTGCTTCCGGTGACCGCGATCTGGCGCGATCCGCTTAAAACAGGCTGATCTGCTCCGTGGTGATGACCGAGCGCCTCCACCCCTTGCTGCGCCAGGTGGGTTTGGCGGTGCCACCGGGGCTGGAGAACGCCGATGTCAGCACGGTGAGCTGCGATTCCCGGCGCGTCGGGGCCGGCACCCTGTTCGTCGGCTTGCCCGGCACCCAGGTGGATGGCGGTCAGTTCTGGCCCGAGGCGCTGGCGGCCGGAGCGGTGCTGGCGGTGATCGGCCCCGCCGCCGCCGCCGCCCGCCCCCCCGCCGATGGCGACCCAGTGCTGGTGGTGGCCGAGCCGGTGGCCCGCTGGGCAGGGTTGCTGGCGGCCGAGTTCTGGCAACAGCCCAGCCAGCGTCTGCGCTTGATCGGGGTCACCGGCACCAACGGCAAAACCACCACCACCCATCTGATTGAGCATCTGGCGGACCACTGCGGGAGCCCCACGGCCCTGTTCGGCACCCTGGTGAACCGCTGGCCGGGCCACAGCGTGACCGCCCAGCACACCACCGCCTTCGCCGATCGGCTCCAGGCCCAGATGGCCCTGGCGGCAGAAGCCGGAGCCCGCATCGGAGCGATGGAGGTGAGCTCCCATGCCCTGGATCAGCAGCGCGTGAGCGGTTGCCGTTACGCGGGCGCCGTGTTCACCAACCTCACCCAGGACCACCTCGACTACCACCCGTCGATGCAGGCCTATTTCGAGGCCAAGGCCAGCCTGTTTGCTGAGCCGCTGCTGGATGTCGCTGCCCGGGCCGTGGTGAATGGCGATGACCCGTGGGGGGCGCAACTGGCAGAACGGCTGGGTCAGCGCTGCTGGCGTAGTTCCCTGGAGCCGGGCACGGAGGCTGAGCTGCGGATGGAGCAGCTGCAGGTGGGCCCCGATGGGGTGCGCGGGGTGTTGGTGAGCCCCGTGGGATCCGGCGCGTTCCGCTCACCCCTGTTGGGCCGGTTCAACCTGATGAACCAGCTGCAGGCCGTTGGGGTGTTGCTGCAGCAGGGGCTGCCGCTGGCTGGGCTGCTGGAGGGCCTGGAGACGTTCCGGGGTGTTCCGGGGCGCATGGAGCGGGTGCAGCTGGAGGGTGTGGAGGCGGCGCAGCCCGCGGTGCTGGTGGATTACGCCCATACCCCCGATGGTCTGGAGAGTGCCCTCAACGCCTGCCGGCCCTTTGCGGCTGGTCGGCTGATCTGTGTGTTTGGCTGCGGCGGCGATCGCGATCGCACCAAGCGCCCGCTGATGGGGGGCATCGCCGCGCGGCTGGCGGATCAGGTGGTGGTCACCTCGGATAACCCCCGCACCGAGGATCCCCAGCAGATCCTGGCGGATGTGGTGGCGGGGATTCCGTCGGGCACGGCCCTGCAGGTGCAGGCCGACCGGGCGGTTGCCATTGCCCAGGCCATCGCTGCGGCCCAGGAGAACGATCTGGTGCTGATCGCCGGTAAGGGCCACGAGGACTACCAGATCCTCGGCACCACCAAGGTGCATTTCGACGACCGCGAGCAGGCGGAAAAAGCCCTGCGCGCGCGGCTGGCTTAGCTCAGGGCGGTCAGCGCCTCCAGCAGCTGATCGATCTCTTCCTCGGTGGTCGTGATGTGGGTGCAGGCCCGCAGGCAATCGGGATCGTCCAGGCGTCGGATCCAGATCCCCTGCTGCCCCAGCTGCTCCACCACCGCGGCGCTGGATGGGCCGGCGAGGGTGAAACTCACCAGCCCCGCGGGGGGTGGTTCGGGCAACAGGGTTTGCACCCCACGGATCTGTTGGAGCCCCTGCCACAGGCGTTGGCTGCCCGCCTGGATCTGGGTCAGCCGTTGCTCGGCTGTGCCCTCGGCATCCAGCAGCTCCAGGGAGCGGGCCAGGCCGGTGCACAGGGGTAGGCAGGAGGTGGCCACCTCGAAGCGGCGGCCGTCGCTATGAAAGTTGCTGGCGGCGCTGCCCTCGTGGGCCAGGCTGCGCCAGCCGATCAGGGTGGGTTGGGCCTGCTCCAGCAGCCGCTCCGACAGGGCCACTCCCCCGAGCCCCTCCGGGCCGCAACACCACTTGTGGCCTGTGAAGGCGTAGATGTCCGCGGCGGCGGCGGCCTCCGCCACCGGTAGGCTGCCCATCGACTGGGCGGCATCCACCAGCAGCCAGGGGTGGCGGGGATGGCGGCGCAACAGCTCAGCTACAGCGGCGATCGGCATCACCGAGCCAGTGTTCCAGAGCAGGTGGGAGAGCACCACCAGGCGGGTGCTGGGGCTGAGGGCCCGCTCCAGCGCTGCGAGCACGGCCGCCTCCAGCTCGGCTTGGGGGGCGCTGCGGCAGAGCTGCTGCACCGGCAGGGGGGTGATGCGGCAGCCCTGGCGCCGCGCCAGCTCTTGGCAGGCGGCCACCACGCCGGGATGCTCGGCATCGCTGATCAACAGCTCATCGCCGCTTTGCCAGGGCAATCCCCACAGGGGCAGCACGCAGCCGCTGGTGACGTTCTCCGTGAGGCTCAGCCTGTGGGGGCCCACCCCACAGGCCGCCGCCAACCGCCGCCGCACCCGGCTCGTTTCCTGCTCGATGAACGGCCACACCGTGGTGGTGAAGGGGCCCAGCTCCTGGATGCGCTGCCAGCTGGCGGTGATCGCCTCCAGCGATGGGGTGGGCAGAGGGCCCTGACCGCCGTAGTTGAAGTAGGTCTTGTTGGCCAGGGCGGGCAGTAGGGCCCGCAGGCTGGGCATCAGAGCACCTGGCCCACCATTACCGCCGCCACGGCGGAGAACAGGGTGATGCTCAGGGCCGTCAGCGGGTTCTGGCCCTGGGCCACCGCGAAGCTGGTGA
>Ga0310332_10288_pt1 | contig 13535 bp, 14 predicted proteins | sample LakMicSRFLOrngD5_FD_195546 | JGI IMG/M metagenome (GOLD analysis project Ga0310332, IMG submission 195546) | Enriched freshwater cyanobacterial communities from Lake Michigan, Michigan, United States - MI23.SRFL.Orng.D5 (v2) (version 2) | ecosystem: Environmental > Aquatic > Freshwater > Lake...
CAACACCACCATCCGGCGCCTTGCCCGCGACATCATCGTGGCCCAGCGGCGCGAAATCATCGAGCTGCGCCGCATGCTCAGGCATGACGGACTCAATAAACCCGAGTACCACCAGTTCGATGCCCTGTTCTCGTTCTGATCAACGCCTGGCGTTGGCTGCGGTGGCGCTGCTCTGTGCGCTGCACCTGCCCAACCAGGTTCTCGCTCACGCCAAGGGTCTCTATAAGACCCAGGCCGAGGCAGAGCAGCGTGCCAAGGAGCTGGGCTGCAAAGGCACTCATCAGAACAATGGGCAGTGGATGCCCTGCGGCGGTGAGGCGATGCTGCACAAGGAACTGAGGCAAGAGTGAGGCCGATGCCGCGAACCCTCAGCGCCCGGTTCCGTCGGGCCCATCGCGTCGTGGTTCCCCTGGCCGCCGCGCCGTTACTGCTGACGGCGGCCAGTGGCTCGCTCTACAGCCTGCTTCTGGAGCGGGGGATTGATGCCTTCTGGTTGCTCAAGATTCACACCGGCAAGTTCGGCCCCATCAACCTTCAGCCCTACTACTCGCTGTTACTCGGCGGCCTCACCCTTGTGGTGATCGCCTCCGGTCTGGCCATGCTCCTCTCCAGCAGCCGGGCACGCACCTGAGCTCCCTCAGCCGCCTGCGAGCATCACTGCTCCCATCAGGGCCATGATCAGGTTCTCGGCGAAACTCACCACGCCGAGGGGTGTCTTGGAGTTGCCGCCCACGCAGGCGCAGTTGAGGGCGAGGTGATCGATGAACACCGCCTTGCCCACCGACACCATCCCTATCGCCCCGAGCCACACAGCCACAGCCCCAACCAGCTGGGAAGCCTCGGTGTACTGGGGTTGGAGCAACAACCCGAGGCCTACCAGCAGCTCGATGCCTGGGTACAGGCGTCCCCAGGGTCGCCAGAGCTGGCTGAGAAGGTCGTACTTGCGGAAGCTGGCCGCGAAGGCCTCCACATCCATCAGCTTGAGCATGGCCAGCAGGCAGATGGAAATCCCCATGAAGCCGCTGACCCCAGCGCTCAGCACCAGCGCCATCAGGGCCGCGGTGCCGAACACCGCCACCACCGGCGCGTAGGAGATGTCAGCAGTCTCCGGCCTGACGCCCAGCCTTGCGGCCAGCTCGGTGTAGCCGCCGATCCGGGCCGGGCCGGAGAAGATCTGCGGTGTGGTCGCCACCCCATGAGCCGCCTTAAAGGCTTCCACCTCCTCGCTGCTGGTGAGGCGATGGTCCTCAAAGGGAATGTGCCGCTCCTGCAGCAGATGAAGGGCCCGCAGGCCCCAGGGGCAGGCGTGGTCCGGCAGATCCATCCGGTAGAGCCGGACAGCCTCAAGGGTCGTGGCATCCATGGGCAGCCAGAGAGAGTGGGATCCCTTCAGCCTGATTGCTCCAGTTACTGGAGAGTCAAGAGCGGTTGTCCGGGCCGCGTGAGGGTTCGCGGCTGGAGATCCGCCGCAGGCGCGGCTCCAGGGGCAACCTTTGGCGCAGGGGGTGACGCCGCCTCGAGATCACCCTTGGCAATGCGCTCTAGTTCTGGAACGAGAAACACCGGCAGGGCTGGAAAGGCTTTCCCCCGCAGCGAGCTCTCCCTAGTGAGCGGCAACCGCGGGGCGGCTCTGCGGCCAGCAGCATGGGGAAAGAAGAGAGCCCGCCATGCTTTCCAACCCGTTCTGCCCACTCGCCACCGCGAAGGTTCTCGCCCTCAAGGCCACTGTGCTGGTGCTGCTCACCCTGCTGATCAAGGCCAGGGTTCAGGTCGCGGCAGGTTCGGCCCTGGGGATCTTCCTACTGCTGCTCCAGACCCTGGTATTCCTGGCCGTCAGCGGTGGCGTAGTGCTGGCGGCTGGCAGTGCGGTGCTCTACACCGCCCAACAGCGCAAGAGCGCTGCGGCCTGAACGCGATCAATAGCGGTTGAAGCCGCCATGGCGATGCTGCACCAGGATGAGGCCTCACAGTGCGGGTCTTGCACTGACTCCTCTGTAGCCAGTGCAGCGTTCAGTGGCAGAACGCTGCAGAGCGCACCAGCGGTCGGATGCTGATCACAGCAACGCCTGGGCAGCGGCGCACGCGTACCCGGTAGGCACAGTGGGCTGGGCCGAAATGCTCAATCAGGGCTTCTCGGGCCTCATGCTGCAGCTCCTCAAAAGTCGGTGCGGTGATGTGGATGGACAGGGTGTTGGCCTGGGCTTCCAGGTGGCCGTGGCGTTCAGCCAGAACGCGGAACACAACCTCACGCATGTGGGGGGTATCTCCTTTCTTCCCGAACCATCCTTGGCCTGCTGGCGCGTTCTGGAAGGTGCGCCCGGATACGGGGAACCGCCCCTGAGGGCACCTGCCATTGCCAGGTCAGGAGAGCCAGCCACGCCCAGCGGCCAGGCTTGAGGCTTGCTGCACCGCCTTGATGCAGCGCTGGGCCCGGCGTTTGGCATCGTCCTGCCCCTGGGCACGCAGCAGATAGCCCTCCATCGCCTCCGGGGTCTCAATCAGTGCCAACAGGCCAGCGGTTCTCGCAGAGAGGGAGCCATCAGCAAGCAGTTGGCTCACCAGGCCGTGCTGCCAGAGCTGCTCCCCGGTGGAACCGGGAGCGAACAGGTCTCTGTGCAGAACCTCAAGCAGCGACTGCTTGAGGGCATCGAGCTGGCCCGGCCGCAGACGGCGGCTGTTGGGCAGGCCAGCTGCAGGGCCAGCGGGGAGCGCAGCGGAGCGATCCGCGGTGTGCTCCACGCTCCAGCTCAGACCGGTGCCCGGCAGCCCCACGGTGGTGCGGGCCCCGCCGCTGCGGCTCACCGGGATGTTGAAGGATGCGCCCCGCCCGCCCACGGAGATCGAGCTGAGGCCCCCCTTGGCGAAGTTGAAGCGCAGCGGGCCAAGGCGTGCAGAGCGGCGGAAGCGGAAGCCCATGGCGATCAGCGGCTCTTGACGCAGTAGCTGCCGGAGCTGAACCAGCCCAGCGGGCAGGCGTTGCCGGTCTTTTGGATCGCCTCACGCTCATTGCTGGGGCTGCTGAGGCAGTAATTGCCTGAGGCATAGAACCCCAGCGGGCAGCCGTTGCCGCTCTTTTCAATCGCGCCCCTGGTGTTGCTACCGCTGCTCGGCACGCAGTAGCTGCCGGAGCTGTAGTACCCAAGCGGACAGCCTCCCACTTTCGGGAGGGGTCTTACCGGTTGCTGGGCCAGGGTGCTGCCGGCTGAAAGGGCAGAGAGAGCAAAGGCGATCAGCAGGGGAGCGCGGCCCATCGCAGGCAGAAGCAGAGCTCCAGATTGGCGTGAATCACCCCTGTCAACCCAGGCGATGCAGGAGCTGCATGGAAACGCCGCCGGTGCAAACTCCGGCGATGGTCAGGTGGTTTCTGCTGGGTGTAGCGCTCTGGGCTTCCGTGGCCTGGCCGGCGGAGGTTCAGAGCCGAAGCGTCAGGGCCACCGTGCTTTCCATCGGCGACGGCGACACGATTCGTGTGCGCCAAGCCGGCCGGGCTCTGACCGTGCGGTTGGCCTGCATCGATGCCCCCGAAACAGCGCAGAGCCCCTGGGGACAGCAGGCCCGGCGCTACCTGCAGCAGCGTCTGCCAATCGGCCGTGAGGTGACCCTCGAGGTCAAGACCACCGACCGCTACGGCCGCACGGTGGCCGAGGTGATCAGTGACATCAACCTCAATCTGGTGATGGTGGAAGACGGCCAGGCCTTTGCTTACCGGCAGTATCTGGGTGGCTGCAACGCCAAGGAGTACCTCGACGCCGAGCACCGGGCGAGCAGACATCGCTATGGGGTGTGGCAGGTGGAGGGTGGAATCATCCGCCCCTGGGATTTCCGCCGCAGCCCCCGGGGCCGCAGCATCGGCGATGCCAGCACTCCCGGAGGCCGCCGTTACCGCTGCAGCGAGATCGGCGCCTACGACCGTGCCCAGGAGTTGCTGCGCCAGGGGCACAGCTATCTCGATGGAAACGGTGATGGCGAGGCCTGCGAAAGCCTGCGCTTATCGCATTGCTGCAGGCCCCCTGATCTGGACTGCCTTAGCAGGGGGCGCTGACGGGGATCGCCGCTACGGGAAGTGAATCCACATGGCCGTCGGGAGCTTGAGATCGCGGGCCAGCTTGGCCACGGTGGTGGCCAGGTCCGTGAGGGCAGAGGCTGCCGAACCTGTGCTCGAAGCCGTGCTGCTTGCGGGCGGATCTTCCTCTGCAAACAGTGGATCTGACAGTCCGTCGAGTTCCCGGGGTGGAGACGAACAACATGTTTCCTCGCAGCCGTCGCTGGCCTCGATGGCCTGTTCCGCCCAGGGCCTGAGCTTCAAGCCCGTGCGGGTTTGAAGCAGGTTGACCTCACGGCCTTCGAGTTCGCTGAGCTTGTCGAGGTCGCCAAAGAGCTTGCTGCAGGCCAGTGCCGTATGCGTGTTGCCGGCAGGATCAATCATCAGAGCGACGGCGTAGGGATCGCCGTAGGGCGATGTGCGCTGATACAGCACCTGATGCAGCAAGCAGCGGGTGGGGAGAGGCTCAGTCATGGAGGCCACCTCCGTTCCGCGCAGTGCCGCTGTGGGCTGCTGCATCAGAAGCGATGCAGGCCACACCAGCACGGTGCTGGCTGGGTAGAGATGGATTGACCCGACGAGACAGCCCTGTCAAGGGGCTGGGGTCAATTGCTGAGTTGTGTCGCGGACGGTGTGAAAAAGGCGTTCGATGGGTCACCATGAAACTGCTGACAGAAAGCAGCACCCTTCAAGGGGAGGCCTAGGGAGGTGACATTCCCTGGGCCTTTTCTTTGCGAAAAGCCCGGGACTCCCCGTGTCGCCCGGCCAAGACCGGGAGTGCCACCCCTTGCCAAGGCGCCCATCAGTTCTATCAGCACCGGTGGGGTCCTGAACCACCCGACACCACCAGTGGTGGTGTCAATTCCCAACCGGATCCTGAAGCAATGCTTAAATGTTTGGAGGGTGACCCTAGAATCGCGCGCTGGTGATTACTTGGCGCGAGTGTCTGAGGGCTGCGCACCACGGGCCCGTATAACGAAAAATAATCCACGCTTTTAAGATCAATTGCAGCGCAACGGGTCTTGCGGTCTCTTCAGGCGTCTCGTCTTGAGTAGATGTGACAATTGCGGATCTGGCGGGTCGCGGCAATCCGGTGTCGACATGGGCCATTGCCCCTGGTCAATCGCGGGGTTTCTATGCAGCTTGTGCATCGTTGTCTGCAGCTGCGCACGGATAGCTGCGCGCCTACCCAATCGGCGATGTTCGGAATTCACGCCCACTCGCAAGTGCTGGCCCTCGATCTAGGGCCAGCAACTTTGGTGTTCAGGCTTCAATGAGTCGCTGCGCCCCATGCCGGTCCCGGGGTGTCGGCAGCGTGATGCAGGTTTTGCATCATTTCCATAGCCAGGTCCTGCGCCTCTGTTGCTCAGGCGTCTGCCTGGGGCAAGAGGCGCTGCCGATGCCGGCGCCGATCGCTCAGCACTGTTTCAGAGTCTCTGCCTGTTGCTTGTAGGCCGCCACCCATTGCCTGAGGCCCGGCTTGGAATCCAGGTAGGCCTCCCACTGCTGATCGGTCGACTGGGTTGCCAGGTCTTGCACGGGCGGCAACTCCAGCTTCCGGCGCAAGGCGTTGATGTGCTCAACCATGCCCTTGTAGGCGGCACTGTCTTGGTTGTCGCTGAGCTTGATGGTTGAGCACCACGGCTTTTTGTTGTTCACAACCAGAAGCGGTTTCTTCAAGGTCTCCAGCTCAAGCATCGATTGCTTGAGTCCGGCTTCGTAGAGGGGTTTGGTGGTGTCAGGTCCGCGCCTGGTGCCTGCCGTCAGACCCGTGGAAAACCGCAGCAGCTCCATCGCTGGTCTGGGACTTTCGATGGTGGCGAAGTCAAGGCTTACATCTTTACCAAGCCGATCGATGGTCTCAACCTGAAAGCCCGTGATGGTGTAGTTCTTCACCATGAACGGGGCCGCCAGCATCATCGGCCAGAAGAACAAGGCGCCCGCGACGGCAACACTCACGGCGCTGCTGGCGTCGGTCCCTGAGCCTGCATTCGCCGATTTCCAGCTGATGATCTCGGCCGGCTTCAGCACCAGGCTCTCTTTGTTCTTGCCGTAGTCGAAGGTGATCTCACTGCCATCTTTGGAGAGCAGGGTCAATCCAATCTGCTTCCCGCTGGTCGGCTCAACAGTCAGGAAGCCGGCGCGAGAAAAGGGATAGGTGGGGGGCTGCAATTCATCGGCTTTCTTCTTGGCCTCCTTTGCAGCGGCTGGATCCTGGGCGCAGCTGGCCTCTTGATCAGGCGTGAGGCCGCGTCCAGGCGGATATTTGCAATACAGCGGCAGCTCGTTCGCCAGTACAGGAAACTGGCCGGTCAATAGAGCTGCCGCGGCTAACAGGCTGAGTGGACCATGGTTTGACTTCACGACGCAATTGCTCCTGTTGGCCACGGCTGGGCTGAGGCCTTTATGTAGACGCTGGAGTGCGTCTTTCAGGAGCGTCGTGATGAATGGTTGAACCCATGCGAAATTCGCATCAAAACAAGATCTCTCAGGATCTCGTTGGGTTCAGGCGTGATTACAACAACCGCCTGTCTTTGTGCAGGCGGTTGGCAAAGTCAGTCCGCTGGGAAGATTGGTCTGCAGCAGCGGCTGGGCTTGGCTTTTCACCATTGGCTGCCATCGCCTCCTGACAGCGCTGCAGCAGCTCCTGCCTGAGGACATCGGGTTGTTCGATGCGAATGCCGCCGCGAAAGGCAAACAACCAGCTGCGCAGGTCGATGTCGGCCGCCACGGTCCAAGGCGGCAGGTCCAGCTCCACTGGGTAGGGGTGGCTGGCATCGGCTGGGCCTGGCTCGAGCACGTGCGGCGCCTTGGGGTGATGCCACCAGGTGTCGCCGGGTAGGGGTCTGGAAAAGCGGGTGTGCTCGATCGGATAGCGCTGCAGGCCCTCGCGGATGAAGGCAAAGGCCCAGGGGCTGCACCAAAACCGCAGGGTCACCAAGGCCTGGGTGCGGTGCTGGACTGATCTGCTGGCCACCGCCAGCTGTTGCTCCAGATCACTGCCGAAGTAAATGCCGCCGCTGTGGTGCAGCAAGCGTTCCAGCCGGTTGATGGCGGCGGCGTGCTGCTCGGGGTTGCGGCGCAGGTCGCCATCGCCGCGGGCCATGGCGAGGCGATCGAGCCGTTCGCTGCGGAGCAACCCCTGCTCGCGCCCCACCTGGTCCTCCTCAAAGAGGAGATACCAGCCCACGTTGTGAAAGATCAGCTGCAGCGGCCACACCCGCAGCTCACCAGCGGGGCTGCCTGCAAAGCTGCCCACGCCGGGGTAGCGCTGCAGCAGCACGCGGCGGTGTTCCACGATTGCCGCCTCGATCGCCTCGGCGCGGCGGGGTGCGGCCAGCGAATCGCGGCGCACCAGCTGGGTGTCGACCACCGCATGGCGGGCATAGCTGCGTACAGGCGGCAGCCCATCAGCGCTGATGCCGGCCCAGCCCAGCCGTTCATCCAGCTCGGCCAGCAGGTCCTGGGCCGATGGATCGGCCAGCCGGCCGGCCGCCTGCTGCACCACGTTGTGCACCTCCCGCAGCCGGGCCGGTGAGAGCACCGCGGTGCCCAGGCAGTAGCCGTGGCGCACGTTGTCGTTGCGGTGGCGGAAGCCGTAGGGGGTGAGGAGCTTCTCGAGGTCCTTGCGCAGGGTGGCTGTTTCGCCCGGCAGGTAGGCGCCGGGGATCGTTTCTGTGGCCGTGATCAGGTGCTGATGCAGGTTGCTGCCGCGCTCGGCTGGCCGGTCAAAGGGCACCTGCAGCAGGTGGCGCAGCAGCGTCATCACCCTCACAAACACTGGCCCATCGCCCATGGGCGGCAGCCCGCCATGGACGGGGCCGGCGGCACGCGGTGGTGGCGCCAGCTGAACCGGTGAGGTACTTGGGATCGCGCTGCAGAAGCCGTTGGCTTCCAACCAGGCCAAGTCACTTCGGATTGCCGTGGCATCGGCAAAACAGGCTCCGTGCAATTTGCCCAAGAAGGCCGCCGCCCGATCGGCCAGATCGCCCTGGGGCAGGGGCGAGAGGATCGCCTCCAGCTCTTCTGCGCTGGCGGGGTCGCTGGCTTCTAAATCGGGCCAGGTGCTCAGCAGCCTGATCAGATACAGCAACCGCTCGAGATCCAGCAGACGCGAATAGCCATGGCGCTGCAGCTTGCGCTCGCGGTTGGTGGCCGAGCGAATCCGCTGATCGAGCCCGGCCAGTTCGGCCTGCAGCACCGCCGCCAGATCGTTGTGGTGGGTGGGCACCACGGCACAGATGGCCGCGAAACCCTCCGCCCGTGATGGCCCGAAGTGCGGGTCGGCCAGGGCGGCGGCCATCTCCTGGATCACTGGCACGGGTACAGCCCGCGCGCGGTTGGCGTTCCAGGCCAGGGAGGTGGGCAGATCGGTGTAGAGCCACCAGCCAATCCATTCCACCGGTGCCGGCAGCGGCAGCGCCTGAGTGAGTGCCAGCCGCCAGGCGCGGCGGGCATGGGTGGCATCCACGATCACCGGGATGCCGGTGGCCACACACTCCTGGATGCGTTGGTGCAGCCGCTGCTGGATGTCCACCCACGGGCCCTGCACCGCCGCATCCCCGAAGACCTCCGCCCGGATCGCATCAGTGGAGAGCACCTGCGCCGGCGGTTCACCCGGGGCGCTGAGCAGGGGCGCCAGGGCCTTGGCCAGGGTGGTCTTGCCGCTGGCGGGCTGGCCGATCAGCAGGTGGCAGCGCAGCGCAGGCGTCATCGGCAACGGCAACTCCCACCCCACAACAGAAGCCGCATCCTGACCCGGCGGCTTCTCTTTCGCACGAAAAACAGCTCGGATCGCTCTTGCGGCGCTGACGCTGCAACCAGCAACGTTCAAGCCAACCGTGGCCAGCTTCAGCAGCCCTCCAGCCAGCAGTTATGCGCCACCCGCGGCGCTGGCAGATCTGCACATCCTCGACTTTCTCGAGCTGGCCGGCTCCCAGGCCAAGGCCGGCGCTGCCCTGGCCATGCACCAGAGCACGGTGTGCCGCAGCCTGCAGTTGATGCAGCTGCAGTTCCGGCTGGTGCCGCGCCAGGGCTCCTCGGTGTGCCGCCACGGGCACAACACCTGCCTGCAGCACCTGCGGCTGGCCTACCGCGAGCACCGCTTGATGGAGGGGCTGCTGCGTATCGGCACCGATGTGCTGCACCAACGCCTGCTGCAGGGCCTGGCCGGGATTCAGCAGGTGCCAGCGCGTTGCCGTCAGGCGGAGCACTGGGCGGAGCTGGTGCGTCATGGCGTGCTGGATGGAGCGCTGCTCAGTTCCTTCTGCCTGGAACGCAGGCTGCTCTCGGGTCAGCTGCCGCAGTGGGAGGGTCTGTCAGTGATGCCTCTGGGCCAGCTGCGCTTGCAATTGGTGGCCACGGCAGCCACCAGCCGCCGGGTGCTGCTGCCCCGCAGATCTGTTGCACCCCTGCTGCATCAAGCCGTAGCAGCCCATGGCTATGGGGTGGAGCAACAGCCAGCGGCCTGCCAGGAGGCCGAGGCGTGGATCAAGCGTGCGCGCGACCGGCAGCTGGCCCTGCCGATCAGCCCGGAGCTGCTGGCGCCGAGCTGGTTGGAGCGCCATGGCCTGCAGCCCCTGGCTGATCAACCGGTGCTGGTGGAGCAGCTCTGGCTGCTGCTGCCCCAGGGTGCGGCCAACGGTTCCGCTGCCCGTGAAGCCGTGCGGGCACTACGCCAGCAGCTGCGTGACACCGAAACAATGCAGGATCTGCATGGAAAAGAGTTTTGATCGGGATTTCAGCTGCTGAAAACCAGGCGAAGTGTTTGCGACCGGTACGGCTTTGAGTTACTCGGCACCCGAGAAGAAGTCGGCATCGAGCTTAGAGATCTTGATCACTTCTTTTGTTTGCACGCCTACTCCGTGCTCAATCATCAGCTCTGCGAGCTTCTCGCCATCAACCAAGACCAGGCGAGGATCTCTGATGCTTTCGGCGATCCTGATTGCATCCGAGGTGAAGCGGCTTGTCGTGACAAAAACACCCTTCCGGCACCCACCAGATGTCATCGCGCCGACAAATGCTTGGACTTTTTCGCTGGAGACAGAGTTGTCCGCGTAGCGCTTGGCCTGCATATAGATCTGGTCAAGGCCGAGCTTGTCTTCATTGATCTTCCCGTCGATTCCGCCGTCAGGCCCCCTGGGCACTCCTTGCATCGCTTGCCGTGAACCACCTCCATAGCCCATGGCAGCCAGGACATCTAAAACCAGGCTCTCAAAGTCGTGGGGGTCCATCATTCTCATCTGCTCAAGCAGGTCTGACACCAGCTGCTCTTTGATCAGCTTTACCCCCGCTTCAATGAGGTCTTCCGGCGTGCTGTCCTCGGTATTGATTTCAGTGCTGACTTCCTGCGGCGACTGAGATTTGGACTGCTTAGAAGCCTGGTGTTCCTTCCACTCGATAAAACCAGTGAGGTCCGAACGCTTGATTGGCCTGCCCAGATCAAGCAAGGGCTTGGCATTGGGGCCCAAGGCAAAGAACCCTCTTCTGGGGCCGATCAAGGCCCCAGCAACCCTCAGGTAGGACGATGCCCAGCCAATGCGTCCGCGCACGATTGGCTTGCCATTGCTTTCTTGGGTGATCGCCATTTGCTCTTCTGTGATTCCCATTCTCTGGATCACAGCTTCAATGGCGTCATTGCGTGCGAGCTCACCCTGCTCCTGAAGGACTTCGAGAAGAGGGCGCATGAACTCATGAAACTTTGGGATGTCAGGCATGGATCTTGCTATCCCCTGTTTGGCGGATGTAGCTCACCTCGCATCCCTTGGTCATTCGAGCCTCTTGCATCACAGCGGCGGCATTGAAAGCAGAGAATTCAAACCACTGGAAGAGGTCCAGTCCTCGATCGAGGGTGATCTTCCAGCCGTGGTCGGTGGTGATGCTGCGGGCATGGAAGTTGGGGCTGGCATCGACCTCCCAGGTGAACGGCGTGCTGGTGCCTGCAAACGAGTCCTGCACCTGGCCGAGATTCTCCACCTGTTTTTCGAGCGTTTCCTGGTCGGAGCCGGTGATCAGGTGAACTGTCACCTCATCGCCCACCGGGGTGATCTCATTCACCATGCGCAGGAACTCCACCAGGTTGCGGACCTGGTGGAAGGCGCGGATGTAGGGGTCGCGGATGATGATGCCGCTGCAGCCCTGCAGGTAATCGGCAAAGAGTCGGCGGTAGCTCCAGCCCTTGGCATTTTCCGGCACCACCAGATGCTGTTCCTTCAGCGGAGAGCTGGTAAGAGATGCTGCCTCCCTGGTTTCTGCGGTGGCAGGTCCCGTTGGTTCGGTGGATGCAGCTGGTGGAGCCTTGGCTTCGGTCGCCTTGGCCTGTGCTTCTGATGTAGCAGGCTTTGCAGCATGGCCATCAGCTGCTGCCGGAGCAGCTTCGGGGTGCAGGGGCCTGAGCCCAGCAAAAGCCGGGTACTGCTGCTCCTCAGGCGTCAGCACCGTGACTGCATCCCCACCGGCTAGAGGCCGATAGGCGAAGTCGTTGGCCTTGAAGGTGTCGTCGATCCGCAGGATCTGCTCACGCACGCGGCGGCGGCACTCCATGGCGAACTCCAGCAGCTCGGCGATCTCGTCCGGGGTGGCCTTGCCATCGGGATGGATGATCTTCATCAGGCCGGAGAAGGTCTTCTCGAAGCCCGTTTGATCGCGGGTGGAGACCTCCGAGCTGATCTCGAAGTGGGGCTTGTAGAGGCCGGTGTAGTCCTCGGTGCGTAGATGCTTGAGCACCTCGGCGATGTAGTCGACTACAAAGCCATAGCCGGTGCAGAACAGCTCGTGGCGCACCGGCTGCACCTCCCAGCCGGGGTTGAAGGCGTGAATGCGGTCGAGGAAAGCCGAGTCGATGTACTTGTCGGGCAGCGGCTCGTAGAAGTGGGAGTGCTTGAGCATGTAGGCCACCGACTTCTGGGTGTTGCCCATGAACACCATCGAGGCTTCGGCTGAGAGCTGCTCGATGCCCCGCGAGAAGGTGCGGTTGGCCATGTAGTTCTTCATGATGTCGACCAGCGTCTTGTCGACCTTCTTGTCCTTGCCGGCGAATTCGTCGAAGCAGATGCAATCCCAGTAGCCCACCAGGCCGATCTTGCCGTTGGCGTTGCTCACAAACAGCTTCGGGGCGGTGACCTCCGAGCCTGAGATCAACATGCCGTGGGGCGAGAACTCGGCATAGACGTGTGACTTACCGGTTCCCTTGGGGCCAAGCTCCAGCAGGTTGTAGTTGCGCTCGCAGAAGGGGATCAGGCGGATCAGCGTGAGCAGCTTGCCCCGACGTGTGAAGGGCTCAGGGTTGAAGCCCACGCTCTGCATGAGCACGTCCATCCACTCATCGGTGGTGAACTTGGCTCGGGCCTCCAGGAACTCCTCGTGGTTGACGCCGGCCACCTGGATTGGTTTGACGCTGGAGATCTGCCAGGGGCTGGCCTTGGGGTCGGTGGGGAGCTCGTACTCGACATCGGTGATCGCCCAGATGCCACCCACCAGCAGCTTGGGGTAGCGCTTGATGAAGTCCACGTCGATCGGGACTTTCTTGAGGCCGAGGTTGGTGAACTCCACCTCGTAGAAGCCGCCTTTCTCGTTGAGCTCCACGGTGAGCTTGTCGATCACCTTGTGGGTGCCGCGCTCCTTGATCGTGGATTTCACCAGTTCCGCCTGGTTGCGGTGCACGTAGTGCTTGGCGAGGATCCGCCGCACCGACTCCAACCCCTCGCTGATCAGGCTTGGATCGTCAGTGGCGCAGTGCTGACCGAGCAGGTACTCGAGCACGTAGGTGGGCACCACGGCGTTCTGCTTGAGCTCGGTGGTGAGGTCCTTACGCACCACCAGCCCAGGGAAGTGCTCCAGGATCTTTTGATCCAGGGGGCTGGGGGCTGCAGGGGGTGCGCTGGTGGCCATGGTGGGGATCAAAAGTCGTCGAAGTCGCTGCCGAAGGGCCGCTGCAGCTTCAATTCCACAGTCTTGTAGGCCTGGGGCTGGCTGACACCGTCTAGCAGTTGCTCCAGACGCAGCTCCAGGGTCTGGTTGTTGTAGTCCCCGGCCGCGTTGGACAGCTCCAGCACCACCTGCTGCTCCCGCTCGCGGGCTTCGCTGGCGGCGGAATCCAGCAGCACGGTGCGGTGGGCACAGAGCAGGGCGCCATCGGCCTTGGCGTAGAGGCCGATGCGCAGTTGCAGCGGCAGGCGCTTGCGGGGTTCCACGGGCTCCAACTGGAACAACCCGAAGCTCAGCTTGCCCATGGTGATCTTGGCGGGCACCCGCAGCAGCTCGGCCTCCACCACGCGGCTCCCGTCCTTGCGTTCCCGCTTGAGCCGGATCACAGGCACCACCACCTCCTGCAGGGAGGTGCCGCCATGCACGAAACGGGAACCGGAGCCCGAACGGGGGTAACGATCGAGGCCCAGCGGGAACACCGCTCCCCAACTGCCGGCCAGACCCAGCTCACTGGCGGTGAACACCTTCTGCCCGGCACTGGGCTTGATGCCCGTGCCCAGGGCAAAGC
>Ga0310332_10302_pt1 | contig 13259 bp, 12 predicted proteins | sample LakMicSRFLOrngD5_FD_195546 | JGI IMG/M metagenome (GOLD analysis project Ga0310332, IMG submission 195546) | Enriched freshwater cyanobacterial communities from Lake Michigan, Michigan, United States - MI23.SRFL.Orng.D5 (v2) (version 2) | ecosystem: Environmental > Aquatic > Freshwater > Lake...
GTCGTAGCGACCCAGGCGCACCAGCCCCAGGGGCAGGGCCATCACCAGGCAGCGGCGCAGTTGCGTGCCGGACTGGCTCAGCACCACCAGGCCGCCATCGATCACCAGGCCGTTGGCGCTGAAGCGCAGGGTGGCGGGGAAGCTGTGGGCCAGGGTGACGGCGTCGCCGAACCGTTTCAGGCCCGTGGCACAAGCCGGCAGGCTGCCATTGGCCGGCTCCTGCCAGCCCCCCCGATCCAGGCTGAGGCCACAGGCCAGCTGGCGCCGTTCCGCCTCGGCCCGGGCCAGCTGGATGCCGGCCAGGAGCTCGCCGGCCACGGCCTCCACCTTTTGGCGTTGCCGTTTTTCGTGGCCCAAGGCCAGGCCCCAGCCGCCCAGGCCGCCCAGCAGGGCCACCACCACTAGCTGTTCGGCCAGGGTCATCCCAGCGGCCTTGTCGCCGACGGACAGAGGCCATAGGCAGCGGCGCTGAACAGTCGTTGCCGTTGCCAGCGCCCCGCCGCCGCCGTCAGCTGCAAGCGCACCAACCCTGGGGCCATCACGCTCACCTGGCGGACGAGGGGGGCAGGGGTCGCCGCGCTCGGCGCTGGGGCGTTGCCTTCCCCGGGGGCGGGGTCCGTCAACAGGCGGCTGAGCAGCAGTTCCGGCTGGTCACAGGCCAGGTCGGTGGCTTGCTGTTGCTGGGCCCCCGCCACCACTAGGGCCTGGCTGCGGCGCAGTTCCGCCTCCAGCTGGGCTGCCGCCGCCCCAGCTTGGGCGCCCCCCTGCAGGCTTCGCCCGATGCCGGCCATTACCTGTAGGGAGCCCGCACTGGCGAGGCTGAACAGCACTCCTGCCAGCATCACTTCCACCAGGTTCACGCCCCCTCCTGGTGCAGGGCCCGGATCAGCCCATCCGCTAGCGACCGCTCAAACCGCACAACACCCTGGCGCTGTTCGCCGCCGCGGCCCTTGATCGTCACCTGCAGGGCGACCAGGCCCGGGTCCGCTGGCTCGCTGGGTTGCCATTGCAGGCCGCCGAGTTGCCAGCCGGGCGGCAGGGCCAGGGCCAGCAGGTCTGGGCCGAGGCTGGCGGGGTTGAGCGTTTCGGGGCGCTGGCCCACCAGCTGTTGGGCTAGCAGTTGGGCCAGGTCGCGCAGGCCGTCATCGGCCAGGCGGCGGCGATGCTCGGAGGCCTGGGCCTGGTGGGAGGCCAGGGCCACGCCCATCAGGGACAGGCTGCTGGCCGAGAGCACCAGGCCGGCCAGCAGGGCCAGGGGCAACACGAAGGCGGTCTGGTCCTGTTGCCGCCCGCTCCAGCGGCCCATGCGTTCCAATCCCATTGGCAACCCTCCAAGGTGGGGAGACGGAGGGTTCCCGGCTCAGGCCCCGATCGCCCCGGGGGCGGGGCCCCCTGATGCGCAAATCCAGACAGGCGGACCTTTCCTCCTGGCGGAGATCGGAGCGCCAACACCGGTGAACCAGCCCGGGACCAAGCCCCAGGGGCCCTATTGGTTGAGTTTGAGCACGGCCATGAAGGCCTCCTGGGGCACGTCCACCTTGCCCATGGCCTTCATGCGCTTTTTACCCTTGGCCTGTTTCTGCAGTAGTTTTTTCTTGCGAGAAATGTCGCCGCCGTAGCATTTAGCCAGCACGTCTTTGCGTATGGCGCTGATGCTTTCGCTGGCGATAATGCGGCTACCAATTGAAGCTTGGATGGGAATTTTGAACTGTTGGCGGGGGATTAGTTCCTTCAGTTTTTCGACCAGACCTTTGCCCACGTTGTAGGCCTTATCCCGGTGCACGATCGTGGTGAGGGGATCGGCTTTTTCGGCATTGATCAGCACATCGAGGCGCACCAGTTCGTTCTTGCGATAGCCGATTAGGCTGTATTCCATCGAGGCGTAGCCCTTGGTGCGGCTCTTCATCTGGTCGAAAAAGTCGGTGACCACCTCGGCCAGGGGCATTTCGTAATGGAGGGTTACCCGGTCGGTGGTGATGTATTTCATGTCGATAAACTCGCCGCGTCGCTCCTGGCACAGCTCCATTAGGGCGCCGTTGTAGGTGTTAGGCGTGTAAATCTCCAGCTTCACGTAGGGCTCTTCGATCGATTCGCGCTTCTGGGGATCGGGCAAGGTGGCCGGGTTGTCCACCAGCATGACGCTGCCATCGATCAGGTTCACCTGATACACCACCGACGGTGCCGTGACGATTAGGTCCAGGTCGTATTCCCGTTCCAGTCGTTCCTGCACGATCTCCATGTGCAGCAGGCCCAGGAAGCCGCAGCGGAAGCCAAAGCCCATGGCGCTACTGGTTTCCGGCTCATACTTGAGCGCCGCATCGGAGAGCTGCAGCTTGTCGAGGGCCTCGCGCAGGTCCGGGTATTGGTCGGCGTCGGTGGGGAAGAGACCGCAGAACACCATCGGCTTGGCCTCGGTGTAGCCCGGCAGCGCCTCTGTTGCCGGGTTGGCCAGCAGGGTGATTGTGTCGCCAACGCGGGCATCGGCCACGGCCTTGATCGAGGCCGACAGATAGCCCACCTCGCCGGCATGGAGCGAGTCCACCTGGCGCTGGTCTGGCGCCATCACCCCCACCTCATCGAGTTCGTAGGTTTTGCCGCTGGCCATCAGCAACACTTTGTCTTTGCGGGCAATGGCGCCACTGATCACCCGGAAATACACAATCACGCCCCGATACGGGTCGTAGTAGGAATCGAAAATCAGGGCCTTGAGAGGTTCCTCGATCCGATCCGGCGGCGGCGGCACCCGATCGACCACGGCCTGCAGGATTGCCGCCACGCCCATCCCTGTTTTGGCGGAACAGGTGATGGCGTTAGTGGTATCGAGGCCAATGATCGCTTCGATCTCGGCGGCGATGCGTTCGGGATCGGCGCCGGGCAGGTCAATCTTGTTGAGCACCGGAATGATCTCGAGATCATTTTCCAGGGCTAGATACACATTGGCCAGGGTCTGGGCTTCCACCCCCTGGCTGGCATCCACCACCAGTAGGGCCCCTTCGCAGGCCTGCAGCGAGCGGCTCACCTCGTAGGAGAAATCGACGTGGCCGGGGGTATCAATCAGGTTGAGGATATACAGCTCACCATCGGCGGCCTTGTATTCCATCCGGGCTGCCTGGAGTTTGATCGTGATGCCGCGCTCCCGCTCCAGGTCCATGTTGTCGAGGAACTGCTCCTGCATGTCCCTGGCCGCCACCGTGCCGGTGGTCTGCAGCAAGCGATCGGCCAGGGTCGATTTGCCATGGTCGATGTGGGCAATGATGCAGAAATTGCGGATCCGCTGAACGGGAACGTCGGTCATGGACAGGCTGCGGGCCGGCGGGCCCGGTGGACCGCCGCAAGTGCTCGGATCCTAAGGAGGGCCTGGGGCTTCCCCTGGCGCCGATGGGGTCCAGGCCCTGCGGCCTTGGATCGCTGGGATGGCCTGCCGCCTCCCGTCAGGGGTAGCCAGGCCGTTGGGCCGCCTTCCTAAGCTCGAAGCAGTCCGACCCCAGGCCGATGAGCACCGATACCGCTCCAGTCGACACAGCCCCAGTCGACCCAGCTCAAGTCGACCCAGCCCCGGTGGCCGCCGCTGATGCCGAAGGCGAGCTCGACCCCCGCGCCCTCACCCTGGCCAACGTCGAGCGGGCCCTCGATGAGCTGCGCCCCTACCTGATGGCCGATGGCGGCAACGTTGAAGTGGTGGAAATCGATGGCCCGATCGTCAAGGTGCGGCTCCAGGGCGCCTGCGGCTCCTGCCCCAGCAGCACCATGACCCTGAAGATGGGTATTGAGCGCAAGCTGCGCGAAGCCATCCCCGAAGTCGATGAAGTTGTTCAGGTTCTCTGAACGGCTGCGCTGGGCTGCCCGGGCTAGGGGATTCCGTTTAAACCCGGCGGATTGACCCTGGGCCAACAAATTTGGTTTGGGCCCAGAGCGGTTCGCCGACCCTCTTGGGGCTGATGGCGGGCCCAGGGGCGGCCCTTAGGCTGCGACTTCCCTGCCCCGAGGCCCGTGCTCGATCAGCGTCTGCTGCGCGATACCCCTGAGCTGATTAGCCAGCAGCTGGGCCGGCGCGGCAAGGCGGTGGACCTGGCCGGCCCCCAATTGATTGCCCAGCACCAACGCAACCTCGAAGAGCAGCGCAGCAATCTCCAAGCCGAGGGCAACCGGGTTGGTAAGGAGGTGGGCCTGCGCATTCAGGCCGGCGCCGATCCGGGCGGAGCCGAGGTGAAGGAGCTGCGCGAGCAGGGCAACCGGCTCAAGCAGCAGGTGGCGGTGCTGGAGGAGGAAGAAAAGGCCCTCACCCTGCGCCTGCGCGAGTACTTGCTGAGCCTGCCCAACCTGCCTTCCGCCGAAACCCCGGATGGCACCAGCGAAGCCGACAACGTTGAGATCAAGCGCTGGGGCACTCCCCGCCAGGAGGACGGCCTCCTGGAGCACTGGCAGATCGGCGAACGGCTGGGCCTGTTTGAAACCGAGCGCTCGGTGCGGATCGCCCAGAGCCGCTTCATCACCCTGCTGGGCCAGGGGGCCCGCCTGGAGAGGGCCCTGATCAGCTTCATGCTCGATCTGCACGCCCGCAACGGCTACACCGAGGTCATGCCGCCGATCTTGGTGAACAGCGCCAGCCTGCTGGGTTCGGGCCAGCTGCCCAAGTTCGCCGAGGAGAGCTTCCGCTGCGCCGAGGACGACCTCTGGCTCACCCCCACCGCCGAGGTGCCGGTGACCTCCCTGCACCGCGATGAGGTGCTGCCGGCTGACCAGCTGCCGCTCAAATACGCCGCCTACACACCCTGCTTCCGCCGCGAGGCCGGCTCCTACGGCCGCGACACCCGCGGCCTGATCCGTCTGCACCAGTTCAACAAGGTGGAGTTGTATTGGTTCGTGCGCCCTGAGGAGTCGGCGGCGGCCCACCAGCAGATCACCGCTGATGCCGAGGCGGTGCTGGAAGCCCTGGAGCTGCCCTACCGCAAGATCGAGCTCTGCACGGGCGATCTGGGCTTCTCGGCCAGCCGCACCTACGACCTGGAGGTGTGGCTGCCGGGGGCCGGCGCCTACCGGGAGATCTCCAGCTGCAGCGTCTGCGGCGACTTCCAGGCGCGGCGGGCCTCGATTCGCTTCAAGGAAACCAAGGGCACCCAGCTGGTGCACACCCTCAATGGCAGTGGCCTGGCTGTGGGGCGCACGATGGCGGCCCTACTGGAAACGGGCCAGCGGCCCGATGGCAGCGTCGTCCTGCCGGCGGCCCTGGTGCCCTACTTCGGCGCCGAAGCGCTCACGCCGGCCTGAGCAAGAAGGCTGCGGTGGTCGGTGGTGGTGGGGGCAAGCCCCTTGGGTTGGCTCCTAGGGCGTGGGAATCCCCCCTGAGCCCAGGGCCGGGTCGGGCCCCCTCGACCGGAGGACCGCCCCTCGGTGCCGGGGACCAACCGTCACAATGGCGTCACACAAGGGATCCGACCTGAATGGGTGTGCTCACCGCACTGGCGATCCTGGCTGGCCTGATCGTGGTCCACGAGGCCGGCCATTTCTTTGCCGCCACTTGGCAGGGCATCCGCGTCAGTGGCTTCTCTGTGGGCTTCGGACCGGTGCTGCTGGAGCGGCGCCGCCGGGGTGTGCAATTTGCCCTGCGGGCCATCCCCCTGGGCGGCTTTGTGTCCTTCCCCGACGACGACGAGGACAGTCCCATCCCGGCGGACGACCCCAATCTGCTGCGCAATCGCCCTCTGCACCAACGGGCCCTGGTGATCGCCGCCGGCGTGCTCGCCAACCTGCTGTTGGCCTGGACCGTGTTGCTAGCCCAAGGGGCGTTTGTGGGCATCCCCGCCGGCTATGGCGCCAGCCCGGGCGTGCTGGTGGCCGGCGTGGCGCCAGGCCAGGCCGCCGCCGTCGCCGGCCTGGTGGCGGGCGATCGCATCATCAGCATCGGGGGCCAACCGGTGGCCGGCGGCCAGGCTGCCGTGGCCGATTTGGTGAGCCGCATCAAGGGATCCCCCGACCACACCCTCCAGCTCGAGGCCGAGCGCAATGGCAGTCGCCGCAGCCTCAGCCTCACCCCCGCCGGCGTCGATGGCATTGGCAAGATCGGCGCCCAGCTCCAACCCTTCGGCAACCAGGCCTACCGCCCCGCCAAAAGCCCCCTGGAGGTGATCCGCCAGGCCAGTAGCGACACCGCTGCCCTCACCGAACGCACCATCGGCGGCTTCGTCAGCCTCGTGACCCATTTCGGCGAGACCGCCAGCCAGGTGTCGGGTCCGGTCAAGATCGTGCAGATGGGGGCATCGCTCGCCCACCAGGGCGGCAGCAGCCTCTACCTGTTCACGGCCCTGATCTCGATCAACCTGGCCGTGCTCAATGCCCTCCCCCTGCCCCTGCTCGATGGCGGCCAGTTCCTGCTGCTGCTGATCGAGGGTCTGCGGGGCCGGCCCCTGCCGGAGCGCTTCCAGCTGGCCTTTATGCAGTCGGGCTTTGTGCTGCTGGTGGGCCTGAGCGTGGTGCTGATCGTCAAGGACACCAGCCAGCTGCCCGCCGTGCAGCAACTGCTGGGCCATTGAGGCCAGGGCCTGCCGCCGCAATCGAGGCAGCCGCTGTCCGGGGCGGCCCGGTGAGGAGGTAGGCTCGACTCCCAAAGGACTCAGGGCACCAGCCGCATGGCGAAGAAGTCGATGATCGCGCGCAACGTGAAGCGCCAGAAGATGGTGGATCGTTTCGCGGCCAAGCGCGCCGCCCTGATGACCGCCTTCGAAGCGGCGGCCGATCCGATGGAGCGCCTCGATATCCATCGCCAGATCCAGGGCCTGCCCCGCAACAGCGCTCCCACCCGCCTGCGCAACCGTTGCTGGGCCACCGGGAAGCCCCGCGGTGTGTACCGCGATTTCGGCCTGTGCCGCAACCAATTCCGCGAGCGCGCCCACAAGGGTGAACTCCCCGGCGTCGTCAAGTCCAGCTGGTAGGTGGCCCCGGGCGGCGCCCGCGCCGTTGCCATCCCATCACCCTGGGTGCCTGCCACCCAGGAGCCTAATCAGGCCGCCTGTGGGCCCTGGTTGGGCTTTTTTGCCGCTTAGCCCCAAGCGCCAACGGGGCCAAGTCCTGCCTGGCCGTGGCAACGGTCAGGAAGCCCGGATGCGACAATGGTGGGTGACACCAAAGCGGACATAAGGTCAAGTGCAAGGACAAACTCAGTCGATCTCCTTCGATGGTCGGGAGATCCGGCTGACCACCGGTCGTTTCGCCCCCCAGGCTGGGGGTTCGGTGTTGGTCGAAAGCGGTGATACGTCGGTCCTGGTGACCGCCACCCGCTCCAAGGGGCGCGAGGGCATTGATTTCCTGCCCCTCACCTGCGACTACGAGGAGCGTCTCTACGCCGCTGGTCGCATCCCGGGCAGCTTCTTCCGCCGCGAAGGCCGTCCCCCTGAACGGGCGATTCTCACCACCCGCCTGATCGACCGCCCCCTGCGGCCCCTGTTCCCCGCCTGGCTGCGGGACGACATCCAGGTGGTCGCCACCGTGCTCTCCCTCGATGAGCGGGTCCCGCCCGACGTGCTCGCCGTCACCGGCGCCTCGATCGCCTGCCTGCTGGCCAAGCTCCCCTTTGCCGGCCCGATGGCCGCCGTGCGGGTCGGCCTGCTAGGCGACGACTTCATCCTTAATCCCAGCTACCGGGAGATCGAGCGCAGTGAGCTCGATCTGGTGGTGGCCGGTACCCCCGATGGGGTGGTGATGGTGGAGGCCGGGGCCAACCAGCTGCCCGAGCAGGACGTGATTGAGGCGATCGACTTCGGCCTCGAGGCCGTGGGCGAATTGATCAAGGCCCAACAGGCCCTCCTCAAGGACCTGGGCATCGAGCAGGTGCTGCCCGAGGCCAAAACCGAAGATCCCCTCTTGCCCACCTTCCTTGAGAAGGAATGTGCCAAGGGCATTGGCGAGGTGCTCAAGCAATTCAGCCAAACCAAGGCCGAGCGCGACGAGAAGCTCGATGCGATCAAGGCCGAGGTGGGCGTGACCATTGCCGCCCTTAAGGACGACGACGCCATCAAGCAGGCCGTGGGCGGTAACAGCAAGCTGCTGGGGACCAGCTACAAGAGCCTCACCAAGAAGCTCATGCGTGAGCAGATCATCAAGGAGGGCAAGCGGGTCGATGGCCGCAACCTCGATGAAGTGCGTCCGATCAGCGCTGCGGCTGGGGTTCTGCCCAAGCGCGTCCATGGTTCGGCCCTGTTCCAGCGCGGCCTCACCCAGGTGCTCTCCTGCGCCACCCTCGGCACCCCGAGCGATGCCCAGGAGCTGGACGACCTCAACCCCTCCACCGAGAAGTCGTATCTGCACCACTACAACTTCCCCCCCTATTCGGTGGGCGAAACCCGGCCGATGCGCTCCCCCGGCCGCCGCGAAATCGGCCACGGCGCCCTGGCCGAGCGGGCGATCATCCCCGTGCTGCCCAGCAAGGAAAGCTTCCCCTACGTGCTGCGGGTCGTGTCGGAGTGCCTCAGCTCCAACGGCTCCACCTCCATGGGCTCGGTGTGCGGCAGCACCCTGGCCCTGATGGATGCCGGCGTGCCCCTGAAGGCGCCCGTGAGTGGCGCCGCCATGGGCCTGATCAAGGAAGGCGATGAGGTGCGCATCCTCACCGACATCCAGGGCATCGAGGATTTCCTCGGCGACATGGACTTCAAGGTGGCTGGCACCGAGAAGGGCATCACCGCCCTGCAGATGGACATGAAGATCACGGGTCTGGCCATGAAGACCGTGGCGGAAGCCGTGAACCAGGCCCGCCCGGCCCGGCTGCACATCCTCGAGAAGATGCTCGAGGCGATTGAGAAGCCCCGCGATGGCCTCTCCCCCCATGCCCCCCGCCTGCTCAGCTTCCGCATCGATCCGGAACTGATCGGCACCGTGATCGGCCCCGGCGGCCGCACGATCAAGGGCATCACCGAGCGCACCAACACCAAGATCGACATCGAGGATGGCGGCATCGTCACGATCGCCAGCCACGACGGCGCCGCCGCTGAGGAAGCCCAGCGCATCATCGAAGGCCTCACCCGCCGCGTCAGCGAGGGCGAAACCTTCACCGGTGCCATCACCCGGGTGATCCCGATCGGTGCGTTTGTGGAAATCCTGCCCGGCAAGGAAGGCATGATCCACATCTCCCAGCTCTCTGAAGCCCGGGTTGAGAAGGTGGAAGACGTGGTCAAGGTGGGCGATGTCGTCACCGTGCGGGTGCGCGAAATCGACAACCGTGGCCGCATCAACCTCAGCCTGCGCGGCGTGCCCCAACAGGAGCCCGGCGTCGAGTGACGCTTGCTTGATTCAGCGATCGGCGAGGGACGCGATCGTCCCTCGCAACGGGCCGGCCCTAGGGGCCGGCTTTTTGCTGGGTGAGCCCTGGCGGTGCTCCGCGGTGCCGATCTTTGCCGCCAATCAAGGCGCGCCGCTTAGCCCGGCTCCCCTTGCCTGGTCCAGGGCGGCTGCCAGTGCTTAAAGGGCAAAGCCAGGATCGATCCGCGCCAGGGCGGCGGCGCTGCGGGCGCAGAGCTCCTGGTGGTTGGGGCCGTGGCTGGCGATCAGGCAGCCGGCCTGGCGCACGTCGCCCGTGTTGTAGGTGAGGGGCATGCCATCGGCGTGGCTGAAGGAGCCGCCCGCGGCCCGCAACACCGCTTCGGGGGCGGCCATGTCCCAGTCCTTGGGGGCGCTGCGGCCCGAGAGGGAGAGGTAGAGGTCGGCCTCGCCCCGCAGGATCGTGGCCACCTTGCCGCCGACGCTGCCGATCGCCCGGCTATCGCCCAGGGCCAGATCGGCTACCAGGGCTTCGAGGCGTTGGTCGCGGTGGTTGCGGCTGGCTACAAGCACCAGCTCCGGGAGCCGGCTGCGGGAGCTGAGGGATGGCGCGAAGCGCTCGCCCCCCCGGTTTTCACGCCAGGCCCGCGGCGCCCCGCCCCCCAGCAGGCCAAACCAGAGCTCTTCCGGTTCGGGCAGCAGCACCACGCCCAGCACCACCTCCTGGCCGCGCACCAGGGCCAGGTGCACGGCGTACTCGCCCGTGCCCTGGAGGAAATCCTTGGTGCCATCGAGGGGATCGAGGATCCAGAGCCACTCGGCCTCCAGGGGCAAGCCCTCGGTGAGCTGCTGCTTGGCGGTTTCCTCACTGAGCAGGGCCCAGGGGGCTGCCGGGAAGGCCTGGGCCAGGCCTTCGAGCAGCCATTGGTTGACGGCTAGATCGGCTGCAGACACTGGTCCCTCGCCGCCTTCCTCCACGCTCAGCATCGGCGCAAAGCCGTAGGGGGGCTGTTCGCCGCGCCCATAGGCCCGCAGGATCGCCGCCGCTCCCCAGCTGAGGCGCCGCAGCTCGGCCAGCAGGGCCGCCTCGCCAATGCCCTCGGGCAGCCAGGCCTGGGGCTCCATCGAGCCGGCGGCTGGGGGGGCGAGCGCCATCATGGAACCGGCAAACGGGCATTGTGATGCAGGGCGAGGAACCGGCCGCAGGCGTGCTCTACCTGGTGGGCACGCCGATCGGCAACACCGGCGACCTGTCGCCCCGGGCCCGCAAGGTGTTGGAGGGGGCCAGCCGCATCGCCTGTGAGGACACCCGGCGCAGCGGCCTATTGCTGGCGGGCTTGGGCATCAAAAGCAAGCTGGTGAGCTTCCACCAGCACAACCAACTCGGCCGCATCCCCCAGTTGCTGGAGGCCCTCGAGGCCGGTGAAGCGGTGGCGGTGATCAGCGATGCGGGTTTGCCAGGCATCTCCGATCCGGGCGAGGCCCTGGTGGCCGCCGCCCGGGCCGCCGGCCGCACCGTGATCTGCATTCCCGGCCCCTGCGCGGTGACCACGGCCCTGGTGAGCAGCGGCCTGCCCAGCGGCCGCTTCTGTTTTGAGGGCTTCCTGCCGCCCAAGGGTCAGCAGCGCCGCGCCCGGTTACGCCAGCTCGCCAGCGAAGAGCGCACCCTGGTGCTGTTCGAGGCGCCCCACCGGCTGGTGGACCTGCTGGAGGATGTGCTCGCCGAATTGGGCGACCGGCCGCTGCAGGTGGCCCGGGAACTGACCAAACGCCACGAGCAGCAGGTGGGGCCCACGGTCAGCGCTGCCCTGGACCATTTCCGCCGGATCGCCCCGTTGGGCGAATGCACCGTGGTGCTGGGCGGTGCTCCGGAATCGGAGATCCCGCGCCCTGACGACGCCAGCCTCAGGCGCGAGCTGGAGCAGCGGGTGGCCTCAGGCCTGAGTAGTAGTGATGCGGCTCGCCAGTTGGCCCTGGAAACCGGGATCTCCCGCCGGGAGCTCTACGCTCTGCTGCATCAACCGGGCCCGAGCTGATGTTGCTGCGCCTGCGCCTGCTGCTCACCTGCCTAGGGGGTGGGGCCCTGCTGCTGCTGTTGCTGTGCCTGGGGTCCCAGAACCTCAACACCCGGGTGAGCCTCAACCTGGGGGTGGGACGCACCCCCGAGCTGCCCAGTGGCTTTTTGGTGGGCGTGGCCCTGGTGATCGGCGTGATCAGCGGCGGCAGTGCCACCGCCCTGTTGCTGCCCCGGGGCGATCAGCTGCCGGGCAGGGAATAGAGGGCCCCTTCCACCACCAGGCGGGTCACCCCCTGGGAGAGCAGGTAGGGGGCCGTGCGCGCCAGCACGCCGCTATCGGGCACCTTGATCACCCGCTGGTTGCGGCCGCAGTAGCGCTTGGCCTGGCGGGGGTTGGCATAGACAACTAGGGCCTGGCGCTCCCCTTCGCCATCGGGCAGGGCGCCCAGTTCGGGCAGCTCTTTGAGGGGCTTGATGTCGAGCTCGACGGTCTTGTCCACCAGCATGTAAACGCTGGCGGGCAGGTCGGCGGGCTCCAGGGGCTGCACCGTCAGGCTGGGGCGATCCTCGATCGCTTGGCCCAGGGGCAAGACCACAAAGGTTTGGCCGTCGCCCTCGCGAGGGTCCCCGTAGCTGCCCAGAACGCTGTCGCCGTCTTCGGCCCCGTCGCCCTCCTCGTCGCTGTCATCGCCAGCGTCGTCGGCAAAGTCATCGGCATCGTCGATGGCCAGGGCTGCATGGCCCTGGTCACCATCGGGGAGATCCTGGGCATCGGCCCCAGGCCCGGGGGCCTCCGAGACAGGGGCGCTGGCCTGGCCAACCCCATCGACCTGGTGGCGCACCCAATCACCGAACTGGGGCGGCTCCTCTGGCATCCCAGGCTCGGAGGATCCCGATGTCAGGGCCCCAGGGATGGTTGACGGCTCGGCCTTGGCGGCTTCAGCGGGGGCTGCAACCTGGACAGCAGAGCGTCCCCGCTGCTGCTTTAACGCCTCATATACCTTGGGATCCAGGGCAGTGCGCACCACCCGGCTGACCGTGTTGGCACTGCAGCCAAAGGCTTCGGCCAGGCTCCCAGACGCTTCGCCGTCCCGGAAGCGAGCCACGAGCTCCTGTTTCTGGCTGTCGCTGAGCCGGGTGGCCGCCATGACAAGAACGCTCTGCAACGACCGACTCTAGGCACCGATCTCCAGGACTGGCCTGCCTGGGGCTTGGATTTTGCTTTGGGGCAGGGCGCCCCATCGCCTTAAGGGAACCCAGAAGCCCCCAGGGTGTTGGCCTGGGGGCTTCTGGGATGGGCCTGTCAGAATGATTTCGCCTGCCCGCAGGTCACCCGCTCCCTTAGCTCAGCTGGATAGAGCAGCTGCCTTCTAAGCAGCCGGTCGATGGTTCGAATCCATCAGGGGGCGTTACTGGAAATCAAGCCATTTGAAGGGGTTCGGACCACGTCCGTTCGGATTCTTTTGTCAAAGCCAAGGGCGCCATGGCGGCCGCTAATGGAGAGGGTTGGGCACGCCCCGCTGGCGGCATGCCCAGCCATCGCTTTCAACCCAGAAGCGAACGCTAAGGAACAACGATCGGACCAGCCTGGGGGTAACCAGCTCTCCAGCGTCAGTTCCGCCGGTACCAGAACAATCGGTGGGATGCTGCTAAGGATTTTTTTTTTTATTTATATGTAGTCCACCGAGATCTACTCCGATGTCCACCAGCGCGTTGCGCTCGACACGGCTGCCCTGCCATGGGCGCCTTCCCCGATGGCGGGGGTGGAGCGGCGCCTTCTGGATCGCCTTGGCGCTGCAGGCGCAATCAACTTTGCGGCGATTGGTGAAACGCGCCAAGAGGGGCAGGGGTCCGCAACAGACGCCCCGCGCCTCGGCCGTTGCAACGATCACGCCCGGCCGCTGCGCGCTCTTTCAACAGCCTGCCAGATAGGCGAGGAAGCGAACTACCACCCCTTCCGCCGTACTGGTTCAGGCCCTAGGCACTTAGCTAG
>Ga0310332_10303_pt1 | contig 13241 bp, 12 predicted proteins | sample LakMicSRFLOrngD5_FD_195546 | JGI IMG/M metagenome (GOLD analysis project Ga0310332, IMG submission 195546) | Enriched freshwater cyanobacterial communities from Lake Michigan, Michigan, United States - MI23.SRFL.Orng.D5 (v2) (version 2) | ecosystem: Environmental > Aquatic > Freshwater > Lake...
GGTTTCGAGGTTGTGGTTGAAGCAGGCCGGCTGGGCCGCCAACACGGCTCCCAACCGTTGGCGTTGGGCCGCCAACGCCTCGGCTTCATCGCGACAGCCGCCCCAGAAGTCGGGGGTCAGCACCTCAATGGCGACCCCAGGGCTGCGCTGGCGGATCGCCGCCATGGCGCTGGTGAAGAGGGCGGCGCCGTGGTCGGCCAGATCGTCGCGGGCCACCGCCGTCAGCACCACATAGGACAACCCCAGGGCTGCGACGGCCTCGGCCACCCGCTCGGCCTCGGCCCTATCCACGGGTTCTGGTGCCTGGCCCTTGTCGACCTGGCAAAAGGCGCAGCTGCGGGTGCAGATCGAGCCGCCCAGCAAAAAGGTGGCGGTGCCGGCGGCGTAGCACTCGGCCCGGTTGGGGCAGCGCCCCTCCTCGCAGATGGTGTGCAGCCGCTGCTGCTTCACCACCCCCTGCACCCGTGCCAGCTCGCTGGCGTTGCCCACCGGCGAGCGGATCCAGCTGGGCAGACGCTCCGCCGGCGCGATGGCGCTGTAGCGCGTGGTCCTGGTCATCACTCGACGGCGCGGCGGCCCTCAAAGGCCCGCGCCAGGGTCACTTCATCGGCGTATTCGAGCTCACTACCCATGGGCAGGCCATAGGCGATGCGGCTGACGGTGGTGAACGGTTTGAGCAATCGGGCCAGGTACAGGCTGGTGGTGTCGCCCTCGACGCTGGGGGTCAGGGCCAGGATCACCTCGCTGATCGGTGGGTCCAGGGCCCCATTGCTGGTCTGCGCCGTGACCTGGTCAGTGACCTGGTCAGTGACCAGGTCAGTGGCCCCATCACCGCCGGCACCAGCAACGCGCCGCACTAGGGGCTGGATGTGGAGTGCCTCTGGGCCGATGCCATCCATGGGGGAGATCAGTCCGCCCAGCACGTGGTAGCGCCCCTGAAACTCGCGGGTGCGCTCGAGCGCCAGCAGATCGCGCGAATCGGCCACGACGCACAGCTGGCCATTGCGGCGCTCGGGGTTGCGGCAGATCTCGCAGAGCGGCTCAGCCGATAGATGAAAGCAGCAGCGGCACTGGCCCACCTGGCTGCGGGCCGCCAACAGGGCATCGGCAAAGGCGCGGATCTGCTCTTCGGGCTGGCGCAACAAGTGCAATGCCAGACGCTGGGCGGTGCGCGGACCGATGCCCGGCAGCCGCTCGAACTGGTCGATCAACCGGGCCAACGGGCGCGTGAAGCCGCTCAGGTTTCCGCCGCAAGTGGGTCGAATCTAAGGAGAAAGACCACAGAGTCCAGAATGGGGGTCGGCCCTGCCCCCTGCCCGCTGCCCCGATGGGACTGTCTGACGCTCTGAACCGACTGCTGCATTGGCGCGCAGGCCTGCGCACAGCCCTCGTGGCCCTGCTGGGGGCGGTGTTGCTGGCCGGCTGCAGCGCCGCCGCCGCCGGTCTCAACAGCTTTCAGAGCCCGGATGGGCGCTACGCCTTTCTGTACCCGACCGGCTGGACCCGGGTGCAGGTGAGCGGCGGCCCCCAGGTGGTGTTTCACGACCTGATCAACAGCGATGAGACCCTCAGCCTGGTGATCTCCCAGGTCGATGCCGACGATGACCTGAACCAGCTGGGCAGCGCCGTCGCCGTGGGTGAGCGGCTGCGGCGCAGCGCCATCGCCCCCGAGGGCAGCGGCCGGGACGCCACCCTGATCGAGGCCCGCGAACGGGAAGAGGCGGGCCACACCTTTTATGACCTCGAGTACAGCGTTCACCTCAGCGACCGCGACCGCCACGAGCTGGCAACGGTGGTGGTTGACCGCGGCAGGCTTTACACCCTGGCCGCCAGCACCAACGAGGTGCGCTGGTCCAAGGTCAAGGGTCTGTTTGACCAGGTGATCCGCTCGTTCACCCTGCTGGTTTGATCACCGTCGTCGGGTCCGGCCTGGCCGGCAGCGTGCTGGCCCTGGAATTGGCCCAGCGCGGACTGACGGTCAGCTTGATCGACCCCGGCAGCGGCGCCACCCCCAACGCCACCCCAAACGCCACGGCTCTGAGCTATGGCCTGCTGCCGCCACCGGCCGCCGCTGGCTGGCGACGGTTGCAACGGCGCCATGGCGATCTGGGCCTGAGACGACGCTGGTTGCAGCTGGGTCCGCGGGGCCTGCCCCTGCCGGCCCTGCAGGTGGATCCGCGGCGGTTTGCCGCCGCCGCCGCCGCCGCGCTGCAGCGCTGTGGGGTCGAACGTCTGACCCGGCAGCTGCACCAGCCCGAGGCGCTCGCGCCGCTGCACGAGCGGGGTCCTGTTGTGCTGGCCTGCGGCGCCGGCTGCCGCAACCTGGCGCCCGGGCTTGATCGGCGGTTGCGTTGCAGCTGGGCCGGGATTCTGGAGCTGCCGCCAGGCAGCAGCCCTGTCTGGCCGCGGGGCATCGCACGCCTGCCGGCGCGGTTTGCGCGCCAGCAGCTCGAGCAGGAGGCTGCTGCACTGCAACAGGAGCGCTGGATCGTCGATGCGGGGCTGGTGCCCTGCGGCGACCGCCTACTGGCCGGCCAGATCACCCTGGTGCGGCCCCAGCTGGAACCGGGCCCGGCTCCCGACCCCGCCGTGATGGAGGAGCGGTTGCGCACCGCCCTGGCCCCTCGATGGCCCCAGCTGGCGGCAGCGCCCGGCCACTACCAGCAGGCAGCAGTCAGCTTCTGCAGCGATGGAGCTCCCCTGGTGGGGCCAGCCGGCGACGGCCTTTGGGTGCTGGCGGGGTTCAGCGGTGCCTTTGCCCAACTGCCCGCTGCAGCAGCGGCCCTGGCGGTGCAGCTGGCGAGCAGCTCTGGCTGACAACCGCGGCCAGCTGAGGGAAGATAGACGCCATGACGACAGGCCTCTCCAGCAATCCAGCACCCCGCCCCCAGGGTCTCAAGGGACGCCTGCACGACCTGCAGCGCCGCTGGAGTGGGCTCAGTGACCACGACCAGGTGGGGGCCTGCTTGGCCGGCATGGGCGGCGCCGTGGTGCTTTGGGCCCTGTTCTGGCCAGTGCCCACCGAAGTGGTGGGCATGGGGGTCCTGATCTACCCCGACAACGCCGGGGTGCTGAACGCCCGCTCGGGAGGCCAGGTCAAGACCATCGCTGTGCACACGGGCGATCGGGTGCGCCAAGGCCAGGTGCTCATGCGCCTGTACCTGCCCGTTCTGGAAAAGGAACTGGCCCAGCAGCGGGGCAACCTGGCCCAGCTCGAACGGCACAACCGGGAGCTGGATCTGCGCGACCAGCTGCGGCTGAGCAGTGAAAAAACGGCCGTCGACACCGCCCTTGCCAAGCTGCGCGATGACGCCCGGCGCTACCGGGCCCTCCAGAGCACCTACAGCACCCAGTTGCGCAACCTCGATTGGCTGGCCCGACGCGAGGTGGTGGCCCCGTTGTCGAGCAACGTGGTGGGCGCCCAGCAGAACCTCACCAGCACCAGCGTCAGCCTCGACGACACCAAGACCCAGGAAAAGAACCTGCTGACCAACTTCCAGCAGGTCAAGCTCACCATCGAGACCCAGGCCCTGCAGCGCCGCTATCAGATCGACGACCTCAAACGCCAGATCAGGGTCACCGAAGCCAAGATCGCCTACGACGGCAATGTCACCGCCGAGCGCGACGGCACGGTTCTCGACCTGCAGGTGATCCCCGGTCAGACCGTCGGCACGGGCCAGCGCCTGGGCACGATCGGCCGTTCGTCCCAACCCACCTCTGGCGACCAGCCGCTCAAGGCGGTTGCCTACTTTGCGCCTGCCGATGCCCGCCGGTTGCCGCAGGGGCTCGAGGTGGAGGTGGTGCCGGGCTGGAAGCAGCGGGGCCGGTTCGGCGGCATCGTCGGCCGGGTCACCCAGGTGCTCACCCTGCCGGCCACCTCGGACGACATCTCAACCACCGTCGGCAATCCGCAGCTGGCCCAGGAACTGACCAAGAACGGCCCGGTGATGCGGGCTGAAGTCGAACTGGCCCGCAGCCATCGCGGCGACGACGGCTACCGCTGGACCCTGTCGGGTGGCAGTGGCGTGTTTCCGGTGCGCGACGGCCTGACGGTCTCAACCCATGCCTACATCGAATGGCGCACGCCGATCACCTACGTCATCCCCGGTCTGCGCTCGCTCACCGGCGGCTACCGCAGCCTGCGGATCGACCGGCTTTGGGACCAACCCTTCCTCAGGCAACCCGACACCCTTCGCTGACGCCGACCCATGCCCCGCCTGCCCGCAATTCGCAACCCGCTGCTGCGCCAGGAACTGCCCTGGCTGATCGGCCAGGGGGTGCTGCTGCTGATCCTGTTCAACGCCAACGCCCCGGAGCTGTGGTTCTGGTTGGTGGTGCTGCTGGTGATCCTGGGCTACCGGGTCGAGCGGTGGTCGTCCTCACGCTCGCGTTAGGGCCTGCTGCCAGCGCAGTTCGGTCTCGTGCAGGCTGCGCTCCAGCTGGTTGAGCAGCATCAGGCGGGTGGCCAGCTTCTGCAATTCGGCTGTGGACAGTGCCTGCTGACTGGGACCATCGACCCAGTTGGTCAGATTCTCTGGCGTCCACAGTGGCAGCGGTGGATCGGGAAGGCCCTGGGGCTGACGCAGCAACTGCTCGCGCCAGCCTGTCATTTGCTGCTGCATCGCCATCACCCGGTCGCTGAGGCGCGCAGCCAGGCCGCGCAGTGACGGCTGGTTCCAGGCAACAGGGCCCAGGCGTTGAAACCCATCGAGCACCAGGATCAGGGTCTCGCTATGGGCATCAAACGCGGCCCACATCTGGGCCACGGGATGCTCGCCGGCGCCGCTGCCAAGCTCCCGCAGCGCCCCAACCCGTTGGCTCCGCAGGCTCAGCATCTGATCACGCAGCTCGCGCAGCAGGGGATCACCACCACGCCGCGGCGATGGCCGCAGGAGATGCTCGACGAGCACCCCACCCAGGCGATCGAGCAGATCCAGCAGACCCTGGCGCTGGGCAAGACGCGCCCGGGATGGCCAGAACAAACGAATCGACAACAGCGCCATGCACACACCCAAGGCCGTCCAGACCAGGCGCAACGGCAGCCAACTGTCGAGCTGGCTGTCATGGGCCAGCCAGCCGACCACCACCACAAACAGGCAGACGGTGTAGCCCACCTTGAGCCGCAGTCCGGCCGCCAGCAGCTGGGCCAGCAGCATGGCCAGTGGCAGGCCCACCACCAGCGGCAGCCCCTTGAGGGCTGGGTAGGCAATCAGAATGATCACAGCGCCCAGGGCCGTACCGAGCAGGCGTTGGCGCCCCAGCTCAAGGGTGTCGCCATAGCTGCCGACGCTGACGCTCAGCACAGCCAGAGAGGCGTAATAGCCATCGGCCAAGCCCGTGACATGGGTGAGGCCCTGCACCACGGCCACGGTCAGCACCAGGCGCAGGGTCGACTGAAGCGGCGTGGTGGATGGCGGCGTCATCACAACTGGCGCAGCAACGCTGCGCGCAACAGGCCCTGGCTCCGAAGCAGACTGTGCAGGTGCTCCAGCTGCAGACCGATGGCCAGGGGTACCAGTTGGGGAGTATCGCTGGCCTGGCTCCAGGCCAGCCACTGCTGGGGCCCGCCGACCGGCCAGGGCTGGGCTGGGCTGGAGCGATCCGCACTGGCCAGTAACTGCAGACGATCCAGCAGCTGCTGCTGCAACGGCGTGCCGGGCCGCGGGGGCAAGCTACGGATCTGGGCCTCAAGCAGGATCCACTGGCGCAGCACCTGACGCCAAAGCAAGGCCAACTGACCCCATCGGCGCAGAGGACCACGGGCCAGTTGCTGCAGATCCTGAATCGGAGGCAACACCTCACTGGTGTGCAGCAGCTCCGGTGGGTTGGCTCCGGTCTCGAGCCAGAGCTGCAGACCCTGCAGCTGAACCTGCAGACGGGCACTGAGACGTTGATCGAGCTGGTGCGCCTGCATCTGCGGCTGGGGAGGCCACACCACCCAGGTGGCGAACACCGCTGCTGCGGTGCCGATCAAACCGGGAACGATGTAGTTGACCAGCAGCCGCACCTCGAAGCGGTCGCATTGGCAGAAGGTCAGCATCTCCCAGCAGGCCAGGTTGGCCAGGCCGATGCCGCCGGCCATGCCCAGCCCCCGAGCCGCCAGCCCCGCACAAAGAAGGGCAATGCTGAGCATGAACCAGCCGTTTGAAAAGGGATAGAGCACCAGCGCCACGACCACACCGATCACAATCCCGCCGACCTGCTGCATCAGCTGGCGGCCCGGCCGGTTCTGACGGTCGTTGACAAACATCACCGCCGCCAGCATCCCGTAGGTGAGGGTGCTGCCCCGTCCGCTCCAGTTGGTGGCGGCAATGGTCAGGGCTGAAGCCAGCGCCACCCGCAGGGCATTGCGGACGGCCGGGTTCAATGGTTGAAACACTTGCATCAACTCCGCCTCAGGGGAGCTGGCCTGGATCAAGCTGCAGCAGGGGCTTGAGGGGCGCCGCCGGATCGCGGGGGACCGGAAGCAGCTCCCGCAGCAGCTGGGCGTAGCTGATGTTGACCCCGACGGTGGCGTTGAGGCGGCTGACCAGGGCACCGATCAGGCGCTCCTGGGTGTTGGACAGGTCCAGCTCGCTCGACAGCCCAGTCTGGTAGCGAAGGCGCACATCGCGAAACGCCTCGAGGGCCGCCGCCAGACCCCGGCGGGCCGAGGCCAGTTTGGCCAGGCTCGCCTCGTGGTTGAAGAACGCCTGCTCGAGCCGCAGGCGAATGGCATCGCGCTGCTCGGCGTACTGCTGGGCGGTGGCATCCGCCTGGCGGGCCAGGGCGCGGGCCTGCCCGGCGGTGGTGCCGCCATCAAACAGCAACCAGCGCAGGGTGAGCCCCAGCGACCAGGCGTAGCCGTTGCTGTTCTGCACCGGGACCAAGGTGGCACCGCAGCAGCCCCCGTTGCTAACCGTGGCATCGAACTGGTTGGTGTTGCCTGCGCTGCCGCCGGCGTTGGCGAACAGCGACAGCTTGGGCAACAGGCCAGCTGCGGTGGCGGTGCTGTTCTTGGCCAGGGCTTCGCGGGTGGCCAGGATCGCCTCCAGCTCGGGGTTGCCGCGGTAGGCCGCCAGCAGTGACGTTTCGAGATCGAGGGGCCAGCGGGGTTGGACCGCGATCGGATCACTGGCCGCGGGCGTGAGCTGGGGGGGCAGGTTCAGCAGCACCGCCAGCTGGCGACGGGCCACGGCCCGGTCGGCCAGGGACTGGATCAGCTGCTCCTGATCACTGGCTTCGATCGACCGGCGCCGCAGCACATCGAGCCGGGGCACCAGACCGGCCCGTTTGAGGTCCTCCGTATCCCGCAGGATCAGCAGGTCATTGCGCACGGCGGCATCGCGGATGCGCACGGTCTGGTCAGCCTGCTGCAGGCGGTAATAGGCCTCGCTGACCTTGAGCTGCAGGCTGCGCAGGTTGGCGGCATAGGTGTTGCGGGCATTGCGCAACTGGGCCCGGACCGACTGGATCTTGGGGGTGCGGGCAAAGTCGATCAGGGTGTAGTCGAGCTCGAGACCTGCCTGGCCCTGGGTCTGGGATTCGTTGAGATAGGCGCCGCCGCCGCTAGGCACATAAAAAGCACCGCCGGGCGAAAACTGCGGCCCAAAGCCCAGGTTGCCGTTGCCCACCGGCGCGTTAAACCACGTGCCGCTCTGGCCGCTGCCGCCGCTGGCCACGGCGCTGATGCGCGGCCACCAGGTGCCCAGGGCCGCTTGCAGGCTGGCTAGGGACGCTGCCACCTGCTCGCGCTGGGCCTGCAAGCTGGCGCTGGAGGCAAAGGCGATGGCCAGGGCCTGCTCCAGACTGAGGCCCTGGACGCCGCTGCCCTGCAGCTGGGTGGCTGTCGGCAAGTCCAGCGGCGGTACCGGGATCGCCTGGTCAGGCCTGAGGGCGCCACTGGGAGCCTGGTTGGCCTTGATCAGGTTGGCCGGCAGCGGCGGGATCGCGCTGTCCCCGGCCGGCAGACCCTGCAGATCGTTGGGCAGCAGCGCATCGAGGGCGCGCAGCTGCTGATCCAGCTGGCGCCAGCTGCTATCGAGTTGTCGAACCGCAGTATCGCTGCTCAGGGGCCGGGACTGGGCCGCCGTTCGGGGCTGCGATGCAACCAGCAGCGGCAACAACAGCACCGCAGAGACCCGGCGCCAACGACTCTTCATCTGAAGGGCGATCCAACGGGACCCGGCGCAGCCCAGTATCCATGACCTGCCGGCATCACGACAGGGGGGCACCGCGCTCCAGCCAAAGCCGCTCGGTGCGCTGCACCGCTGCAATCGCCTGACGGCACAGCTGGTGCCGGGCCGCCAGGTGCTGCAGCCGCACCAGCGCCATGCGGTTGATCGCGGGGTCCTCGAGCAGGGCCTCGCTGGCCAGCCAACGGGGCGGCGGTTCAAACGGCTGAACCTGCAGCCCCCGGGGGCTGGCAAGGGCCTGGCCCCACTGCTCCATGCGTCGCGCCAGCGAGGCCAGCAGTTCGGCCTCGGCCAGGTGCAGGGTCTGCATGTCGCCGGTGAAGTCCTGCGGCAGGCGGCGCTGGACGCCCTGCACCAGCCCCAGCAGCCGCGAACAGCATTCGTCGATCGCCGCAAGCAGGTCCAGGGCCGGGTGGGGGCGCGAGGCTCCCCCCAGCTCATCGCGCAGGGCCGGAAGGGCGGCGCGCAGGCCCATCAGCTCCCGCCGCGCCGCAGCCAGGGCCGGCATCATCACCGGCATGCCGGGCCGGCTGACGGCGGCGGCGGCCCCATCCAGCAGCGGCGCCAGTGACCGCAACAACGCTCCCCAGCCCTCCTGGCTGCGGGCGACGGCGGTGGCCGGCCACAGCAGCCGCAGGCTGAGCAGGGCCACGATCACGCCGAACACCGTCCAGGCCAGGCGCAGGGGCAACCACTGGGCCAGCTGGTCGTTGTGCACCAACCAGCCCATCACGATCACCATGCCGCCCACCTTGTAGCCCGCCTTCCAGCCGAACAGCCCCCCCAACAGCCGCTGCAGGCCCAGGGCCAGGGCAATCCCCACAGGAAACGGCAGCCCCGCCAGGCCGTCATAAAAGGTGATGACGATCAGGCCACCGACGATGGTGCCCAGCACCCGCTGGCGGCCCAGCGCCAGGCTGCCGCCGTAGGTGTCAGCCATCACGGCGATCACCGCCATGGTCGCGTAGTAACCGAATGGCATGCCGCTGATCCAGGCAAAGCCGTTGGTGAGTCCCGCCACCAGGGCCAGCCGCAGCTCAGCGCGGCGCCACAACCCCGGCCGTGTCATCGGCGCCCGCCCTGCTGCAGGCGGGCCAGGGTGGTCAGGCCCGCCTGCAGGGGATCAAGCTCCTCGGCCACCGCCAGCAGCGGCAACGGCCGCGCAGCGCTGGTGGCCAGCTCGCGCCAGAGCGAGGCCACAGGCGGCTGCCGCGGCGGCCCGGCGGGGCTGGTCAGCAACTGCTCGAGCCCATCGAGCGAATGGGCCAACTCCGGCACGGGGGCCACGGCCCCCAGCAGCCGCTCCCACTGGATCCAGTGGTGTTGCACCTGGTTCCAGAGCAGCAGGCGCTGGCGCCAGCGCCCACAGTGCAGCTGCGAACGCCGGGGGCCCAGGCGCTCAAGCGCCACCCAGGACTCCATCCGTTGCAGGGCGCCGGTTAAACCGGCCGGCGCCAGGGGCCGGGGCCGGGGCTGGTCCAGCTCCAGCCAGGCGCGGTAAGCCCGCAGCTGGGCGGTCAACTGGCGGCAAAGGTCCGTTTCGGTGCGCTCCAGCAGATCCAGGCGGTTGCGCGGCCACAGGGCAAGGCCCACCAGCAAGGCGATCGCACAGCCGAAACTGGTGTCGACGGCGCGGTTGAACACATAGAACCAGTCCAGCTCGGCATGGGAGGGGATCATCAGGAACATCACGCTCACCAGCACCGCCGTGCTGAGTCCCGACTGCCAACCCAGGATCCGCAGCACCGGCAGGATCAGCACCATGGACACCAGCACACCGATCCAGCCCGAAAGGATGGTGTGCACCAGAAAGGTCACCAGTCCACCGGCGATCGTGCCAAGAATCCGCGAACGGGCCGCCGCGATCGTCTGTTCGTCGTTGTCATCAACGACGATGACCACCGCCAGCAGGGGATACCAGACGTAGGCGATGCGTTCGAAATAGCTCGCGGCCGCCGCCGTCAGAAAGGCCGCCACCGTCAGCTTGACGCACTTGCGCAGCAGCTCTGGATTCATGGCGACGGGTCCAGGCCAGCCGTCGCCAGAGTATGGCGGGATCGATGCTGCGGGCCAATCATGGGGAGACCTCGTGGCCCTCGCCCATGTCCCCGATGCCGGCGGTGATCGACAGCAATCTCGATGCCATCCTGCGCATGGGTCTGGCGGTGCTGTGCGGCTTGGCCGTGGGGCTCAACCGGGCCCACCATGGCGGCACCATGCATCCCAACCGGCTGCGGGTGCACGGGTTGGTGGCGCTCAGCGCGTGCCTGATGGTGCTGGCCGCCGGAGATCACCCCGATGCCCGCAGCCGCACCATTCAGGGGGTGGCCACCGGCGTGGGTTTTCTGGGTGCCGGCGAAATCATGGGACCCGGACGCGGTGGCGAACTGGCGACCCCCGAGGTGCGGGGACTCACCAGTGCCGCCTCGATCTGGTTTTCGGCCGCCCTCGGAGTGACCGTGGCGGCATCAACGCCGGTGCTGGCGGGGGTCGCGCTGGTGCTGGCGCTGATCACCCTGACCAAGCGCAACAGCAACAACCCTGGTCAGTAAAGAAAGCGGTAGCGGTCCTCGCCCCCGTCGCCCGAGCCGACACCGGCGGTGGGCTGGGGCCATTCGGCATCCCAGTAACTGATGCCGTTGCGCATGAACGGACGCCCGGCCAGCCGTTTGGTGTCGAGCTGGGTGGTGCCCATGGCGGTGATCAGACCGCCCAGCTCCATCGGTCCCAGATCGGTCCTGAGGTCCTTGCCGGCCGCCGACAGCAGGGCCGGCAGGCGCACCAGGTGCTCGGGCCGGGTCAGCTTGCGGAACAGGGCCTGCCAGGCCAGCTGCTGTCGCTCGAGCCGGCCGATGTCGCCGAGCTCGTCATGGCGGAAGCGCAGAAAACCCTCAAGGTCCCGGCCCTTGAGGTTCTGCAGACCGGGTTGCAGGTCGATCGCCAGCCCCTGGCTGCGGTCGGTGTAATAAAGACGCTTGGGCACATTGACCTCGATGCCACCGATGGCGTCGGCCATGCGGCGGATGGCGCCCAGATTGACCATCACGTGATGGCTGATCGGCCGGCCCAGCTTGCGCGAGAGCTCCCGCTTGAGCAGATCGATGCCGCCAAGGGCGTAAAGGGCATTGATCTTGTTGGGTCCGTAGCCCTCAGCCTCGATGTAGGAATCGCGCGGCACCTGGATGATGCGGGTGACGCCCCCGTCGACCCGCAGGGCTGCGATCACATCGGTGTTGCCACCTCCCACATCGGTGCCCACCAACAGGATGTCCTGGTCCCCGACCCCGCTCCAGGCGGCAAAGGGATTGGTGATGGCCGGGTTCTCGACCCTGCCTGTGCTGAGCATCTGGGTTAGGGGCACCGCCAGCAGCAGGCCCCCGGTCAGACCGACCACCATGGCCGCCAAAACCTTGCCGACGCGGCCGCGCCTGCGGGGCCGCACGCTGGGGGTCGATGGCTGGCGGCGCACCGCCGCAGAGCGTTTCATTCCCGAAAAGCTATTGCAGGGGCGTGCCGGTCCCTCACAGGCTCAGGGCCTCGTCGGGCCGCAGACCGACCTGCACCCGCCACAGGTTGGCGTAAGCACCCCCACGGGCCATCAGGGCATCGTGGCGTCCGCTTTCGACCAGCCGTCCCTGTTCGAGCACCACGATGCGATCGGCGTGGCGCACCGTCGACAGGCGGTGGGCGATCACCAGGGTGGTGCGATCGGCCGTGAGCCGGTCAAGGGAGCGCTGGATCGCCGCCTCGGTCTCGTTGTCGACTGCAGCGGTCGCTTCATCCAGAATCAGCACCGGCGGATCCTTGAGGATCGCCCGGGCCAGGGCGATGCGCTGACGCTGCCCCCCCGACAGGCGCTGACCCCGCTCGCCGACCAGGGTGTCGTAGCCCTGGGGCAGATCCTCGATGAAACCAGCGGCCTCGGCCAGGGCCGCCGCCCGCGCAATCGCCTGACGGGTAGCCCCGAAGCTGCCATAGGCGATGTTGTCGGCCACGCTGCCGTGAAAGAGGAACACCTCCTGGGACACCAGACCGATGGCCTTGCGCAGGTCATCGAGCCGCAACTGATCGATCGGGATGCCATCGAGCAGGATCCGCCCCCCCTGCAGGCCATAGAGCCGCAACAGCAGCTTGACCAGGGTGCTTTTGCCCGAACCGGTGGATCCGACGATGCCGATGGTGCTGCCGGCCGGAATCGTCAGATCAAAGTTTTCGAGCAGGGGGTCGCGCCCCCCGTAAGCAAAGCTGACAGCTTCAAAGCGGATCTCGCCTTCGACCATGCCCAGCGGCAGAGGCGTCGAACCACCGGCCAGGGCGACCGGCGTGTCGAGCAGGTCGAGCACGCGGTTGGTCGAGGCCATGGCCCGCTGGTAGTCATCGAGGGTGCGGCCCAGGGTGGTCAGGGGCCACAACAACCGCTGGGTGATGAACGCCAGAAAGGAATAGGTGCCCACAGCGATCGCACCGCGCCAGGCCTGCAGGCCGCCGATCAGCAGAATCGCCAGAAACGCAAACAGAATCGCAAAGCGAATCAAGGGAATGAAGGCTGCCGACAGCCTGATTGCCCGCCGGTTGGCGGCCCGGTAGTCCTCGCTGTCGCTGCGCAGCCGTTCCAGCTCCCAGCCTTCGGCGGTGTAACTCTTGATCGTCAGCATGCCGCCCAGATTGTTGGCCAGGCGACTGGCGAGATCGCCCGCTTTTTCGCGCACCTGGCTGTATCGCGGTGCCAGACGCTTCTGGAAACGCAACGAACCCCAGAGGATCAGCGGGATCGGCAGAAACGAGACCCCAGCCACGGTCGGCGAGAGATAGAGCATCGCCCCACCAACGGCCAGAACCGTGGTGATCAGCTGCAGGATCTCGTTGGCGCCGTGATCGAGAAAACGCTCCAGTTGGTTGATGTCGTCATTGAGGATGGTCAGCAACCTGCCGCTGCTGCCTGTCTCAAAAAAGGCCATCTCGAGCTGCTGCAGGTGACCATAGGCCTCCAGCCTCAGCTCGTGCTGCACGGTCTGGGCCAGGTTGCGCCAGAGGAGCCCATAGAGGTACTCGAACAGCGACTCGGGG
>Ga0310332_10304_pt1 | contig 13238 bp, 10 predicted proteins | sample LakMicSRFLOrngD5_FD_195546 | JGI IMG/M metagenome (GOLD analysis project Ga0310332, IMG submission 195546) | Enriched freshwater cyanobacterial communities from Lake Michigan, Michigan, United States - MI23.SRFL.Orng.D5 (v2) (version 2) | ecosystem: Environmental > Aquatic > Freshwater > Lake...
GCCCCGTCCCAGGCCCCTGCCCCTCCATAAACTCAGCCCATTGCTTGCGCCTGCCCCGTGTCGACCTTTCTGCTTGAGATCGGCACCGAGGAGCTGCCCGCCGATTTTGCCCGCCTGGCCCTGCCCCAGCTCGAAGCCCTGGTGCACCGGGACCTGGCCGAGCGGCGCCTGAGCCACGGCCCGGTCACCGTCACCAGCACCCCCCGCCGCCTGGCCCTGTTTGTGGCAGATCTCGCGACCACCGCCGCCGACCTGGAGGAGGACCGCAAGGGACCACCGGCGGCCCAGGCGCTCAAGGAGGGCGTGCCTACCCCGGCCGCGATCGGGTTTGCCAAGCGCTGCGGCATCGAGGCCAGCGCCCTGGAGGTGCGCGACACCCCCAAGGGGCCCTTTGTGTTTGCCCGGGTGCGGGAGCCTGGCGTGCCTGCGGCCGAGCTGCTGGCTGCCTGCATCCCCCAATGGATCGCGGGCCTGCAGGGGCGCCGCTTCATGCGTTGGGCCGAGGGCGAAAGCCGCTTTTCGAGGCCCGTGCGCTGGCTGGTGGCCCTGCTCGACGGCGCCGTCATCCCGGTGACCCTGGCGGGTAGTGATCCCGAGGTGAGCTCCGGCCGCCTCAGCCGGGGCCATCGGCTGCATGGCGCCAAGGCTGGTGCTGGATCCGGTGGCATCCCTGAGGTCTCCATCGCCACGGCTAGCGCCTACGCCGAAACCCTGGCCGCGGCTGGGGTGGAGGTGGATCGCCAGCGCCGCGCAACCACGATCCGAGCCGCCGTGGACACGGCTGCCGCCGCCCTTCAGGCCCGCCCCGACCTGCCCCAGGAGCTCTTTGATGAACTCACCGACCTGGTGGAGGCACCGCTGCTGATCGAAGGCTCGGTGCCGGAGGCCTACCTGGCCCTGCCCGCCGAAGTGCTCAGCACGGTGATGCGCGCCCACCAGCGTTATATCCCTCTCTATCGCCAGCAGGCTGAGGTGGATCCCCTGGCCCTCGATGCCCGATCGAGCCTGCTGCCCACCTTCCTGTGCATTGCCAATAGCCTGCCCGCCGCCACGGCCACGGTGCGGCGCGGCAACGAACGGGTGCTGAAGGCGCGCTTGGCCGATGCCGAGTTTTTTGTGGCGGCAGACCGGGCCGTGGCCAGCATCGATCGCCGCGACCAGCTCGCTCGGGTCACCTTCGCCGAGGGGCTCGGCAGCCTGCTCAACCGGGTCGAGCGGCTCGAGTGGTGCACCGATGGGTTGGTGGAGCAGTTGGGCCTGGGCGAACACGATGCCGCCCATGCCCGCCGCGCCGCCCACCTCTGTAAACACGACCTGGTCAGCCAGATGGTGGGGGAGTTCCCCGAGCTCCAAGGGGTGATGGGCGGCAAATACCTGCTGGCGGAAGGGGAACCGCGGCCCGTGGCCCTGGCCGTGCTGGAGCACTACTTGCCCCGGGGCGCCGGCGACTCCCTGCCCACGTCTAAGGCTGGTGCGGTGGTGGCCCTGGCCGAACGGCTGGAGCTGCTGCTGAGCATCTATGCCAAGGGGGAGCGGCCCAGTGGTTCCTCCGACCCCTACGCCCTGCGCCGGGCCGGCAATGGCCTGCTGCAAATCCTCTGGCACCAGGGCTGGCGCCTCGACCTGGTGACCCTGCTGCAGCGCGCCTGCGCCCATTGGGCCGAGCTCCTTCCCGCTTTCCAGGTGGACCCCACCGCCCTGGCGGCGGACCTGGGCGAGTTCCTGCGCCAACGGCTCGTGAGCCTGCTGGAGGAGGAGGGCCTGCCGGTCGACCTGGTCCAAGCTGTGGCGGGCGAAGGGGTTGCCTTGACGCGCGTGCTGGCCGATCCCGCCGATGCCCGCCAGCGGGCCAAACTGCTGGTGGCCCTGCGCGCCAATGGCCAGTTGGCGGCGGTGCAGGCCGTGGTCACCCGGGCGGCCCGCCTGGCGGCCAAGGGCGACCTGGCGGCCGATCTGCTCTCGCCTTTGGGGGTGGTGTCGCCGGATCTGTTTGAGAAGTCCAGCGAGGCCGCCATGCTGACCGTGCTGCAGGAGTTAGAGCCGATTGCCTCTGGCAAGGGCACGGAGCGCTACCAGGCCCTGGCCGATGGCTTGGCCCAGGGGGCCGCTGCCCTGGCGGCCTTCTTCGATGGCGACCAGAGCGTGCTGGTGATGGTGGACGATCCCGCCGTACGCCGCAACCGCCTGAACCTGCTGGGCCTGTTGCGCAATCAGGCTGCGGTGCTGGCCGAGTTCGAGCGCATCAACGGCTGAGGAGGACTAGCCGGCTGGTCCCAGGCCAGGGCGCCGCAGTAGCCCGCCGGTAAGGCCAGATCCACCAAATTGGCGCCTGGGGGGCTTGTGTCTTGGGCCTGCCGCAGGGCCTCCAGCCCCGCTAAGCCCTGGCCACTGCATTTGAGCTGGGCCTCCAGCCGGCACCACTGGCGCAGCAGAAGGGCGCGCTGATGGTCCGGCGGGAAGCGGTCCAGTTCCGCTAGCTGCCGGCTTGAAAGCAGGCGCGGCGCAAGCCGTTGCCGATCCAAGCGCCGATCAAGCTTTTCGGTATCCACTCCCACGGCCTGGCTGGGATGGAGCGCCAGCAGCACCAGCTCGCCGGCATGGGAGCCATTGAACTGGGGCGGGGAGGGCACAGCAGCACTAGGGGCCAGATAGGGCTTGCCTCGAGGCCCCGCTTGGATCTCCAGGGACAGGGGCTCCACGCCAAGCACCTGGGCGAGAAGCCATTTGAGCCCTGAGCGGGCCAGCCCATGGCGCCAACGGTCCTGGGGCAGCCGAAAGGCCGCTAGCCGGGTCCGCTCGGGACCATTCAGGTGTTGGCTGAAGGCTTGGGGGAAGGGAGCCGTGCTGGTGTCCTGACCCCCTACAGCCTGGTCCGGCCAAGCCAGTTGCAGCACCAAAGGAGGATCCCCTGGAGCCAGCTCCAGCAATCGCCGGGCCCGACCTGGGAGCGGATCGGCCAGATCCCAGCGCAGGGGCGTCAGGATCGTCAAAGCCTGCGGAAGAATCGAAACGCCAACCTATCGAAAAGGCGGCTCGGGGCCTGAGGCGGTTGACCTGGGATTGGCTTTCATGGACCTTCTTTTCGGGAGGCTCTTGGCAGAAGATCGAGATAGTTCAGTGGTGTATTGATGAAATGCCAGGGGCTTGAGCCCATTCTGATTATCTCTTTGAGACTTGCTTCTGGCGATAGCCTAAATGGTGTTATTGTCAACGGAAAGTTTTGTCTGCCGGTTAAAAAGCCATGAACCTTCAGCCCCTCCTCAGGCGAAATTATTGGAGCCTGAAGCGTGTTGTCGCTGACGGGATGCTTAGGTCGGGCCTGGATCTAGGCGCTGTTCTTGTCTCCAATAATAAGCTCTTCTTGTCGTTGATGTACGGCTGTGCAACCTACAAGCGATCTATTCTCGGCCTATTTACCACTGGCAGGGAGGCACTTGCCTGCCTGAAAGAAAACAATGCCGGCCTATTGCTAAGCACAATCGACCTTGAAGATGGCTCCGGCGATGGATTAATTGCCCAGGCTAGGCTCCTGCAGCCATCGTTGCGCTGTGTCTTGATCGCGGATCATCATCACTACCGCCCAGAAGATGCGATCAAGTGGCAATCGCCTGTGATTGTCTCTTCATTGGATCTTGGCGATGCAAGCGAACCCTGGAATCAGGCCATGGTTGCAGCAATTGCGAATACCACCTACCGCAGCCCGTCGATTCCAGATTGCCTGCTGAATGACGACGATAAACGGGTTGTTAAGCTCACGCCAAGGGAGCGTCAAATGCTCGAGTGCTATGCCCTTGGTCTCACCAATGCCCAAGCCGCCGAGCGGTTGAGCCTGAGCCCCCAAAGCACAAAAACCTATAGTAAAAATTTACTCGCCAAATTAAATGTTAGTAATCGCCAGTTGGCCCTGCTGAAGACGATGGGCAGTGGCTTTGTTCCTGTCTTTTAGGGGCGGCTAGGTAATGCCCCTGCTTCGATGGTTAATCACAACTAGGCTTGGGGAGCTTGATTTGCGTTCAGGGTAGGGGAAGTCTGCATTGCCTTGTCATCGTTTGAAGATCTATGCCTGCGTTGTCCGGTTCGCAATGCTGCCCGAAGTGATCCTGATAGTCCAATCTAAATGAACAGTCGGAAAGTTAGGAACCCCTTGGCTAGTTTGTAGCCAAGGGTGGCTGTCGAGTCGGTATTAAAGTGTGCATCATGCAAGTGGATGGTCTTGGGTTTGTTGTAAGCAAGTTTTGCTAAGAAGCAATCAGGCGTTGACTATTTTCTGTCGATCAAGCAATTGCTGGGTGATCTTAGGCAGGAGCCAGTCCCAGGCTGGTTGCCTTTTATGACGGTGTCCTACTAGCGGCCAAGGCTGGCAAGTTGCAGCTGGCCGGGGTTCGTTTAGATCCCAACTTCAGCTTCCATTTTTATGGCCTGGATTGTTGCCGCAGCGCCGAGGCGGCTGGACTGCGGATCGGGACTTGGCCGATTGCGATCACCCATGTCAGTGGCGGTGCGTCGCTCCAGTCGCCGGCTTGGGCGGAGAGCGTGGAGCGATATCTCCATAAGTGGGGCCATTGAGACCAACGGTTTTCGCTCCCTCGCAACCAGCCCAGCTGGTTTGTTTCCCTATCCGCCCCTACGATTACTCCCACTCCTTCCCCCAGCTCCCCTTCGCCGCGATGAGCACCTACTCCTTCGATGTCGTGTCCGATTTCGACCGCCAGGAACTGGTGAACACCCTGGATCAGGTGCGGCGCGATGTGGTGCAGCGCTACGACCTCAAGGACTCGGCCACCGAGATCGATCTGGAGGAGACCAGTTTTACGGTGACCAGCGCCAGTGAGATGGCCCTGGTGGCGGTGGAAGACCTGCTGCGCCAGAAGGCCACCAAGCGCGACCTGTCCCTCAAGATCTTTGACTTCCAGGCCCCCGAGCCCGTGGGTGGCAACCGGGTGAAGCAGGTGGTGAACCTGCGCAAGGGCCTCTCCCAGGAGATCGCTAAGGCCCTCAGCAAAACGATTCGCGATGAGCTCAAAAAGGTGACCGTGGCGATCCAGGGGGACAGCCTGCGCATCACCGGCAAGAACAAGGACGACCTCCAGCAGGCGATCCAGCTGCTGCGGGCCCAGGACGTGGAGGTGCCGCTCCAGTTTGAGAACTACCGCTGATGGCCCCACCCTTGGGGCCGCTTCGCCTGTCTGGTGCCCTAACTGGATCGTTCGTGCTGGTTTTGGCGACCGCTTGGGTTCCTGGGCCCTGGCTTGCCGCCGCTAAGGCGGCTCCGGCTGCTGCGCTTTCACCTCCGGGTTCGCCAGCGGCCACCGATCTCCAGGAGGGGGCCCAACGCTTTCACCCGATCGTTTCAGCGGGGGGGATGGTGGCAGCCCAGGAGGCTCTGGCCGCTGGCGTGGGGGCTTCGATGTTGCGCAAGGGCGGCAATGCGGTGGATGCCGCTGTGGCCACCTGTTTCGCCCTCGCGGTGACCTTGCCCCAGGCCGGCAACCTCGGCGGGGGTGGCTTTTTGGTGTTGTGGCTGCCCCAGGCTGAAGCCAAGCACCCTTTGGCTCCCGCTGTTTCAATCGGCCGTGGCCAGGCCGTGGCCCTCAATTTTCGAGAAACAGCGCCCTTGGCCGTGCGGCCCGAGCTGTTTCTCCAGGCCGATGGCAGCGTTGATCGGGCCAAGGCTACCCGCAGCCTGCTGAGTACGGGGGTCCCTGGCACGGTGGCGGGGCTCACCCTGGCCCAGGCCCGCTATGGGCGTCTGCCGCTGAAGGATGTGATGGCGCCAGCGATCCAGTTGGCGGAGCGCGGGTTCCCGGTGGGGGTGGATTTGGCTGCATCCCTCGCTTCTGCAGCGCCACTGCTGAAGGCCGATCCCAGTTCCCGGCGCCAGTTTTTTAAGGCTGGCGGGGTGCCTTACCGCCCTGGCGAGATCCTGCGTCAGGGCGATCTGGCCCGCAGTCTCCGCCGCATCGCTGGGCAGGGGGCGCCCGGCTTCTATGCCGGCCCAGTGGCCCGGGCCCTGGAAGGGCTGATGGTCCAGCGCGGTGGCCTGATCAGGTCCGCCGATTTAGCGGCCTATCGGGCCCGGTGGCAGGCCCCTTTGCACGGGCGCTTCCGCGGCTATCCAGTGGTGACCATGCCGCCCCCCAGTGGCGGTGGGATCACCTTGCTGCAGCTGCTCAATGTGCTGGAGCCCCTCAAGCTGGACGCCACCGGTGCCAACAGTGCGGCCACGATCCACCGGCTGGTCGAGGCGATGAACCTGGCCTACCGGGATCGCAACCGCCTGCTGGGTGACCCCGACCACGTCGCCATGCCCCTGGAGCAGTTGCAAAGTCAGGCCTACGCCACCTTGCAGCGTTCGCGTCTGGACCTGAACCGTCATCGGCCCGCGGCCCAGTTGGAGGCCGATCCCACCGCCCTGGGCGGCGGCAGCAACACCACCCATGTGTCCGTCGCCGATCGCCAGGGGGGGCTGGTGGCGGTCACCACCACCCTGAATGGGGCCTACGGCAATGGCATCAGCGTGCCGGGGGCGGGATTCCTGCTCAACAACGAACTGGATGATTTCAGCCTCAAGCCCGGCAGCGCCAATGGTTACGGCCTGGTGCAGGGGGCCGTCAATGCCATCGCCCCGGGTCGTCGGCCCCTGAGTTCGATGACGCCCACCCTGGTGTTCCGCCCCAGTGGGGAACCCCTGCTAGCCACGGGAAGCCCCGGTGGCAGCCGCATCATCACCACGGTGTTGCAGGTGCTCCTCAACCGGTTGGTGTTTGGCCTCAACCTGGCCTCGTCGGTGGCGGCCCCCCGCATCCACAGCCAGCTCTGGCCTGACCAGATCAGCATTGAAGAGGGCCTCAGCCCCGACACCCGCCGGCTGCTGGAGGCGATGGGCCACAAGCTCGTGACCGTGCCGGCCATGGGCTCGGCCAATTCGGTGGAGGTGCTGCCTGCGAAGGGTGTCCCCGTGGGCCCTGGGGTGGTCAGCCGCCCCACCCTTTCGGGCGGCAGCCTCGGCGTGGCCGATCCCCGGCGCCGGGATGCGGCTGCGGTCGCTGAACAGCCCTGAAGCTTGCCCCACGCTTAAGCCCAGAGGGCTAGCGCCCTAGCGTCCAGCCCGGGTCTGGTTCTGGCGGGGCCAGGCCTCAGGCGATCTCGGCGAAGCTGTCGCGGAAGGCGGCAATCGTGGTGTCGATGTCATCGTCGCTGTGGGCCAGGGAGGTGAAACCGGCCTCAAAGGCGCTGGGAGCCAAATAAACGCCGCGCTCGAGCATGGCCCGGTGCAACTTGCCGAAGCGCACCGTGTCGGCGGCCTTGGCCTCTTCGAAATTGTGCACGGGCCCTTCACAGAGGAAGAAGCCGAACATGGCGCTGATCGAGCTGCCGCAGATCGGCAGCCCTACGGCTTCGGCCGCCGCCAGGATGCCGCCCGAGAGCCGCTTGGTGATGGCGTCGAGGCGCTCGTAGGTGCCGGGCTGCTTCAGCAATTCCAGGGTCTTGATGCCGGCGGTCATGGCCAGGGGGTTGCCGCTGAGGGTGCCCGCCTGATACATGGGGCCGGCCGGGGCCACCATGGCCATGAGCTCGGCGCGGCCGCCGTAGGCGCCCACGGGCAGGCCGCCGCCAATCACCTTGCCCATGGTGGTGAGGTCGGGGGTGATGCCGAACTTGGCCTGGGCGCCGCCGTAACTGATGCGGAAGCCCGTCATCACCTCGTCAAACACCAGCAGGGCATCATTTTCCTTGGTGATCTCGCGGATGCCCTCCAGGAAGCCAGGCTCGGGGGTGATGAAGCCGGCATTGCCCACCACCGGCTCGAGGATCACACCGGCAATGGCGCCCGGGTTTTCGGCAAACAGGGTTTTGACCGCCTCTAAATCGTTGTAGGGGGCGGTGAGGGTGCTGGCGGCGGTGGAGCGGGGCACGCCGGGGGAATCGGGCAGGCCCAGGGTGGCCACCCCGGAGCCGGCCTTCACCAGGAACATGTCGGCGTGGCCGTGGTAGCAGCCCTCGAACTTGATGATCTTTTCGCGGCCCGTGTAGGCGCGCATCAGCCGCAACACCGACATGCAGGCCTCGGTGCCGCTGTTGACGAAGCGCACCATCTCCACCGAGGGCACGGCGTCAATCACCATGGCCGCCAGGGTGTTTTCCAGCTCGCAGGGGGCGCCGAAGCTGGTGCCCTTATCGAGGGCCTCGTGCAGGGCGGCGATCACCTCGGGATGGGCGTGGCCGCAGATGGCCGGTCCCCAGCTGCCGATGTAATCGATGTAGCGATTGCCATCCACGTCCCAGGCGTAGGCGCCCTTGACCCGGTCGAACACGATCGGCTGGCCGCCCACGGAGCGGAAGGCCCGCACCGGCGAGCTCACCCCACCGGGCATCAGGGCCTGGGCGGCGCTGAAGAGGGCCTGGGAACGGGCGGTGTTCAGGGCAGGAGCCGAAACAGAGGCCGAGGTCAAGACAGGTTCCGCAGACGGTGGGGGGAGGTGGCGCCCGCCAAAGCGGAACCAGCCATCGCCCATCTTGACGCAACCTTGGGCCGATCGGGCTTGCGGGTCCTGACTCGTTATGGTGACTGTGCTGATCAAGCCCCATGGGGGTTGGGATCAACCAGCACTCCCCTGCGGCCCAGGCGTCGTCCGTCCGTGTTTGAACCCCTGGACCCCGCCCCAACCCGAACCCAGGGTCCCGGCCCATCCCTAGCCAAAGGCCCGGCGGCGGGCCCCGGCCCCTGCCAGCGCTACGACTGGGCGGAGCTGGCCCGGGCCCTGCGCCAACTGCTGCCGGCCAAGGCCGTGGTGACAGCCCGCCAGGAACTGCTCGCCTACGACAGCGATGGCCTCACCCTGGAGCGCCACCAGCCGCCCTTGGTGGTGTTGCCGGAAACCACCGAGCAGGTGGCGGCGGTGCTGCGGCTCTGCCACGAGCGCGCGATTCCCTTTGTGGCCAGGGGCAGTGGCACCGGGCTTTCCGGCGGCGCCGTGGCTGAACGGGAGGCCCTGGTGATTGCCACCAGCCGCATGCGCCAGGTGCTCTCGGTGGATCTGGCCAACCAGCGCATCACCGTGCAGCCCGGGGTGATCAACAGCTGGGTGACCCGCTCGGTGGTGGGCGACGGCTTCTATTACGCCCCCGATCCCTCCAGCCAGCAGGTCTGCACGATCGGCGGCAACGTCGCCGAAAACTCCGGCGGCGTCCATTGCCTCAAGTACGGGGTCACCAGCAACCATGTGTTGGCCATGGAGGTGGTGTTGCCCGATGGCACCGTGACCACCTTGGGCGGCCCCCAGCCGGAAATGGCGGCCCTCGATCTGCGCGGGGTGTTTATCGGCAGCGAGGGCACCTTGGGGATCGCCACGGCGATCACCCTGCGGCTGCTGCCGGCCCCGGCGAAGGTGGCCGTGTTGCTGGCCGATTTCGCCTCGATGGCGGCGGCCGGCGAGGCGGTGCGCCAGATCACCGGCGCCGGGGTGTTGCCCGCCGGCATGGAAATGATGGACAGCCCCTGCATTCAGGCGGTGGACGACTACTTCGGCTTCGACGAATACCCGCGCGAGGCGGCTGCCGTGCTGCTGATCGAGCTCGATGGCCAGGAGCAGGAGGTGCAGGATTCGGTGCAGTTAGCCACCCGCCTCTGCCTGCAGGCGGGCGCCGGCAGCGTGCGCCAGGCCTGGGACGAGTCCGCCCGGGCCCGGCTCTGGAAGGGGCGGAAATCGGCGATCACGGCCCTGGGCCGCCAGTCGCCCAGCTACTACCTCCAGGACGGCGTGGTGCCCCGCACCGCCCTGCCCGAGGTGTTGGCGGCCATCGGCGACTTGAGCCGGGAGCATGGCTTGAGCGTGGCCAACGTGTTCCACGCTGGCGATGGCAATCTCCATCCCCTGATCCTCTATCGGGCTTCCGATCCAGGTGTGCAGGAGCGGGTGCATCGCCTCGGCGGCGAAATCCTGCGGCTCTGCATCGCCGCCGGCGGCAGCATCACCGGCGAACACGGCGTGGGCAGCGACAAGCGCTGCTACATGGATTGGATGTTCAGTGCCGACGACCAGGCCACCATGCAGTTGGTGCGCCAGGCCTTTGATCCCGAGCGCCGGGCCAACCCCGGCAAGATCTTTCCCACCCCGAAAACCTGCGCCGAATCGGCCCGCCGGGCCGTGGAGCTCAAGGTGCAAGGGGTAGCCCTTCCTGAGCAGGTGGTGGCCTTCTAGGGCAGGGGCCTGGGAGGTTTGGAATTGGGGCCCTACGGCTCCGGAAGGGCGGCTCTAGGGGCCTCGGGCCCAGTGTCTTCGCCCCCAACTCTGGTTTATTCCTCGTCTTCGCCTTCGTCCTCGTCATCGCCGGCTGGAGGCCAGGCCAGGTTCACCACCACCGGCGCATGGTCACTGGGCTTCTCGTTGCCCCGCACCGCCTTGTCGATCACGCAGCCGGTGGCGCACTCCACCAGCTCCTCGGAGAGATAGATGTGGTCGATGCGCCAGCCCCGGTCCAGGTCCCAGCCGCCGCTGCGGTAGTCCCACCAGCTCCAGTGGCCGCTGGCGGGCTCAAACAGGCGGAAGCTGTCCTGCAGGCCTTCGCCCAGGGCCTGGCGCAGGGCCAGTCGCTCCGCTGCGCTCGCCATGATGGCGCCCTCCAGCCGGGCCGGGTTGTGGATGTCGCGGGCCTCCAGGGCGATGTTGAAATCGCCCACCACGCATAGGGGGTCGCCTTGGCGCTCCAGTTCGGCCAGGTAGCGCTGCAGGCAGGCCAACCACTCGAGCTTGTAGGCGTATTTCTCCGATTGGAGCGAGGAGCCGTTGGGCACATAGAGATTCAGCACCCGCACCCCCTCAATGAGGGCACTGATGACGCGCTTTTGCTCCCCCAGCCGCTCGGCATCGGCATCGCCGCCCAGTACGGCGCCAAAGCCAATCCGCACGTCTTCCAGGGGCACACGGCTGATCAGGGCAACGCCGTTGTAGGCCTTCTGGCCGCTGATCTCGGCCCGATAGCCCAGGGCACCGAAGGCCTCGTGGGGAAAGCTGCCGTCTTCAACCTTGGTTTCCTGCAGGCAGAGCAGCTCGGGCTGGTGCTGCTCCAGCCAGGCCGTCACCTGCTCGAGGCGGCTGCGCACCGAATTGACATTCCAGCTGGCAATCCGCATGGATCTGGCCGTGACAGCAATCCGGTCCATTTAGCATTCAGGCAGAACTGATCCCCCTGATCCCCTGGCAATGGACCCCCTTCGCCGCCGCAGCAGCGCCCCAGCCGTCTGCCGTTGGCCCGTCGTGCTGCCGGGTCTTGGCCTGGTGTCGTGTCTTTGCCTTGGCGCCTTGCTGGCCCCCGGCTCCGCCCGCGCTGATTACGCGGCAGGTCAGTCTAAGCAGGAGCAGCAGTTTTACGACTACGGCCCCAGCAGCGGCAAGAGCAGCGGTTCGCTCCTCGATTCCGCCAACCCGATGGATCTGATGAACAAGCTGCGCAAGAGCACGGCCATGGATGACGCCACCCCCCCGGGCGACGCCATTGACCAGGCCCTCAAGCTCCTCAATTCGCCGCCGCCCCCGCCCCAGAAGACCGTGCAGGTGCCCCTGAAGGCCCCCTGAGGTCTGCCAATCCCCAGCTCACCGCCACCTGGTCCAACCGTTGGGCGCCCTGGCCCCCGAGCCGGGAGCGGGCCTGAACCAGGGCGCGCTGGCTGGCTTGACCATCCCCCTGCTGTTGGCGCACCAGGGCCAGGGCCAGCCAGGGCCGGGCATCGCGGGGGAACTGCTCGCTGAGTTGTTGATCGAGCTGGGCCGCCGCCGGCAGGTCACCCTGGCGCTGCATCAGGTCGGCCAGCAGCAGGCCGATCGCCAGGGCCTGGGGCTGGGGGCTGGGGGTTTGGGCCTGCTTCAGCAGGGCTTGGAGCTGGGTGCGGGCTTCGCTGCCTCGACCTTGCTCGAGCTGGAGCAGGGCCATCCGTTTTAGGGCTTCGACCTGGCCCGGATCCTGGTTGAGGATCTGGCGCAGTTCCCGTTCGGCTCCGCTGCGGTCATTGGCGTTGCGGCGCAGGTCGGCTAGCAGCAGCCGCAGGGGCCAGCGGCCGCTCTCCTGGTCGGCCATCTGCTCCAGCAGGGCGATCGCTTCGGCTTGGCGACCAAGGCCCAGCAGCAGGCTGAGCAGGCGCTGGCGATCCTTGACGGTGGCCGCTCCGCGCCCTAGCCGGCCCTGGAGTTGGCCCACTTCGGTTTGCACCTGCAGCTGCAGCTGGCCCTGGGCTCTCCCGCGGGGGTCGCCGTGGCGTTGGCCCAGCCCCCAGCCGGCCCAGGCACAGCCGGCCACCAGGGTGATCAGCGCCAAACGCTTTAGGGCGGCTCGCCCGCGGGCCCAGCTGGGCAAAACTCCGGTTGGCACTCCAGAACCGGATCGCTCAGGCATGGGGGCAGGCGGGCTCCGTTGGGCTCCAGTGTGGGGCCTGCGGCTCTGGCTACATTGGCCCGTGGGCCCAGGACACCAGCACGCCCAGGGGGCTCTAGCGACGATGCGTCACCATCCGATTTCGCCGGTTACCGAACCGATGCAGTACCGGGCCATCGGGGTGGTCCGGGGGACCTATCGGCCCAGTGATCCCGAACAATTGACCCGGGGAGTGATCGAAACCGAGGACGGCACCGCGATTGAGGCGGTGGTGCTGGGCCGGGTGCTCACCTTGATGCGTCGTCACCTCGACCTGGCCGAACCCCATCTCTGGGTGGTGTACCCCCGCTCCCGCGATGAGGACCAGCTGCACCTGCAATTGGTGGGGGTCTGGGAACCCAGCACCCTCGCGAGCGACACCAGCCCCGAGGCCAGCGATGCCGAGTCGGATGGGGCGAGCCCTGGTGAGCCCGTTGCTGTAGACGCGGGCCGTTCTGCTGCTATTCCAGCTGGCGATGCCGCTGTTCCCGCTGGCGAGCCCAGCAGCGCTGGTGCCGATGCGGTGCCCGAAGGCGACGACTATTTCTCCGTGCGTGGCGAACTGATCTTCACCCGGCCCGAGAGCGGTGATGTGGTGGTGAAGATCCGCCAGCTCCCCCGCCCCGATGGCAGCCGGCCCACCCCGTTCAAATTGCAGCTCAAGGGCGAGATTCCCCTGGAGAGCCTGCGCCATTTCGTGGCCCTAGACCTGCGCCGCCAGGGCCAGGTGCTGCAGCTCGAACGCCATGAGGTGATTGCGCCCATGCCCCAGCGGGGCAACCGCGGCGGCAAGGGCCGGGGTTCGGCAGGCAAGGGTGGCGGTGGGGGGC
>Ga0310332_10305_pt1 | contig 13219 bp, 15 predicted proteins | sample LakMicSRFLOrngD5_FD_195546 | JGI IMG/M metagenome (GOLD analysis project Ga0310332, IMG submission 195546) | Enriched freshwater cyanobacterial communities from Lake Michigan, Michigan, United States - MI23.SRFL.Orng.D5 (v2) (version 2) | ecosystem: Environmental > Aquatic > Freshwater > Lake...
GACCGCCAGCGCGCTCGACCGTGACGCTATGGACGCGCGGCCCACGACGTTCGAGCGCGAGCAGCTCGCAGCCAGCCAGCCACTGCAGGTTCGGCGCAGTGGCGACCCAGCCCCTGAGCACCGACTCGGCGGTGGCGGGCCTGAAGCCGAAACAACTCACCCAGTTGTGATCGAGGCCCGTCGGCTCGGCCACCGCCAGGGCCCGCAGCAGGGCACCCCAGAGACCGGTCTGCCAGGGGCTGAGCTCGTTGCCATCAGGGGCGCAGACCCCTGCGGCGCTGATCATCCCCCCAAGCCAGTGGCCCGGCGTCAGCAGCAGGGTCTGAACCCCGCTGCGGGCGGCCTGCAGCGCGGCGGCGACTCCGCCGCTGCCGCCGCCCCAGACCAGCAGTGGAACCGAGGTTGTGGCGCTGCTCATAGGATCCGGCCGATGACTTACACCCTCACCACCCCTCTCTATTACGTCAACGACCGGGCCCACCTCGGCAGCGCCTACACCACCCTGGCCTGCGATGCGATCGCCCGCTACCGGCGGCTGAAAGGAGAGTCCGTGCTGTTCATCACCGGGTGTGATGAACACGGCCAGAAGATCCAGCGCACGGCCGAGGCGGCCGGCATGAGTCCCCAGGCGCATTGCGATGCGATCAGCGCTGACTATCGCGCCCTGTGGGATCGCTGGCAGATCAGCAACGACCGCTTCATTCGCACCACTGACCCCCGCCACCAGCGGATCGTTGAGCAGTTCTTCGCCCGGGTCGAAGCCAACGGCGATATCACCGAAGGACGGCAACAGGGCTGGTACTGCGTTGCCTGCGAAGAATTCAAGGACGATCCCAGGGAGGCCCAGGATCCGGAATGCCCGATTCACCGCCGCCCCCTGGAGTGGCGCGATGAGGTGAATCTGTTCTTCCGCCTGTCCAGGTATCAGGACCAGATTCAGGCTCTGATTCAGACACCGGGCTTCATCGCACCTGAAAGCCGTCGTCGGGAGGTTGAAAACTTTGTGGCCCAGGGCCTCAGGGACTTTTCGATCTCCAGAGTCAACCTCCCCTGGGGGATCCCCGTTCCAGGCCACCAGGGCCACACGTTCTATGTCTGGTTTGACGCGCTGTTGGGCTACATCACAGCGTTGCTTGCTGCCGAGGATGAACCGTTACTGGACACCGCTCTGGCGCGGGGCTGGCCCGCCAGCCTGCATGTGATCGGCAAGGACATCCTGCGGTTTCACGCGGTCTACTGGCCGGCGATGCTGCTCTCGGCTGGATTACCACTGCCGGCAAAAGTGTTTGGGCACGGATTTCTGACTCGGGAGGGTCAGAAAATGGGCAAGTCGCTCGGCAATGTGCTCGATCCAGCCGTGCTGCTCGAGCGCTGCGGCACCGATGCGGTGCGCTGGTATCTGCTGCGTGACATCCCGTTCGGAGACGACGGTGATTTCCAGCAGCAACGCTTCACGGATCTGGTCAACAACGATCTGGCCAACACGATCGGCAATCTGTTGAACCGCACCAGTTCGATGGCGCGCCGTTGGTTTGATGACGGTGTCCCCCCAGGTCAGGACAACACCCGCAGCGCCGATTCAAGTCACCCCCTGGCGGTCGCAGCGACCTCGGCCTGCCGCACGTTCGACGCTGCCCTGGAGCAGCTCGATTTTCGACAGGCGGCCGAAGCTGCTCTGCAGCTGGCGATTCAGGCGAACGGCTACCTCAATGAACAGGCTCCCTGGAGCCTGATGAAGCGGGAGGGCACGCGCGATCAGGTCGCTGATGATCTCTATGCCGTGCTCGAGTCAGCCCGCATCGTCGGCCTGTTGTTGGCCCCCCTGCTGCCGGATCTGTCATCCCGCATGTTGCTGCAGCTTGGGCAGACACCGCCCCAGTCATTGGCCGCTGCGGCCCCGGATCAGCCGTCCCCATCCAGCTGGGTCGACCAGCTGCGCTGGGGTGGTTTGGTCCCCGCCAGCACCCTGCCCGAACCCGTGCCGGTGATGGCCAGACTCGAACTGACCGAGGACCTGTGATGGCCAGGCCCCGGCGACTGTCGGCTGCACCGTTGCTGGCCGCTGCCCTGGCCCTGCTGAGCGGTTGCAGCCGCCAGGGTGCAGAGTCAGCCCCACGCCGTCCCACACCCTTCGTGTTTCAGGCACTGAACCTGCGCCAACAGGACGGTCAGGGGCGGTTGCTGTGGCGGGTGAGCAGCCCGGAGGCCCGTTATGACCTCTCCCGTCACCTGGCTCAGGCCCGCCAGCTACGGGGCGAGATCCACGTCAATGGTCAGGCTCTGTATCGCCTGCTGGCCAGCCACGGCACCGTGATCAACGACGGCCAGGTGATCCAGCTCGAGGGTGATGTGCGCATTGAACGGTTCGGCCCTGATCCGGTGACCATCCGTGCCAGCCGCATGCGTTGGTATCCCCAGCAACAACGGATCGAGCTGGACCGCCGCGCCGAGGCCAGCAACCCCCAGCTCTTGCTGCAGGCCCAGCGCGCCACCTTGCTGTTGGCCCAGGACCGGCTCGAGCTCCGCGGCCAGCCACGGCTGCAGCGCCGACCCAGCAACGGGCCAGAGAGTGGCCTGAGCCTGCGGGTCAACGCCCTCGACTGGTCACCCGGCAACGGGCGCCTCACGGCCACCGGCCCTGTGATGGCCAACGGGCTTGGTTCGGGTGCAGAGACCGGAAACCTGCAGGCCTCCAGCCTGAGCGGCAACACGTTGCAACGCCGGCTTGAACTGCAGGCGCCGGTGATGCTGTCGGTGCCCGAACGCCGTGCCTGGCTCAAGGCACAGCAGACCGTCATCAATTTGAACGACAACAGCGTCAGCTCGGCAGCCCCTTTTACGGCCGCTGTTGGAGCCCTCAACATCAGCGGCCAGGCCTTCGACCTGGCACTGAATCAGCAGCTGGTGACCCTGCCCAGCGGATGCCGGCTCGTTCAGCCCGACGCCAACCTGGACGCGGGGAACTGCCGCTGGAACTGGCAGAGCCAAACGATTCAGGCCGGCGGTGGTGTGGTGCTGCGGCGTCCTCAGCAACAGCAGCAGACCCGGGCGGCGAGCCTGAGCGGCAGGCTTGGTCCGGACGGGTTGCTGATTCTCAGGGCTCCGGGTTCAAAGGTGCGCTCGACCCTGAGACTGCCGCGATCGAGTCCAGGGACGGGGACTCAGGCAGGAGCCATTCGTCTCTGAGACGTCCGGCCCAGCCCTGCAGCCAGGCCTGATCACTGCTGCTGAAACAGCGGGGGGACCACCCCCCGAGCAACAGCAGGCCATCCGGGCCCAGGGGCTGAACCATCACGCTCGGTAGGCCTTCCAACAGCGCATCGAATTCAGCACGACCGGGATAGTGCTTGAGATCCACCAGATGGATGAGCTTGCCCCGCTGGCGGGCCTGGTCGCAGATCGGCCCCGGCTCGAAGCGCTCAGGGTGCTGCGGATCCTGCAGCAGCCCCCGGCGTAACCAGACATCACCGTTGACCCAGCAGAGCACGACGCAGGCCGGTGTGGCCGTGAGCAACAACCGCGATCCCCAGTTCAGTTCAGCACTGAGACGTTCCGGCAGGGCCCTGCGCAGCAGGAACCCTTCCTGACCGGCCAGCGCGACGCGGGCCGCCGGTTCGGGCAGCACCCGGGTCCAGAGGGCACCGATCAACATCAGCCCGACGGACAACAGACTGGCCAGCACCGAACTGCGTTCCAACGCTGGATTGAGTTCGGGAGCCGTCAGTTGGTTGGCAACACTGACGAGCAGCGCCAGACCCCCGGCGCCGATGCAGATGCGGGCTGATCGGGACATTCCAACAGGATGCCGGATCGACGGTTCATTGCTGCAATAAGACAGCTGCTCGATCTGTTGATGGACCCTGCTCAAGCCTTTGCTGCCATCTGCCTGGCTGCCGTCGGATGTGACGGTCAACTGGGACGGGATGAAGCCCATGCCCTGCGTGCCCAGCTCGAATACCGCTCGCCGTTCAGCACCAGTTCAGAGCAGGAGATGGGTGAGCTGTTTGACCAACTGCTGACCCAGCTGCGCGGGCAGGGTTGGGAAGACCTGATCAGCCAGGCCATTCCCGCCCTGAACCACAGCCAGCGGGAGACCGTTCTGGCCCTGGCAGCCCACCTTGTGCGCGCTGATCGGCAGGTGCAACCCATCGAAGAGAGCTTTTTGCAGCAACTGTCCCAACAGCTGGATCTGCCCTCTGCACGGGCCGACCAGATTCTTGAGGTGGTGGCTCTGCTCCATCGCGATGCGCTGGCCTGATCCCTGGCCCTGCAGGGGGGCACCCTTGCGCGCAGGCGGCAAACTGGGGGGAGCTGGCCTGTTGCCCTTGGCTTCGTTGTCGACCGTCGTCGCGTCCCGACCGGGACGTGCAATCCGGCGTTGCTGCCTGCGTCTTCTGTTGACAATGGCGGCCGTGGTCCTGCTGCTGGTGCCGGTGGCGCCGGCCCGGGCCCTGAGCGCCATCAACCTGCCTCCCCAGCCCCCTGCTGACCATGTTCTGGATCAGGCGGACTTGTTGAGCAGGGCCGCCAACGGCGAGATTTCGCGCGCACTCGAGGCCCTTTCTGTTGATGGAGTGCAGGCGAGCTGGGTGAGTGTGCCCCGACTTGACTACGACGTGTCCCTGACCCGGTTTGGTGACGAGCTGCTGCAACGGTGGCAGGACAAGGACACTTCGGGTAACCAGACTCAGCAGTTGTTGCTGTTGGTCGATGGCCAGACCAACGGCACGGCCATCGTTGCCAGCCCTGCCTTGCGGGAAAGGCTCAGTCCCCAGCTGCTCACCAGCACAGCTCGCACCACCATGGGGCAGCCCCTGCGCGAAGGAGGCCGGACGCGTCAGGCCAGCCTCGATGCCATCGGCCGCCTGCAAGCGGTTCTGAACGGCAATGCTGATCCGGGCCCGCCCCAGGTGGCCTCGGACGTGGCGGTGTCTCCGGTTCGGGTCCCGAGCCATGAGGAGACGCAGTCCAGCAACGCCTTCACCTGGGTGGTGGTGTTGTTGGTGGTGGGCACGGTGGTGCCGATGCTGACCTGGTGGGTTTTCTCGCGCTGAACCATGGCTCTCAACGACTGGATCGGTGCCTTTGGCAAGGCTGAAGCCATCGATCTCACCAACCAGCTGGAGCGAGGCTATGAAGCGGCCTTGCTCATTCAGAGCATCGAACTCGAGCATTACAACGACCGGCCCGTACGGCCTGAACTGGACCTGCGTCTGCCGGCCGCCAGCCAGGCAGCAATCCTGCGCCGGTTCAAGGCTGCACTGCAGGTCTGCCGCGAGGTCAGTGAAGCGGTCGACCCCCATCGCAGTGAACTGTCGGGCCAGGAGTCGCGGCAGTTCCAGTTGATTGAAGCGATCGTGCTTCGCTATTCGAATCGCAAGCAGCTGCCATCCCTCAGCCGCTCACCCGAGGTGTTGCCCCGCAGCCTGATCGGTGTGGTCGATCAGGTTCGCCGACAGCTCGATCCAGAGGCTGAGGCTTCGGTGGTGGCAGGGTTCAGACGCCGCCGCGACTCCACCCTGGTGTCGTTGCGGGTGCTGTTGCTGTTGATTCTTGTCCCGGTGCTGATTCAGCAGTCCAGCCGGATGTTTGTGGTTTCCCCCCTGGTGGACCGTTTCGCACCCGACAGCGCCTTCCTCAGCTATCCCAAGCCAGCCTTGGAGGAGAGAGCTGTCGAAAAGCTAAGAGTCTTTCAAGCTGAGATTGAATTTGATGCCCTGTTGAAGGGGCAGCCGCTTCCGACACGAGAAGAACTTCAGCAACAGTTGGCCGACAGGGCACAAACACTCAAAGATCAGGCCGACGAGGAAAGCACCGAAGCAATCAAAAATGTAATTGCAGACCTATTTGCCCTGGCTGGCTTTGTCGGAGTCTGTGTTGTATGCCGGCGTGACCTCCAGGTTCTGCGGGGCTTCATTGATGAAATGATCTACGGGCTCAGTGACAGTGCCAAGGCTTTTACAATCATCCTGTTCACAGATATCTTTGTTGGTTTTCACTCTCCGGAGGGGTGGACAGTTCTGCTCGATGGTGTCGCCCACCATATCGGGGTTCCCGCGCGTGAAAATTTCATCATGTTGTTCATTGCCACCTTCCCGGTGGTGCTTGCGACGATCTTCAAATATTGGATCTTCCGCTACCTCAATCGTGTATCGCCATCCTCTGTGGCGACCCTGCGCAACATGAACGGTGGAGGTTGAGCCCCGTCGCTGCACCCTGGTGACCGGCCCAGCCAGCAGCGGCAAGAGCCTGTTTGCCGAACAACTGGCCATGGCGGCCGGTCGCCCCGTGACCTATCTGGCCACCGGTCCCCAACGGCCCGATGACCGCGACTGGCAAGACCGACTCCAGCGCCATCGCCAGCGCAGACCCAAAACCTGGCAGTGCTTCGAGGTGGAGCAGGACCTGGCGCCTGCGTTGCTCAGCTGCTCAGCCGGTCAACTGGCCCTTGTTGACTCGCTGGGGACCTGGGTCGCCTCGGTCCTGGAGCTGAGCAGTGACAGCTGGAATGGGCGATGCCGGGACCTGCTGGACACCATCAACCGCTGCGAGGCCAACCTGATCCTTGTCGCCGAAGAGGCTTCATGGGGCGTCGTGCCTGCGACCGCGATCGGCGGACTGTTCAGGCAGCGACTTGGGCAACTGCTGCAGGACCTGATGCCCTGCTGCGATGGCGCCTGGTTGGTGATGCACGGCCGCGCCATCGACCTGTTGGCGATCAGCCAGCCCGTCTCACCCCACCACGGCCCCTGAGCTGCGATGCCGAACGTGGTCCTGTTTGAACCGCAGATCCCGCCGAACACCGGCAATGTGGCGCGCACCTGTGCGGCCACGGGCACGGGCCTGCACCTGATCGAGCCGCTCGGGTTCTCACTGGAGGACCGCTACCTGCGGCGAGCTGGCCTCGATTACTGGCCCCTGGTGGACCTGCATCGCCATGGGGACTGGGCGTCGTTTGAACAACGGCGCCGTCAGCATGGAGGCCGGCTGGTCGCCCTGAGCAGTCATGCCGACCTGCCCTACACGAGGTTTCAGTTCCAGACGAACGATTGGCTGCTCTTCGGCAGAGAGACCGACGGATTACCAGAACCGATCCATAGGGCCTGCGATGCGAGACTCGTGATTCCCATGCGATTCGCCGCGACAGCCAGCCAGTCCGGCGTCCGCTCCTTGAACCTGTCGGTGTCGGTTGGTGTGGTCCTGTTCGAATCGCTACGACAGCTCAATCAGCTGACCTGCTGAGATCTCCTCTGCTGCAGGGAGTCTTGGCTTATCGAGCCCCATTCTGTAGCCAGCAATGCTTGAACTTCAAGGTTCAGTGCGTTACTGTCTGCGCGCCCCGTGGATGGTGGCTTCTCCAAAGGGTGTTGTTCGATAGGTGATGAATGAAGCTGCGATTGTGTTGGTCAGGTTTTGCGCTCGCCGCCATCGGCACGCCCGCTGTGGTGGTCGCCATGGCGCCGCAAAGCTGGGATGTGTCCGAGCAGAATCGCCTGCTGGCCTCCCTGCCTCCAGTCGCACCCCTGCCAGCTTCCTCACCTGACCGCGTCTGGGTCAGAGTGCGCCAGCCGGTTCCCCTGGAGCAGCTGGCAGGCTCCCTCAACCTCTCTGGTCCACGGCTCGCCTCGCTCAACGACGTCGACGCGGACCATCAGTTTTCCAAGGGTGACTGGCTTGTGCTGCCGGCTCAGCAAGTCAGGCTGGCCAAGCTGCTCCCCCAGATCGACAGTTCCGATCTGCGACGCACCCCTCCCCTGCAGGAGCTGCCGCCGGTCGAAAGCAACGCCGTGGTGCGATTCGGCGACAGCGTGCGCAAAATCGCAAGCCGCTACGGCATGACCCTGCAGGAGCTCCTGCGGCTCAATCCCGGTCTGGAAACGGCCCGTCTGGTGGTCGGAGCCCCCGTGCGGGTGATGCAGTCCGCCACGGCGCGCCCCAGGCTCCTGTTGGGTGTGCGCCCAGGGACCAGCGGAGGCCTGAGCTGGCCTGAACTGCCTGACTTTGGTGAACACGATCGCCAGCAGCCCCAGGAACTGTCGTCCGAGCGTTGGATCTGGCCGACCCGGGGCATGTTCAGTTCCGGTTATGGCTGGCGCTGGGGGCGCATGCACAAGGGCATCGACATTGCCAACAACGTCGGCACCCCGATTGTCGCCGCCAAGGATGGTGTTGTTTCGTTCTCGGGGTGGCACAGCGGTGGCTACGGCTATCTCGTGACCATCAGCCACGACGACGGCAGCCGCAGCCTGTATGCCCACAACAGCCGCCTGCTGGTTCAGCCGGGAGACCCGGTCCGCCAGGGTGACCAGATCGCCCTGATGGGAAGCACCGGGCGCAGCACCGGACCCCATCTTCATTTTGAGATCCACCCAGCCGGCCGCGGCGCCGCCAATCCACTGCAGTTTCTGCCGCAGCGTGCCTGAGGCCCAGGCTCACGATCGTTTAAAGTCCAATCAACGCGGCTCGGTAGCTCAGCTGGTTAGAGCGTGGGATTCATAACCCCAAGGTCGGGAGTTCAAGTCTCCCCCGAGCCATTTCGGCTGAGGATCGGCGTTCACTCAACGCAGATCCACCGCGTTCAGCCTGTTCAGAAATCCATCGCTGATGTCCGCACTGGCATCAACGTCTGCTGACCACCCGCTTGGTTCGTACGAGCCAGGCTGATTCTGGGCATTGGCTGGCATCGTTTCCACCACCACCAGCCCGCCTGTCTCCCGCCCGGCTTGACGCCGCCCCCGGGACTGGGATCCCTGTTTCGCGGCGATGGCCCTGACCAGTGCCTTGCTGCGGTTCACCTCTCCGATCCGTTCACCTTCCTTGGGGCGCAGCAGAGGATTGGCCTTGAGCTCGCTTCGCACCTGATTCAGCAACCGGAAATGACCGGTTGTGTTGTATTTCCGCAGCACTGATGGGTCCCAGCTCATGACGGTCCAGATCGTTGTCCCAGCCTAGAGCTCGAACCGCGGCTCAAGATTTGTGATAGGTTGTAGCGGCTTAAACCCGAAGTCGGATCGACTACGGATAAGCATCGGCCGCGCCGTCCAGCGCAGCCCCGTTTCAGATCTCCCAACCCATCAACCATGTCCCGGCTCGTCGGCCTGCCTGCTCCCGATTTCACCGCCACCGCCGTGGTGGACCAGGAATTCAAGACGGTGTCCCTCTCCCAGTACCGGGGCAAGTACGTCGTTCTCTTCTTCTACCCCCTCGATTTCACCTTCGTCTGCCCGACTGAAATCACGGCGTTCTCGGACCGCTACAGCGAGTTCTCGAGCCGCAACTGCGAAGTCCTGGGCGTGTCGGTTGACAGCGAGTTCAGCCACCTGGCCTGGATTCAGACCGAGCGCAAGAACGGTGGTCTGGGCGACATCGCCTACCCGCTGCTGGCCGATCTCAAGAAAGAGATTGCCCGCGCCTATGAGGTGCTCGACGAAGATGCAGGCGTGGCACTGCGCGGCCTGTTCATCATCGATCCCCAGGGTGTGATCATGCAGGCCACGATCAACAACCTGCCAGTGGGCCGCAGTGTGGACGAAACCCTGCGTCTGCTGCAGGCGTTCCAGTACGTGCAGTCCCACCCCGACGAGGTCTGCCCCGCCAACTGGACCCCTGGCGACAAGACCATGAACCCCGATCCCGTGAAGTCCAAGGATTTCTTTGCCGCTGTCAACTGACAGCGTTGGGTTCAATGCTGCAGGGGGGGCCTAGGCCCCCCCTTTTTCATGGGGCCATCACCCCAGCAACGCAGCCAGCAACCGTTGCCCGTCGATGCCACCGGTTGCGGGGTCGCAGGCCCGTTCAGGGTGGGGCATCAGACCCAACACATTGCCGGCCGGATTGCAGATCCCTGCCACATCGGCGACAGAACCGTTGGGATTGTGGCGATAGCGCAGCACCACCTGACCATTGGCCTCGAGCACAGGCAGCTGGTTAGCTTCAATCTGATAGCGCCCCTCACCATGGGCGATCGGGAATCGAAGCAGCTCACCGTTGCTGTAACCCTTCAACCAACGGCATGAACCGGGTTGGACTGTGAGTTCGCTGGTCTCGCAAACGAAATGCAGGTGTTCGTTACGGGTCAGGGCACCAGGCAACAACCCCAGTTCCGTGAGCACCTGGAAACCATTGCAGATCCCCAGAACTGGGCCGCCTGCCTCAGCAAAGCGAACCACTTCCTGCAGCACAGGCGCAAAGCGGGCGATGGCACCGCAACGCAGATAATCGCCGTAGCTGAAACCACCCGGGATCACGACGGCATCAAGGCCGCTGAGGTCCCTGTCCTCGTGCCAGAGGAACCGGCTGGAGATTCCCAGGCAGCCCTCGGCGGCCCATTGCACATCCCGATCGCAATTGGACCCGGGAAACACGACGATGCCCAGAGTCATGGATCAGGCCTCCGCCGTGGCGGGTTCAAGTTGCTCCAATGCCCAGTTCTCGATCACCGGATTGGCCAGCAGCCGGTCACTGAGCAGCTCCAGTTGTGCGCGCGCGCCGTCGAGGCTGTCGGCCTCAAGCTCGACCTCGACAGCTTTGCCGATCCGAAGCCGTTGAATCGCTGAGACCCCCAGCCGGCCCGCTGCCGCCCGGGTTGCCTCGCCGGCCGGATCAAGTACCGAAGGCCTCAAAGACACGAGGACACGGGCGCGAAAAAGGGGCACAGGTGCGAGCCGGCGAGTTGTTAAATCTTGCCAGCCAGAGCACCGCACACAGGCGGCGGCTCATCACGGTGTGAACAGGACCAGTGGGGCAGGGGGCGGCTCAAAGCGGTGTTCAGACGCAGGTGGCCCAAACCGGATGCCGTGGTGGTCCTGATGCTGCTGGGCGCAACCGCCTGCCCGGTTCAGGCCATGCCAGCCGATGGTCTGACCTGCCGGTCGATGGGCGGCCCCTGGCAGCCCTGCACGATGCGGATCGATGCCAATGGCCTGGAATGGCAGCTGAGAATCGGCACCCAACCGGCCATCCGGTTCAGACACGATGGTCTCGGCAACGTGAGCATGCGATCAGGCCCCAGCCTGTGGCAACCGGTGCAGGCTCGCTGGCTTGCCGATGCGAGTCTCTGTTGGAACGGCATCTGTGCCCGGGGACCCATCCCATTGGATTAAGCCGCCTGGTCCAGCAGCGTGCGTTGCAGACCGGCCTGGTCGAGACCAAAGCCAAGTACCACCAGCTTCAGCTGTCCCGTAGCTCGGGATGGTTGATCAGGGTCCGGACTGCCCTCGTACCAACAGTCCAACCGGGGCCCCACGGCCTGGATCTGCAGCAATCGCTGCTTGGCGGGACTGCTGTACCAGCCCTTGAGCCTGATCACCGTGTGCTCCCGCAGCAGGGTTCTGAGCGCCTGCTCGAGCTGCGGTTGCTGCCAATCCCCCTCGAACGTCAGGACAAGGGATTGGATCTGGACATGGCTGTGGTCATGGTCATCGTCATGGCCGTGTTCATGGCTGTGTTCATGGCTGTGCTCGTGCTCGTGGTCATGGCTGTGGTCATGCCCATGCTCGTGCTCGTGCTCAGCGTTCGTTGCTGTCCGGGCAGCTCGGGCAGACCCAATCGGGCTCAGCAGCAGCTCGGGATCGACAACCCCCGCCGCACTCGGCAGCAGGGGGGTTCCAGGGCGACAGCGGGGCGACAGCGTGGCCGTCAGGTTCTGCAGAGCCACCTCGCTGATGCAGTCAGCCCGGCTGATCAACACCAGATCGGCGGCTTGCAGCTGGTCCTCGAACAGATCCTCGATCGCATCGAGATGGTCAAGGCTGGGGTCGGCCAGGCGCTGGGCCTCGAGGGCGGCAGGGTCGGCGACCACATGGCCATCTACCAGCGCCTGACCATCCACCACCGTCACAACACCATGGACGCGGGTGCGCGCGCGGATGGATGGCCAGCCAAAAGCGGCCACCAGGGGCTCGGGCAGCGCCAGCCCACTGGTCTCGACGACGATGCCATCGAGCTCGTCCGAGCGCTGCAGCAGCTTCTCCATCGTCGGCAGAAAGTCATCCTGCACGGTGCAGCACAGGCAGCCATTCGCCAGTTCGACCAGACGCCCCTCGAGCTGATCGTCGGGACAGAACCCGCATGATTTCAGCAGCTCACCATCAATTCCCACCTCACCGAACTCGTTGACCAGCACCGCCAGTCGCTGGCCGCTGTGCAACAGCAGATGCCGCAGCACCGTGGTCTTGCCCGCCCCCAAAAAACCGGTCACAACGGTGACAGGAAGACGCTTCTGCGGGGCGCTCAACGGCGTGGATGCAAGGGGTGGCTCAATCTATGGGCCTGGTCAGCGGCAGGCGAGGCTGTCGCGGGTGCTGATCCCAGTGCGGCTGTTGCTGCCGGAGGCCCTTTTGCAGAGAGCTTTCTGTTCGGGCAGGTCGAGCACGGCGTCACTGAAGTCCGCACCGGTGATCTCGGCACCTGCGAAATGGCTCTGCATCAACATCGCGTTGCGCAGGACCGCGTCGCGCAGATCGGCGCCGTCAAACCGGCTGGCGTAAGCCACCACATCTTCGAGATCAGCTCCCTGCAGGTTGCTCTGTTGCAGGTTGCTGCCGTTGAACACCGCCCCACGCAGATCCGCACCGCTCAGATCAAAACCCGCCAGTTCCGCTTTGAGAAACTCCTGCTGCTTGAGATCGCGTCCATGCATGTCGGGCTGCAGGTCCTGCAAGGAGCGTTGACTGCGCAGTTCAGGCGCAGTGATCGCCCAACCGGGGCTGGCGCCGGCCAATGTGGTGACCATCACGGCGCAGACCAGAAACACGGCGGCTAACAGGCGGGCCATGGGGCGGGAACTACGGTGGTCCAACAAGTTATGGCAGCCATGGCGATGGCTTTGCGGGTCGTGGTCCCGCCTCACCCCCTGCTGAGCCACTGGTTGACGGTGCTGCGTGATCGGCAGACCCCGCAGCCGCTCTATGCCACGGCGATGGCTGAACTGGGGCGTTGGCTCACCTATGAAGCCATGCGCGACTGGCTGCCCCGTCGTCAGGTCGAGATCAGCACCCCAACGGGCCCCAGCAGCGGCGAGGTGGTGGATGCTGCAGTCCCCCTGTTGGCGGTGGTCGGCCTGCGCGCCGGCCTGGGACTGTGGCAGGGGGGCCAGACGGTACTGCCGGCAGCCCTGGTCGGCCATCTGAGCGCTGACGCAGACGGACTGATCAATGCAGCCCTGCCCGATCCCCTGCCCCAGGGCTGCGGGGTGGTGCTCTTCTGGGGAGAGCTCGCC
>Ga0310332_10312_pt1 | contig 13042 bp, 16 predicted proteins | sample LakMicSRFLOrngD5_FD_195546 | JGI IMG/M metagenome (GOLD analysis project Ga0310332, IMG submission 195546) | Enriched freshwater cyanobacterial communities from Lake Michigan, Michigan, United States - MI23.SRFL.Orng.D5 (v2) (version 2) | ecosystem: Environmental > Aquatic > Freshwater > Lake...
AGTTCCGGGTCTACCCCATCGAGCTGGGCGGCGGCGGTGAGGCTGTCGGCCACCTTCAGCAGGCCCCCCTGCTGGGGGAGTTGCACATAGTCACCGGCCATGGACCGTAGGGAGAGGCGCCGCAGTTCCGGTTGCAGCTCCTGCCAGCGTTGCTCGAGGGCTTCGCCCCGCACCTGATCCTGGCGCAGCCGCAGCAGCACGAGATCCAGCTGGCTGATCAGGGCCAGCAACAGATCACGGCGGTGGTGGCTGTTCAGACCCTCCAGCGCCATCAGCTGGCCGCTGTGGTTATTCAGCCCGCCATCGATGGCGCTGACGAGCCTTGTTTGGATCGCCTGCCAGACGCCGGCGGCGGTGCGTTCCCGCACGGTGATGGCGGTGCAGCTGCCCGCTTCAGATTCGGGGGCCGGTTGATTGGCCAAGGCCAGGCTGATGGGGCCCCAGAGCCAGAGCAGCAGTCGGCGCGCCATCGCCAGTTCCCGGACGCGGCCCCGCAGCAGCAGCTGGCTGAACACCCCTTGGCTCTGTTGGAGCCAGCGCTGGCAGCGCTGCTGTTCCCGTTCGATCTGCTCCAGGCCACTGCGCAGTAGCCAGATCCCCAGCCCCTGGGGTGTCTCCGTTGCGGCGGCGCTGCGGGCCATCAGCGGCCGCAATTCCACCACGCGCCCGCCGCTCAGCAGGGTGGCCACCGCGCCGGGGATCTCGTCGGGCTGAGCCTGTTGCAGCAAGCCTTCCACCGGCAACTGCAGCAGCCAGTCGCTGGGGTAAGGGGCCTCACCCGGCAGCAGCAGCAGCAGGGGTGCCGGTTGCCAGCGCTCCCGCAACTGGAGCAGCTCATGCGCGAGGCTCTCGGCCGGCATGGTGCCGCCCACGCTCCACAGCACCAACCGCACGCCACTGGGTTGGTCAGGGGAGGCGGTATCCGACGTCGCCTCGACGACGCTGTAGGCCTCCGTCAATCGGCGCTGCAGTCCTTCCCGCAGCAGCGGTTCCGCCAGGATCAGGAGCGCCGGTTTTGGCTGGTGCTGGGCCACTGTCCCGACGCTGGAGCCACGTGCGCCTCAAGGTAACGGTGTTCGACGCGGTTCTCCACCCTTGCGCCCTCAGCGGGGCCGGCCGGAGAGATGCAGGGTGTACGACTCAATGGCAAAGCCGGTGTGCTGCTCGATCTGCTGCAGCAACTCCGGTGGCAGTTCGACGTCGAGATCCTGAATGGCGCCGGTGCGCAGGCAGGTGAGGTGGCTGTGGGGATCACTGCGGTAGCCGTAGAGCCGACCACTGGCCCGGTCGAGGCACTCGATCACCCCGGCGCTCTGCAGCGCTTCCAGGTTCTGGTACACCGAGGTATGGCCGATGTTGCGGCCGCGGGCATTCAACCTCTCGAAAATGTCGCGGGCACTGAGGTGATCGCGCTCCTGCCAGAGCAGGTCCAGCACCATGCGCCGCTGTCGCGACAGGCGCATCCCCAGATCCCGGCACCGACCGTAGGCGCTCTCCACCCCCGATCCCGGGGCTGAGCCCGAAGCCTTTGGGGAAGCGGTGGTGCTGGCTTTGCTGGTCGCCACGGCTGGCGAGATTTCTCACCCCGTTATAGGGCCCTTAGGCGAAGTGAGTGCGTCTTGCAACCGCTCCGGCCCCACGGCCGCCATGGCCTCCGCCAGGTCGACGGTGCCGTCATACAGGGCACGACCCACGATCACGCCCTCCACCCCCAGGGGCGCAATGCTGAGTAACGACAGGATGTCCTCCAGGGTGCCGATGCCGCCGGAGGCGATCACCGGGATGCTGCTGGCCTCGGCCATGGCCCGCAGGGCCTCCAGGTTGGGCCCCGCCAAGGTGCCATCGGTGGCGATGTCGGTGCTCACGATCGCCGCTACGCCGCTGCCCTCAAACTGTTGGGCCAGATCCGTCGCCCGCACAGCGCTGGTTTCCAGCCAGCCGCGGGTCGCCACCAGGCCGTCCTTGGCGTCAATGCCCACCACCACCTGGCCGGGATGACGACCCGCCAGCTCGCACACCAGCTGGGGCTCTTCGATCGCCACGGTGCCCAGGATCACCCGATCCAAACCGCAGGCCAACAGCTCCTCGGCCCGCTCGGCGCTGCGCACCCCACCCCCCAGTTGTACGGGGATCGTCAGTGCGGCGGTGATTGCCTTGACGGCCCGGTCGTTGACGGGCTGGCCGGAGCGGGCGCCGTCGAGGTCCACCAGGTGCAACCGTTGCGCCCCCTGGTGCTGCCAGGCCAGGGCCTGGGCCACCGGATCGTCGCTGAACCGGGTCACCTGGGTGTAATCGCCCTGATGGAGCCGCACGCAGTGGCCATCCAGCAGGTCGATGGCGGGGATGATCTGCATGGCGGCCGTGGGTCGTAACGACTGCCAGCCAGGCTGCCAGAGGCTGCGGTCACGCAGCTCCCGTAGGGGCACCAGCAGCCGCACACCGCGGTCCAGCACCGCCTCCAGGCGCGCGGACCGTTCAGCCCCCTTGCCTTGCTCACCCAGCAACTGGAAATGGCGATAACCGCCGTTGCGCTCCCGTCTGCTGGGCTGAGCCGTCCAACGCGCCGGCAGCTTCGGGTTCATGGCAGTTGCGCTGCCAGTCCGTAGGACTCCTGCTCGGCGGGATCACTGATGCCCAGCTCTTGGCGCCATTGCTCCACGGGCTTCTCCCACCCCTCTTCCCAGCGGGCCAGGGCCAGGCATTGGGCCTGGCGCCCGATGGCCTGGCCGTGGCCGATGGCGCGGCTGATGGATTCGAACCGCTCCACCTGGAACCGAAAACTGGCCAGCTGGCTGGCACTGGTGAGCAGCACATAGGCCGGGAAGCCGATCTGGGCCGCGGTGATCGCCAACACGCCGCTTTCCCCCTGGGCGGTCGTGCCAAACCCACTCACCACGTGATGGATGTCATGGGTGGTGGCGATGCGCTGGGTGAGCCACTGGGCCTCGGTGTCAATCGGTCTGGGCCGGAAGAACTCTGGGTCGTAGCCCAGGCTGGTGATCAGCTGCGCGTAGCGCTGTCCCAGGCTCCCTGGCGGCAGGGTGCCCAGCCGGGCGATGTCCGGTTGCAGGGGCGGGTAGCGCTGATCCATGAGCTCGGCGCCACCGGGCAGCGCCCGGAAGCGCCGCACGCAATCCGCCATCTGGGGGGTGTCCAGGAAGCTGTCCACCAGATCGGCCACGGTGCGCAGGTCGCCGCCGCTGCGCCCGATCGCCGCCAGCAGCTTGAGGTTGTTCAGCGACCGCACCAGCTCTGCGAAGCGACCCATGCAACGTGTGTGGCTGCCACCAGTGTCGCCCTGCCGGCTGCACCACGCGGAGGCCCGTCGCGGTTTGAATGGCCGCCAGTTCGCATGGCGCCGGCGTGAAGATCCTGGTGATGGGGGGAACCCGCTTCGTGGGGAAGCCGCTGGTGGCGCAGCTGCAGGCGCAGGGCCATGCCCTCACCCTGTTCACCCGTGGCAAGAATCCCGTGCCCGCCGGGGTGGAGCACCTGGGCGGCGACCGTTCCACTCCCGAAGGGCTGGCGGCTTTGCAGGGCCGCAGTTTCGACGTGATTGTCGACAGCTCCGGCCGCACCCTCGCCGACAGCCGTGCGGTGCTGGAGATCACCGGTGCCCCCAGCCACCGGTTTGTGTATGTGAGCTCCGCTGGCGTCTATGCCGACAGCGAGCTCTGGCCCCTGAGCGAAACCTCCCCCACCGATCCCGAAAGCCGCCATGCCGGCAAGCTCGACACCGAGGCTTGGCTGCTGGCGCAGAAGATTCCCTTCACCAGCTTTCGGCCCACGTACATCGTGGGCGCCGGCAACTACAACCCCGTGGAGAGCTGGTTCTTTGATCGGATCGTGCATGGCCGGCCGGTGCCGCTGCCCGGTGACGGCAGCACCATCACCCAGTTGGGGCATGTGAACGATCTGGCCACCGCCATGGTCCTGAGCATTGGCGTCGATGCCGCCGCCAATCGGATCTACAACTGCAGCAGCGTGCAGGGCATCACCTTCCGGGGGTTGGTGGCGGCGGCGGCCCGGGCCTGCGGCAAGGACCCGGCCTCCGTGGAGATCCGCAGCTTCGACCCCGCTGGGCTCGATAAGAAAGCACGCAAGGCGTTTCCCCTGCGCCTCGCCCACTTCCTCACGGATGTACAGCGGGTGCAGCGGGAGCTGGCCTGGACCCCCCACTACAGCGTGGAGGCGGCTCTGGAGGACAGCTACACCAACGACTACGCCCTGCGCATGCCCACCAGCCCCGATTTCAGCGGCGACGCAGCCCTGATCGCCAGCTAGCCGGTCGCCACTGGCGGCTGATTCGGCCTGCGGGGGGATTCGGAGCTGGGGTGGGGCTGTGCGGAGTTCTCTCCGCGCCTTGGTCAGCCTTGGCTAACCGGCGGAGCACACCGCGGAGCACCTGTCGTCCCCTACCGCACGGTGGTTCCGCCAAGGGGCGGGGCTCAGCTTTGGCGCAGGTAGCCCCAGGCGGAACTCAGGGCCAGCACCAGCGACGGCCAGAACAGCAGCCAGCCGAGCCCGTGGAGCCCGCTCACGGCGGGGGCTGCGAGCCAGCCGGCCGGCCAGAGCAGCAGCAGCAGGGCGCTGAACTGCAGGATCGTTTTGGCTTTGCCGCTCCAGGAGGCGGGGCCGCCGCTGCCCTGGCCGGCCCGCCAGCCGGAGATCAGCAGCTCCCGCGCCAGCAGCAGCCACACGGCCCACAGCGGCAGGGCGCCGTTGGCCCCCAGCCACAGCAGCGGCGCGCTGATCAGGATCTTGTCGGTGAGGGGATCCAGCCGGGCCCCCCACACGGAGCCGCCGCCGGCGCGGCGGGCTAGCCAGCCATCGGCGGCATCGCTGAGGCCGCCCAGCAGCAGCAGCCACCAGGCCACCGCAGCCTGGCCCGCCACCAGGGCCAGGATCAGGGGCAGCCCCAGCACGGCCCGGCCCACGGTGAGGCCGTCCGCCAGGCGACGGGATCGTTGGGCGGACATGGCGGGTCACAATGGCGCCAGCCACGAGCCTGCCATGGTCGTCGATCGCCGCGTTTCCGATGTGATGACCGCGCCCGTGCGCAGCGTGCTGGCCAGCACCCCGCTGCAGGACGCGGTGCAACAGCTCAGCGAGCACCACATCGGTGCCCTGGCGGTGCTGGATGAAGCCGGTGTGCTGGTGGGGGAACTCACCGAGCAGGACCTGATGGTGCGTGAGGGGGGCTTTGATGCGGGCCCCTATGTGTTGCTGCTGGATTCGGTGATCTACCTGCGCAACCCGCTGCAGTGGGATAAGCAGGTGCACCAGGTGCTGGGCAGCACCGTGGGTGAGGTGATGAGCCACCATCCCCACAGCTGCAGCGCCGACACGCCGTTGCCGGCGGCTGCCCGCCAGCTCCACGACCGCAGCACCCAACGGCTGTTCGTGCTCGACGGCGAGCGCCGTCCCGTGGGGGTGCTCACCCGTGGCGATGTGGTGCGCGCTCTGGCGGCGGCGGGTTGATCGGCTTCAGCTGATCAGGGCTGCCCCGGGGCCGGCAGCTGCGGCGGTGGCGGCGGCCCCCCCATGGGGGGACGTCCCGGTGGCGCCAGCTCGCCAGGGCCACTGGCCTCGATGGCGGGGATGGCCGGCAAGGGTGCCGGCTCCGCCAGGGTGGCGTCCGGGTCGCTGGGCAGTTGCTGGCCGTCCTGCAGCAGCAGCGGCGGGGGCAGGTCCGGCGCCAGGGGGGCCGTCAATGGGTCGTTGGGCGTGTTCAGCACCTGTTCCTGCAGCTCCCGCAGGGCCATCGGATCGGCGGTGATCGGCGGTTCCCGCAGCGGTGAGCGTTGGCGGCTGCGGTTGGGATCCCCCTGGCCGCGCGGGGCCCAGATCAGCCGAGCCAGGGGCTCCACCCCCTGTTCCATCAGCCGGTTGAAGCCCGCCAGGGCGCGATCCACGATCTGGCCGCCGAGGGTCTTGCCGCAGTCCAGCGGGTTGCCGCAGTGCCGGGCTCCAGTGCGAGGCGCCAGGCTGCTGAGCAGATCACCCTGCAACGGCTGCGCCCGCTCACTCAGCCGCAGCATGTACGGCACATGCACGAAGGAGGTGGCGCCACCGCTGATCCAGTTGGCGTCGTCCTGGTTGAACCCTTTCACGCCGGGAATGATGAAGCGACTCTTGGAGGCGTGGTCCGGCAGGTAGGCGGTGCGCAGGCCCCGTTGTCGGGCCAGGGCCTTGGTCTGCTCGAGGGTGAGCCCGTCGCGGCTCATCAGCACCTCCAATCGGCCGTCACCGCGGAGCCCCATCACCATCCGAATGCGGGGCAGGTAATAGCGGATCTGCTGCCCCATCGAGATGCTGTAGGCGCCGCGGTATGGCGCGGGCGGCGATTCCAAGTCGTTGTAGACGCTGTGCAGCCCGCCGATGAAGGTGTCGTAGAGGGCGGCGCGCTGGGGGGTGAGTTCGCCGTAGCCGAAGTCCACCCGGCCGTCATGGCGGATCCCGATGAAGGCGCGTTGGCGGGCAGCGGTGCGGTTGCGGCCACGCCAGATGCGGGATCCCAGCTTCAGATCCCCGAGCGGGATGGTGATCTCGCGGCCATTGGCATTGACATGGCGCTCGTACATCGGGCCCGACACATAGGCCAGGGCGGCGGTGTCGCGATAGGCCTCCTGCTCGCGGTCCCAACCCTCCAGCAGATCGATGCGCACCTTGCGGGGGTCGAGATCGAGGGCGTAGACCTCCGCATCCGGTCGGTAGCGGAAGGCCAACCCATCGGGGGCGAGTGCGCTGTCGTTGCCGCCGCGCTGCTCCGGCAGAGGAGGTGCGATCGCCACCAGGAAGGCCAGGACCCCTACGGGCACGCCGATGGTGAGCCAGCGCTTGCGCCTCCACAGCGGGCGCTGGCGACGCGGCGAACCGGCCAGACCGGCTGGCGATGGCGGCGGGGCGGTCTCCAGGATCGGCAGCCAGACGACTCAAATCTACGGGCCATCCGCTGCGGCCCAGCCCCTTAGGGCAGCGGCAACACCTGGCCATCGGCAATGCCCCAGCGCTCCAGAGCGGGTGGGCAGGGGTGCCCGCCGGTGAGGTCACCGAACGCTGGCAACAGCAGGTGCCGCTGGCGTCGATCCAGGCCGAAGCAGGGCAGTCGCAGGCGATCCGCCCCCTGGCCCAGCAGGGCCACCGGATGCACATGCCCGCAAACCGTCAGCAGGTTGGGCTCCGGGGCGGTGCAGGGCTCATGGCTCAGCCACAGGGGGCCGGCCCGTTGGGCGGGTTCCGCCGCCAGCCCCTCGATCCAGCTGCCGCGCTCGTGGTTCCCCCCCACCAGCCGCAGCGGGCAGCCCAACAGCTCCGGCAGGGCCGCCAGCTTTTGCCGCAGGGCCACTGTGAGCCCCAGGGGGCCATGGATCAGGTCCCCCAGCACCACAACGGCCGTGGGGCGGTGGTGTTGGGCCAGCTCCAACAGCCGGTTGAGGTTGGTGAGGTCGCCGTCACTGGGGAGGGGCACACCGCTGGCCTGAAAACTTTCCGCCTTGCCGAGGTGCAGGTCCGCCACCAGCAACAGGCGCTGCTGCGGATCCCACAGGGCCCGCTGCGGCAGCAGTTGCAGGGCGTGGCCGTGCCAGTCGAGCTGCGTCAACGCGGTCTGGGTCACGCGATCTGGGTCAACGGCCGCCCATCACCGTTTGGTAGGCCGGCCGCTGCTGGGTGGCGGCGATGGTGGCCTGCACGTGAGGGTAGGGGCTGAGGTCGATCTGCGGGAAGAAGATCGGCAGATAGGCCAGATAGGCATTCACCGCGCAGTCGGCGACGCTCCAGCTCTGCCCCAGCAGCGGCCCCGCCGCCAGTTGGCCGTCGAGCACCTCCATCAACCGCGGGAATTCCCGTTCGCGGTTGGACGGCACGAACAGGGCTGTGGCCAGGGTGGCGTTGGCAAACAGCACCCATTGCTGCGCCAGGCCCCGCTCGGCGGCGGTTTGGCATTCGCCCCCGTAGCGCTCCGCCAGGTAGAGCAGGATCGCTCCGCTTTCAAACAGCTGCAGCCGGCCACCGGGCAGGGCAGGGTCCTCATCCACGAGGGCCGGCACCTTGCCGAATGGGTTGATGTGGGTGAAGGGCTCACGCCGGTGTTCGCCCGCCTCCATGTCGAGCAGCTGCCAGGCGTAGGGAATGCCCTTCTCCTCCATGTACCAACGGGGCATGGAGGCGCGGGAGCGGGCACCGCCGTAGAGGCTCAGGGGCATGGGAGCGGTGAAGCGGTGTGTTGATCGTGCCCGCCAGTATCGGCGGCTGCATCCACACTGAAGGGGTTGGCGGCCGCCCGTTTGACCCCACGCCCGTCCCTCGACAACGCCGACCTGCTGCGGCTGGCGCCCTTGCTGGTGGGGCGCGCCCGCCGTGGCGTGGTGGGCAACAGCCGCTATGCCCGCAGCCTGCGGGAGGCGGTGCGTCAGGCCTCCCAGGACCCCACGGCTCGGCCGGTGCTGATCAGTGGTGAACCTGGCCTGGAAAAGGACAACCTGGCCGCGTTGATTCATTTCGGCTCGCCCGCCCGTCAGCAGCTGATGCTCCAGCTCGATGGCGCCTTGCTGCGCCCGGATGGCTCGGAGCTGTTCGGTGCCGCCAGTGACGACCATCCACCCCTGCTGCAGCTCCTTGGGGATGGCGCCCTGCTGATCGACAAGCTGGACCAGGTGCCGGCGCCGTTGCTGCCACGGCTGCTGCAGCTGGCCCGCGATGGCAGCTGGTGCCCCAATGGCGCTCCGGGGGAGCTGCGGCGTTTTGGCGGTCGGCTGTTTTTCACCTCCGAAGCAGCGGTGCCGCAAGTCGATCGCAGCTGCACCCTGATCCGGGTGCCGCCCCTGCGGGTGCGCCGCCAGGACCTGGGGGAATGGCTGCGCTATGGCGTGCGTCAGCGCAGCCGCAAGCTGGGTTGGACCCGGCCTCCGGCGGTGCCGGAGTCGGTGGTGAAGCGGCTGCAGAGCTACGACTTCCCCAACAACCTGCGGGAGCTGGAGACGCTCATCTACCGAGCGCTGCAGCAGATGCGCCGCCAGGAGGGGGGCGCTAGCGGCAATGGCGTCTGGCCCGCGGTGCTGCCGGAGGATGTGTTTTGGACTGAACCGCGCCAACAGCGCTACCGCTTCGACATCTGGCGCTGGAAGCCTCAGCTGCGGGAGTGGATGCGGGCGCCATGGCTCTGGAACGGCGTGCTGTTCGGCCTGGTGAGCTGGCTGTTCGTGGCGGTGAACCTCTGGTTGTGGCTGGGGCCGCAGGACCGCGCCCACAACGGCGCCCTCAACCTGTTTTGGGCCTGGTGGTGGCCGCTGATCCTGCTGGGCTTCCCCCTGGTGGGGCGCCTGTGGTGCTCCATCTGCCCGTTCATGGTGTGGGGCGAACTCGTGCAGCGGGTTGCACGGGCCCTCGGCTGGAGTCCGCCCCGCTGGCCGCGGGGCAACAGCGACGACTGGGCTTCGCCGCTGTTGGCGGCTGGCTTTGCCGCCATCCTGTTGTGGGAGGAGGTGTGGAACCTCCAGAACACCGCCTGGCTGAGCAGTTGTCTGCTGCTGCTGATCACCGCCGGCGCCGTGATCGGCTCGCTGCGGTTTGAGAAGCGCTTCTGGTGCCGCTACCTCTGCCCGGTGGGGGGCATGAACGGCCTGTTCGCCAAGCTGTCGATCCTGGAGCTGCGGGCCCAGGTGGGCACCTGCAGCGGTAGTTGCAGCAGCTACGCCTGCTTCAAGGGTGGCCCCGCCGATGGTGAGGGGCTGGCCACCGCCGGCTGTCCCTTGGGGACCCATCCGGCCCACCTCAGCGACAACCGCAACTGCGTGTTGTGCCTCACCTGCGCCCAGGCCTGTCCACACCGCTCGGTGCAGCTGGCGCTGCGGCCGCCGGCGGCGGACCTGCAGCGGGAGATGGAGCTACCGGCTGGGGAGCCCGGTTTGCTGTTGGTGTTGGCGGGGGATCTCTGCCTGCACCACTGGCAGCGCCTGCTGGGCTGGCTGCCCCTGGCCCCCACCAGCCTGATTGACGGTCCGTTGCTGCCGCGGCTGGCGTTTGCGACCCTGGCCCTGGCCCTGCCGGCGGCCCTGTTCAACCTGGCGCGGCCGTTCTTCAGCGTGGCCCGGCTGCGGCGCACCCTCTATGGCCTGCTGCCGCTGCTCTGGGGGTTGCTGCTGGCGCGCCACCTGCCCCTGGGCATGGCGGAGGCGGGGTTGGTGCTGCCGGTGAGCTTCTCGGATCCGCAGTTGCCTGCCTGGAGCGCTGACCCCCACGTGATCGGTTTCTGCCAGAGCGCCGTGGTGCTGCTGGGCTGGGCCTGGGCGGTGGTGTTGCTGCGGCGCTTGCTGGCCAATCGACGGGCCGCCTGGCTCAGCGCTTCGGCCCTGGCGATGGCCCTGGCCCTGGGGGGGCGCTGGTTGGTAGCGGTTTGAGCCATGCGCCGGATGGGATGCGTTGTACGTGGCGCACCTGGCGCGGTTGGCCCACATACAGCCACACGGGCCGGCCATCTCCCAGCCGCTGGCGTTGCCGCTGGTAGAGCCGCGGTGCCCCTTCGAAGCGATCCAGCTGCTCCAACAGCTGGGGGCTGACGGCATACAGCTCACCCTGGAGGCGGTGTTGGGGATCGCCGCTGGCGATGGCCATCGGGAAGGGGCCCAGGTCGTAGAGGCTGAAGCCCTGCAACTGCGCCGTGCCCAAGCAGGGAGTTCCCGCCAGTTGGGCGTGGTTGGCCATGCCGCGCTTGAGCGTGCCGTACACGAACACCAGCTGCGGGCCGGTTGGCGGGTCAGAATCGCCGCTGCTGTGACACCCCGCCATGACGATTGCCCTGCTGGTGGCCCTGGCCGGATCCCTGCTGTTGATGGGGGCGATTGTGCGGCGCCTGGAGCGCTCCTGAGTCATCCCGCGGCCCAGCCTGCAGGATGTCGAGCACGGCGTCGGCGTTGACGGTGCGGATCACGCCGCTGTCCACACAGGCGATCTGAAACAGCGAATTGGCCTGGCAGCGGGCCCCGCCTTCGGCGTGGATCACCTGGCCGACCCACCAATCCTCCGGTGGGCCGAGGGGCCCCTCCACCACCACCAGATCCCCCACCCGCACCGCCAGAAAGCGCAGCGACGCCAAGGCCCATCGGCAACTGGTGCAAATGTACTGGTCTTGGTGTGGGGTGGGTCGCCTGGCTGGTCACCCGAGCAGGAACTGGACCTGCTCGATCAGGGCTTCAGCTCGGTTGCACCACCCGGTGCGATCGAGGCTGAGATCCTCGGGCTCATCGTCGTATCGGTATTGCACCGCGAAGCTGGTGAATGCACGCAGTGGAAGCAATTCGCTGGTCTCGACACCAGCCTGCTCCAGCAGCAACAACAGGCGGGCAATGTCATGCGTGGCCGGTGGCTTGGAGCCGGTGGCGTGGATCCAAGCCTTGAGGGTTTTCTCCAGGCACTGCTGAGCAGCCCAGCCCCAGCTGGCCTCTTCCACGTCCGGGTCGAGGAGCCGCCTGGCCATCTTCAGGTCACGGCGCGCAATGCGCAGCAACCGGGCAGCTTCAGGGCTGGCCATCGAGCAGCACGCCGTCGCGCAGGGCCTCATGCACCAGCGATCCCGGCTCCGTGGCACGTCGTGCCACTTCGCTGCGGGAGTGGAGCACCAGATCCACCGAGAGGTCGGGCTGGGCCACGGCACCCCAAAGGTCCGACAACAGTGCGAAGCGATCGTGTTGGGCCAGCCAGGCGTCAGGCGCGGTGATCAGCAGGTCGACGTCGGAATCGGGGCGGGCCTTGCCCTGTGCCCGCGAGCCGAAAAGACGAACCTCAGCGGCGGGGATCAGCTGATGAATCGCAGCGGCCATGGAGGCAAGCCGCTGCTGCATCGGTGGTGCTGTGCTGATGGTCATGGTCCCATTCTGCTGCTGCCAAGCGGATACGGAACCCAGGCCCAAGCTCACCACCCCTCCAGCAACCGCTCCGCCTCCCGCTGAGCCTGCTCGGGTGAATCGAAGCAGTGCGCAGGAACACGCTGTCGTTGAGGGTGAGGACGCCGGACCCCTCGTTGGTGCCGCCAGGGCAACGTGATCTCCTCTTCTCCATAGGGGTGATCGATCCAGGGGCGCGCTACCAGCCGGCCATGGGCGGCATGGGTGATCAGGATCCATTCGATCGCCCGGCGGCAGGACTCCACCAGGCAGACCGGATCCTCAGGCGCATAACCAAGAGCGTGTGTAGCCATGAACAGCTGACGCCTTGCGGCGCAGCGACGGGACGCCGCCAGGCCATCCCCAAGCAGGGCAGCTCCTGCCCCCTGGGCTGGTTCAGCTCGGGGAGCTACTGCGTGCAGAGCCGGTAGAGCCCCACGCCAGCGACGACACGCCGATCATGCGCTGGCTTGAGTAGCACTGCTCATGGCCTGGCCCCATGGCGTGTCTAAAGCGGGGATAGCCGCTTCCTCTGCCATGGCCCCCGAAGCAGTGGTGATGATCCTGCTGTGGCTGGTGCTCAGTTCCCGGCTGGTTAGCCTCCAGCGGTAAGCCAGTGGGCTGTGTCGCGGGAGCAGTTGCAACGGTTTCTGGCGGCGGTGCAGCGGGATCCGGCGCTGAAGCAGCGGCTGGTGGATGCCATCACCGCCGATGAGGTGGCGCTGCTCGCCCAAGACATGGGCTATGCGGTGTCTGGCAGCGACATCCTGCGCTTCAACGGCCAGAGCGACTCGGGGGTGCGGGTGACCCGCATCGACCACCCCGGCGAGTACCCCGGTCGCTACGTCTGAGGCGGCGTGCCGTCGGTGCGCGTCCAATAGCGGTAGAGCCACACACCACCACCGCCCCAGAGCAGGCTCCAGAGGATGAAGGTCACCGCGGTGCCCAGCTGGCCCCCCTCCAGCGAATACACGCCGGCGTTGATCAGGCCCGTATCGATTAGCGAGCCGCAACGCCGGGTTCATGCGTTCGCGCAGGCGTACAAGATCAACGGGCCGCTGCAGCAGCGTTCACAATGCCAGTGCCTGCTCGAGGATCTGGGCCCGAATTAGGGGATGCAGGGTCGCCGCTTCGGTCACGTCCACGGAACAACCCAGTAG
>Ga0310332_10315_pt1 | contig 12950 bp, 11 predicted proteins | sample LakMicSRFLOrngD5_FD_195546 | JGI IMG/M metagenome (GOLD analysis project Ga0310332, IMG submission 195546) | Enriched freshwater cyanobacterial communities from Lake Michigan, Michigan, United States - MI23.SRFL.Orng.D5 (v2) (version 2) | ecosystem: Environmental > Aquatic > Freshwater > Lake...
GTGCAGCTTGCCGACGTCGTGATACAGCGAGCCTGTGCGGACCAGATCGACGTCGGCCCCGATCGCCCGGGCGCCTTCTTCAGCGAGACCGGCGATCATCAACGTGTGCTCAAACGTGCCGGGGGCCTCGCAGGACAGGCGGCGCAGCAAGGGCCGCTCCAGGTCGGCCAGCTCCAGCAGGCGCGAACGGGTCAGCAGGCCGAACAGCTGCTCGACCAGGGGGGCCAGCAGCAGGCCGGCCATCAACAGGCCCCCCAGCACAACGGCCTCACCCAGCAGGTCCACCTGGGCCAGCTGGCCCCTGCCCTGCAGCAACAGGGCCTGCAGCAACACGGCGCCGCTGGGCAACAGCACCGCCAGCTGCAACAGCTCAGCACGGCTGCGCTGGCGTCCGGCGGCGACGGCACCGGCGGCGGCCACCGCGGCGGCCAACAGCAGGCGCAGGTCGGCGACACCGCCTAACGACAGGGGCAGCAACAGGCACGAAACAGCCAGCCAGCTGAGACCGGCCGCCGTACCCAGGCCCTGGGCCAGCAGCAGGGTCGGCGGCACCAGCAGCACCAGGGGACTGGCCAGGGGACCCAGCCACAGGCTGACCGCCTGGGCGATCAGCAGCACCCCCAGGGCCAGCAGGGCCTGGCGGGGTTCCAGGCAGGCCCGCCAGCGCCGCAGCAACAGCACCATCACCGCCGCCGCAGCCAGGCCCTGGCCAAAGGCCGCCAGCCAGGCCAGGGGCCTTGGACGGCGGTTGACCAGCCCGAAGTAATCGAGCACATCGAGGGCCTGGGGACTGACGGGTTCGCCCTGGCGGGTGATCAGATCCCCTTGGTTGACCTGCAGGGTCGGAATGCCCTGCTGGGTGATCAGGGCCTCGATGCGCCGCTGGCTCAGGGCAGGATCCGAGCGCAGGTTGGCCTGGCCCAGCAGCGAACGGGTCAACAGCCGGGCACCCAGGTCCCGGCCCGCCGGCGGCAGGGTCTCGAGCTGCAGGCTGGCGGCGTTGAGCAATTGCCCTTCGGCCAGGCCACCGCTGAGCCCCTGGCTCAACATGCGCAGCTGGGCCTGACGCAACTCCCGTTCCCAACCGGCCCGCCGATCTGGATCAAGAGCCTGCAGCCAGCCCTGCTCGGCAGGGGTCAGGGGCACGGGCGGCAGGGCCGAGCCCGGCCTGGGCCCCAGCTGCTGCAGCTGGGCCAGGCTGGTGTTGAGGCGCTCCTGCAGCACCAGGTTGGCCTGGTGATCCACCACCTGCACGGTGGTGCGGGGCAGCAGTTGCAGGCGCCGCTGTTCGAGCGCGGTGCTGTCGACAACTGTGGCGGCCTTGGGAGCCCGGGCCGTGAACGGCGCCGGCATGCCGGCGCGGATGCTCGGCTCCACCAGCAGCGGCCAACTGGCCAGCAACGCCACCAGCGCGCAGACCAGCACCACAGCAAAGCTGTCCTGGGGCCGCCACACCGCCGCTTGCTGGCGTGGCCGCTCCAGACGCAGCAACTGCCGCCACAGAACTTTTGGCTGGCGCCATCGCATCATGAAACGCTAGCCCTTCTGTTCACCGCAGCGCCCATGGCCACCCTGCTGGACGGCCGCCTGCTGGCAGCCCGGATCGAAACACGCCTCGCCGAGGCCATCGGCGCTGGGTTGGCCCAGGCCGGCAGGCCCCCCGGGCTGGCGGTGCTGCGGGTGGGCGATGACCCCGCCAGCGGTGTGTATGTGGCGAACAAGGAAAAGGCCTGCAGCAGGGTCGGCATCACCAACCTGGGGGCCCACCTGGCGGCAGACACGCCAGCTGCTGAGGTTCTGGCCACGATCGAGCGGCTCAACGCCGATCCGGCGGTGGACGGCATCCTGCTGCAGCTGCCCCTGCCGGCCGGCCTGGACGAAGGCCCCCTGCTGGCGGCAATCGACCCCGCCAAGGATGCCGATGGCCTGCACACCCTCAACCTGGGCCGGCTGCTCAAGGGGGAACCCGGCCCCCGCAGCTGCACCCCCGCCGGCGTGATGGCCCTGCTGGCCGCCGCCGGCGTGGAGCCGGCCGGCAAGCGGGCCGTGGTGGTGGGCCGCAGCATCCTGGTGGGTCAGCCGATGGCCCTGATGCTGCAGGCCGCCAACGCCACCGTGACCGTGGCCCACTCGCGCACCAGTGATCTGGCGGCGCTCACCCGCCAGGCCGATGTGCTGGTGGTGGCCGCCGGCAGGCCCGGCATGATCGGTGCCGAACACGTCCAACCGGGGGCGGTCGTGGTGGATGTGGGCATTCACCGCAGACCCGAGGGCGGCCTGTGCGGCGATGTGCGCTTTGACGAGGTGGAGCCGATCGCCAGCGCCATCAGCCCCGTGCCGGGCGGCGTTGGACCGATGACGGTGACGATGCTCCTGGTCAACACCGTGACCGGCTGGTGCGGGCGCTGCGGCCTGACCAACCCCCTGACCGATCTGCTGCCCTGATGGGTGAATCACGCCCTGGCCTGAGAGAATCCGCCGCAGCGATGGCCCCAGGCCCAGCCCCCATGTCCGCGGCCGTCAGCAGCTCAGGCACCAGTTCCAACGCAGGGGGACAGGCCGTCGGCTTTGACTTTGGCGCCTATCTCGAAGCCGCGCGCCAGCAGGTCGAGGCCGCCCTCGATGCCTCGCTGGGGCCGGAGCGGCCCGAGAGCCTGCGCGACGCGATGCGCTACTCGCTGCTGGCGGGGGGCAAGCGGCTGCGGCCGATCCTCTGCCTGGCGGCCTGCGAGCTGGCGGGGGGTGATCCGGCCCTGGCGATGCCGACAGCGGTGGCCCTGGAAATGGTCCACACCATGTCCCTGATCCATGACGACCTGCCGGCCATGGACAACGACGACCTGCGCCGCGGCCGGCCCACCAACCACAAGGTCTATGGCGAGGCCAACGCGATCCTGGCCGGTGATGCCCTGCTGACCCGGGCCTTTGAGATGGTGGCCCTGCGCAGCCCGGGCGTGCCGGCCGAGCGATTGCTGGCGGTGGTGGGCGAACTGAGCCTGGCCTCGGGGGCCCCGGGACTGGTGGGCGGCCAGGTGGTCGATCTGGAGTGCGAGGGCAAGAGCGTCGATCTGGACACGCTCGAGTACATCCACCTGCACAAGACCGGCGCCCTGCTGCGGTCCTGCGTGCTCTGCGGCGCCCTGATCGCCGGCGCCGGCACCGACCTGCTGGAAGCCCTGGGCACCTACGCCCGTGGCATCGGCCTGGCCTTTCAGATCATCGATGACATCCTCGATGTCACCGCCAGCAGCGAGGTGCTGGGCAAAACCGCCGGCAAGGATCTCACCGCCGACAAGACCACCTATCCCAAGCTGCTGGGCCTGGAGGAGTCCCGCCGGCGCGCCGAGGCTCTGGTGGCCGAGGCCAAAGGCGCCCTGGCCCCCTGGGCCGACAACGCCGCGCCGCTGCTGGCGCTGGCGGATTACATCACCAGCCGCGACCGATGATGGACTTTCTCGACAACGGCGTGCTCTGGTGGGGCCTGGGGGCCTGCGGCATCGCCCAGCTGTCCAAACTGGTGATCGAGCTGGTCGTCCACCGACGCTGGAATCCGCGGGTGTTGATCGAAACCGGCGGCATGCCCTCGAGCCACTCGGCCCTGATGACCGGTTGTGCCGCCGGCATCGGCTGGCAGCTGGGCTTTGACGGGCCCCTGTTCGCCCTGGCGGCGACGCTCTGCTTTGTGGTGCTCTACGACGCCAGCGGCGTGCGCCGCGCTGCCGGCATCACCGCCGCCCGGGTCAACAGCCTGAGCGAACCAGGCCTGAATCCCCTCAAGGAGAACCTGGGCCACACCCGGCTCGAGGTGCTGATCGGCAGCCTGATCGGTCCGGCCGTGGCCCTGCCCGGCCTGGTGCTGGTGGGATCACCCCTGCAGCTGGCAATCAGCTGGGGACTGTTGCCCCCGCTCGGATGAACACCGGAGCGGTTGCGCTCACCTCTCACCAACAGCAGGCCGAGGCGGCGTTCGCCGCCTGGCTGGGGGAGCCGGCCCGCGGCATCCCGTTCGTGCTCAGCGGCTATGCGGGGACCGGTAAGACCTTTCTGTCGATGCGGTTGTTGGCCGCCGCCGAAGCGGCGGGCCTGTGCTGGACCGTGGCCGCCCCCACCCACAAGGCGGTGGGGGTGCTGCGCACCCACCTGAGCGCGGCGGGTCTGCGCCCCACCTGGTATCCGGCCACCGTGCACCGGCTGCTGCGGCTCAAGCTCAAACGGCAGGGGGATCTGGAGCGCTGTGAGGAAACCGCCCAGACCGCAGGAGCGCTCGAACACCTGGGCCTGGTGCTGATCGACGAAGCCTCGATGGTCGACAGCAACCTGCTGGAGATCACCCTGCGCTGCGCCCAACCCTTTGGCACCCGCCTGGTGTTCGTGGGCGATCCAGCCCAGTTGCCGCCGGTGGGTGAACCCCGCAGCCCGGTGTTCGCCATGGGCCGCCACCAGGGGGCAAAGCTGCGGGATGTGGTCCGTCATCAGGGGCCGGTGCTGCAGCTGGCCACCGGCATTCGCAGCGGAGCGCTGCCCTGCCGCCAGCCGCCGCCGCTGCCACCGATCCACAGCCCGCAGGGGCAGGTCGCCTGCCTCGAGCGCCAGGCCTGGCTAGCGGCCGCCCAGGCGGCCCTGCGGCGCAGCGTCGAGCTCGACAACCCCGACCACGCCAGGATTCTCTGCTACACCAACCGCTCACTGGAGCGGTTGGTGCCCCTGGCACGGCGCGCCCTGCATGGCGACATGGCCGACCAGTTGCCGGTGCTGCCGGGCGAGGTGCTGATCACCCGCACGGCGGTGATGGCGCCGGCCTGCACCGCCGGCGAGGAGGCCGCCGAAGCCGTGGCCGAAGAACCCGACATGGTGCTGGGCTCCAACCGGGAGGTGGTGGTGCGCGACGTCGAACCGGTGCGCTTTGACCTGGCCGAGCTGGGCCTCAGCGGCGCCGATCTGGGCGGCACCCTGGCGGTGCCGGTGATCGAGACCCTCAAGGCGGTGGTCGACGCCGGCGAAAACCAGCTGGCACTGCGGCTGCTGCCGCCCGCCGGCAGCAGCCAGCGGCAACGGCTGGACGCGGTGCTGCAGCTGCTGCGCCAAGGGGCCCGCGAGGCGGGCAACGACGGGCCGCGGTCGGCCGGCAAAGCCCTCTGGCGCCGGTACTTTCTGCTGCGGGATGCCTTTGCCTCCCTTGGGCCGGCGGCCGTCCTGAGCGTGCACCGCAGCCAGGGCAGCACCTTCGGCGAGGTGTTCATCGACGGGGATGTGTTCTGGCCCGCCGACCAACAGCTGCGCCAACAGCTGCTCTACGTGGCGGTGAGCCGGGCCAGCCAGGCCGTGACGTTGCTGGCCGCCCCTGGCAACAGCACCGATCGTCAGACCTGGCAACGCTGGTTCACCCCAACCTGAGACCGGCGATGCCCTGGGAGCCCAGATACACCGCCAGGGCAATGCCCATCAGCCCCACCAGCAGATCCCCGCGGCCCAGCAGCCACTGCTTGCCGGCCTGCAGCACCGGCAGCACCCGCTGCTGGCCCAGCAGCACCAGGGCCAGCAGCGGCACCAAGAGCAGCACAGCACTGGTGATGCCGAACAACAGGGCCAGCAGCAGCTCCTGGGCCCGGCCCAGGTGGGCCGCCAGCAGGCTGCCGGCCGACTTGGCGAACAGGAACAGGTCGTCCGGGCTGGCTACCTCGAGCAGGGCACTGATCCCCAGCAGCGGCGCCAGGGCCATGGCGCAGAACCCATCCAACCGCGCTGCCCAGCCCGGCAGTTCGCCCCGCTCCTGACGGCTGGCCAGCAACTCCTTGAGCCCCAGGGCCAGCAGGGCCCCGGCGGCGAGCAGATCGAGCCCGGTGCGATGGCTGTCGCCCTTGTCCATGGTCAGCAGTAAGCCGTGGCCCAGGGTCAGCAGCAGCAGCAGGACAGTGGCAGCGGTGATGATCCAGCCCAGCACGAACAGGCTGCCGCGGCGCAGGGGGTCAGGCCCCAGCAACAGCAGCAGCAGCAGCACGATGTGCAGCGGCGAAAACCCGATCGCCAGGGCAAAGGCCCCCAGCTCGGTCAGCAGTGCCATCACAACCCCACCCGGATCAAGCGACCGGGCTATTCCAGCGCAGGATCACCCGCTGCTCCCGCTCGAACCCCAGCACGCTGATGGTGGCGGTCGACAGGGTCAACAGCGAGCCGCCTGCCGCCCCCAGTCCCAGCCAGGTGCCGGCCAGGGCCCGCAGCAGATGGCCATGGGCCACCAGCGCCACCCGCGGCGCCGGCGCAACAGCCAACGCCCTGGCGATCACCGCCTCACACCGCTGCTGCACCTGGGCGGCCACCTCTCCCCCGGGACAACCATCCCGCCACAGGTTCCAATCAGGCCGTTCGGCGCGGATCTGGGCGGTGGTGATGCCCTCGTAATCGCCGTAATCCCACTCGCACAGATCCGGGCACAACGCGGCGGCCGGCCCCAGTCCGGCCAGCTCGGCGGTGCGCCGGGCCCGCTGCAGCGGGCTCACCAGCACGGCGTCAAACCCCAGTCCGGCCAGGGCCGGAACCAGGGCCACGGCCTCGGCCTCGCCCTCGGCCAGCAAGGGCAGGTCGGTGCGACCGGTGTGGCGGCCGTTGCGGGCCCATTCGGTGGCGCCGTGGCGCAGCAGCCACAGTTCAGGAGCAGGTTGGGCCATGGCTTCAGCGCAGGATCTCAAACCAGTCGGCGCCGGTGGCGGCGGTCTGACTGGTGGTCACCCGCTGCACCAGGGCCGCTTCAGGACCCCGTTCACACCAGAGGCGCAGATCGTTGAGGGCACTGACCGGCCCCTCGGCCTCGACCAGGACGCTGCCATCAGGGTTGTTGCGCACCCAGCCCCCCAGCCCGAGGGCCTGGGCTTCGCGCAGGGTGGCCTGCCGGTACCCGACCCCCTGGACCCGGCCACTCACGCACAGACGCCAGCGCTCGCACTGGGGGGACTGGCGGGGCTCGCTGGGCTGCAGAAAGCGCCGGCTGGCTGCGGCCAGTCGCCGGTCGCGGCTGCGGCGACCAGGCGACGGGGAATCTCCGGGCATCCAGCCCAATGGAGATGAAGCCAACTGGCGTGCACGTTTGGCGCTGTCCATCCCTCCTCGCGCGGTGAGCATCCCCATCCTTCAAGCTGCCACAGCCCGGGCGATGCCGCCACAGGCGGCGGCTCCGGCGGCGCCCAGGGCTCCAGTTGCCAGCGGTGAAACTCATGGCCCCAGCGGCGCTCGCCGGCACGGGTCAGCAACCCATCCACCCGGCTCAGGGTCTGGCGATAGCCCAGGCTGAGGCTGCCGCGGGCCGCCCTGAACGGCAGCAGGCCGGCCATCGGATGCCAGCGGCCGTCGGCATCGGCCAGGGCCTGACCCAACAGCAGCAGCCCACCGCATTCGGCGAGCAGGGGAATCCCCTGGGCCACCGCCTGACGCAGGCTGCCGATGGCGCGGCTGGCGGCCGCCAGCTCGGCGGCCGCCAGCTCGGGGTAGCCCCCGGGCAGCAGCACCGCCCGGGTGTCTGCCGGCAAGGGTTCGTCGGCCAGGGGACTCCAGGGCCGGGGCTGGGCGCCCAGGGCGCACAACAGTTCGCTGACCTCCGGGTAGCAGAACTGAAAGGCCCGATCGCTGGCGATCGCCACCGGCACAGGCTCAGGCAGGGGGCTGGGCAGGGCACCGGCCTGCTGCAGCAGCCACGGCACCGGATCGTCAGCAGCACCCCCCGGCCAAGGGCCCCCCGGCACCAGGCTGGGCGCCGGCTCGAGCAACGGCCAGAGGCGTTCCAGGTCGAGATGGGCCTCGGCCAGGGCGGCCCAGTGGGGCAGGCGCTGGGGCAGGTCATCCAGTTCGGCCGCGCTCAGCAGCCCCAGATGGCGCGATGGCAGATCCAACACCTCGGCCGGGGGCAACACCCCCAGCAGCGGCACCGCGATCGCCGCCAGAGCTTCGGCCAGCAGGGCCCGGTGCCGGTCGCTGCCGACCTTGTTGAGCACAACCCCGGCCAACCGCACAGGCGGGGGGCCATGGTCGCGGAATCCCCGCACCAGGGCCGCCAGAGAACCCGCCTGGCGCGAGGCCTCCACCACCAGCACCACCGGCAGATCGAGCAGCGCGGCCACCTCGGCACTGCTGCCTTCGGAGCTGGCCCCGCGGCCATCAAACAGGCCCATGACCCCCTCGACCAGGGCCAGATCTGCGCGGCCGGCGTGCCAGGCAAAACTGCGCCGCACCCAGGCGGGCCCACACAGCAGGGTGTCCAGGTTGCGGCAGGGGCGGCCGGCCACCCGGCCCAGCAGCTGGGGGTCCAGATAATCGGGACCCACCTTGAACGGCTGCAGGCTCTGGCCCCGCCGGCATGCCAGGGCCGTCAGCATCAGGCTCAGCAGGGTCTTGCCACTGCCACTGCTGGGCGCCGCGATCAGACAGGCCACAGGGGACTGCGACTGAGGAGCAGCTTGTCAGGCCGGCGTCAGCGGCTCAGGCCGGTAGCAGGCGGGCGGCCACCGGTGCGGCGGCGGCCAGCAGGGGGTTGGTGGTGTCATGGCCGCCGCCCAGCAACCGGGCCAGCTCCATCTCCTCGCTTTCGTCGGGGACGGGCACCACCTCTTCCAGCAGCTCCATGCTGGCCATGCCGCCGGCCTCGAGGCGCATGCAACCGCCCGATTCCGAGCACAGAATCACGCACAACGCCGTCCGTCCGGGGGGCGCACAGATCAGCCGCAGGCCGACCATCGCCCCTGGATGGGTGCGGGGCACCCCCACCGGCACGGGCATCAACCGGAACTGCACGGTCGCGCCATCGGTGCGCTGAAACTCGGCCCCGACACCGCTGCCGGCTCCGTCGCCATCGACGGCAAAGCTGTTGATCAGGTGCCAGCCGAGCCGATCGGCGATCCAGGCCGCCAGCAGCAGCCCCTTGAGGGTGTGATCGCCCTCGACGTCAATGTCGAGCTGGACCACATGGTCGAGGGCCTCGCGCCGGGACGGGGGGTCAAACACCATCGCCAGGGATTCACGCCAGGTGCGCAACCGCATCCAGTTGAGGTCGTTGACGGCCTGCCCCGATTGGATGCGCTCGACCAGCAGGTCGATGCAGCGCCGGGGGGCGCCCAGGGAACTGTCGACCACCAGGCGGCGGCCGGGCCGGGCCAAAGCGTCCAGCAGCTCGGGCGCCTCATCGAGGGAACTGTTCCACCAGACCCAACAGGGCAGCCCCTGATCCACCAAGGGATCCACCAGGGGCAGGCCCTGCTGCAGGGACCCCAGACCGCCGCGCAACACCACCACATCCCCGCAGGCCTGGGCGGCGCCCGCCCCCTCGTCGACCAGGGGGCAGAAGGCGGCCACCCGCGCCTCCAGGGGCAGCGACGCATCCAGGGTCGGCGCCAGGGTGATCAGGCGCCGCGGCATGTGCTCGCTGATGGCGGTGTCGACAAACTGGCCGCGCAGGTCCTCGGGCTGATGCTGGCCGGGATGCTGGCCCAGGGCCCAGGCCAGACGCTGATCCATCGCCGCCGTGCTCAGCGGCAGGCCGCAGTCGGCCACGGCCTGTTTGGCCTGTTCGATCAGGGAGCGGTCGAGCAGACCGGTGATCGGCCCATCCAGCCGGCCCGTGCGGATCAGCTGCTGCTGCAGCCACGAGGCCTCGTAGATCACCAGGGTGAAGGTGGAGGCGCCGGCAGCCCCCTGCAGATCGGTGCTCCAGAGGCGTTGCAGATAGGGCTGCACCTCGGCCGGGGGCAGGGCCAGGGGAGCCTGAAGGGTGAGCTGGGCAGCCATGGGATCAGGGAAACGCGGTGAACAACTCGGTCGTCAGGGGCGCCGCCAGGCCAGGCCGTCCTCGGCCAGCAGGTTGTCCGCAGCGGCAGGCCCCCAGGTGCGGGCCTCGTAGGGGTGCACCGGGACCTGCTCGGGCGACTCCTCCATCAGCTCGATCAACGGCGTGTACAGACGCCAGGCGGCCTCCACCTCGTCGCTGCGGGTGTACAGGGTGGGATCACCCAGCATGGCGTCAGCCAGCAGGCGGACATAGCCCTCATCCGACGGTTCGCCGAAGCTCTCGTCGTAGCTGAAGGCCATGTCGACGGGGCGGCTGCGCATGCCCGACCCCGGAGCCTTGACCTCGAAGCGGATGTCGGCACCCTCATCGGGCTGAATCCGCAGGATCAGCTGGTTGGGGGTGGGAGCCCCGCCAGCGGCATCAAACAGGTGGACCGGCGCCTCGCGAAAGGTGAGCACCACCTCCGACAGGCGCTTCGGCAACCGCTTGCCGGTGCGGATGTAAAAGGGCACCCCCTGCCAGCGCCAGTTGTTGATGAACAGCTTGGTGGCGACGTAGGTCTCGGTGGTGCTCTGGGGGTTGACCCCCGGCTCTTGGCGGTAGCCGGCGATCGGGCGCTCGGCCGAGCCACCCGGTCCGTACTGGCCGCGCACGCAGCACTTCCAGGGTTCCTCGGGGGTGGCCAGACGGGCGGCCTGCAGCACCTTGGCCTTCTCGTTGCGCATCGATTCGGGATCGAAACGCCCCGGGGGCTCCATCGCCGTCAACGCCAGGATCTGGGTGAGGTGGTTCTGCACCATGTCGCGCAGGGCACCACTGGATTCGTAGTACCCGGCCCGCTCTTCAACGCCGACCGTCTCGGCCGCCGTGATCTGAACGTTGGCGATGTAATTGCGGTTCCAGATCGGCTCGAAGATCGTGTTGGCGAACCGCAGCACCAGGATGTTCTGGACTGTTTCCTTGCCCAGGTAGTGGTCGATGCGGAAGATCTGGTTTTCCTGGGCACAGGCCTGCACCACCTTGTTGAGGGCCTGGGCACTGGCGTAATCGGTGCCGAAGGGTTTTTCGATCACCACCCGGCTGCGGGCCGGATCGCTGAGCAGACCGGCGGCCGCCAGAGCCCTGCAACCGCTGCCGTAGAACGCCGGCGAGACCGACAGATAAAAGGTCCGGTTGCCGCGGGTGGCCCGCTGACGATCGATCAGATCCAGGCGCTCCCCCAGCCGCACCACGGTCGGGGGATCCTGCAGGTCGACCGGTTCGTAATGAAGACAGGCCGAAAACTGCTCCCAGGCACTGCTGTGCTGGGCGATGTCGTCGGCCATGGCCTCGGCCATGCGCTGCCTGAACTCCTCGTCACTCCAGGGCCTGCGGGCACAGCCGAGGACGGCGAATTCACTCGGCAGACGCCGTTGCCTGAACAACTCGAACAGGGCTGGGATCAGCTTGCGATGGGTGAGGTCCCCGCTGGCCCCGAAGATCACCAGGCATTGGGGGCTGACCACCCGCTCCTGCCGTAGACCCACCCGCAGAGGGTTGGTGAGCACCTCGCTCATCGCTGCCATGGCGTGTGCCCCTGGTTTAACGACTCCAGGGGCCTTAACCCAGCTGTTGCCTGAATTGTGACGAACCTGTGTGAGCGTTCAGAGACGCCGACCCGAGGGTCAATAGGTCTCGACGTGCCAGCGCTCGGCTTTCTTGAGCTGGGGACGTAACTCGGACCAATCCAGACCCTTGGCGGCGGCGGCGGCGGTCATCGCTTCGTCGATGCCGGGCTCCATGCCCCGCAGACCGCACATGTAGACGTGGGTCTTGGGATTTTCGATCCAGGAGAAGATCTCTTCAGCGTTCTCGCTGACCCGGTCCTGGATGTACATGCGCCCGCCCTTGGCGTTCTGCTGCTCACGGCTGATCGCCTTGGTGTAGCGGAAGTTGTCGGGGAACTCGCGCTGGTAGTGCTCGAAGTCGGCGTCGTAGAGCAGGTTGGCGGTGGTGGGGGCCCCCATGAACAGCCAGGCCTTGCCCTTGAAATGCCAGCCGTTCTTCTCGCGCTCTGACGGCTCGAACATGCGGCGCAGGTAGGTGCGCATCGGCGCAATGCCGGTGCCGGTGGCCAGCATGATCACATTGGCGTCCTCATCGTCGGGAAGGAGCATCTCCTTGCCGACAGGACCGGTGATCTTCACCTTGGCGCCGGGCTCGATGTCACACAGGAAGGTGGAGCACACGCCGTTGACGGTCTCGCCGTCCTTGTCGTACTGCAACTGGCGGACGCACAGCGACACGGTGTTGCCGGCCAGGTTGTCGCCATGGCGGGTGCTGGCGATCGAGTACAGACGCAGCTTGTGGGGCTTGCCATTGGCGTCCTCACCATCGGGAATGATGCCGATGCTCTGGCCTTCGACGTAGTGCAGCTGCGGGTCACCACCGCTCAGATCGAAGGTGATGTGATTCACCCGGCCGATCGCCCCCTCGGCCAGCAGGCTGTAGTTCTCGGTCACCGTGCCGACGAAGGGATCCTTGGGCTTGTAGAGATTGACGGGAACGGAAGCGTGGGAGGCAGACACAGCAGCTTTGGACGAGGGGACAACGTTGGCCGTTTCCGGCTGGACAGGCGCAGGCGTCGACTCCACCTGTCCATCGGCGGGGGTGACGGCAAGGATGCGACCGCCCTGGAGGGCAATGGTCTGCATCAGGGACTGGAGTCCCGCGAAAGGCACGAGCAGGGTGCGCTGGCCACGACGCTGGCGACCGACGCCAAGACCAGCCACCGTCACATGAAACATGCGGCCGTCGCTCTCGACGATGCGAGCAGTGGAGACGCGCATGCTGACCTTCCGCAAAAAGCGGCCCGATCATAGTGAACGTCTGCAGCAACGCCGTTCACGCAGGACTGGCGACTGCCGCTAAGTTTGTGGCCCAGAGCACCTTCGCCGGTGCCTGATCGCCTCCCCAGATCCGCCGGTCCTGGTGCAGCTGCTCGAATCCCCGCTCCAAGCTGTTGCCCGTCCCGTGTCCCACGCGTCAGGCAGCTGCTCACTCGACACCATCCAGCAAGAGATGGAGCGGTTGCCCCACGGCACCCGGCGACTGGCGGTGCGACTGCGCATGGACCTCGACCCCGCCTGGTTGTGGGCCGTACTGACCGACTATCCCAATCTGAGCCAGTTCATCCCCAACC